>Ga0209797_10000740_pt1 | contig 16387 bp, 13 predicted proteins | sample DOMMetBare3Fresh_2_FD_187472 | JGI IMG/M metagenome (GOLD analysis project Ga0209797, IMG submission 187472) | Wetland sediment microbial communities from St. Louis River estuary, USA, under dissolved organic matter induced mercury methylation -... | ecosystem: Environmental > Aquatic >... | reverse complement strand
TTCGCCACTTCAAATTTCAAATCTTCTTTATGCAACTCCCAATGATGATCGCTTTTCAATTCCCATGCTGATACAAAAGCAAACTCATTATCCTTTCTGTCTGCTTCTCCTTCTGGTGTCTGGCTTTCTTCTCTGAAATGTCCGCCGCAACTTTCATTTCTTTGTAACGCATCGATGCACATTAATTCTCCCAGCTCAATAAAATCAGCAACACGTCCTGCTTTATCCAGTTCAGGATTTATTTCATTTATCTCACCCGGAATCCTTACATCACTCCAGAATTCTTTTTTCAATTGCTGAATTTCAGATATAGCTTGTTTCAATCCTTCTGCATTTCTTGCCATGCCGCATTTGTCCCACATTATTTTTCCAAGGCGCTTATGAAAACTTTCAACAGTTTGTTTACCCTTTATGTTCATTAATTGACTGATGCGGTCAGACACAGCTTTTTCTGTTTCTGCAAAAGCGGGATGATCTGTTGGAATATTCTTCGTCTTTATCTCATCAGATAAATAATTACCGATCGTATAAGGGATCACAAAATATCCATCAGCTAATCCCTGCATCAAAGCAGAAGCACCCAAACGATTTGCACCATGATCAGAAAAATTTGCTTCGCCCAAACAATACAAACCTGGAACGGTTGTCATTAATTCATAATCTACCCACAAGCCACCCATTGTATAATGCACAGCAGGATATATCCTCATCGGTATTTCATAAGGATTCTCACTGGTGATCTTTTCATACATATCAAAAAGATTACCATACTTCTCTTTCACTACTTCTTTTCCCAACTTAATGATCGTTGCTTCATCTGCATTTTCCAAACCATGTTTTCCAACTTCGATTTGACCATATCGTTTTATCGCATCAGCATAATCCAGATAAACAGCCTGCTTTGATGTACCTACTCCATATCCAGCGTCACATCTTTCTTTCGCAGCTCTTGATGCAACATCTCTTGGCACTAAATTTCCAAATGCAGGATATCTTCTTTCCAAATAATAATCTCTTTCTTCTTCCGGTATTTCATTTGGCTTACGATTATCACCTTGTTTCTTCGGCACCCAGATACGACCATCATTTCTTAATGACTCACTCATTAATGTCAGCTTACTCTGATGATCACCTGTAACAGGAATACAAGTCGGATGTATCTGCGTAAAACAAGGATTGCCAAACCATGCGCCTTTTTTATGTGCTTTCCATGCAGCGGTTACATTACATCCCATTGCATTTGTACTCAGGTAAAAAACATTTCCATATCCACCTGTACAAAGCAACACTGCATGTCCAAAAAATCTTTCTAATTCACCTGTCACCAGATTGCGGCAAATAATTCCTCTTGCTTTTCCTTCGATCGTTACCACATCTAGCATTTCATGGCGGCTATACATTTTTACATTGCCCAAGGCCACTTGTCTTTCCAATGCCTGGTATGCACCGATCAATAGTTGCTGACCAGTTTGACCTGCTGCATAAAAAGTTCTCTGCACTTGTGTGCCACCAAATGAACGGTTACTTAACAGGCCTCCATATTCTCTTGCAAACGGCACACCCTGCGCCACACACTGATCAATGATATTTGTACTTACTTCTGCCAGGCGATGAACATTCGCTTCTCTTGCACGATAGTCGCCGCCTTTTATTGTATCATAAAATAAACGGAACACACTGTCGCCATCATTCTGATAATTCTTTGCTGCATTGATACCACCCTGCGCCGCGATGCTATGTGCACGACGCGGCGAATCCTGGAAACAAAATGCTTTTACCTGGTAACCAAGTTCACCCAATGCTGCTGCTGCAGATGCGCCGGCCAATCCTGTACCTACGATTATTACTTCGAGTTTGCGTTTGTTCGCCGGGTTCACCAACTTGCAGTGACCTTTGTAATAAGTCCATTTGTCGTCTAACGGAACTTCTTTTGGAATTTTTGCGTCAAGCATAAAGAAATTTCTGGTTTTTCCATCGGGACGCTTTAAGCGGCCTGATGGTTTTCGATTTTTTTATTTATCAGCTTTTGTAATTCTTATCATCTTCGGTTGTTTCAAATTTGCTGCTTCGCCACGCAAATTGCTCACCTTTCATTCTGTAATTCTATTCAGCTTTTTGTCCACCCCCATTTGAAATTTTATTCAGTTCGGACATCCGACCCCCGCCAGCGGGGGATAACGAACATTTCTTTTGTTCGATCTCCTATGTACAATAAACTTGAATAAGTACAAGAGTGCGACGCAACAGAAGCTTAATAGTAGCACTTCAGTTTAGTACAAAATTCAAATATCATTTAAAAAACTGCCCAACTATCATCTATCAGTTATTATCCATCATCTATCTACCCTATCCATTCCAATTTGAATGCAAGCGGCATCAATGCAAAAACAAACGGTACGATGATTGAAAATCCGACACCAATTGCATTTACCATATCCAAATATCTTTTATTGTGCAAACCCAATGTTCTGAATGCACTTTGAAATCCATGTATAAGATGCCATGCCAGCGAAATACAACCGATAATGTAAACGATCACTATCCACCATTCACTAAAAGTTACTTTCATTAAATGGAACATATCATGCCCGATAAATCCATTTGATAAAGGTATTGGCTCCTCCAAGCCTGCATGAGTAAATCTTGATGGGATCCAGAAATGCCACCAATGAAGAAGAAGGAACAGCAAAAGAATAGTACCAAGCAATCCCATTGAACGGCTATACCATTTGCTGCCACGATTACCAAGATTTACATCATAACCAATTTTCCTTTTTGTCCTGTTTTGGAATTCAACAGCGAGCCCCTGTATAATATGAATGAAGAACCCGGCAAACAATACAAACTCCATGATCCGTATTACAACAGTCCTGCCCATAAACTGAGCAGCACGATTGAACATATCACCGTTATCAGAGCTATCAAAAGCGTCTTTGAAAATACAGGCATTAACACCCACATGCACTAAAAGAAAAGAAACAAGAAACAAACCCGTCACACCCATTACGATCTTTTTGCCTATCGAGGAAGTAAACAGCTGGGACCAATTCATATAATCAGTGTAGTTTAGATGGAATTATTTTCCGGCGGCAAAAATACTATCGGAACGCCAAACTTGTTAGAAAAGTTTAAGATTGTAGTAATTGATCTTTTGATTGATAAAACAGAAGCAAATAGTCATTCAGCTATATTGAGAGATATAGATAAATAATATTAAACAACAGCTATCAACCCGGCAATCGTGCCTGTTCTACAGCATCAATTTTTTTAAACAGATGGAAAGGTTTATAAATTCGCCATTCCGGGAGTTCCATTAATTCGAGATAGCGGTTCAGTCTTGCTTTTTTAAAATCATGCTGCGTAGCTTCCGGCATATTCAATATTACGATCCAGCCATGTTCATCCGAGGTTTCCTCATACCATTCTTCATAATAATCGCGGTCGCCGCTGTGAAAGTTGAGCACATTCTCAGCGATCAGGATGAATTTATTGATGCCTTCCAACTCAAAAACATCGATCACCTCACGTTTCAATATCATGATATCGTTTTCGATCGCATCATTCCACTCACCTATTAATTCAATGATCGCATATTTTTCATCATAATCAGCCATCAGCACTTTCATATAAAGTGTACGGCTGCCAAATTCATCCCATTGCGGATGTATATAATAATTGTAAACCGTTTGGGTAAACTCAAACTCAGAATGAGTTTGACCATAGAAAGGGGAACGCTGATCATCCTCAGCTATATAAATATGTTGCCAATTGTAAAAAGGTTCTATATCATGCATACACAAAACTTCTTTACAAAGATACATCTGCATTGATCAATGTGTCAATAGCAAAAGTTTAAAAGTTGATAAATTATTATGTGAAAAAATAAATGATGAAATGTTGGTTAATCCAGTAGAAAATTCTTAAATGATTCGTAAGAGGCACTCATCTTAATGCTCTTCTTTTCAATATTCATAATTGAAAATATAGAAGATGGGATATCAATTTTCTTTTCTGTTGCTTTCTCAACCGCATCAGGAAATTTCACCGGATGCGCTGTTTCAAGAAAGATGCCTTTCCTGCCTGGATGCGTTTGCAAAAATCTTTTAAGCGCCAAATAACCAACAGCGCCATGGGGGTCTAAAAGATAATTTGATTGCTCATAAACTTCTTTGATCGTTTCCATTGTTTCTTCATCGCTGATGCTATATGAAGAAAGATTTTTAGAAAGATCAGGGAATTGATGATGAAATATCTCAAGGATGCGAATGAAATTACTTGGATTCCCAACATCCATTGCATTGGAAAGTGTTGCTTTTGCAGTTTGTGTTTGAAAAATTTCCGTCCGTAAATATTTCGTTACAGAATCATTGACATTGCACGCAGCAATAAAATGGTGAATTGGTAGTCCTGATTGTTTTGCAAGAATGCCGGCGCAGATATTTCCGAAATTTCCACTTGGAACAGATATTACCGGTGGACGATCTTTTTCTGCCCATTCTTTATACGCAAAGAAATAATAGAACTGTTGCGGAAGCCAACGGGCCACATTAATTGAATTGGCAGATGTGAGAAATAATTTTTTATTGATGTCTTCATCAGTAAATGCCTGCTTCACTAGTTGCTGGCAATCATCAAAATTCCCTTCGATCTCCAATGCACGAATATTTTTTCCAAGTGTAGTCAATTGCTTTTCCTGTACAGGACTTACTTTCCCTGACGGGTAAAGAATAATTACGTCTACACCGGGAACATCATAAAAGCCATGGGCAACTGCGCCGCCGGTATCGCCAGATGTAGCAACCAACACCGTTACTTTATTCTTACCGGTCAGGCCGCTTTCAGCGTCCCGACCGATGAAATAAGCAAGACAACGACTCATGAATCTTGCGCCAACATCTTTAAAAGCAAGTGTGGGGCCATGAAAAAGCTCTAGTGAAAAAATATTTTCGTTGACTTTTACAAGTGGAATGGGGAAGTTTACAGTCTCGCTAACTATTTTAAAAAGATCATCATCATTTATTTCGCTGCCAACATAAGGTTTGATGACACGAAAGGCGATCTCTTCATTAGAAAGTTTTTCGATATTATCAATTAAACTCTTTTCAATTTGTGGAATTGTTTCAGGAAAATATAATCCCTTATCCGGTGCCTGTCCCTTAATTGTTGCGTCTTTAAATGAAACTGTTTCGGAATTTTTATTTGTACTATAATATTTCAAAAAATTATTAATTTTTAATTTTTAATTACTAATTAACACGGTACTACCTCCACTCCTTTTTTATTAATTGTAGTTACATAAGTATTGTAATCAATTCCTATTTTAATATAAACTTCTTTCATTACTGACTCCACATTCCTTGCCGTTACTTCATCTTTACTCAGCATAAACACAGACGGCCCTGAACCAGAAATGCCACCGCCCAATGCTCCTGCTTCTTTGCATTTCGCTTTTACTTCATCAAAACCGGGAATAAGAATGCTGCGGACAGGTTCGATGATCACATCTTCTAATGAACGACCAATAAGATCAAGATCATTTTTTAAAAATCCAGTAACAAGACCAGCAATATTTCCCCATTGACGAATCGCATCTTTCAATAAAATTTGCTGACGAAGTATTTGTCTTGCATCGGAAGTTCTTACTTCAATCTGCGGATGAACAACAGTAACAAAAAGATCAGGTGATGAAATGGAAACGATATCCAGCGGATGAATACAACGGATCAAACTTACCCCGCCTAGAATACAAGGTGCAATATTATCAGCATGTTTAACTCCTGATGCTAGCTTTTCTCCGTTCATCGCAAACTGAACCAATTCATCAGTAGAAAAAATATTACCAAGCAAATGATTTGCTGCCACTGCTGCACCGGCCGCACTAGCGGCACTGCTGCCAATTCCGCTACCTGGTTTTATGTGTTTTTCAATTTCAATTTCAAAACCAATGCTATTCTCCATTTTTTCCATTATAGACAACAACACAACACCGGCTACATTTTTTTCCGGGTCAGTTGGTAAATTGAAATTGTCCTTGTTATGAATAATGACTTTCGGTTCATCCAAAATTTTTGCTGTCATCACATCGTAGGGTTCTTTCAATGCGAGACCAAGAATATCAAATCCGCAAACAAGATTTGCTATCGTTCCGGGAGAATGTACTGTTACACCCCCAGCCCCTAAAGGGGAGTTATGATTTGATTTACTCATAGATGAATAGAATTACTGAACGTACAAGAGTGCGACGCAACCGAAGTCCCATCAGGGAACAAATGCCGATAATACAATTATACATTCCAATTTTAAACATTTTCTTCTCGTAGTTCATTTTAAATCTAAGTTCCCCTTTAGGGGACAGGGGTTTTACATTTTTACAGCTCTTAAAATATCAGCAAACACACCACTTGCTGTTACTTCTGCACCAGCCCCGGCTCCCTTCACTACCATTGGTTGCTCTTTATAGCGATCAGTGTAAAACAATACTACATTATCTTTTCCATACAAATGATAAAGATCATGCTTCGGATCAATATGTTGTAAGCCAACAGAAGCTTTGCCCTCATTATAAGAAGCAACAAATTTTAATTTACAGCCTGCTGCATTTGCTTTTTCATATATCTTTTTAAAATGGGCTTCTTCTTTTGCCATGGCAGAATAAAAATCATCCACAGTTCCTTTCATACATGATTCCGGCATAAAAGAATTATTACTGATCTCATCCATCTCGATTTTCTCTCCTGCTTCTCTTGCAAGTATCATAATTTTTCTCATTACATCGGTGCCGCTAAGGTCAAGTCTTGGATCTGGTTCAGTGTAACCTTCATCCTGCGCCTGCTTTACAACATCGGCAAATTTTCTAGTTCCATCATAATTATTAAAAACAAAATTGAGTGTACCACTGAGTACCGCTTCAATACGATGGATACTGTCGCCGCTATTGAGTAAATCATTCAACGTGGCAATAACGGGCAAGCCTGCACCAACATTTGTTTCAAAAAGAAAATGACAATTGAACTCTCTCGCAATATCTTTTAGTTTTTTATAATTATCATAAGCGGAAGAGGCGGCAACCTTATTACAAGCAACCACCGAAATACTTTTTCTTAATAATTGCTCGTAAATATTTGCTACAAGATCGCTGGCTGTAATATCAACAAAAATGGAATTGCGAAGATTGCGTTCAATGATCTCATTAATGAATTGTTGTATGTCGGCAGTCTTACCATCACTTATTTTTTGTTCCCATTGAGAAAGAGTAATTCCATTTTCATCGATCAGCATTTTCCTGCTATTGCAAATGCCCACTACATTTACCACCAACTTCATTTGTTTTTGTAAAAATTCAAGTTGCTGCTGTAATTGTCCTAATAATTTTTTACCAACATTACCGGTGCCAACCACAAATAAGTTGACTTGTTTATAAGTCGTTTCAAAAAATTCTTCGTGCAATACGTTGATCGCCTTTTTTACATCTTTTGTAGCAATTACAGCAGAAATATTTTTCTCTGAAGAACCCTGTGCAATAGCACGAATGTTGACGCCATTTCTTCCCATTGCGCTGAACATGCGGCCGCTGATACCCGGATGACTCTTCATGTTTTCACCAACCAGTGCGACAATTGAAAGATCAGTTTCAACTTTTAAAGGCTCAACTTTTTGTAATGCAATCTCATTTACAAAAACTGTATCTACTGCATGTTTTGCTTTTTGAGCAGAAGCAGCTTCAATACCGACACAGATTGAATGCTCAGAAGAGCTTTGAGTGATTAGAATAACATTTATCTTTTCATTACTCAATGCTTCAAAAAGTCTTTTTGAAAAACCGGGAATACCGATCATGCCGCTACCTTCAAGACTTATTAAAACAATATTATTGATGCTTGATATACCACGAACAATGTTTCCATTCTTTGTAGAAACAGATTCGATCAAGGTTCCTTCATCAGTTGGAGCAAAAGTGTTTTTTATCCAAACAGGAATTCCAAGGTTCATTACAGGCTGAATGGTTGGCGGGTAAATGACTTTTGCGCCAAAATGCGAAAGCTCCATTGCTTCCTGGTAAGAAATATGAGGAATGATGCGGGCATTGTTTGTCAATCGCGGGTCAGCGGTCATCATACCACTTACATCAGTCCATATTTCCAACACACTTGCTTTAATAGCAGAAGCAATAATTGCTGCTGTAAAATCAGAACCGCCGCGGCCAAGTGTTGTAGTGACACCATTTTTATCTGCAGCAACAAAACCAGGTAATATAAATAACGAGGATGTTTGCGATCCGAAGTAGCTATTTATTTTTTGATTTGTTTCAGCATAATCAACTTCAGCTGCCGTAAATGAAGAATTGGTAAGAATTAATTCACGGGAATCCTTCCATGTTGCAGCAATACCATCACTATTAAATTTTGCTGCAATGATCTGCGAAGAGATCAATTCACCGTAACTACTGATCCGGTCTTTTGTTCTTGGCGTTAATTCCCTTAATAAAAAAATACCATTACAGATATCTTCTATTTCGTTACAGCTTTTCTTTACAAGGCTTAACAGATGACTTTGCTGTGCAACAGGTATTAATTGTTTTACAGCTTCAAGATGTCTTTGTTCGATAATTGCCAGTTTGTCTTTAAATGCTTCATCTCCTGCTGCTGCGTAGGTTGCAGCGTTTAGCAAAAGATCAGTGACTCCGCCAAGTGCAGACACCACAACAATTGTTTTACCATTTTTGATCGTTTCCTTTACAATAGCTACAACCTTCGAAATGTTTTCAGCATTAGCTACGGATGTACCTCCGAATTTTAAAACCTGCATGTTATTATGTTGAATTATTTATAATGTTATTTGAGCGATTCTTGTCGTTTACAGCTTATTGCCCTGTTGTTGATATGGTAATTTACAATCCGCTTAGCGGATTGTTGTTGTAGTTGTAGTGGTAATGGCAAATGAAGTACCACTTGCCGAAGAAGAAACGATATGTAAACGGTGTAATTCCACTATTGAAACGTTAGAGACACAAGATAAAAAAGAAAACCAATAACACTCGTTATTTTGAAGAATTTTCAACGGCTTTTTTTACGCTGCCGTATTTCAACAGAAGCTCTTTTGCATTATCGTAATTATTCATCATCAGCTTTTCCATCAGCATCTTGGTTCCGCGGTCAACTAATTTTTCGTTGGTAAGCTGCATATTCACCATTTTATTATCCTCCACCCGACCAAGTTGTATCATAATGGCCGTAGAGATCATGTTTAATATTAATTTTTGAGAAGTGCCGCTTTTCATTCTTGTACTTCCGGTAACAAACTCAGGCCCTACTTCCACTTCTACAGGGTAGTCAGCAATTCTGGCTAACGGCGATCCGGGATTATTAGTAATACCACCAGTAAGGATGCCACGGGCTTTACAACCCTCCAATGCCCCCAACACATAAGGTGTGGTACCGCTTGCAGCAATGCCAATCACAAAATCTTTATCTGAGATATTATTTTTTACCAGGTCATTCCAACCCTCTTCCTTATTATCTTCCGCGTACTCCACTGCCATTGTGATGGCTTTATCGCCACCGGCAATTATTGCATTTACCAACCCATAGGGCACACCATAGGTAGGCGGACATTCACTTGCATCTACCACACCAAGACGGCCACTGGTGCCAGCACCTACATAAAACAGTCTTCCACCACTAAGCATTTTATCGCTTGCCGCCTCCACCAACTTTTCTATTTGAGGTATTGCTTTTTCAATAGCATAGGGAACAGTTTTATCCTCATTATTTATATTCACCAATAATTCTCCTATCGACATTTTATCTAAATGCCTGTAATTACTCTGCTGCTCTGTTATTCTTTCAAATGACATATTACTTCACATTAACTATGGTATACGATCAATCCTTCCATCGGGTTCTTCATTACTTTTCCTAACTCAAATTCATAAGTAGCGCAAAGTTGCTGTAACACATCTTTAAAACCAAAAGCAACTCCACCGGCAAAATGTACCGGCAATTGCCAAACTTCTTTGTATTTACATAAATGAGTAAAAAAGAAATCATTTAACCCATCTTCAATAATATTTTCGACCATGTAATGACCACGATTATCGGCAAGAAATTTTGTAAAGCCAGCGAGATAACGGTTGGGCAAAGGTTTTTTGTAAACATTTTCCAGTATCTCCGGCGCATTGGTTGTATATGCTGCATTAAATCTTGCCATCAGGTCATCATCAAAAGTTCCGTATAAATAATATTGAATAACTTTTTTACCAAGGTAAGCCCCACTACCCTCATCACCAAGAATAAATCCAATGCCGGGGCTATTCTTTATGATCTTTTTTCCATCATAATAACAGGAGTTTGAACCCGTACCTAAAATACATGCTAATCCTTTTTCTCTTCCGCATAGAGCCCGGGCCGCTGCCATCAGGTCATGAGTTACTTCAATTTTTTTTGTATTGACAAATACGAGCTGAATAGCTTTTTTAACCGAACGGGCATTTGCAGGATTGGCACAACCGGTTCCATAATAAAATATTTCATCAACTTTTATATTCTTAAGTTTTGGCTTTAGTTCTTTAAGCAACAGATCACTGATCTGTTCAGTATTTAAAAAATAAGGACTGATGCCCTGTGTAAAAATGGTTTTCTTTCTTCCATTACTTATAAGACACCACTCAGCTTTTGTAGCGCCACTATCGGCTATCAATTTTATTACAGACATGTTGTTGGGTTTTGATTGCCGGTTGCTTGTTCCTGGTTATTTGCATCGGTCAATTTTTATTATTAACTATCATTTATAATAACCGGAAACCAGAACCCTGTAACAAGAAGCCAGCATCCAGCAACTTTTTTCTATTTTGCATTAAAATACAAAGAAACAAGGAACGATGGGTAATAAAAAATTGCATGTATGGCTTCCTCTGATCTTTTCAATTGTGCTTATTGGCGGAATGTACTTTGGTTTTAAGCTGAGAGAAAACACATCTACAGGAACAGGGTTTTTTAAAGCAGACAAAAAAACTGCTTTGCAGGAAATACTCGATCTCGTTAAGCAGCGATATGTTGATCCTGTAAGCATTGATTCTTTACAAAACAATGCGATCGACGAAATGATGAATCATTTAGATCCGCATTCAAGATATATTCCTGCTTCTCATTTACAGGCGGAAAATGAAGATCTGAAAGGCAATTTTGAAGGCATTGGTGTTGAATTCAATATTTTTTCTGATACAGTACATATAGTGCATGTACTTGCAGACGGACCAAGTGAAAAAGCAGGTATGCAGGTTGGCGATAAGATCATTAAAGTGAATAATGAAACTATCGCTGGCATCAAAATATCAACAGCTGATGTAAAAAGCAAAATAAAAGGTGAAAGCGGCTCTTTGGTAAAGATCACTGTGCTGAGAAAAAATGAGCAAAAAGAAATTTCTATAAAGAGGGGTAAAATCCCAATTCCGGCTATAGATGCAGCTTATCTGATTAATAAAAATACCGGCTATATTAAACTGAATAAATTTTCCGAAACAGCTTATGAAGAATTTATGCGTTCACTGGAAAATCTTCAGAAAAACAAGATCAGCAACCTGGTGCTTGACCTACGTGGCAATGGTGGCGGCCTGATGAATGAAGCTGTGGATATTGCTGATGAATTTTTAAGTGACGATAAGCTGGTTGTCTATACTCAAGGCGCCAATATGCCAAAAGAAGAATACAAATGCAAAAGACCCGGCTTATTTGAAGAAGGTGGATTGGTTGTATTGGTTGATGAGCTTTCTGCCAGTGCAAGTGAAGTGCTTGCCGGCGCATTACAGGATTGGTGCCGTGCCACAATCGTGGGACGCAGAACATTTGGCAAAGGCCTGGTGCAAAAACAATATTCGCTTAGCGATGGCGCTGCACTTCGTCTTACTATCGCAAGATATTACACTCCTAAAGGAAGAAGCATTCAGCGTCCTTATGAAGATGGAAAGAAACAATATTTGGACGAAATACTTGACCGCTATGAAAATGGCGAACCTATTCACCCCGACACCAGCAAAGTAGTTAATGGGAAAGTATATAAAACACAATGTGGCGATTCAGTGTATGGAGGAGGTGGCATTACCCCAAAAATACTTGTAGGACGTGACACGGGCAGCTTGCATAAAAATGCAGGCTTGTTATTCGTTGATGGCTTACTGAATATTTTTATTTACAACTACTACATACAGCATATTGATGAGATAAACAAGTTTGCGATTCCTGAAGAATTCATTACAAAATTTAATAACGAAGAAGCCCGGTGGCAGGAGCTTGTAAGTTATGCGGGTAAAGAAAATATCGATCTTAAACAGATATCTCCGGATGACAAAGATTTTATCCAACGAACAATGAAAGCGCAGCTCGCAAGATATAAATGGAGATCAGAAGGCTATTATGAGGTACTGAACAGCTTTGACCCTGTTATTAAAAAAGCTTTGGAGATTTTGGAAAAAAAATAAAAAGCAATCCGCCGTGGCGCATTGCTTGATAAGGATAAGGTGGAATTTATATTGAGTTATTATTCACCGTTTCCATTGGCTTTGTCGTACCAATTTTTCTTTTCTACGAAATAAGAACCAATAAGTCCAAGGCCACCACCCATTGCAATCAAAGCAAAGTATATTCCCGCTGGTTCAATGCGATAAGGCAGATTCATATCTACAAAAAATGCGATAAGTAATCCTAAACCTGCGCCGAGTAATAACAGACCCCATTTCAAACTTCTGAAAGGTGCCGGACGATTCAACTTGTCCTTTGGATTCATTCCTTTTTCGATCATGGCAAGGTTCTCTTTTTTATAGAGATAGACGATCCCAAATACCATTGCGAAAAATGACAAACAGATCAAAATTGGTACTAAAACTTCTCCGCCGTGCATAAATTAATTTTTTATAGTTATTAAATTGTTTCCTGTTCTTTTAGACTACACTCTTTATTTCCTGGTTACAGCCTTTAAAGAACTTTTATTAAAATGGCTTACATAAACTATGACTACCCCTGCTCCGGGAAGGTTACAGGCAAGGGCCATGACCACATACATATTATAGTCTAAATAAGGTCTAACTTTATTGTAACCAAAATTCATCTCGGGTAGTCTTATTTATTGAATGTCAACCGGACTTGGTGATAATGAGATCATAAGCAGGGTGCTGCAGGGTCAGCAGAACGCCTATGCTGAACTGGTAAATCGTTACCAGGGCTATGTCTTTACCCTTGTTTTGCGGATGATAAAAAGCCGTGAAGATGCCGAAGAAGTGGCGCAGGATGTTTTTGTAAAAGCCTATCGTTCGCTGGCAGATTTCCGTGGGGAATCGAAGTTCACCACATGGCTGTATACAATTGCAAACACTACTTCCATTACTTTTTTAAGAAAAAAGAAGCTGGATGTTCATTCGTTGGATAATGAAAAAGTATTTGAAGTGGCGGATAGCAAGGATTCGGGTTTCAGGGCAAATTTGGTGGAGCAGAAATCGAGAGTGAATATGGTAAATGAAGCGATTGCAATGTTAAGTCCTGATGATGCCGAGATAATAACTCTGTTTTATAAAGCAGAACAAACCCTTGAAGAGATAAGTAGGATACTTAGACTTGAAACAAATACTGTGAAGGTGAGACTGCACCGTGCAAGAACGAGGTTGAAAGAAAAAATGGAAAAGAATTTCAGCGAAGAAGTAAAAAATATTTATTAAAAAGTGACGTATGAATCCGCAACAAAATATTGAGCAGCAACTTTGGTCATACATTGACGGTGTTTCTTCAACCGAAGAAAGAACTGCTGTTGAAAAATTGCTGCAAAGCAATCTTGAATGGAAAAACAAGTATCACGAGTTGCTTGAAATGCATCAATTGATAAATTCTACAGAGCTGGAACAGCCTTCTATGCGTTTCACCAAAAATGTAATGGAAGAGATTGCAAAGTTGCATATTGCACCAGCTACAAAAAATTATATAAACAAAAAGATCATCTGGGGCATTGCAGGATTTTTCCTCACACTTATTGGCGCTTTTCTGATTTATGGATTTGCACAAATTGATTGGAATACTCAACCAGACTCGAAATATACCGTTGATTTTTCGCAGATTGATTTTGCCAAAATCTTTAATAACAATTTTGTCAACGGCTTTATGATGGTTAATGTATTGCTTGGACTTGTACTGCTCGACAGGGTGCTTGCCAATAAACGCAAAAAGTTTCAGAAGCAAGTGTAACCAACACTTATCAGATAATCAGCCTAAATCAGTCTTTGTTAAAGTTGCTTGGTGATATTATATCACTAAGTCCGGTATGCCCTTCCTGTTTCCAGGAGGGGCCTTTTTTAATTCTCACTGCTCAAAGCTCATAGCTCATTACTCACAGCTAAAATTGTAACTTTGCCATATTAAGAATCAATATGGATATCAAAAACAACATCCTTGAAACGATCGGCAATACCCCGCTGATAAAACTGAATAAGATCACTAAAGATTTTCCCTGTATTGTTGCGGCTAAAGTCGATTATTTTAATCCTGGTAACTCTATTAAAGATAGAATGGCTGTAAAGATGATCGAAGTGGCAGAAAAAGAAGGAAAGCTAAAACCCGGCGGAACAATTATAGAATGTACTTCAGGAAATACTGGAATGGGTTTGGCGCTGGCAGCCTGTGTAAAAGGATATAAATGCATTTTTGTAACTACGGATAAACAATCAAAAGAAAAAGCAGATATTCTAAAAGCTGTGGGTGCAGAAGTTATAGTTTGCCCCACAAATGTTTTGCCCGAGGATCCCCGCAGCTATTATAGTGTTGCTAAAAGATTAGCTTCTGAAGTTCCCAATTCATTTCATTGCAACCAATATGATAACCTGGCAAACCGGCAAGCCCATTACGAATCCACCGGCCCTGAAATTTGGAAACAAACTGATGGGAAGATCACACATCTTGTTTGTACTGCGGGAACAGGAGGCACTGTTACAGGAACAGCAATGTTCTTAAAAGAAAAAAATCCAAACATACAAATATGGGCAATTGATGTATTTGGTTCATTGCTTACAAAATATTTCAGAACGGGTGAAGTAGATATGAATGAAGTGCATCCGTATATCAGCGAGGGTTTTGGTGAGGATTTTGTACCTGAGAATTATGATATGAGTGTGATAGATCTTTTTGAACAGGTAACAGATAAAGACGGCGCAATTATGGCCCGCAGATTAGCAAAAGAAGAAGGCATTTTTTGTGGCTACAGCGCTGGCAGCTGCATACAAGGCTTAATGCAATTAAAAGACCGTTTGAAAAAAGATGACCTCGTTGTCTGCATATTTCATGATCATGGAAGCCGTTATGTCGGCAAAGTTTATAATGACCAATGGATGATCGAAAGAGGTTTTCTTGATGTGAAAACATTTAAAGATATTATCAGCAGTCGCACTGGTAAACAAAAATTAGTTACGATAGAACCATCACAAACTGTAGCAGAAGCTGTTGAAATGATGCAGAAATATGATATTGAAAACATCCCGGTAATGAATGGTAACGGACCAATTGGAGCTATTAGTGAGAATGGTTTGTTTCAAAAAATATTTTCAAACCCCGACATAAAAAATTCAAAAGTTGAAAATGTAATGGAGCGGCCATATCCTCTTGTTGAGTTTAATACACCGGTTGAAAAGCTAAGCACACTTATTAATAAAGAAAACGGCGCTGTATTGAGTAAAGATGAAGGCGGTAATTATCATATCGTAACAAAATATGATGTGATACAGGCATTGGGTAAATAACTTAAAAGGCAAAATTAAAAAGTAAAAAATGTCAGTTAAGGAGTTTTGAATTTTTACTTTTGAGTTTTTACTTTCATTATCAACAAACCATCAACTCTCTAACAGCTGTTCGTGATAATGAGTGTTTAAATCAATTATCTTGCGGCTCCAATAATGATTCCTTTCCTGCAATATTTTTTTTACGAAACAAAAATCAAATGAGTAAGTACAGAGCCGGCGTATTGTTCGGCGAAGAATTAGAAGCATTATACAACGACGCAAAGAAAAATCAATTTGCTTTACCCGCTGTAAATACAATTGGAACGAATACAATCAACGCAACCCTTGAAACTGCTGCAAAAGTAAATTCACCTGTTATTATCCAGTTTTCAAATGGCGGTGCACAATTTATTGCCGGCAAAGGAATGCCCAATGATAAACTACAGGCAAATATTTCAGGAGGTATCTCCGGCGCATTACATATTCACAACGTTGCAAAATATTATGGCGTGCCTGTTATTTTACATACAGATCATGCTTCGAAAAAATGGCTGCCATGGATAAGCGGACTCATTGATGCAGGCGAACAATATTTCAAAGAAAAAGGACAACCTCTTTTCAGTTCACACATGCTTGACCTGA
>Ga0209797_10000736_pt1 | contig 16455 bp, 16 predicted proteins | sample DOMMetBare3Fresh_2_FD_187472 | JGI IMG/M metagenome (GOLD analysis project Ga0209797, IMG submission 187472) | Wetland sediment microbial communities from St. Louis River estuary, USA, under dissolved organic matter induced mercury methylation -... | ecosystem: Environmental > Aquatic >... | reverse complement strand
ACCCCGACCGAGGTGGCGCTGTGCACGGCGCCGGGAACGGGCAAGCTTCCGCCCCGCCTCGTCGAGCCCGCGTCGATGCGCCGCACGGTTCGCGGCAAGGACCTGAACACGCGCTACGTCACCGACATCCTGCCCGAGGACCAGCCGGCGGAGAGCCTGCTGGTGGTGGAGGTCCGCACCCCGACCGGCCACTCCTCCAGCTACCCGCCGCACAAGCACGACCGCGACGCCTCGCCGGAGGAGACGCTGCTCGAGGAGACCTACTACCACCGCGTCGATCCGCCCCAGGGCTTCGTCTTCCAGCGTGTCTACACGGACGCGCGCGACATCGACGAGTCCTACGCCGTGGAGGACCACGACGTGGTGATGGTGCCGCGCGGCTACCACCCGGTGGTGGTGCCCTTCGGCTACCGCAGCTACTACCTGAACGTCATGGCGGGCCCCCTGCGCGCGTGGCACTTCAGGAACGACCCGGCCCACGAGTGGATCCTCGGGAGCCGCGAGCACGAGGGAAGGTGAGGAGAAGCCCATGAGCCAGGCAGCCCGACGCAGCGCCACGGGTCCGGTCGTCGAGATCGGCCACCACATCGGAGGGCGTGCCCGCGCCGGCGAGAGCGGGCGCTCGAGCGAGGTCTTCAACCCCGCCGCCGGCGAGGTGAGCGGCCGGGTGTCGCTCGCCAACGACGCCGAGGTCGCCGCCGCCGTCGCCGCCGCGAAGGCGGCGTTCCGCCCCTGGGCGGAGACCTCGCCCCTGCGGCGCGCGCGCGTCCTGTTCCGCTTCAAGGAGCTGGTGGAGCGCGACCTCGACCGGCTCGCCGCGCTCGTCACCGCCGAGCACGGCAAGGTGCTTTCCGACGCCCGCGGCGAGGTGCAGCGCGGCCTCGAGGTGGTGGAGTTCGCGACCGGAATCCCCCAGATGCTCAAGGGCGAGTACACCGAGCAGGTTGCGGGCGGCGTCGACGCCTGGTCGATGCGCCAGCCGCTCGGGGTCTGCGCCGGCATCACGCCCTTCAACTTCCCGGTGATGGTGCCGATGTGGATGTTCCCGATGGCCATCGCCTGCGGGAACGCCTTCGTCTTGAAGCCCTCGGAGCGCGACCCTTCGGCCTCGCTGCACCTCGCCGAGCTCCTGCGCGAGGCCGAGCTGCCGGACGGCGTCTTCAACGTGGTGCAAGGGGACAAGACGGCGGTGGACGCACTGCTGCACCACCCGGACGTGCAGGCGGTGAGCTTCGTCGGCTCGACTCCCATCGCGCGGTACGTCTACGCAACCGGGACCGCGGAGGGGAAGCGGGTCCAGGCGCTGGGCGGCGCCAAGAACCACATGGTGGTGATGCCGGACGCCGACCTGGACCAGGCGGTGGACGCGCTCATGGGCGCGGCCTACGGCTCGGCGGGCGAGCGCTGCATGGCCATCTCGGTGGCGGTGGCGGTCGGCGAGATCGCCGACCCGCTGGTCCAGCGCCTCGCCGCCAAGGTGCGCGCCATCGAGGTCCGCGACGGCACCGACCCCAGGGCCGAGATGGGGCCGGTCGTCACCGGGCAGCATCGCGACCGGGTCGTCTCCTACATCGAGGACGGCGTGAAGGCCGGGGCGAAGCTGGTGGTGGACGGCCGCAACCACCGGGTCGAGGGGCGCGAGAACGGCTTCTTCCTCGGTGGCTCGCTCTTCGACCGGGTGACGCCCGAGATGCGGATCTACAAGGAGGAGATCTTCGGGCCGGTCCTCTCCGTGGTGCGCGTGCCCGACTTCGCCACGGCGCTCGACCTCGTGAACCGCCACGAGTACGGCAACGGCACGGCGGTCTTCACCCGCGACGGCAATGCCGCGCGGGAGTTCGTCCATCGCGTGCAGGTCGGGATGATCGGGGTGAACGTGCCGATCCCCGTTCCCATGGCGTTCCACAGCTTCGGCGGCTGGAAGCGCAGCCTGTTCGGCGACCACCACGCCCACGGGCCGGAGGCGGTGCGCTTCTACACCCGGCTGAAGGCGGTCACCCAGCGCTGGCCGACCTCCGGCCCGGGCGGGCCGGCGTTCTCGATGCCTACGCTGAGCTGACCATTGTACACCCACGGTGATTGTGAACCGGCTTGACGTGCGTCAGGCCACGACAGGCGGCGTCGCGGATCCCCTTTTGGCCGGTGGCTTGCCCGCGAATGGGGGGGCTAGACTCGTGGCGCTCGTGGACCTGACCCACCGTAAAGGAGGAAAGCCAATGAGGATCCGACGCTTCCGGGCGCTGCAGCTCCTGCTCGTGCTCGCCACCACGCTGCTGCCCGCGGGCACCCGGGCCGCGGAGGCCGGCAAGAAGCTCAAGTTCGTCGTCATCACCCACGCCACGGCGGTCCCGTTCTTCGTGCCCGTGCGCAAGGGGGCGGAGGACGCCGGCAAGCTCGTCGGGGCGGACGTGACCTACACCGGCCCCGCCGGCTTCGACATCCAGAAGCAGGTGGAGTTCATGAAGTCCGCCATCGCCCAGAAGGCCGACGGCATCGCCGCCACGCTCCCCGACCCGGCCGCCTTCAACGACGTCGTGGCCGAGGCGATGTCCAAGGGGATCCCGGTCATCGCCATCAACGCCGACGCGCCCAAGTCGGGCCGCCTCGCCTACATTGGGCAGGGCAACTACGAGGCGGGCCGCTCCATGGGCGAGCAGATCGTGAAGCTCCTGCCGGGCGGGGGCGACGTGCTGCTCGGCATCCACACCGCCGGAGCCGAGAACCTCGAGGCCCGCATCAGGGGCGTCAAGGACGTGCTCGACGCCAAGGGCGGCTTCAAGTACCGGGTCGTGGCCACGGGGACCGACCTCGTGAAGGCCGAGTCCATGATCGGGGCGGCGCTCCAGGCCAACCCGGCCATCCAGGGCATGTTCGGCGTGGAGGACGTCACCGGCATCGCCATCGGTCACATCATCGAGCGCCAGAAGCTGAAGGGGAAGGTGTTCGGCGGCGGGTTCGACCTCGTCGGCGAGATCCTGGACGCCATCGAGAAGGGCAACATGCAGTTCACCATCGACCAGCAGCCCTATCTGCAGGGCTTCCAGGGCGTCATGGAGCTGTACCTCGCCAAGAGGTACAGCATCACTCCGTGTGACATCAACACCGGCATCGCCCCGGTCACGACGCAGACCGTCAAGGCGGTGAAGGACCTGGCGGCCAAGGGCTACCGGTAGGCGGGAACCCAGGTGGCCACCTGGTTGCCGGCGGGCGCCCCCGCGATGCCTCGCCGGCAGCCGGAAGGGCCCGGGCGTGGCCGGGAGGCTCGCGATGGGTGAGCCTCCCTTCCTCGTCGTCCAGAATGTCTCCAAGGCCTTCGGGCCCACCCGCGCCCTCGACTCCGTCTCGCTCGCCGTCGAGAAGGGAACGGTCTTCGGCCTCGCCGGCGAGAACGGGGCGGGGAAGTCCACGCTCATCAAGATCCTCTGCGGCGTCCACTCCCCGGACGCGGGCAACGTCGCGCTCGACGGCAGGCCGCACCGCCCCCGCGACACCGAGGAGGCCGAGAAGGCCGGCATCGCCGTCTTCCACCAGGAGATCCCCGTCTGCCCGAACCTCTCCGTCGCGGCCAACGTCTTCCTCGGCCCGGCCATGCCCAGGCGCGGCATCGGCCCCGACTGGAAGCGGATGAACGGGCGGTGCGTCGAGCTCTACCGGAGCCTGCTCGGCGAGGAAATCGACCCGGAGCGGCTCGTCAAGGACTGCACCGCGGCCGAGAAGCAGCTCGCCCTGCTGGTGCGCGTGCTCTCCCGCGAGGCACGGCTCGTGATCCTCGACGAGCCGACCACGGCGCTCACCCCTCCCGAGGTCGCAAGGCTCTTCGCCATCGTCCAGCGCCTCCAGAAGCAGGGGATCACGTTCATCTTCATCAGCCACATGCTCGAGGAGCTCGTGCAGCTGTCCGACACCATCTCCGTCCTGCGGGATGGGAGGAACGTCGGGGTGCTGCGGCGGGGCGAGTTCGAGCTGCAGCGGCTCTCGGAGATGATCGCCGGCCGCACCCTCTCACGCACGGCGCCACGAAACCCCCTCAGGGGCGGCGCCCCGCACATGGAGGTGAAGGGCCTCGGCCTTCCCGGCGAGTTCCAAGACGTCTCGTTCCGGCTCCAGAGGGGCGAGATCCTCGGCATCGCCGGGCTCCAGGGGTCGGGACGGTCGGCCCTCGTTCGCGCCCTGTTCGGCGCGCCGCCGGCCGCGACGGGCGAGGTCGTCGTCGAGGGCAGGCCTGTGGCCCTCGCCACGCCGGTGCAGGCCATGGCGGCGGGCATCGGCTACGTGCCCGAGGACCGAAAGGCCCTCGGCGTCTTCCACGACATGGACGTGAAGACGAACGTCTGCATGGCGGGGATCGATCGGTACACCCGCCGCGGGTTCCTGGACACGCCGGGCCTCCGCCGCACCGCGTGCCAGATGCGCGACGGCCTCTCGATCAAGATGCAGAGCGTCGATGCCCCGATACGCAGCCTGTCGGGAGGCAGCCAGCAGAAGGTCCTCATCTCCCGGTGGCTGGCGCTCAAGCCGAGCATCCTCGTCATGAACGAGCCGACCCGCGGCGTCGACGTGGGGGCGAAGAAGGAGATCATCGACCTCATCCTCGGCCTGTCCGCCGAGGGCTACACGTTCGTCGTCTCCTCCTCCGAGCTCGACGAGCTGATCCTGCTTTCCAACCGGATCCTCGTCATGAACCGCGGGCGGGTGTCCCAGGAGCTCGTGGCGGGCGAGGCCACGAAGGACAAGCTCGTCCTCGCCGCGACGACCTAGGCCTGGAGGGAGGGAGAGCAGGACATGGAGAGCACCGCCAGGGCGAGGCTCACCGCCATCCAGCGGATCCTCAGGCAGCGGGACTTCGGCGTCCTGGTGGCGGCCGTGCTCATCGCCGCGTTCTTCTCCGTCATCACGCCGGTGTTCCTCACGCCGTACAACATCTTCAACATCCTCCGCCAGACCGCCGAGCTGGGGATCATCGCCATGGCGATGACGATCCTCATCGTGGCGGGCGAGTTCGACCTCTCGGTCGGGGCGATCTACGCGGTCACCGGCGTCGTCACGGGATTCCTGGCCACCCGGCTCGGCCTCGACATCTGGCTCGCCGCCACCGCCGGGATGGCCGCCGGCCTCCTGCTCGGGTTCCTGAACGGCCTGCTCATTGCCACCACCCGCATCAACTCCTTCATCGCCACCCTCTCCACCATGATGGTGTTCCGCGGCATCGCCATGGTGCTCTCCCAGGGCCAGCCGATCTCGTTCAAGCTCGACTTCTTCATGGACCTCTTCGGCCGGGCGGAGATCGGGGGAATGCTGCCCGTGCCGGTGCTGTGGTTCGCGGCCTGGGGCGCCTTCGCCTACGTCCTGCTCCACCGCACCACCTTCGGCGTGAAGGTCTTCGCCACCGGGGACAACCGGGAAGCGGCCGACCTCGCGGGCATCCAGACCATGCGCGTGAAGCGCGTCGCCTTCCTGCTCACCTCCCTCGCCTCGGGACTCGCCGCCCTCATCTCGCTCTCCTTCCTCAAGACGGTGACCCCCACGCAGGGCACCGGCCTCGAGCTCGAGGCGATCGCGGCGGCCGTCATCGGCGGCACCGCCATGTCGGGGGGCGTGGGGAGCATCATCGGCACGTTCCTCGGGACCTTCATCATGGCGGAAGTGCGCACCGGCCTCGTGCTGCTCGGCACCGACGCCTACGTCCAGGAGGCGTTCGTCGGCCTCGTCATCGCGCTCGCCGTCATCGTCAACGTCCGGCTGAGCGCGCGAAGGAGGTGAAGGCGGGCCGGGAGGTGTGCGAGAATCCCGCCCTTCCGTCACCCCTTCGCGCCAGGAGAGAGATCTTGAACCGCAACGGCACGCTCCGACTCCTTCCCGCCCTCCTCGCCCTGGCGCTCGCGGCCTCGACGGTCATGGGTTGCAGGAGGGAAGAACCCGTCGTGGTCGCGGCGCCGACGACGCCTCCGCCCGCCATGCCCCCCGGCGCCATGCCTCCTGGCGCCATGCCCCCCGGTGCCATGGTCCCCGGCGCCGTCGGCGAGAATCAACACATCGCCGCCGCCCAACAGGTCCTGGCGCGCGACCCCAAGAACGTGAAGGCCTGGATCGCCCTCGGCAACGAGTACTTCGACGCCCACCAGCACCAGAAGTCGATCGACGCCTACGCCAAGGCCCTCGAGCTCGATCCGAAGAATCCAGACGTCCTCACCGACCAGGGCGTCATGTACCGGGACATCGGCGCCTTCGACAAGGCCATCGCCAACTTCAAGCGGGCGAGCCAGGTCGATCCGCGCCACGTGCAGAGCCTCTACAACATGGGCGTGGTCTACGCCTTCGACCTCAAGGACGCGAAGCGGGCCGCCGAGGCCTGGAACCGCGTCATCCAGGTCGCCCCGGCGAGCCCGCAGGCCGCCCAGGCCCGAAAGGCACTCGACGAGATGAAGCAGCCGCCCGCCGCCCGCTGATCCGGGCCGCCGCGCCACCCGTCCCTCAGCGCGCCGGCGCGCTCCGCAGGCCGGGAGCCTCGCGCCCGGTGCGGGCGACGTACTCGAGGTAGCCGCCTCCGTAGGGGTGGACGCCGTCCGGCCCGAGCTCGAGGACCCGGTTCGACAGGGCTCCGAGGAAGCGCCGGTCGTGGGAGACGAAGAGCATCGTCCCCTCGTAGCCGGCGAGCGCCCGGACCAGCATCTCCTTCGTCCCCACGTCGAGGTGGTTCGTCGGCTCGTCGAGGACGAGGAAGTTCGGCGGGTCGAACAGGAGGCGCGCCAGCACCAGCCGCGCCTTCTCTCCTCCGGACAGCACCCGGCAGCTCTTCTCGATCTCGTCGCCGGAGAAGCCGAAGCATCCCGCCAGCGTCCTGAGGGACCCCACCGACGCCCGCGGAAAGGCGTCCACCAACGTGCCCCAGACCGTGCTCCCGGGGTCGAGCAGCTCCATGGCGTGCTGGGCGAAGTAGCCCATCCGCACGCTCGCCCCCACGGAGACGGCTCCTTCGTCGGGCCGCGTCTCTCCGGCCACCATCTTGAGCAGGGTGGACTTGCCGGCCCCGTTCGCGCCGAGGACGCACCAGCGCTCGCCACGCCGGACGAGCAGGTCGAGGCCGTCGTAGACCCGCCGCTCGCCCCAGGCCTTGTGGACGCCGGCGAGCTTCACCACGTCCTCGCCGGAGCGCGGCGCCGGCCGGAACTCGAAGGCCACCGTCCTGCGCCGCTTGGGCGGCTCCACCTTCTCGATCTTGTCGAGCATCTTCACGCGGGACTGGACCTGCGCCGCGTGCGAGGCGCGAGCCTTGAAGCGCTCGATGAAGGCCAGCTCCTTCTTCAGCATGGCCTGCTGCCGGTCGAACTGGGCCTGCTGGTGCGCCTCGGCGACGGCGCGCTCGCGCTCGTAGAAGTCGTAGTCCCCCGAGTAGTCGGCGATCTCGCCGCCGTCGATCTCCAGGATGCGGCCGGCCACGCGGTTCATGAACTCGCGGTCGTGCGAGGTCATGAGCAGCGCCCCCTCGAAGGCCGCGAGGAACTCCTCGAGCCAGATGATCGACTCGAGGTCCAGGTGGTTCGAGGGCTCGTCGAGCAGCATGACGTCGGGGCGCATGAGGAGGATGCGCGCCAGCCCCACGCGCATCTTCCAGCCGCCAGAAAGCGCCCCCACGTCGCACTCCATCATCGCGGAGGAGAGGCCGAGTCCCGCCAGGATCTCGCGCGCCCGGGCCTCGAGCGCGTATCCCCCCAGCTCCTCGAAGCGAGCCTGGACGTGGCCGAAGCGCTCCACCAGCTCGTCGATCTCGCCGGCCCGCTCCGGGTCGCCCATGGCGTGCTCCAGCTCCCGCAGCTCCCCCGCCACCTTCGAGACCGGGCCCGCCCCGTCCATGGTCTCCGCCACCGCCGATCGCCCGGCCATCTCGCCGACGTCCTGGCTGAAGTGCCCGATGGTGACGCCTCGGTCGATGGAGACCTGGCCCTCGTCCGGCTGCTCCTCCCGGGTGATGAGCCGGAAGAGCGTGGACTTCCCCGCGCCGTTCGGCCCCACCAGGCCCACCTTCTCGCCCCGGTGGAGCGCGGCCGACGCCTCCAGGAAGAGGATCTGGTGGCCGTGCTGCTTGGAGATGGAATCGAGGCGGATCAAGGGGGCGCTTCGTACCACGTTTTCGTGCGCGCCGCGCCCCGGCGGCTTAGGGATCGGCCGACCTGGAGGGAGGAACCGGCCATGGAAGGCACCCCGGAAGGGAAATCCGGAAGCGCGACGGTCGAGACCCATCACCGGCTCCAGCTGAGCCTGCTCGAGGCGCTGGACCACATCCTGCGGCAGGGGAAGGACCGGGCCATCGCCGACGAGACGTTCGCCCGCTTCGTCGATTTCACGCGCGTCCACTTCCAGGCCGAGGAGGCGCTGATGGCCCTCGCCGACTACCCCGATACCGACGCCCACGCCTCGGCCCACGGGCGCTTCCTGGCGGAGGCGCGGGAGATCCAGCGCGCCGCGGCGGCGGCCGAAGCACCTCCGGCGCTCGCCGCCGTGGCCGGGCTCGGCGCGGCGCTCCGCGAGCACATCAACGGGTTCGACGTGGACTTCGATCGCTGGAACGAGGCCCGTCCCGTCTCGTCGCCAGGAAGATGACGTGCCGGGCGCCGCCGGCGCCGCCGCCCCGGACTGGAACCACGCGGGCCTCCGCCTCCAGGCCGGCGCGGGAGAGCCTCGCGAGGTAGGCGTCGTCGGGGCCGGCCGACCAGACGGACAGCACCCCGCCCTGCCGCAGCGCCTCGCGGCAGGCCCGCACGCCGGCCTCGCCGTAGAGCCGGCCGTTGGCCGGGTGGGCGATCGGCGACGCTCCGTTGTCCACGTCGAGGAGGATGGCGTCGAAAGCCCCGCGCGCCTCGCCGATCCGGCCGGCCACGTCGCCGATCTGGAGCCGCACGCGCGGGTCGTCGAGCGGCCGGCCGGCGAGGTGCGCCACCGGGCCTCGGTTCCAGGCGGCCACCTCCGGAATGAGCTCCGCCACCACGATCCGCGCATCGGGCGGGAGCCGGTCGAGCGTGGCTCGCAGCGTGTAGCCGAGGCCGAGCCCGCCGATGATGACGGTCCGAGGCCGGCTGGCGCGCTCCAGTGCGAGCGCTGCCAGGGCCTCCTCCGACCCGTGGAGGCGGCTCGACATGAGGACGCGGCCGCCCGCCCGCACCACCCACTCCTCGCCGCGGCGGGCCAGCACGAGCTCGGTCCCGTCGGGCGCCCGGGCGCGGCCGGCGATCTCCCAGGGCTGCATGGCGCAGTGCTTACCGCAATCTCGGGCAGGCGGCGAGCCCGTCCTTCCGCTCGACCCTACCGGATGGCCTGGATCGCCGCCGCGGCCACGGCGAAGTGGCAGGCTGCGGCACCCACGACGAGCGCATGGAACACCTCGTGGAAGCCGAAGACGCGCGGGAACGGGTCCGGGCGGCGCGTCGCGTAGATGACGGCGCCGAGCGTGTAGAGCAGGCCTCCCAGCCCGAGGAGCGCCATGGGGCCGGCGCCGAGCGCGGCCCACAGCGAGGGGAGGACCGGCAGCACCACCCATCCGAGGAGCACGTAGGCGCCGGCCGCGAGCGGGCGCGGCGCCTTCGGCCAGAAGATGGCCCGCAGCAGCCCGAGCAGCGCCCCGCCCCATGCCACGGCGAGCATCGTCCGCCCCTCGCGGCCCCCGAGAACGAGGCAGAAGGGCGTGTAGGTGCCGGCGATGAGCAGGAAGATGGCCGAGTGGTCGATGCGGCGCATCACCAGCCGGGCCCGCGGCGGCCAGTTGGGCCGGTGGTAGAGCGCGCTCGCCGCGAAGAGCACGAACAGGGTGGCGCCGTACACGGTGGCCGCGGCACGAGCCGGCGCGTTCGGCGCGGCGGCGACGAGGCCGATCCACCCGGCAAGCGCCCCGAAGGCGGCGACCTCGTGCGACACGCCCCGCAGGAGCGGCTTCTGCCTCGGCTGTGTCCCGCTCTGTCCCATGTCCCTTTGCCCTTCCGGTGAGGTCATCGCATCCTGGATACCGGCGCCGCGTCACCGGCGCGTCACGGAGGACCCGCGCGGCGATGGTCCGCGCTATCGTGAGACGCATGCGCCGGCCCATTCCCCTCTCGAGGCGTCCGCTCGACGTCGCCCTCGTCGCCTTCTTCGCCGTGAACCTGGTCTTCACGACCTACGTGGTGAGCCTCGAGCAGATCGTGATCGACGACCCCCTCCACTTCGTTCCGCCCATCTGGCCCCCGGGCCGGCTCCTCGCCCTCGTCCACTGGTGGGAGAGGAGCTTCGATCCGCTGCTGCTCGCCCGCCCGGCGTGGTACCGCGCCACCATCTGGCTCGACTGCATCGTCTTCGGCCCGTTCTACGCGGTGGCCATCCACGCCTACGCGCGGGGGCGCGACTGGATCCGCATCCCCAGCGTCGTCTGGGCCTCGATGCTCTTCACCAACGTCTTCATCATCCTCTTCGACGAGCTGAAGGGGATCCACGCGACGCCGCACCCTGGAATCGTGGTCCTCGCCAACGCCGCCTGGATGGCGGTGCCCGTCCTCGTCGTCTGGCGGGTCGCCCGGTCGGAGCACCCGTTCACCGAGGAGGCGCCCCCGCCCGCCGGGGCGGGCGCGGCGTGAGCGGCTTCCGCGACCGGTACGGCCCGTGGGCCCTCGTCGCCGGCGCCTCGGCCGGGCTCGGGGAGGCCTTCGCGCGCCGGCTCGCCGCGAGCGGGCTCGACCTCGTCCTCGTCTCGCGCCGGCAGGAGGCCCTCGACCGCCTCGCCGGGGAGCTTCGTGCCGCGCACGGCGTCCAGGTCCGCACCGGCGCGCTGGACCTCGGCGGGCCGGACCTCGCCGAGGCCGTCCGCGCCCTCGCCGGCGGTCTCGAGGTGGGGCTCCTCGTCTACAACGCGGCCCACTCGGTCATCGGCCCCTTCGTGGACCGCCCGCTCGAGGAGCAGCTCCGGGTGCTCGACGTGAACTGCCGCGGGCCACTCGTCCTCTCCCACCTCCTCGGCGGAGCGATGGCGCGGCGAGGGCGCGGCGGTATCGTGCTCATGACCTCGATCGCCGGCTCGCAGGGCAACCCGCTCCTCGCCTCCTACGCCGCGTCCAAGGCCTTCAACCTGGTCCTCGCCGAGGGGCTTTGGGCCGAGCTCGCCGGGCGCGGCGTGGACGTGGTCGCCTGCCGTGCCGGCGCGACCGACACGCCGGGCTACGCCTCCTCGCGGCCGGGGAAGAAGGTCCCCCTCATGGCCGCGGACGAGGTCGCCGGCTCGGCGCTCGCCGCGCTCGGCCGAGGCCCGAGCGTGGTCCCGGGGGCCCTGAACCGGATCGCCGCCTTCGCCTTTGGACGGCTCCTGCCCCGGCGCGCCTCGATCGCCATCATGGGGAGGGCGACGCGGCGTCTCTACGGCCGAGGGGGTCCCCAAGGCGGGTGAGGGCACGGGCGGGCTACCCCCGCAGGCTGACCGCGCGGCCCTTCGCGCCGTCCCGGGTCGCACCCCAAGAAGAGCCTCGACCTTCACGCGGAGAAGCGGTTGGCTCTGCGCCCTGTCCGGAAGGAGACGAGATGTCGATCGCAACCATCCTCTCCATCGACGGCGGCGGGATCCGCGGGCTCATCCCCGCCCGCGTCCTCGCCGAGATCGAGGCGCGAACGGCGAGGCCCGTCCACGCGCTCTTCGACATCGTCGCCGGCACCTCGACCGGCGGCATCCTCTCGCTCGCGCTCACGCGACCGGACCGGCCGGGCGGGACCGCGGCGCGCTGGCCGGCGGCGGAGCTCGTGGATCTCTACCTCCGGCACGGACCGGAGATCTTCTCGCGTTCCCTGTGGCGGCGGCTCTCCACGCTCTTTAGCCTCCTCGGGCCCAGGTACGACGGCGTCGCACTCGAGCGTGTGCTGCGCCAGTACCTGGAGGAATACCGGCTGCACGACGCGCTCACGCGCGTCGTCGTCACGGCCTACGACACCGAGGGGCCGGCGCCCGCGTTCTTCAAGAGCTGGAGGGCCCTGCCCCCCGAGAGCGGCTTCTCGGGACCGGCCGTGAACCGCTGGGACTTCCGCATGTGGGAGGTGGCGCGCGCCACGGCCGCGGCGCCCACCTACTTCCCGCCGCTCCGCCTCCCGGACCTCGCGCCGGGCGGCCGGCCCATGACGCTCCTCGACGGCGGCGTCTTCGCCGCGAACCCGGGCATGTGCGCCCTGGCCGACGCCCAGGTGCTCTTCCCGCGGTCCGACCTGTACGTCGTCTCGCTCGGCACCGGTAACACCGCGCGCCCCATCCCCTGGGAGACGGCCCGGCGCTGGGGCCTCGCCGGCTGGGCGCGCCCCATCATCGACGTCCTGATGGACGGCGTCTCGGACACGGTCGAGTACCAGCTCAGGGAGCTATTGCCCGCGGCGATCGCCGGGGCGCACCACCGCCTGCAGATCCCCCTCGCCGGCGTGAACGACGACATGGACGACGCCTCGCCCTCGAACATGGCGGGGCTGGTCCGGGTGGCGGAGCGTCTCATCGCCGAGCGCACGGCGGAGATCGACCGGGTCTGCCGCGAGCTGGTCGACGCCCAGGGGCGGCGGCCGGGGCCGGCCGCCTGATGGCGGCGCGCCGGCTCACTCCCGTCCGGACGGCCCGGCCTCGGCGCCGCACCACTCGGAGAGCTCCCCGAGCACGCGCGCCGCGGCGCGGTTGGCCGCCACCACCCCACCGTAGGGATCTTCGGACGGGGCGTCCTCCAGCGCCTCGAACGCCCGGGTGGCGAGGACGCGCCTCGCCGTCAGGTCCACGAGCTGGGCGCGCAGTGCGAATCGCACCCGGCTCGGCTGGACGGTGAACTCCTGCAACAGGCTCTGGATCTCGGTGTCGAGCCGGATGCCGGCCGCGACGCCGCCCGGGGCCAGCGCGACCGCCCGGAAGCGCCCCCCGCCCTCGAGCGACTGGACGAGGAGCGGGGCGAGCATCCGCGAGGGCGAGTCCACCCACCGGCTCCTCGCGAAGGACTCGAGCTCGTGGGTCTTGCGCACGTAGACCATGGCCGGCGTGTCGAAGCCGGCGCGCGCCCGCGGCTCGCTCACGAGGAGCGTCTGACCGGCCGCGCCGGCGCCCGCGGCGGTTCGGGTGGGCGCCGCCTCGAGGGCGTAGAGCTTCGGGGGGTCGCCCCTGGTCTGGAACAGCGCGCAGCCGCCGAGGGCGAGGGCGACGAGCCCCGCCGACGACGCCGATCGAATCAGGTGCTGGCGTCCCATGTCACTCCCCCGGTCCCGGCGGTGGCGCGTTCCGGCCGAGGACGAGCGCGCTCGGGTTCTGCTCCAGCTCCTGCGCCACGCGACCCAGCGAGGCCGCCGCCTGGCGCGCCTCGGCGATGAGCCTCGCCAGATCGGGCAACGACTCGGCGCCGAACTGCTCGACGCCCCCGCCGGCGGCGGCGGCCCCGCGACGGACGTCCTCGAGCGCGGCCCTCGCGGCCGAACCGGCCGCGGCCACCTCGGAGCCCGCCCGTTCGATCGCGTCCGCGCCCCGGCCGATGCGCTGGACGACGCCGGCGAGCTGAGCGCTCGCCTCGGCGCTGTTCTGGAGCGTTCTCGTCGCGCCCGCCAGGGCCGCGTCGATGTCCTTCGACCGGACCGCCACCGCGTTCACCACCGTCGAGAGGTCCCGTACGATCCGGCGGAAGGCGGCGCGCGTTTCTTCGTCCAGCATCCCGTTGACGCTCGTGGCGGTGTCGTCGAGATCGGCGAAGAGCGTGGTCGCCGCCGCGTCGAGGCGGCGGAGCATGGAGGGGACGGTGGGGATGACCCGGAACCCGGTCTCCGGATCGGGCGCGATCAGCGGGGCGGCGCGGCTCCTACCCTCCAGCTCGATGAAGGCGATCCCCGTGAGCCCCTGGACGGAGAGGACCGCGAACGTGTCCTGCTTCAGGGGGACGCCGTGCTCGATCTCCAGGAGGACCCGCACCCGCTCCGGATTCTGGAGGTCGATCGCGATCTGGCGGACCGATCCCACTTCCACGCCCTTGTACTTCACCGGTGCTCGGACGTTCAGCCCCGAGACCGACTCGACGAAGAATGCGACGTACGTGTCGTAGCTCTTCTTCGCGCCCCGGCTCGCGCCGAGCCAGAGCCCGCCGGCGATGATCGCGGCGGAGAGCACCAGGATGAACGCTCCGACGACGGCGTAGTTCACCTTCGTTTCCATGACTGCTCCTGGGCCCCCCTGCCGCGGGGGCCGTAGAAGTACTCGCGCACCAGCGGGTGCTCCGATTGGGACAGCTCCTGCATGGTCCCGATGCCCACGACCCGCCCCTCCACCATGAAGGCCACCCGATCGGCGACGCGCCACAGGAGGTCGAGGTCGTGCGTGACCATGAGGATGGTGAGCCCGAGCAAGTCTCTCAGGTGGCGCACCAGTTCGTCGAAGGCCGCCGCCGAGAGCGGGTCGAGCCCGGCCGTGGGCTCGTCGAGGAACAGCAGCGTCGGGTCGAGCGCGATGGCGCGGGCCAGCGCGGTCCGCTTGCGCATGCCGCCCGACAGCTCGGCCGGGTACTTGGGCCCCGCGCTCGGCGGCAGCCCGGCGAGGTCGATCTTGACCGCTGCGATCTCGCCCACGAGCCGGTCGGAGAGGCGCGTGTGCTCCCGCAGCGGGAGCCCGACGTTGCCGGCCACGGTGAGGGAGCCGAAGAGCGCGGCGCGCTCGAACATCACGCCCCAGTCGCGGCGCAGGGGCAGCGCCTCCTCGTCCGAGAGACCGGCGAGCTCCCGGCCGAAGATCCGGATCGAGCCGGACTGCGGCCGGTGCAGCAGGATCATCTCGCGCAGCAGGGTGGACTTCCCGCAGCCGCTCGCCCCGGCGAGCGCGAAGATCTCGCCCCGGCGTACCGAGAGGCTCACGCCGTCGTGGACCACCGCGTCGCCGAAGCGGGTGTGAACGTCCCGGACCTCGACGACCAGGTCGGATGCCGGCGTACCGGACATGCTCAGATCCTCAGCCAGCTGAAGGCCACCGAGAAGAGTGCATCGGCGACGATGACGAGGAAGATCGACTGGACCACGCTCAGGGTGGTCTTCCGCCCCACGCTCTCCGCGTCGCCCGTCACCTGGAAGCCCTGGTAGCAGCCCACCACCGCGATGATCCCCGCGAACACCGGTGCCTTTCCGACGCCCACCAGGAAGTCGGTCAGGCGAAGGGCGTGCGGAAAGCGGTCTAGGAAGTCGGCGTAGGAGACGCCGAGCACCGACTTGGCCATGATCATGCCGCCCATCACCCCGAGCGCGTCCGCGTACGCGCTGAGGAGCGGCAGCGCGACGACGAGCGCCGCGATCTTCGGGAGGACGAGCAGGTCCATGGGCGCGATGCCGATGGTTCGCAGCGCGTCGATCTCCTCGGTCACCTTCATGGTGCCTATCTCGGCGGCGTACGACGAGCCCGAGCGGCCGGCCACGATGATGGCCGTGAGGAGCGGCGACAGCTCGCGCAGCATGGCGAGCCCGACGAGGTCGGTGACGAAGATGTTGGCGCCGTAGCGCGCCAGCTGGGCCGCGAGCTGGTAGGCGATGACGATTCCCATGAGGAACGACAGAAGCCCCGCGAGAGGGAGGGCATCGAACCCCGCCGTCTCCACGTTGCGAAGCACCGTACGCCAGCGGATGCGCGAGGGATGCGCGGCCGAGCGCAGGGCCGCGACCCCGACCTCGCCCACGAAAGCCAGCATCCCCAGGGCCTGGTCTCGGGAGGTCCAGGCCCAGCGCCCGATCCGCGCCAGCACGCCCAGGGCGGGCACGGGCACGGCGAGCTTGCCGGCGAGATCGAGGTCCCGGACCATGCCCAGCAGGGCCTCGTGCTCGGGCCGCAGGCCCGAGAGCGCCACCTCCCGCCCCTCGCTCTCGAGCGCGTGCAGGGCGCGCCGGAGCAGCCAGGCCCCGGCCGTGTCCATGGCGGTCACTCGGGAGGCGTCGATCGCCACCCGCGCGCCCTCCGGCCAGACGAGCCCGGAGAGGCGATGTTCCAGCGTGCCGATGCAGTCCACGGTCCAGTAACCGGTGCAATGCGCCGCGCCACCGCCCGTCGCGATGTCGGCGCTCTTGGATGGCCCAAAAGGGTTGGCTGTCATGCCCGCTCGGCGTCGACCACCAGCGTAGCAGCCCCGCGGGGGAGCCGCCCGCGCTTGCCTGGGGGCACCCCCCAGTCAGGGCGTGCCGCCGGGCCAGGACGAGCCGCCGGCCATACGGCGCGATGCGGTCATGCGGGCCGGTCCCGGGCCAGATCCTCGAGCAGCCGGGCGACGAGGGCCGTCCAGCCCGTCTGGTGGCTTGCCCCGAGCCCGCGCCCGTCGTCGCCGTCGAAGTACTCGTGGAACTCGAGCAGCTCCTCGCATCCCGGCCCGGCGAGCGCGGCGCGCTCCGCGTCGCACGGCCGTTTCCCATCCGGCCCGGGGAGGAAGAGGCGGGTCAGCCGCGAGGCGATCTCGCGCGCGACCTCGCGAAGATCGAGAA
>Ga0209797_10000735_pt1 | contig 16461 bp, 9 predicted proteins | sample DOMMetBare3Fresh_2_FD_187472 | JGI IMG/M metagenome (GOLD analysis project Ga0209797, IMG submission 187472) | Wetland sediment microbial communities from St. Louis River estuary, USA, under dissolved organic matter induced mercury methylation -... | ecosystem: Environmental > Aquatic >... | reverse complement strand
CGCCAGGGACCGCCAGCGAAGGGCCACGGCGGCCGGGACCGCGAGGAGGTAGAGGGCGATCCGCCCGGGCTCGCCGAGCAGCGTCGCCAGGCGGAAGTGGACCTTGCCGGCAAGCGCGCGGTCGAGGCCCTCGAGCCCGTCCTGCGGCGCGAGCCAGAAGAGCCGGCAGGTGGAGGACGCCTGCAGACGCGGCATCCAGCCCAGGTACCAGGCCGCGGGGAGGGCCGCGGCCAGCGCGAGGTGGAGCGCGAGCCGGCCCCAGGCGGCGCCGCGCCCCTCGCGCGGGGCGGAAAGCGCGGTTCCGAGGAGCAGCGCGCCGGTGAGCGCGAGGAGCGGAGCGGTTACGAGCTTCGTCGCGATCCCGGCGGAGAGCACGAGCGAGCCCAGCGCCATCCGGCTGGGCCTCCCCTCGGCGTCCCCGGCGAGCACCAGCGCCGCCCCGCCGAGGCCGAGCCCCCAGGCGACGCCGTCGGGCAGGAGCGTCCCCGAGTAGAAGACGAAGAACGGCGCGGCGAGGCAGGTCCCCGCCGCCAGCGCGCCGCCGGCCGAGGCGGCCGTCGGGTCGAGGCCGGGGGCGAGCCGCCGGCCGAGCCCGGCGAGGGCGAGCATCGCCAGCGCCGCCGACCCGAAGACCACGGACCGCTCCCCGCCGTGCGGCCCGAAGGGGCCCGAGGCCGCCGCCATGAGCCAGGCGTACCCGGGGAACTCCATGGCGACGATCCCGTCCTCGGGGGCGGCGCCGCAGGCGTCCACCCTCGGCCGCGCGAACGGGGCGCCGCAGCGGTAGCTCCGCGCGACGCTCGCAGCGAGCGACTGGCGCCAGGAGTGGTGCTCGAGCGGCGGCGCGCCCCAGCGCGGCCACAGCGTCGCGAGGAGCGCCGCCAGGAGGGCCCACAGCGCGAAGTCCCCGGAACGGAAACGCACGGGTGTATATTCGCCCAGCCATGGACGGCGGCAAGCAGACGGTCCTCGTCGTGGACGACGAGAAGAACATCCGCCGGACCCTGCGGATGGTCCTGGAGGCCGAGGGGTATGCCGTCTCCGAGGCGGAGAGCGCCGAGCAGGCGCTCGACGTCCTGAAGGCCGAGCCGGTGGACCTCGGCATCTTCGACATCCGCCTTCCGGGCATGGACGGGCTCGCCCTCCTCTCCAAGGCCCGGGAGCTGTGGCGCGACCTGCCGGTGATCGTCATCTCCGGCCACGCCGAGACGCCCGACGTGGTCGAGGCCATGAGGCGCGGCGCCGCCGACTTCTTCTCGAAGCCGGTGGACCGCGAGCGGGTGGCGGTGAGCGTCCGGAACGCCCTCTCCCGCCGCACCCTCGAGGAGAAGGTGGCCGTCCTCTCGGCCCGCGAGCGGCGCTACGCCGACGAGATGCTCGGCGAGAGCCCGGCCATGCGGCGGCTGCGGGAGGAGATCGCCAAGGTGGCGCCCACGAGCGGCCGGGTGCTCATCCTCGGCGAGTCCGGCACCGGCAAGGAGCTCATCGCCCAGGAGATCCACCGGCTCTCCAAGCGGGCGTCCGGCCCGTTCGTCAAGGTGAACTGCGCGGCCATCCCCGGCGAGCTCATCGAGAGCGAGCTCTTCGGCCACGAGAAGGGCAGCTTCAGCGGCGCCGCGGCGCGCCGGCGCGGCCAGTTCGAGGTGGCGCATGGCGGCACGCTCTTCCTCGACGAGATCGGCGACATGAGCCTCGCCGCCCAGGCAAAGGTGCTCCGCGCCCTGGAGACCGGCGAGATCACGCGGGTCGGCGGCGAGCGCGCCTTCGAGGTGGACGTGCGGGTCATCGCCGCCACCAACAAGGACCTCCTCGCCGAGGCGCGCGAGGGGAACTTCCGCGAGGACCTGTACTTCCGCCTGCACGTCGTGCCCGTCACCGCGCCCGCGCTGCGCGACCGCCTCGAGGACGTCCAGTTGCTCGCCGAGCGCTTCCTCCAGCTCGCGGTGCGCGAGAACGGCATGCGCCCGAAGCCGGTGGACCCGGAGGTGTACGAGCGGCTCGCCCGGTACCGCTGGCCCGGCAACGTCCGCGAGCTGCGCAACGTCTGCGAGCGCATGGCCATCATGAGCGGCGACCGGATCGCCGCGTCCGACGTGCCCGAGGTGGTGGTGCCGCACTCCGCCGCGCCGCCGCCCCCCGGCGCGAGCGACCTCTCCCACTACGGCGAGGTCCCGCTGCGGGAGCTTCGCGACCTCGTCGAGCGGGACTACATCCTGAAGAAGCTCGAGGAGCACGACTGGAACATCACCCAGGCCGCCCAGGCCCTGGGCGTCGAGCGAACCAACCTGCACAAGAAGATCAAGCAGCATGGCCTCTCGCGCGCCGGCCGCGGCGGCGAGGGCGCCGGCGAGTAGGCTCGGCCTCGCCGGCGCGTCGACGCGGCGGGCGCGCCGCCCCTATGATGGCGGAGCGCCATGCCGGAGACCCATCTCATTCCGGACCTCGAGCCCGCCGAGTTCCGCGCCGCCGACGCGGCCGAGCGCCTCGCCCGCCTCGAGAAGCGCTTCCCGGGCGCGGCCGCTGCGGTGCGCGAGCTGTGCCGCGCCTCGCCGGACGCCGACTGGGCGCTCGCCGGCGTCGAGCGTTACGCCGACTCGGCCGGCGGCCTCCCCGCGGAGCGCGACCTCCTCGAGGCGCTGGTCCTCCTCTGCGGCTCGTCGCGCCTCGTCGCGAGCCTCCTCGCCCGGGAGCCCTGGCTCCTGCGGCGGGCGGCACGCTCCCCGTTCCTGGCGCGGCAGCGGCCCGAGACACATCTGCTGAAGAGGGTCGGCCGCGCCGCCCGGCGGCTCGACCCCGACGACGTCGCCGGCCTGAACCGGATGCTGCGCCGCGTGCGCGCCCGCGAGCTGGTCCGGATCGCGCTCCGCGACCTGCGCCGGGCGCGGATGCTCGAGGTGACGGGCGAGCTGTCCAGCCTCGCCACGGCCTGCCTCGACACCGCCATCCGCTTCCACGATCGCCGCCTGCGCGCGCGCCACGGCCCGCCGCAGGGGCTCGAGGACCGGGAGCCGGGCGCGGGCTTCTGCGCCGTCGCCATGGGCAAGCTCGGGGCCCGCGAGCTCAACTTCTCCTCGGACATCGACCTGGTGTACGTCTACGGCCACGACGGCAACACCGCGGGCGCGAGGCCGGTCACCCACTTCGCCTACTACGCGCGGCTCGCGGAGCTGGTCACCGAGTCGATCGCCAAGGCCACCGAGGACGGCATCGTCTTCCGCGTGGACCTGAACCTGCGCCCCGACGGCCAGAACGGCCCCATCGTGAACAGCGTGCGGGCCGCCGAGCTGTACTACCAGTCGTTCGGCCGCTCCTGGGAGCGCAACGCGCTCGTCAAGGCGCGCCCCGCCGCCGGCGACCTCTCGGCGGGCGAGGAGCTGCTCCGGCTGCTCCGGCCGTTCGTCTGGCGCCGCTCGCTCGACGTCGGCGTCCTCGGCGAGATCCAGGCCATGAAGGCCCGCATCGACGCCCGCGCCGGCGCCGAGGGCAAGAACGACCTCAAGCTCGGCAAGGGCGGCATCCGCGAGGCCGAGTTCTTCGTCTCGGCGCTCCAGCTGCTTCACGGCGGGAAGCCCGAGGCGGCGGAGCTGCGGGAGCGGGCGGTGCTCCCGGCGCTCGACCGGCTGCTCTACTTCGGCGTCGTCCCGGCGCGCGACCGGGACGCGCTCGCCGACGCCTACCTCTTCCTGCGCCGCGCCGAGCACCGGGTGCAGATGGTGGACGGCCGCCAGACCCACCGGCTGCCGATCGACGGGGAGCGGCTGTCCCTCGCCCGCGCCATGGGCTACTCGGCGCTCCACCCGTTCGAGACCGCTCTCGCCGCGCACCGGGACAAGGTGACGCAGCTCTTCGGCGGGCTCCTCGGCGCCGGTACCGAGGCGGCGCCGCTCGACCCGGAGCTGGCGCTCCTCGCCGACACGCAGGTGGAGCCGGAGCGGCGCGCGGACATCGCGGTGCGCCGCGGATTCGCCAACCCCGACCAGGTCATCGCCAGCGTGGACGCCCTGGCGCGGCGGCGCACGCCCTTCTCGCCCATGGGCGATCCCGCCGCGGCCGTGTCGCTCCTATCCGAGGTCATCGCCACGCCCGATCCGGACCTGGCCCTGTCGCACCTCGCCGACTTCGCGGCCGCCCTCCCGGCGCCCGAGCCCTACTTCAGGCTCCTCGCCGAGAAGCGGCGCGTGGCCCGGCTGCTCCTCTCGCTCTTCGGCACCTCCGACTTCCTCTCCAAGCGCTTCCTGCGCCACCCCGAGCTGCTCGACGGCCTCCTGCGAGAGGACGCGCTCGCGCTCGTGAAGGAGAAGGACCTCCTGCGCCAGGAGCTTCGGGAGCGGCTCGCGGCCATCGCCAGCGACAACCTGGACGAGGCGCTCGAGCGGAAGCTCGCGGAGCTGCGGCGCTTCAAGAACGAGGAAGTCCTGCGGATCGCCATCCACGACATCGCCGGCTCCATTCCGGTCGAGAGCGTCTCGGAGCAGCTCACCGACCTCGCCGAGTGCTGCCTGGAGGCGTGCCTCGCACTCGCCGAGGAGGAGGCGCGCGCCAGGGGGAAGGAGCCGCCTGGCCGGCTCTGCGTCATCGGCATGGGCAAGCTCGGCGGCCGGGAGCTCGGCTACCACTCCGACCTGGACCTCATCTTCCTCTATCCCAGCCCGGAGGAGGCGGGCGCGGCGGCGGGAGCGGGGTCGCAGTCTCCGACCCACGCGCTGCACGCGCGGCTGGCGCAGCGGCTCATGTCCTTCCTCCAGATGCCGCTGCGCGAGGGCATCCTCTACAAGATCGACACGCGGCTGCGCCCCAGCGGCAACCAGGGCGCGCTGGTCATCGCGGTCGAGGGCTTCCGGCGCTACCACGCCGGGGCGGAGCGAGGCGGAGCGCACGTCCGGAGCCAGCTCTGGGAGCGGCAGGCGCTCCTGCGGGCGCGCCTCGTCGCCGGCGACGCCGCCATCTGGGACGACGTGGACGAGAAGGTCCTCTTGCCGGCGGTGTACGCCCCGCCGCCGGACCGGGGCGCGCTCGCCACCGAGATCCGGCGCATGCGGGAGCGCATGGAGGCGGAGATCGGCCGGGAGTCCAGCCGCGGCAAGAACCCCAAGGCGGGCCGCGGCGGTCTCGTGGACGTGGAGTTCGCCGCCCAGTTCCTGCAGCTCGCTCACGGCCACTCCCACCCGTCGATCCGCACGCCCAACACGCCCCAGGCGCTCCTGCGGCTTCGCGAGGCCGGGCTCCTGCGCGACGTCCACTACCAGGCGCTGTCGAAGGGATACGAGTTCCTGCGCCGGCTCGACCTCCGGCTGCGCATCGTGCACGACTACACCGTCGACCACCTGCCTTCCGGGGGCCGGGCGCTCGAGCAGCTGGCGCGCCGGCTCGGGTTCTTCGGCGAGCATCCGGGCGCGCGTCTCCTCTCCGAGTACGAACGGGTGACCTCCGGGGTGCGGTCCGCCTTCGACCAGGTGGTGGTCTAAGCTGCTGGCGTCGCTCGGGTTCGTCCCCGGGCCTCTTTGCAGGCGACGAGCAGGGTGCTAGGTTGCGCCCCCTTCACGGACCGGAGGTCCGCGAGATGACGGACGGCGGCCCAGCAGAGAAGCAGCCGAGCAAGCAGGCCGCGCCCCCCAGCGGTCCGGCGCCGACCCCCGCGCCCCTGCCACAGGGCCGGTGGTCCCGGATCCGCCGCGCCCTCCTCGGCGCCCCGCGCGACATCGAGGACCCGCGCACCTACCACACCATCTCGCTCATCGCGGTCCTCGCCTGGATCGGCCTCGGCGCCGACGGCCTCTCCTCCACGGCCTACGGCCCCGACGAGGCCTTCCGCGCGCTCGGCGAGCACACCTACCTGGCGGTGCTGCTCGCCCTGGCCACCGCCTTCACCGTGGTCATCATCTCCTTCGCCTACTCGCGGGCCATCGAGCGTTTCCCCTTCGGCGGCGGCGGCTACGCGCTCGCGGCCCAGATCCTCGGGCAGCGCGTCGGCGTCGTCTCCGGCGCGGCGCTGCTGGTGGACTACGTCCTCACCATCTCGGTCTCCATCGCCTCGGGCGCCGACGCGGTCTTCAGCTTCCTGCCCGGCCCCTGGTCTGCCTTCAAGCTGCCCGTCGAGGCCGCGGCCATCGGCCTCCTCGTCGTCCTGAACCTCCGCGGCGTGAAGGAATCGGTCTCCATCCTCGCCCCGATCTTCGGCCTCTTCCTCCTCACCCACGTGGTCCTGGTGTTCGGCGGCATCGGCTCGCACCTGACCGACGTGCCGCGCGTGGCCGGCGAGATCCGTCACGGGTTCGCGCAGGGGGCGGCCACGCTCGGGCTCGCCGGCATGTTCGGCCTCTTCATGCGCGCCTACTCGATGGGCGCCGGCACCTACACCGGCATCGAGGCGGTGTCGAACAGCCTCCAGATCATGCGCGAGCCCAAGGTGGAGACGGCCAAGCGGACCATGGTCTACATGGCCACCTCGCTCGCCGTGGCCGCGGCCGGCATCCTGGTCTGCTACCTGCTCTTCCGCGTCCGCCCCGAGGAAGGCAAGACGATGAACGCGGTGCTCCTCGAGAACTTCGCCGCGTCCTGGCGCCCCGGCGGGCTGCCGCTCGGCAAGGTGTTCGTCGTCGTCACGCTGGTCTCGGAGGCGGCCCTCCTCTTCGTGGCCGCGCTCGCCGGATACATCGCCGGCCCGCGCGTCATGGCCAACATGGCCGCGGACTCCTGGCTCCCGCACCGCTTCGCGCAGCTCTCGGACCGGCTGGTCATCAAGGACGGCGTGCTGCTCATGGGCGGCGCGTCGCTCGCCACGCTCTTCTACACCGGAGGCGACATCACCGCCCTGGTGACCATGTACTCGATCAACGTCTTCCTGACCTTCTCGATCTCCCAGGCGGCCATGCTGAAGTTCTGGCTCGGCCACCGGGAGGTGGGGCGCAAGCGCGGCTTCACGGTGCACGGGGTGGCGCTCGCCCTGTGCGTCTCCATCCTCGCGGTCACGGTCTACGAGAAAGGGGAGCAGGGAGGCTGGGTCACCATCCTCGTGACCACCCTGCTCGTCGGCCTGTGCTTCCTCATCCGCCGCCACTACCACCGGGTCCAGGTCAGCCTGCACCGGCTCAACGAGGTCATGGAGGCGCTGCCCGTGCACGGCGCGCCGTTCAGCGGCGAGGTCGACCGGAAGCAGCCCACGGCGGTGCTGCTGGTGGGCGGCTACGGCGGCCTCGGCATCCACGCCCTCCTCACGGTGCAGCGGATCTTCAAGGGCTACTTCAAGAACTTCGTCTTCGTGTCGGTCGGCGTCGTGGACTCCGCCACCATGAAGGGCGTCGTGGAGGTGGACCGGGTCCGGCTCCAGACCGAGCACAGCCTGCAGCGGTACGTCGCGCTGGCGCACCGCCTGAAGCTCGCCGCGGACCAGCGCATGGCCGTGGGGACGGAGGCGGTCGCCGAGGCGGAGAGGCTCTGCATCGAGATCGCGGGCGAGTTCCCGAACGCGGTGTTCTTCGCCGGCAAGCTCGTGTTCGAGGAGGAGAAGTGGTACCAGCGCCTCCTGCACAACGAGACGGCCTACCAGATCCAGCGCCGCCTCCAGTTCGCCGGCCTCAACGCCATGGTCCTACCCGTCCGGGTGCTCGCGGAGCAGGCAGCGGTGGCGTGAAGATGGGGCGCCCCCGGGCCGGGCACGTAGGCCGGTGGGGGCGGAAGCACCCTGTAGGCGGCGACAGCGCGCTTCCGACGGGGCACGCCGCTTGCCTACGGAGGCAGGTGGTGGGTCGAAGGCGAGAGCGTTGACAGAGAACACCCGACCTGGCGGGGAGCCCGGGCCTCCGTCGCCGCCGCCCTCGTTCGGCGGCAGCACCACCGCGCGGCTGCGCCGGGCGGTCTTCGGCGCGCCGCGCAACGTCCAGGACCCGCGCACCTACCACAGCATCTCGCTCGTCGCCCTCCTCGCGTGGGTGGGCCTCGGCGCCGACGGGCTCTCGTCCTCGGCCTACGGTCCCGACGAGTCGTTCCGGGCGGTCGGCGACCACCATTACCTCGCGGTGGCGCTGGCGCTGGCGACCGCGCTGACGGTCACGGTCATCGCCGTCGCCTACGCCCAGATCATCAAGCGCTTCCCCTTCGGCGGCGGGGGCTACGTGGTGGCGACGAAGCTGCTCGGTCCCCGCTTCGGATTGGTGTCGGGCTCGGCGCTGCTCGTCGACTACGTCCTCACCATCTCCGTCTCCATCGCGGCCGGCGGCGACGCCGTCTTCAGCTTCCTTCCCGCCGGGGCCGCGCCGTTCAAGCTCCCCGTCGAGGCCGTCGTGATCGGCCTCCTCGTCGTCCTCAACCTGCGGGGCGTGAAGGAGTCGGTGACCATCCTCGCGCCCGTCTTCGGGCTCTTCCTCCTCACCCATGCGGTGCTGATCTTCGGCGGCATCGGCTCGCACCTCCTCGAGGTCCCCCGCGTCGCCTCTGAGGTGAGGAGCGGCTTCTCCTCCGGCCTCGCCACGATCGGCCTCTCCGGCATGTTCGCCATCTTCCTGCGCGCCTATTCCATGGGCGCGGGCACCTACACCGGCATCGAGGCGGTCTCGAACGGCCTCATGATCATGCGCGAGCCGAAGGTCGAGACCGCGCGGCGGACCATGCTCTACATGGGCGTGTCGCTGGCAGTGACGGCCGGCGGCATCCTGGTCTGCTACCTGCTGTTCCACGTCACGCCCGAGGACGGCAAGACGATGAACGCCGTCCTGGCCGCGCGCTTCGCCGACGCCTGGAGGCCGGGCGGCTTGCCGGCGGGCCACGTCTTCGTGGTGGTCACGCTGGTCGCCGAGGCGGCGCTCCTCTTCGTCGCCGCCCAGGCGGGCTTCATCGACGGGCCGCGAGTCATGGCCAACATGGCCATCGACTCCTGGCTCCCGCACCGCTTCGCGCAGGTCTCCGACCGGCTCACCATGCAGGACGGCGTCCTGCTCATGGGCGGCACTGCGCTCGCCACGCTCTTCTACACCCGCGGCGACGTCACCTCCCTGGTGACGATGTACTCCATCAACGTCTTCGTCACCTTCTCGCTCTCCCAGGCCGCCATGCTCCGGTACTGGATCGGGAAGCGCGGCGACCGGGGCGCGAGGCGAGGCCTCGCCATCCACGGCATCGCCTTCGTGCTGTGCCTCTCGATCCTCGCCGGGACCGTCTACGAGAAGGGCGAGCAGGGCGGATGGGTCACCATCGTGGTGACGGGCCTGGTCGTGGCGCTGTGCTTCCTCATCCGCGGCCACTACCGCAAGGTGCAGGTCAACCTGCGGCGCCTCAACGAGGTGATGAACGCGCTGCCCACCCAGGCGCCCGCCGAGCCGAGGAAGCTCGACCCCAAGGCCCCGACCGCGGTGCTGCTCGTCGGCGGCTACGGCGGCCTCGGCATCCACGCGCTCCTCTCGGTGCAGCGGCTCTTCCCCAACCACTACCGGAACTACCTGTTCGTATCCGTGGGCGTCATCGACTCCGCCACCATGAAGGGCGTGGAGGAGGTGGACCACGTCCGGGACCACACGCGCGAGTCGCTGGAGCGCTACGTGGACCTGGCCCGGCGGCTCGGGCTCGCCGCCGAGTATCGCATGTCGATCGGCACCGAGGCGGTGGCCGAGGCCGAGAAGCTGTGCCTCTCCGTCGCGAAGGAGTTCCCGCGCGCGATCTTCTTCGCCGGCAAGCTCGTGTTCGAGCAGGAGCATTGGTACCAGCGGCTGCTCCACAACGAGACCGCCTACCAGCTCCAGCGGCGCCTCCAGTTCGCGGGCCTGAACGCCATGGTGCTGCCGGTGCGGGTGCTCGCCGAGGAGGCCGCCACCGCCTGAGAGCCCGTGAAGAAGCCCCTCGCAGGCTCTGGCGGACCGGCGCCGGCTCGCCCCACGACGCGCGGCACCGCCATCGCCGCACTGCGTTAAGATGGACGCGTGGCCGAGGACCTCGACGCGCTCCGGGCGCAGGTCCGCCCCTTCGAGGAGGCGGAGCTGGCGCTGGTGCGGAGCGTGGTGAGCTCCCCCCAGTGGATCTCCGAGCCCGACGAGAGCGCGCTGCGCTACGCGCTCAACCTGGCGCGCGTCGGGCGCGTCCGCGCTCCGGATGGATCGGACGTGGACCTCTCGGAGCTCCTCGCCCCGTACCGGCAAGAGATCCAGGACGCCGCCGTGCCGCTGCTCGCGGGCGCGGGCGGCGTGGACCGGTCGGCGGTGGCGCGGCTGGCGCCGCACCTCTCGGCCCGCGCCCGGCACTGGCGCGACCGGGCCGCCGAGGCCTTCGGCGCCCGCCTGCCGGTCGGTGCGGTGAACCGGGAGGCGTGCGAGAAGGCGCTGGTGCTCGTCTGCGGCGGGGGCGGCGGCGTGGGCTACTCGTACCTCGGCGGCTTCGCGCTCCTCGAGCAGTACGGCCTCACCCCCCGTCTGCTCGCCGGCACGAGCATGGGCGCCATCCTGCAGCTCTTCCGCGCCCGCCGCATCCGCTACCAGCCGGAGGACATCTCCGACGTCGTCGGGAAGCTCTCCTTCCGCGCGCTCTTCCGCTTTCTGCAGACCGAGTCGCGCTACGGGCTCCCCGCGGCCATGCGCCTCTACCTGCGCCAGGCCATCGGGGAGTTCCTGAAGGGCCCCGACGGCCACCCGCTCACGCTCGATCAGCTCGCCATCCCGCTCATCGTCAGCGTCACCGGCGTGCGCACCGGGGCGCTGCCCCACGACCCCAGCTACTACGAGCACCTCCTCGACCTGCACGGCAGGCTCCCGAGCCCGAGCGTGGTGAAGCGGATGGTGAACGAGATGCTCACCGCCATCGGCGAGCTCATCCAGCAGCGCGACCGCTTCGCCCGCATCTACCTCGGCGCCGACGACGAGACCCGCTCCTTCGACGCCATCGACGCCGTCGGCTTCTCCTGCGCCCTGCCCGGGGTCATCCACTACGACGTGCTTCGCGACGACGAGCGCATGCACGCCATGCTCCAGGCCCTCTTCCGCAAGCACGACCTCTTCCGGCTGGTGGACGGAGGCCTCGTGGACAACCTGCCGGCGCGCAGCGCCTGGCGCCACGTCCAGACCGGCGCGCTCGGCACCCGCAACGCCTTCGTGCTGGCCTTCGACGGCTTCGCGCCCAAGCTCACCCAGCCGCTGTGGTTCGGGCTCGAGCAGCTCGCCGCCCAGAACGTGGCGCGCAACCGCCCCTTCATCCACCTCCACAAGGCGTTCCAGAACGTGCTCTCGCCGCTCGAGCTCATCCCCTCGACCTCCCACCTCATGCGCGCGGTCCAGGCGGGCAAGGGCGAGCTCCTCCCCGACATGCCCTTCGTGGCGCGAATGTGCCGGCCCTTCCCTCCCCTCGCTTGACCCCGGGCCCGTCTCGTTGGAGGCTTTCGACCCATGAAGATCCGCTACGACCTCGCGCCTCGCTCCCGGCGCCGCGCCGCGCAGTTCCGACCGCAGGGCGTGCTCTCCTTCGGCCAGCTCCGCACCGACCACATGTTCCTCATGGACTGGGCGGACGGGGCGTGGAAGAGCCCACGCATCGTCCCCTACGGGCCGCTCTCGCTCGCCCCGGGCGCCGTGGTCCTGCACTACGGCCAGGAGGTCTTCGAGGGCGCCAAGGCCTTCCTGCACGAGGACGGTGAGATCCGCGCCTTCCGCATCGACAAGAACGCGCAGCGCATGAACCGGTCGGTCGCCGGCGTGTGCATGCCCACCATCCCGGAGGCGGACCAGGTCGAGGCCATCCTGGCCCTGCTCGACGTCGAGCGGCTGTGGTGCCCGGCGCAGGAGGGGGCCTCGCTCTACATCCGCCCCTTCATGATCGGGACGCAGGATTCCCTCGGCGTGAAGCCGTCGAGCCGCTACCTCTACTGCGTCTTCCTCTCGCCGAGCGGCCCGTACTACCCCGCCGGCTTCTCGGAGCCGGTGAAGCTCCTCGTCACCAGGCGCTTCCACCGCGCGGCGCCGGGCGGGACCGGGGCGTTCAAGACCGGCGGCAACTACGCGGCCTCGCTCATGGCCGGCGAGGTGGCCCACCACCACGGGGCGAGCCAGGTGCTCTACCTCGACGCGACCGACCGGTACATCGAGGAAGCCGGCTCGATGAACCACTTCCACGTGACGAGTGGCGGATGGCTCGTCATCCCCTCGTTCACCGACACCATCCTGCGCTCCGTCACCTCGGAGTCGGTTCTCGAGCTCGGGTCCGGCGTGCTCGGCGTCGAGGCGCGGCAGGAGCGCGTCGAGATCGAGCCGTTCCTCTCCGGCCTGCGGGACGGCTCCATCGTCGAGGCCGGCGGCTTCGGCACCGCCGCGGTCGTCTCGGCCGTCGGCGCCTACGTCTTCGAGGACGGGAGCGAGGTCCGGGTCGGCGACGGCCGAATCGGCCCGTGCACGCGCCGCGTCTACGAGGCCCTGACGGGGATCCAGCGCGGGCTCCGCCCCGCGCCGCGGGGCTGGCTCTTCGAGGTGCCGCGGCGCGAGCCCGCTCCGACGCGCCGCGCCACGGCGCGCCCCGCCCGCAGGCGTGTCGCGGTTGCGCGGCGCTCGAGGCCCGCGGCCCGGCCTCGCGCGAGGAAGTTCCGACCCAGAGGCTAGGGCGCCTCGCGCCCCCTCCCTCCGGCGGCGATCCCGTCGCCCCAAGACGAGGAAGAAAAGCTCCGTCCCAGCGTTGTCGTGGATGAGCGCCCGGCCATCCCCGCACGGGGATCGTCTGGTAAAAATGTTGACGTTTCACGCACGTTTGGGCTAAATACCCAAATACTTGAAGGCCTGAAGCAATCCCTTTAAAATTCAGGCACTTGTCGGAGCGACCCTCCCATGCGCACCCGGTACATCGACATCGACGACCGAACCGAAGACCTGAATGACCGCATGCGGGAGGACCCTGCGATCGCCCAGGATTTCGTCCAGAAGTACGAGCTGTCCTGGATCCACCACGAGAACGCCCTCGAGGGCGTCATCTACACCGGGCATGAGCTCGCGTCGGCGCTCGCCAACCAGCCGCTCGCCGACGCGAACGTGTTCGGCGCCCTCCAGGAGATCCGCAACCACAAGCTCGCCATCGAGCTCGTCCGGGCCGAGGCCCAGGCCAAGAAGGTCCGGCTGAATCTCACCGTGATCCGACGGATCTATGAGGCGCTCGGCGCCGGGATCTCGGGCCGCAGCGAGGCCGAGTACCGCAAGGACATGCCGCTCCACCGGGCCTACTTCCACGAGATCGCGCCGCCGGCCAAGATTCCGTTCTTCCTCGGAAAGCTCATCGATTTCTGCGACTCGGCGGAGTTCCGCCAGAGCCACCCCATCCAGCAGGCCTCGAAGCTCCAGCACGGGTTCATGCAGGTCTACCCGTTCACAGAGGGGTCGGGGAAGGTGGCGCGGTTGCTCGCGAACCTCGTCCTCATCCACAAGGGCTACCTGCCCTGCATCATCCACTCCATCGACCGGCAGCGGTACTACGAGTCCCTGCGCCTGCCAGAGCCGCAGCTGCGCGACCTCATGCTCGAGGCGATGGACAACGCGCTCGCCAACGCAGAGAAATTCTTCGCCCAGGCCGCCGCGTCGCGCCGCAGGAAGGCCGCGCGCTAGCTTCGTCTTGTAGCGCAACATCCTGGAATCCATCATGATTCCAGGTTGTCCGGCACCGCGGCTGGAGCGGCCCACCGCAGGCGTGGCGGAGCGGGGTCCGGTATTGTATAGGGGACCCCCCGATGATCCTCGGAGCCCATGAAGGCGTCGCCGGCGGCGTCTCGACCGCGTTCACCCGGGCCGAGGCGGACGGGGCGGACTGCCTGCAGATCTTCGTGCGGAGCCCCCGCGGCTGGGCGGTGAAGCCGCTCGACCCGGAGGAGGTGGCCCGGTTCCGGGCCGAGGCCCGCCGTACCGGCAAGCCCACCGCCGCCCACTCCACCTACCTCGTGAACCTCGCCGCCGCCGACCCGGCGCTGCGGAAGAAGAGCTGGAGCGCCCTCGCCGAGGAGCTGGCGCGCTGCGAGGCGCTCGGAGTCCGGCACCTCATCTTCCACCCCGGCAGCCACGAGGACGAGGAGAAGGGCGTCGCCCTGGTCGCGAAGGGCATGGCTCATGCCCTCGAGCGGGTTCCGGGGAAGGTGCGCCTCCTCGTCGAGATCACCGCCGGCCAGGGCAGCTCCCTCGGCTGGCGCTTCGAGCAGGTGGCGGCCATCCTGAAGGCGGTGCCCGCGGCGCTGCGCCGCCGCGTCGGGGTCTGCTTCGACACCTGCCACGCCTTCGCCGCAGGCTACGACCTCACCACTCCGGGGGGCTACAGCCGGACCTTCGACGAGCTGGACCGGCTGGTGGGGCTCTCCCACCTCGAGGCATTCCACCTCAACGACTGCAAGAAGCCGCTCGGCTGCCGGGTGGACCGTCACGAGCACATCGGCCGGGGCGCCATGGGGCTCGAGCCCTTCCGCATGCTGGTGAACGACCGGCGCTTCGCCGACCTGCCCGGCTTCCTCGAGACCGAGATGCGCTTCGAGGAGAACCTCGAGGTCCTCCGCTCGCTCGTCCGGGGCCGCCGATGAACCGCGCCGCCGTCCACGCCGCGCGCTCCAGCGCCGAGCCGGCCCGCTCGCGGGCCCGGGGCCTGCTCCGCGCCGCGCGCATGGCCCTCCTCCCGCGCCGCGCCGACGACGAGCGCCGCGAGCGGCTCGAGCGGCTCCTCCAGTACGCCCGCTCGCACCGGCGTGCGCTCATCCTCACCCACGACAACCCCGACCCGGACTCCATCGCGGCCGGCGTCGGCCTCGCCTACCTCCTCGAGAAGCTCGCCGGCGTCCCGGCGGTGGTGGCTTACGGCGGCATCGTGGGGCGCGCCGAGAACCGGGCGCTCATCAAGGTGCTGAAGCTGCCGGTGGTGCCCCTCTCGCGGGTGGTCTTCGACGACCACGACCTCATCTGCATGGTGGACACGCAGCCCGAGCAGGGGAACCACTCCCTGCCGGCCCGCCACTTCCCCGACGTGGTCATCGACCACCACCCCGAGCGGCCGGAATCCCGGCTCGCGCCCTTCGCCGACGTCGGAGGCGAGCACGGCGCCACCTCGACGGTGGTCGCGGACTACTTCCGCGCGAGCGGCCTCCCGGTTCCGCCGGACATCGCCACCGCCCTCTTCTACGGCATCAAGGCCGACACCCGCGACCTGGGGCGGGAGACGACGCAGCCCGACGTGGACGCCTACCTCTGGCTCTTCCCCATGGTGGACAAGCAGGCGCTCTCGGCCATCGAGTACCCCCGCCTGCCGCCCGAGTACTTCACGCTCATGCACGGCGCCATCGAGAAGGCCCAGGTCTACGACGCCGCGGTGGTGGTGGACCTCGGCGAGGTGTACTCGCCGGACCTGATCGCCGAGGTCGCCGACCGGTTCATGTTCCTCGACGAGATGAAGTGGTCCCTCGCCCACGGCGCCTACGAGGACAACCTCTACCTGTCGCTCCGGACCAGCGACCGGCGCATGAACGCCGGGAGGCTGGTGCGGGAGGTCGTCGAGGAGAGGGGGGGGTCGGCCGGCGGCCACGGCTCGATGGCGGGCGCGCGCATCTCGCTCCGGGGCCTCGCCCCGCCGGCGCAGGCGCGCCTCAAGCAGGACCTCGTCCAGCGCTTCCTGAAGGAGTTCGGAGTCAAGGTCCGAAAGCCTCGCAGGCTGGCGTGATCTACCTCGACCACAACGCCATCACGCCGGTGCGCCCCGAGGCGGCCGAGGCGGTGCGGCGCGCGCTCGAGACCTTCGGCAATCCCTCGTCGGTGCACGCCGCCGGCCGGGCGGCGCGCGACCTGCTCGAAGAGGCCCGCGGCCGGGTGGCCCGCGCCCTCTCCGCGGGCCCGGGCGAGATCGTCTTCACCTCCGGCGCCACCGAGGCAGCCGCACTCGCCATCCGCGGCGCCCTCGCCGCGGCGCCGCCGGGCCGGCGCGCTCTCGTCGCCACCGCCGTCGAGCACCCCTGCGTCCGCGACCTCGCGGCGGCGCTCGCGGCCCAGGGCACGCCGGTCTCGGTGGTGCCGGTGGACCGGCGCGGCCTGCCCGACCTCGAGGTCCTCCGCGCCGCGGTGACGGAGGAGACGGCCGTCGTCTGCGGCATGCTCGCCAACAACGAGACCGGCGTCCTCTTGCCCGTCGCGGAGATGGCGGCCGTGTCGCGGAACGCCGGCGCCCTCTTCTTCTGCGACGCGGTACAGGCGGTGGGGAAGCTCCCCGTGGACGTGCGCACCCTCGGCGCCGACCTCGTCGCCCTCACCTCGCAGAAGTTCGGCGGCCCGCGCGGCGCCGGCGCACTGTGGGTGCGGCCGGGCTTGCGGCTCGCGCCCCTCCTCGGCGGCCACCAGGAGCGAGGGCGGCGGGCCGGCACCGAGAACCTCCCCGGCATCGCCGGCCTCGGCGCCGCCCTCGAGGCGGCGCTCCGCGGGCGCGAGGCGGAGCAGGCCCGCGTCGGCGCGCTGCGCGACCGGCTCGAGGCGGGGCTGCTCTCGGCCGTGCCCC
>Ga0209797_10000734_pt1 | contig 16464 bp, 9 predicted proteins | sample DOMMetBare3Fresh_2_FD_187472 | JGI IMG/M metagenome (GOLD analysis project Ga0209797, IMG submission 187472) | Wetland sediment microbial communities from St. Louis River estuary, USA, under dissolved organic matter induced mercury methylation -... | ecosystem: Environmental > Aquatic >... | reverse complement strand
AATCCACCGGGAGGCCGTTCTCGTCGAGCATGGCGCGCACCCGGCCGGAGACTGGTCCGATCAGCACCACGTCGCCGCGCTTGAGCGTGCCCGACTGCACCAGCACCGTGGCCACCGGGCCGCGGCCCTTGTCGAGCTTGGCCTCGATGACCAGGCCCTTGGCCGCCGTGTCCCGGGGCGCATTGAGCTCCAGCACCTCGGCCTGCAGCAGCACCTGCTCGAGCAACGCGTCGACGCCCTGGCCGGTCTTGGCCGACACCGGCACGAACGGCGACTCGCCACCGAACTCCTCCGGCACCACCTGCTCGGCAACCAGTTCGCTCTTCAGGCGCTCGAGGTTGGCATCGGGCTTGTCGATCTTGTTCATCGCCACCACGATCGGCACCCCGGCAGCCTTGGCATGGCTGATCGCCTCCCGGGTCTGCGGCATCACGCCGTCGTCCGCCGCCACCACCAGGATCACGATGTCGGTGGCCACCGCGCCACGCGCACGCATCGCGGTGAACGCGGCGTGGCCCGGGGTGTCGAGGAAGGTGATCATGCCGCGCGGCGTCTCGACGTGGTAGGCGCCGATGTGCTGCGTGATGCCGCCCGCCTCGCCGGCAGCGACGCGGGTGCTGCGGATCATGTCGAGCAGCGAGGTCTTGCCGTGGTCGACGTGGCCCATGATCGTGACCACCGGCGCCCTCGGCTGCGACTCGGCCTCGGCGGCGACACGCTCTTCCTCGAGGAAGGCCTCGGGGTCGTCGAGCTTGGCCGCGAAGGCCTTGTGTCCCATCTCCTCGACCACGATCATCGCCGTCTCCTGGTCGAGCTGCTGGTTGATGGTGACCATCTGGCCCAGCTTCATCAGCTGCTTGATGACCTCGGCGGCCTTGACGCTCATCTTGTGCGCCAGGTCGGCCACGCTGATGGTTTCGGGCACGTGTACTTCCTGGGTCACCTGCTCGGCGGGCGCCTGGTAGCTGCTCGGGCCCGCGTCTCGCTCGCCCTTGCGGCCACCGCGCGGCGCCCGCCATCCGGCGCGCGAGGCGCCGCTGTCGGTGCGGCCCTTGCCGGCTGCTGCGCGCTTCTTGGCGGCATCGTCGGCCCAGCTCGACGACAGCTTCTCGGACTTGACCGACTTCTTGTCGCCGGCCTTGACGCCACCCGGGGCGGCGGCGCCCGGCGCCGCCTTGGGCTTGTGGATGGTGCCGGAGATGCCCTCTTTCGACGCCACCGGCTTGGCCTCTTCGGGCTTCTTGGCGGTGAGCACCTTCTTGGGTGCATTCATCATCGCGCGGATCGCCGCGGCCTCCGACTCCGCGGCCTTGCGACGCTTGTCCAGGTCGGCCACGCGCTGCTTCTCGGCAGCACCGGCTTCGCCAGCCTTGACGATGCGCAGCGCAGGCTTGGCGGGCTCGGCAGGCGCAGCCGCTGCCGGCGCCGGCGGCGCCACCGCCGGAGCGGCGGGCGCGGCCTTGGCGGCCGCGCTGGTCTCGGGCGCCGAGGGTGCGGCGGCCTTCTCGATTGCCGCCGAGGCGGCCGCCCGGGCCGCGGCTTCGGCGGCTTCGCGGGCCGCGGCTTCGGCGGCTGCCCGGGCTGCGGCTTCGGCGGCTTCGCGGGCACGGCGCTCTTCTTCCTCGTGCTGGCGCTGGCGCTCGGCGAGTTCCTCTTCCTGCCGGCGCAGCTGCTCGGCCTCGGCCTGCGCGGCCTCGTCGCGCTGGCGCAGCACTTCGTCCTCGGCAGCGGTGGCCGCCGCGTCGGCCGCGGCGGGGCCGTCCTCGCGCTTGACGAAGACGCGCTTCTTGCGCACCTCGACCTGGATCGTGCGGGCCTTGCCGGAGGCATCGGCCTGCTTGATCTCGCTGGTCGACTTGCGCATCACGGTGATCTTCTTGCGCTCGGCACCGGAGGTGCCGTGCGCCGTGCGCAGGTAGTCGAGCAGGCGCTCCTTGTCGGTCTCGGTCAGCGCGTCGTCGGTGGACTTCTTCGCGACACCGGCAGATTGCAGCTGCTCGAGCAGCGTCCCTGCAGGACGGTTCAGCTCGGCTGCGAACTGGGCGACGGTCGTCACGGCCATGGGTGGATTTCCTTGCGTGAACTTCGGTGCGTGTGCGTCGGGTCGATTCGCCGGCTCAGGCCGTGAACCAATGCTCCCGGGCCTTCATGATCAGCGTCTTGGCGCTGGCGTCGTCGATCTGCGTCATCTCCACCAGCTCGTCGACCGCCAGATCGGCGAGATCGTCGCGGGTGTGCACGCCGCCATCGGCCAGCTTGCCGATCAGTTCGGGCGTCAGGCCTTCGAGGTCGCGCAGGTCCTGCGAGACCTCCTCGACGTTCTCCTCGTGCGCGATCTCCATCGTCAGCAGCGCATCCTTGGCCCGGTTGCGCAGCTCGCCGACGGTGTCGGCGTCGAAGGCCTCGATCTCCAGCATTTCCTGCAGCGGCACGTAGGCCACTTCCTCGATGCTGGCGAAACCCTCGCCGATCAGGATGTCGGCGACCTCCTCGTCGACATCGAGCTTCTCGACGAACAGGCGGCGGATCGAGTCGCTCTCCTGCGCGTGCTTGGCCTGCGACTCCTCGGCGGTCATGATGTTGATGCGCCAGCCGGTGAGGTCGGAGGCCAGGCGGACGTTCTGGCCGCCGCGGCCGATCGCAATGGCCAGGTTCTCCTCGTCGACGACGACGTCCATCGCGTGCTTTTCCTCGTCGACGACGATCGACTGCACGTTGGCCGGCGCCAGCGCGCCGATCACGAATTGCGCCGGATCGTCGGACCACAGCACGATGTCGACGCGCTCGCCGGCGAGCTCGTTGGTGACCGCGTTGACGCGCGAGCCGCGCACGCCGACGCAGGTGCCGATCGGATCGACGCGCTTGTCGTAGGACACGACCGCGATCTTGGCGCGCGAGCCCGGATCGCGGGCGCAGCTCTTGATCTCGAGCAGGCCCTGCTCCATCTCGGGCACCTCCTGCCCGAACAGCTCGATCATGAACCCGGGCGCGGAACGCGACAGCATGATCTGCGCACCGCGCGCGGTGGGATCGATGCCGGCAATGAAGGCCCGCACCCGGTCGGCCGTGCGCAGGTTCTCCTTCGGGATCATCTCGCTGCGCTTCAGGCGGCCTTCGACGCGACCGCTCTCGACGATGATGTCGCCCTTGTCGAGGCGCTTGACGGTGCCGACGAAGACCTTGTCGCCACGCGACAGGAAGTCGTTGAGCAGCGTCTCGCGCTCGGCGTCGCGGATCTTCTGCAGGATGACTTGCTTGGCCGCCATCGCGCCGATGCGGCCGATCGGCACCGAGTCGATCGGCTCCTCGATGAAATCGCCGACCTCGATGTCGGCAATGCGGTCGAGCGCGTCGCTGAGCATCTCCTCGGCATCGGGGTTCTGCAGCCCGGCCTCGTCGGGCACCACCACCCAGCGGCGGAAGGTCTCGTAGTCGCCGGTGTCGCGGTCGACGATCACGCGGATGTCGACCTCGCCGCCATGAAGCTTCTTGGTGGCCTGCGCCAGCGCCGCCTCGACGGCGCCGAAGACGACCTCGAGATCGACATTCTTCTCGCGGGAAATGGCGTCGACCAGCATCAACATTTCGCGGTTCATCGGTTCTGACCTCCGTCTTGCTCCGTGGCGTCGTCCCGCTTGTTGCGGCGCCCCTTGAAATCGATCACCGGCACCAGGCGTGCCTCCCGAACCTCGTCGAGCGTGAAGTCCAGCGTCTGCTCGGCGCTCACTTCGTCCTTGGCCTTCTTGCCGGCCGGCGGCGGGGGCAGCAGCAGGCTGAACCCGCCGGTCCGGGCGAGCAGCCGACCCTTCCACTTGCGCCGGCCCTGGAACGGCTCGCGCAACACCAGCTCGATCTCGCTGCCTGCGTAGCGGTCCCAATCGGCCGGCTTGCGCAGCACCCGGTCGAGCCCGGGCGAGCAGACCTCCAGCCGCGCGTAGTCCAGCGCCTCGACCTCCAGCACATACTGGAGCTGCCGGGTGACGACTTCGCAGTCCTCGACCGTCACCTGCTCGCCGGCGCCCACCGGATACGATCGGCCTGGCACCCGATCGATGGTCACGCGCAGCAGCCCACCCGCCGTGCGTTCGGCGTCCACCATCTCGTAGCCCAGCCCCTGAACGGTGCGGTCGATCGTGGCCTGCCAGCCCATCGTCGGTGTCGTGCTCCTCTGTGTTCGTCCGGAAAAGGCGTACGCGCAAAAAAAATGGGCTGGATGAATCCGCCCATTCAGCTTTACAGCGAAAGGAAAATTATAGCCTGCAAGAGCCGTACCGGCAAGGGTGCCCCCTCGCCGCAGGGCAGTGTCGCACACCGGCCATGCGAGAATCGCGCCCCTCCCCACGAACCGACCGATTCAGGACCGAACCCATGGGCTTTCTCGCCGGCAAGCGCCTGCTGATCACGGGTGTGCTGAACAACCGCTCGATCGCCTACGGCATCGCCCGCGCCTGCCACCGCGAGGGCGCCGCGCTGGCCTTCAGCTACCAGGGCGAGCGATTTCGGGAGCGCATCGCCGAATTCGCGGCCGAGTTCGGCTCCCACCTCATCTTCGAGTGCGATGTCGGCGACGATGCGCAGATCGAGCGGCTGTTCACGCAGCTCGGCGATTCCTGGGAGCAGTTCGACGGCTTCGTGCATGCGATCGCTTATGCACCCCGCGAGGCGATCGCGGGCGACTTCCTCGATGGCCTGTCGCGCGACAACTTCCGCATCGCGCACGACATCTCGGCCTACAGCTTCCCGGCCATGGCCAAGGCCGCCCTGCCCCGCCTGCGCGCCGGCGCGGCGCTGCTGACGCTGACCTACCTCGGCGCGGTGCGCTATGTGCCGCACTACAACACGATGGGCCTGGCCAAGGCCTCGCTGGAAGCCAGCGTGCGATTCCTGGCCGAGAGCCTGGGCCGGCGCGGCATCCGCGTCAACGGCATCTCGGCGGGGCCGATCAAGACCCTGGCGGCGTCGGGCGTCAAGGACTTCGGCAAGCTGCTCAACGCCTTTATGGCCGTGACGCCGATCCACCGTGCGATCACCATCGACGAAGTGGGCAACGCCGCGGCCTTCCTGCTGTCCGACCTGGCCAGCGGCGTCAGCGCCGAGATCATGTACGTCGACGGCGGCTTCAGCCAGATGGCGGGCGCCAACCCCGACGTCTGACCGCGCGCCGCCCGCCGGCGCAGGACGTCAGTCGCGCACGCAGTCCACCGAGTAACGTCGCACCCCGGCGCCGGCTTCCTGTTCGACCAGGCCGTGCACGTCGGTGTCGAAGCCGGGAAAGCGCTGGTTGAAGTCGCGCGCGAACTTCAGGTACTGAACGATCTTGCGGTTGAAGCGCTCGCCGGGGATGAGCAGCGGAATGCCGGGCGGATAGGGCGTCAGCAAGGCCGTCGTGATTCGCCCTTCGAGGTGGTCGATCTCCACCCGCTCGGTGTCGCGGTGCGCGATGCGGGCAAAGGCCTCGCTCGGCTTCATCGCCGGCTGCAGGTCGGAGAGGTACATCTCGGTGGTCAGCCGCGCGATGTCGCCCTTGGCGTAGGTCTCGTGGATGGCCTGGCACAGGTCGCGCAGCCCCATGGACTCGTACATCGGATGGGTGGCGCAGAATTCGGGGAGGATGCGCCACATCGGGGCATTCTTGGCGTAATCGTCCTTGAACTGCTGCAGTGCGGTGAGCAGGGTGTTCCAGCGGCCCTTGGTGATGCCGATGGTGAACATGATGAAGAACGAATAGAGACCCGTCTTCTCGACCACCACGCCGTGCTCGGCGAGGAACTTGGTGACGATGCCCGCCGGGATGCCGGTCTTGGCGAACTTGCCCGAGACGTCCAGCCCCGGCGTGATGATCGTGCTCTTGATCGGGTCGAGCAGGTTGAAGCCCGCGGCCAGGTCGCCGAAACCGTGCCACTTGTCCTTGGCCTTGAGCAGCCAGGCCTCGGCGCTGCCGATGCCCTCGTCGACCAGCCGATCGGGGCCCCAGACCTTGAACCACCAGTCCTTGCCGAATTCCTTGTCGACCTTGCGCATCGCGCGGCGGAAGTCCAGCGCCTCGGCGATGCTCTCCTCGACCAGTGCGGTGCCGCCGGGGGGCTCCATCATCGCCGCGGCGACATCGCAGCTGGCGATGATCGCGTACTGCGGCGAGGTGCTGGTGTGCATCAGGTAGGCCTCGTTGAAGAGGTGCCGGTCGAGATGCACGGTCTGCGAATCCTGCACCAGCACCTGCGAGGCCTGCGACAGGCCGGCCAGCAGCTTGTGCGTGGACTGGGTGGCGTAGACCATCGCCTCCTTCGGGCGCGGCCGGCGGCGGCCCATCGCGTGGAAGCTGCTGTAGAACTTGTGGAAGGCCGCGTGCGGCAGCCAGGCCTCATCGAAATGCAGGTTGTCGATGTAGCCGTCGATCATCCCCTTGATCGTCTCGGTGTTGTAGAGCACGCCATCGTAGGTGCTCTGCGTCAGCGTCAGGATCCGCGGGCGCACCTTCTTCGGATTCACGCCCTTGAGCAGCGGATTGGCGGCGATCTTGCGCTCGATCGCCCCGCGGCTGAACTCGCTCAGCGGGATCGGCCCGATGATCCCGTAGTGGTTGCGGGTGGGCGTGAGGAACACCGGCACCGCACCGGTCATGATGATCGAGTGCAGGATCGACTTGTGGCAGTTGCGGTCGACCACCACCACGTCACCGGGCGCCACGGTGTGGTGCCAGACCATCTTGTTGGACGTGGAGGTGCCGTTGGTGACGAAGAAGCAATGGTCGGCATTGAAGATGCGCGCGGCGTTCTTCTCGCTCGCTGCCACCGGGCCGGTGTGGTCGAGCAGCTGGCCGAGCTCCTCGACCGCGTTGCAGACGTCGGCGCGCAGCATGTTCTCGCCGAAGAATTGGTGGAACATCTGGCCCACCGGGCTCTTCAGGAACGCCACCCCGCCCGAATGCCCGGGGCAGTGCCAGGAGTAAGACCCATCCTGAGCGTAGTCGATCAGCGCCTTGAAGAACGGCGGCGCCAGCCCGTCGAGGTAGCTCTTGGCTTCGCGGATGATGTGGCGGGCGACGAACTCCGGCGTGTCCTCGAACATGTGGATGAATCCGTGCAGCTCGCGCAGGATGTCGTTCGGGATGTGCTGAGAAGTGCGCGTCTCGCCGTAGAGGTAGATCGGGATGTCGGCATTCTTGAAGCGGATCTCCTCGATGAACTTGCGCAGGTTCAGCACCGCCGGATCGAGCTCGGGCCCGGGCGTGAACTCCTCATCGTCGATCGACAGGATGAAGGCGCTGGCACGGCTTTGCTGCTGCGCGAACTGGCTCAAGTCGCCGTAGCTGGTGGCGCCCAGCACCTCGAAACCCTCCTTTTCGATGGCCTGGGCGAGCGCGCGGATGCCCAGGCCGGAGGTGTTCTCCGAGCGGTAATCCTCGTCGATGATGACGATCGGAAAGCGAAAGCGAAGCATCGCGGGGCTCCTCGGAGCGCAGGTCAAAGGGAACGGCGGAGCGCGAAGTGTAGGCGTGATCCCCGACGGGCCGATCGCCGCCGATGGGCCGGCGCGCTGGGTACACTGGCCGCCACCGCAACGGAGGCCGAACGATGGATCTGAACGCCTCGACCCTGTGGTGGCTGGCCACCGGCGTGCTGGTCGCCGTCGAGCTTGCCACCGGCACCTTCTACCTGTTGATGCTGGGCGTGGGCACTGCCGCTGCCGCGGTGGCCGCCCATGCCGGACTGGGCACCACCGGCCAATTGCTGGCCGCAGCCCTGATCGGCGGCGGCGCGGTCGCCCTGTGGCACCGGCGACGCGGCCTGCGCCCACCGTCCCAGCCGCCATCGAGCAACCGCGACGTGCACCTCGACATCGGCAGCACTGTCCACGTGTCGCACTGGAAGGTCGATGGCACCGCCCGCGTTCAGTTCCGCGGCTCGGGCTGGGACGCCCGCCACGTCGGCAGCGGCGCCCCGATCGCCGGCGAACATGTCGTCCGCGCGATCGAAGGCAATCAGCTCGTGCTCGAACACACCACCCACTGAACGTAACGGAAACCCATCATGGAAGTCATCGCCCTCGTGCTGCTCGTCGTGGCCGTCATCTTCATCGTGCGCTCGGTCAAGGTGGTGCCGCAACAAAGCGCCTGGGTCGTCGAACGGCTGGGCAAGTACCACGCGACGCTGACCCCGGGATTGAACTTCCTGGTGCCCTTCGTCGACCGCCTGGCCTATCGCCATTCGCTGAAGGAGATCCCGCTCGACGTGCCGAGCCAGGTCTGCATCACCAAGGACAACACCCAGCTCACCGTCGACGGCATCCTGTACTTCCAGGTCACCGATCCGATGCGCGCGAGTTACGGCTCATCGAACTACATCATCGCCATCACCCAGCTCGCGCAGACCACCCTGCGCAGCGTGATCGGCCGCATGGAACTCGACCGCACCTTCGAGGAGCGTGACCAGATCAATGCCTCGGTCGTGCTGTCGCTGGACGAGGCGGCGCTGAACTGGGGCGTCAAGGTCCTGCGCTACGAGATCAAGGACCTCACGCCGCCGAACGAGATCCTGCGCTCGATGCAGGCGCAGATCACCGCCGAGCGCGAGAAGCGCGCGCTGATCGCAGCCTCCGAAGGCCGCCGCCAGGAGCAGATCAACATCGCCACCGGCGAGCGCGAGGCATCGATCGCGCGCTCCGAGGGCGAGAAGCAGGCCGAGATCAACAAGGCGCTCGGCGAAGCCGCGGCCATCACCGCGGTGGCCGATGCCACCGCCGACGCGATCCGCAAGATCGCCGCCGCGATCGAGCAACCGGGCGGCAGCGATGCCGTGCAGCTGAAGGTTGCCGAAAAGGCGATCGAGGCCTACGGCCAGCTCGCACGCACCAACAACACCATGATCGTGCCCGGCAACATGACCGAGGTATCGGGCCTGATCGCCACCGCGATGGCGGTGATCAAGGGCCAGACCGCGGTCACGATCAAGCCCTGAACCCGACGCGCCGCGCCCCGAAAGGCGCCGGCCGCACCGAGGTGGCTTGCATGCGCTCGGCTAGAATCCGCCGCGGCACGCGTCCGAGCCCTCGCACCTGCAATCGCGAGGGGCCTCGTCTGGCGACCGGCCGTCAGTTTTGGACGGCCAATCGTCCCGACTCGGAGGGATGGATGAGCGGTTTAAGTCGCACGCCTGGAAAGCGTGTGGGGGTTAACAGCCCCCCGCGGGTTCGAATCCCGCTCCCTCCGCCAGGCAATGCACGCTAACTCATTGCCTTTTTTGGAGATGAAAGTTAGCAGGCCTGATACAGGCCGGCATTGGTCTGGGGCTGTGTTGGGCTTTCTTGGTGCGGAGTGCCAGCTTTAATGCCGGCGTTCAGGTGATGCGAGACGGTCGAAACTTGTGCCGCGACTGACGCCGAGCAACGTCGCTTTCCGCTGTTCCACTGGTGGAAGCGCGTCGGACTGCTAATCCGTAGGTCCCGGCTTCGAGCCCAGGTCGGGAAGCCACGAAAGGCCAGTCAGATCAAGGGCTTGCAGCGATGCAAGGCCTTCGTCTTCGCAATCGCGGTGCCGTTGAAGAACTGCCAAGAGACGTTCTCCGACCTGCGAGCCACCAGCTCTTCGTCGCTCAGGTTGAAGGCGTGCTTGAAGTACCGCAACGACGTCATCAATCGAATGGGCAGACGACGGTGACCGCGTACGCTGACGCCGGCGCCCACGATCTCGGTGGTCGGGCCGAACAGTTCGAACGTACGCGCCAACGCCGCTTCGATGTCGGACCAAGGCATGCGCGTGGTCAGCACCGCCAGTGGATGCCAGCGATTGATCATGGCGTCCAGACGCGAGCGGAGGACATCGTCCGTGGCCATCGATCGCACGCCTTGAGGACTTCCAATAACCGGCACCGATTGAAACGGTTCCTGGATGATCCGACGATCGGCATCTGCCTCGCGGCGCCAATGATCATGCAGGTGTAGGGCACATTGCAGGGCCGACCATCGACGCACTGCGCTGGCCGCCGATCGCGGGGCTATGGTCTGGCCGGTGGTGTGGGTGGCGACGGCGGTTCCGGCCGGCCGAGTGCCGAACGCATGTCGTCGGCCAGAGCCGATCAGGCCTCAGGCGCCGTACACCACAAACGGTGCCCAGTACGATGGATGCGCGAACTCGGGCATCCTGCGCACGGCGAGCTGGGCGGCGCGCACCGCCTCTGCTGCAGATGCGCGGCGCTTCAGCATCGCCGAGTAGAACTGCTCGATGAACACTGGGCCCACCTCGTCGACGAGCGGCCACAGGCTCGCGGCCACTTCGCGCGCGCCGGCCCCAAGGAAAGCCGAGGCCAGACTGTGGGTGCGGCCGCCGGCCGCCGCGGGTCCGCTGCCCGTGTCGCACGCGCTGAGGACGACGAGCCCGGCGTTGAATGCCGATAGCGCAATCTCGAAGGCGAAGACAGGCCGATCCGCGAGCAGCAGTCGAGACAGCAGCGGGGCCTCGGGCTGCGCCTCGGCGTGACACGCGACGTGGATCACCTCGGCCGAGGAGGCGGCCAGAAGGTCGTCGGACTCGGCCGCGAGATTGGGAGCGGCGCGAAACATCGCCGCCACCAGACGAAGCTCCGGCGGCACGTTGTCCAGCGCCGGCAGCTCTGCATAACCGACCGTCGGCGCTCCAAGCGCTCGGCATTCCGAGGTCGAGAGGATAGGCCTGGGCGACGAGGGGCGGTCGCTGGCCAGGACCGCGGCTCGGTCGAGGTAGCGGAGCAGATGGGTTGTCACGAGGGGGCGGGCGCCGCGTTCGAGCGCGTGGAACGGCACGCGGTGCAGCCCCTCGGCCGGGACCAAGAAGAGCGTGGAGCAGGACGCCAGTCTCGCGTCGATCGGGTCGACCAGCGCGTGCGCGAGCATCGCAAGGTGCACACTGCCTTCCGCGGCCTCGAGTTCCCCGAGCGCCGCTTCTACGAGCCCCGTCACCTCGATCCGGGTCATGCCGAGATCGTGGACCGTGGCGCCATCGCGATCGAGCACCAGTACGAAGAGCGCATCGAACGACCAGAAGTATTCGATCACAGCTGTCGCTGGCTCGAGCCGGCGGCGCACGGCATGGGCGAGCGCTGCCGAGCCGCCGCGAGCGGACGCTGCAGGTGATTCCGGGACAGCCGCCTCCACGAAGTCGCGGCGTCCGATCAGCCACCGTGCCTCGTGCTGAACAGCCGCCAAGCCGGTGCCGGCGCGGGTCGCCTCGATCGCCCGCTCGACGATGTGCGACAGCTCCTCGTGCTCGTCGCGCTCCCGGAGCGTCGCCATCGTCGACTCTGTCCGGCGCGGCGTCGAGAGCGAGAGCGAGCCGGTGCGAGCCAACTGCAGCATGCCGAAGCACATGTCCGTGGCCCCGAAATCGATCGCGCACCGGATGGCGGGTGCGAACACGTCCGCCGCACGGATGCGTTCCTGATCTCTGAACCCCACCGTCCGATGATCCAGGATCTCGCGCGCGGCATGCATGCAGGCTCGATCGTAGCTGGCGAGGGCGGCGTCGCGATCCCCGTCGCGGCGATCGAGGTCGGCCAGCGCAGCAAGTGCGCGGCTCAAGAGGAGGGGACGTCCGCCTGCTCGTTCGTGGCGCTCACTGTCCGCGACCCACTCATCAATGAGCGCGCGCGCGGCAGAGCGGCGATCGAGGTGCATCAGGTTGAGCAACTCCTCCGATCGCAACTGCATGCGCCACCCGTCCGCGGCGGGTGCCGCGGGCAGCAGGCGTCTGGCGTCATCGAGGAAGGCCAGCGCGGTGCCGCTTTCGTCGAGGTGCCGTGCGATGGTCGCGCGTTGATACGCGGCCGCGGCCAGGCCGCCGCGATCCCGGGTCGCGGCAAAGTGGCCGTCGGCCAGTTCAAGGGCCCGGAGCGCGTCGTACCAGAGACGGTGGTCCTTGAAGTTCACGCCGAGGTCGAGCAGGGCGCGGCCGAGACCGCGCTGGTGCCCGATGCGCCGCATGATCTGCACGGCCAGGGCAATCGCGTCGGTGATCGCAAGGGCGTCCTCGTAGGTGCGAAGCGACCGCGCCAGCGTGAGCAGAGACTCGGCCAGCGCAAGGCTGGGTCCGGCGGCGAGCAGCTCCTTGACGGCCTGGCGACTACCGAGGGCGAGCGCCTCCTGCGGCAGCCCGCGGCCCGAAACGATCGATGCCACGAACACGTCGGGCGGCAGGATGACGGTGGTGGTGGCAAACCCCACCACGGCAGCCACCTCGTCGGTCAATACCGCGGCGGCCAGGTTCGAGCCCGCCCGCTCGATGCCCCTCTGCATCTGCACTCTGTCCTGCGCGACCATCGTCGCCAAGGCCTGAGCGTCCAGGCCTTCGGGGACGGGACGCTCACCCAGGCGCCCTTCGAACTCGGGATCGCGCAGCGCGGCGCGGAGCGGGTCGGCCTCCGGCCAGGCGGCGACGCCGCACAGCCACAGCTCCCGGGCGCTCCACACCTGCCCGGCCTGAAGCGCCGCGATTCCGGCGAGGCCGTTCAGCTCAACGGCATAGCGGACGAAGACGCTGATGTCGCTGGAGTGCGCGCGCTCCTCTGGTGAGAGATACCGCATGTGCGTGAGCACCGCCCCGACGAGGCGGCGTTCGTGCTGGATACGCGTCCAGGTCGCGGGCAGGTCTCCGGCCGAGAGCGCGCCGCGGATCTCGGTGAGGGATTCGGCAGGGGTGAGCGCGAGTAGGTCCAGATCGCCGAGGTCCCAGAGGATCTCGAGGAAACCGCCAAGCGTGATGGGCGGGAGGCCGAGCGCCGTTGCGTCTCTGGACATGCGCATCCCTCGCGGGTCGCCATGGGATTGAACTCGAGCCGGGTTGCGTGTGGCTAAGGCGGGAATTGAGTGTACATGTCTGGACGCGGCCAGTTGTTCCGTATCCAGAGCACGTGCGTCCGGTCCCCATCGTCGATCCTGGGGATTGGTCCGATGCCGTTGCCGCTGGCGACGGATCAGCACCCGCTCGCGGCGTAGGCACCCCAGTAGAACGGGCGCTCGCGCAGCGTTGCCTCCCCGGGCGCAGCAGGGTCGAAGGCGCGCGCCGGCATCGCCATCATCGCCAGCTGGGCGTGGCGCAGGGTGCGGGCCGGCGACGCCTGCGACCCCGCGTCGAGCCAGTGGTCGAAGTAACTCTCGAGAAGCGCGTCCGAGGCGGCATCGTCGACCGGCCACAGGCTGGCCACCACCGCAGGCACGCCGAGCGCCATCAACTGCGCCGGAAAACCCTCGAACTCGTCGACCGCGCCGAGAACGCTCGCGAGCCCCGACTCGCATGCGTTCAGCACCGCCAACCGCACGCGGTGCCCGGCGTCGTCGAGCGCTGCCAGGCCCTGCAGAGTCAGGACATCGTCGCCGGCCAGGTGCAGCGCCGACAGCTCGACCTGGCCCCAGTGGAAATGGCCATGGCACGAGAAGAGCCAGCAGTTCGATCGCGGCAGGCCCTCGAGCGTGGCGGCCAGCGTGGCGTGGCGACAGGTCAGTTCGATCGGCGGCGGCGCGCCCCGGCCGATGAACCGGCCGGCCACCCGGCGGCACTCGTCGAGCGCGCCCGGCAGGTCCTCGCGCGGATCGCCCACCGCGAGCAGCTGCAGGCCCTGGCGCTGCGGCTCGGCGGCCCGACCGCGCGCAAGGGCCAGCAGGCGCAAGCTCGGAGCCTGGGTGAACGCATAGTCGTCGACGGCGTAGCGGCGCTGCCCGCCGACGCTGCGCCAGGCGATCGCGAGCGGCAGCATCGCCAGCCGACCCCACGGCACCATCGCCACCTCGGCGCCGGGGGGTACGCCCAGCGCCTGCAACCGTTCGACGATCGGCCCCACGTAGTGCGGCCAGAGCTCACCGCTGAGCCGGTCGATCGCGGCGTCCCAGCGCACGTCGCCCACAGGGGCGTAGCGGAAGTACTGGTTCAGCCAGCCTTCTTCGCCGTAGGCCAGCTCGAGCAGGCTGCGCTCGGCGTCGCGGTCGAGCCAGGCCAGGTTCGCCGCGCTCAAGGGCGCCGCCGCACCGGTCGCACTCACCGTGGCGCCCGGCGCCACGATCGCCGCCGCGCCGGCCTCGGTCATCACAGCGACCACCGCCGCGCCGTCGGGCGCGATGCCGCTTGTCAGCGAGGTCTCGCCAGCGTCGAGCCCGAGCCCCACGCGCCACGCGGCCGCGCGCGCCTTGCCCTGCTCGAGGCGACGCACCGCATCGTCGACGCGACCCAAGCGCAGCAAGGCGTAGGCCGACCGCGCGACGACGTCGGCCTGCTCGTCCATCAGCGCGCGCACGGTGCCGGCATCGGTGGCGGCACGCAGTGCAGCCTCGGCGAGCTGCAGCGCCTCGGCGCAGGCCTGCTCGGCACCGGCCCAGTCGCGCAGGCGAAACAGCACCCGACCCAGCGAACGCAGCACCCGCTGGCGTCGATCGGGCCACACGGTGGCGGTATAGCAGGCGAGCGCCCGGCGCAGGTGGTCGGTGCCGAGCAGCGCCTGGTCGGGCGAGGTGGCGACGGACTTGGCCAACTCGTCGCCGAGGTTGAAGTCGGCCTCGGCAACCGCGGCGGAATCACCCGCCGCCTGCGCGGCCTGGTGCGCGGCGACGAAGCACGCGATCGCATCGTCGCGTTCATCCCACTTGGCGTGCAGCGACCCCAGTCCGGCGTAGAGCGCATGCGCGATCAGAGGCGGCACCGGCCGGTCACCGGCCAGGGACTGCGCGGCCTGGTAGGCCTGTCGCGCAACGTCGAGCTCCGAGCGCGGGCCCGCCGCGTCGCCGCGCTCGTGGAGCGCGAAATCGGCGATCTCCTCATGCGTGGCACCGAGCAGCACATAGGTGCGCCGCAGCTGCACGCGGGCCGGCTCGTCGCCCGTGTGCTGACACGCCAACAGCGCGTCCTGCAGCCGGTCGAGTTCGGCCAGTGCGGCGCGCAGGTGGTGCGCGCGGTCGCCGTCGCGGCTCGCGAGATGGGCCTCGCAGAGGTCGAGCCGCAGGTCGCGCCGCCGCGCCTCGTCGCCGGGTTGGCCTGCCTGCGCCAGCGCCGCTTCGAGGCGGGCGATCCTCGCCGTCGGAGTCTCGGGCACCGGGCGCGCGGGCGTGGCCGCGCCCTCGGCAGGCGCCGCCGCTGCCGGCAGCGGCGAGGCGCGCAGCCCGCCGCTGCGCGCGGCCGAGCGCAGGCCCTGCCAGCGGCGCAGGATCAGCGCGGCGGCGTCGGCATCGTTGCCGGCCTGGATCAGCAGGTCGGCGAACACCCAGTCCGCCTCGCGGCGCGCGAGCTGCTCGGCAGTGACGTCGAGCACGGCGCGACCGCCCTCGGGCACGTTGACCAGCTGCAGCACCGCGTCGACGGTGTCGTCGAAGCCGGCCAGCGCCTCCCGCGGGCCGACCTCGAGCAGCCGGTCGAGCAGGTCCCAGCGCGCCTGCACGATCGCGAGGTCGGCCTCGTGGCCAGGGCGCGCGCGGTGACCTTCGACGGTGGCGCCGAGCACGCGCAAGGCGTCCGCATGCGCGAGCCAGCGTCGCTCGCCCGTGCAGACCGCCGCTGCCTGCGCCGACGACGCTGCGTTGAGGAAGTCCCGCAGCGCCGCGACGACGCGATCGTCGATCACTGCTGGGGCGCCTGCACCAGGCCGACGCCGACGTCGTTGGGATCGAAGCCGGCCGCCAGGCCGGCCTGGGTGCCCGAGCCCATCAGGCGGTCGCGCCAGGTCTGCGCGCTCAGGTCGCCGGCCGCGTGAAGCTTCTGTGCCCACAGCGCCGCCACGCCGGCCGCGTGGGGCGTGGCCATGCTGGTGCCGTCCATCGACACCAGCCCGCCGCCCGCCTTGGCCGAGACGATGTCGACCCCGGGCCCGGCGATGCGCGCACCGGTGTTCGAGAACGGCGCCACCGTCAGACCGCCCGGGCCCCGCCCGAGCGCCGCCACCGACACGAAGCCGTCGGACACCGCCGGCGGGCTGACCGCGATCTCGAACTCGGCGTTCTGGTCGCGTCGGCTCTCGTTGCCGGCGGCGGCGATCAGCAGGCTGGGCTGCGCCATCGCGCCGAAGGCCGCGACGAACGACGCCAGCCGCTCGAAGAGCAGGATGTTGGCGCGGTAGCCTTCGAGCGCGATCGAGGTCGCGAGTTCGGCCGGCGTGCCCTCGCCGATCAACTGCTTGACGTAGCCCGGAAAGTCGATCCCGAGCGACATCGAGATCACGTGCGCGCCGCCGTTCAGGGCCCACTGGATCGCCTGCGCGATCTGGTCGCTGCCGCCGCCGCCCTCGCCCAGCACCTTGCCGATCATCGCCCTGGTGACGCCGGGCGCGACGCCGATGCGCGTGCCGTCGACCGCGCGGCCGAAGATCGTGCCGGCGCAGTGGGTGCCGTGGCCGTGCTCGTCGTCGGGGCCGGTTTGGGTGAAGTTGCGCCGCTCGAGCTGCACGCCGAGGATGCGGTCGAAGTCGCCCGGCTTCTCGACGTTCCACACCGGCATCTTGGTGGCCAGCTTGACGCGCT
>Ga0209797_10000733_pt1 | contig 16483 bp, 14 predicted proteins | sample DOMMetBare3Fresh_2_FD_187472 | JGI IMG/M metagenome (GOLD analysis project Ga0209797, IMG submission 187472) | Wetland sediment microbial communities from St. Louis River estuary, USA, under dissolved organic matter induced mercury methylation -... | ecosystem: Environmental > Aquatic >... | reverse complement strand
GGAAAAAATCATGATTGTATTATAGGGGTAAGCGGCGGTACCGATAGTTCGTATGCAACGTATGTTGCAAAGGAAATAATGGGATTACGACCGTTGATATTTCATGTGGATGCCGGTTGGAATACCGAACAAGCCGTAGGCAATATTGAAAAATTGTTGGACGGTCTTAAACTGGATTTATATACAGAGGTCATTAATTGGCAGGAAATGAAAGATTTACACATTTCATTTTTAAAATCACAAATTGCAGATCAGGATTTTCCGCAGGACATGGCATTTTTTTCTGCATTATATAAATTTGCCATAAAGCATAATATTAAATATGTAATAACTGGGGCGAATTATTCAACTGAATGTTGTAGGGAACCCGAGGAGTGGGGGGCTTATCCTGGAATAGACACCACTTTAGTGAGAGATATTCATCGTCGCTTTGGAAAAATTCCATTAAAGACTTTTCCAATGGTCGATATTTTTACATATAAAATTTATTACAAATATTTTTTAGGAATGGAGATTGTCAAGCCTTTAAACTATGTACCCTATATTAAAAAAGACATTGAAAAATTTTTGGAAGACCGTTTTCATTGGGAGAAATTTGTCCATAAACATCATGAATCGCGGTTCACGAGATTTTTTGAGGATTATTGGATGCCAAGAAAATTTGGATACGAAAAACGTCGTGCTCATTTTTCAAGTTTGATAATGACAAGCCAAATGACGAGGGATGCGGCATTAGAACGAATATCAAAACCAGAGCTTGATGAACAATTCTATGTACAAGAATTTGAATTTGTCGCAAACAAGTTGGATTTATCGGTTAAAGAATTACAGAGATTGTTTGAGGGCGAAAATAAAACGTATAAATCCTATAAAAATAAGAGATATTTGATCGGGCTCGGCACTAGAGTAATGAATATTTTAGGATTGGAAAAAAGGTTATTTCGATGCTAGCGATAATTAATTATGGATTGGGAAATGTAAGGGCATTCGCAAATGTTTATAAAATATTGAACATTCCGATTATAATTGCCACCAAAGCCGATGATTTGAAAATTGCGTCAAGAATCATATTGCCGGGGGTTGGCGCTTTTGATCATGCGATGCAGCGACTCGAAAAATCCGGGATGCGGCAGTTTCTTCACGAGATTGTGATTCATCGGCATGTTCCGGTTCTGGGTGTGTGTGTGGGGATGCAAATGCTTGCACGTTCCAGCGAGGAAGGAAAGCTACCCGGCCTTGGATGGGTGGATGGAGAAATAAAAAGATTCAATCCTTCTCCTCCGATGCACTCCATGTGCGTCCCCCATATGGGATGGAATGATATAAAACCGATAAAAACAAATAAGCTGTTTGAGGGGCTTGATCTTGGCGCTCGCTTCTATTTTTTGCATTCATATTATTTTCAAAGTCATGGAAGGGAAGATATTATTGCTGTAACCGATTATGATGTGGAATTCGCTTGCGCGGTAAATTCCGGAAATGTTTATGGTGTTCAATTCCATCCCGAAAAAAGCCATCAATGGGGCATTCGACTCCTTGATAATTTCGCAAAGATATAGACATGTTATATCCTCGAATTATACCATGCCTATTGGTTAAGAACAAAGGCCTGGTAAAGACAATAAATTTTAATGATCCGAAGTACGTTGGAGATCCCATAAATGCCGTAAGAATATTCAATGAAAAAGAAGTTGATGAACTCATGGTTCTGGATATCGATGCCACTCTTGATAATAGGGAACCGGATTTCACGATGATCGAAAATTTGGCATCGGAATGTAGAATGCCTCTCTGCTATGGCGGTGGGGTTACGACGAGTGACCAGGTACAAAAAATCATTCAATTAGGTGTGGAAAAGGTAGCGATAAGCTCTGCGGCGGTAGATACCCCTGACATCGTGAACGAAGCAGCCAGATGTGTCGGGAATCAAAGTGTAGTGGTGGTGTTAGACGTGAGAAAACGGGCCATTGGCGGCGAGTATGAGATTTTCACACACAATGGGCGTAATAATACAGGAAAATCCTTGCCGGAATTTGTACTTCACATGGAAAAACTTGGAGCTGGAGAGATAGTCATCAATTCCATCGACCGTGATGGTCTGATGAAAGGTTATGATCTCGCGTTAGTTGAGAAAATTCGAGAGCTGGTCCGTGTGCCGTTAACCGTACTTGGAGGCGCGGGGTCGCTTCAGGATATTGGCGATCTGATCAATAAATTCGGTGTCATTGGTGCTGCCGCCGGGAGTCTGTTTGTATTCAAAGGCGTATACAGGGCCGTTCTCATCAATTATCCGAACCGGGAGGAGAAAAATGCGCTGATAATAAAAAACCTCAAAATGGCCTAACTTCCAATCGGAGGCTTATCATATGTTCAGCGGTAAAACCTTGCTTATCACCGGCGGCACCGGCTCCTTCGGGAACGCCGTCCTCCGCCGCTTCCTTGCAACCGACATCAAGGAAATCCGTGTCTTCAGCCGTGACGAGAAGAAGCAGGAAGACATGCGCATCCGACTCGCCAACCCAAAGGTCAAGTTCTACATCGGAAACGTCCGCGACTATGACAGCCTCTTCTTTGCCATGGAGGGCGTCGATTACGTCTTCCAGGCAGCCGCCCTGAAACAGGTTCCCTCCTGCGAATTCTACCCGCTGGAAGCCGTCAAGACCAATATCCTCGGCACTGAAAACGTCCTCAACGCCGCCATCGCCAAGGGGGTCGAACGGGTCATTGCCCTGAGCACCGACAAGGCCGTCTACCCGATCAACGCCATGGGGATCTCCAAGGCAATGATGGAAAAAATCGTCGTCGGCAAGTCCCGCCTCGTCGATCCGGACAAGACCACCCTCTGCTGCACCCGCTACGGCAACGTCATGGCCTCCCGCGGATCTGTCATCCCCCTGTTCATCAAACAGATCAAGGAAGGGAACCCGCTGACCGTCACCGATCCCAACATGACCCGGTTTCTGATGTCCCTGGACGATGCCGTCGACCTGGTGCTGTATGCCTACGTGCATGGTCGGCAGGGCGACACCTTCGTGCAGAAAGCCCCGGCCTCGACGATCGGCGATCTGGCCCAGGCGCTGGTGGAACTGTTCGAAGCCGACAGCGGGATCAAGGTCATCGGGACCCGCCATGGCGAAAAGCTCCATGAGACATTGCTGACCCGCGAGGAGATGGCGCACGCCAAGGACCTCGGCGGCTATTACAGGATCCCCGCCGATAATCGCGACCTGAACTACAACAAATATTTCGTGGAAGGGGAAAAAGAGCATTCTCTGGCCGAGGACTACAACTCGACGAATACGGAACGCCTCGGCATTCCCCGGATCAAGGAAAAGCTGCTCGGACTGGATCTGGTACGGAGCGAACTGGCGGAGTGGCGGGGAAATTGAAGACGGTTCTTGTCACCGGCGCGGCCGGATTTGTCGGCAGGAACCTCGTCGCTGCGCTGAAGCGCCGCGACGAGGTGCGACTGATCCTGTTCGACGTGAATTCCGAGCCTGCGGTCCTCGACGCCGGTCTTGCCGAAGCCGGTCTCGTCTATCATCTGGCCGGGGTCAACCGCCCCAGGGACGAGGGCGAGTTCGTGACCGGCAATACCGGCCTGACCGAGCGGATGCTGGCGCGCCTCGCGGAACTGGGCCGCACCCCGACCTTTGTCCTTTCCTCCTCGACCCAGGCGGAACTCGATAACCCCTACGGTAAGAGCAAGAAGGCCGCCGAGGACGCGGTATTGAAGTTCAACGACAAGACCGGGGCTCCGGTCTGCATCTATCGCATGCCCGGAGTCTTCGGCAAAGGATCGCGGCCCAATTACAACACCGTGGTCGCCACCTTCTGCCACAATATCGCCCGCGGGCTCGACATCACCGTCAACGACCCGAACCGGGAAATGGAGCTGGTGTATATCGACGACGTGGTGGCCGCCTTCCTGCGGCACCTCGATGGCCCCCCGGAACCTGCCCGGCAGCGGTACGGTGTTGACCGGACCTTCAGGATCACTCTGGGCGAACTTGCCGACCGGATTCGCCGGCTGCACGCCATCCGCGAGACGCTGACGGTCCCCGACCTGGGCGACGACCTCATGAAGTGCCTGCTTGCAACCTTCCTGTCGTTCCTCCCGGAAGACGGCTTCGGCTATCCGGTCAAGCTCAACACCGACGATCGCGGTTGGCTCTTCGAACTGATCAAGTCGGAATGCTTCGGCCAGATCTTTGTTTCCAAAACGCTCCCCGGCATCACCCGCGGCAATCACTACCACGATACCAAGGTGGAGAAGTTCTGCGTCATCCAGGGGCAGGGGGTGATCCGCTTCCGGCGAATCGACTCCGACCGGATCCTCGAGTACCCCGTGGACGACCGGGCGATCAAGGTGGTGGACATTCCCCCCGGGTATACCCACTCGATCGAGAACACCGGGGAAGGGGAGATGATCTGCCTGTTCTGGGCCAATCAGATCTTCGCGCCCGGGAGGCCGGACACATATTTCGTTCCAGTGATCAAACAGGGCTGAAGGGGAGGTTTCGGTGAAAAAAATGAACGTCATGACGGTCGTCGGTACACGCCCCGAGATCATCCGCCTGTCCCGGGTGATGGCGGCGCTCGACAAGTACACCGATCATATACTGGTCCACACCGGCCAGAACTACGACTACGAACTCAACGATGTCTTCTTCTCCGACCTCGAGATCCGCAAGCCGGACCATTTCCTGAACGCCGCCGGCGCCAACGCCGCCGAGACCATCGGCAACACGATCATAACGCTCGACCCGGTGCTGGCGGAGGTGCAACCGGAGGCCCTGTTGATCCTCGGCGATACGAACAGCTGCATGTCGGCCATCCCCGCGAAGCGCCGCAAGATTCCGGTTTTCCACATGGAGGCGGGGAACCGCTGTTTCGACCAACGGGTGCCGGAGGAGATCAACCGCAAGATCATCGACCACATCGCCGACATCAACCTGACCTACAGCGACATCGCACGCGAGTATCTGCTGCGGGAAGGGTTGCCGCCGGACCGGGTGATCAAGACCGGCAGCCCGATGTTCGAGGTGCTGAACCATTACGCCCCGAAGATCGACGCTTCCGATGTTCTGACCCGGCTCGGGTTGCAGTCGCTCGACTACTTCGCGGTCAGCGCCCACCGCGAGGAGAACATCGATTCGGACCGGAATTTCGGCAACCTGGTGAAGATCCTGAACCGTTTGGCGGAAGACCGCGGCAAGCGGGTCATCGTTTCCACGCATCCGCGCACCCGCAACCGGGTGAACAAACTCGGGGTGGCCTTCCACAAGCGGGTGGAACTGCTCAAACCCCTGGGGTTCTGCGACTACATCCATTTGCAGAGGAATGCCCTCGCCGTGCTGTCCGACAGCGGCACGATCAACGAAGAGTCCTCGATCCTCAACTTCCCGGCGCTGAACATCCGCGAGGCGCACGAGCGGCCGGAGGGGATGGAGGAGGCGGCGGTGATGATGACCGGGCTCGAGGTCGAGCGGGTGTTTCAGGGGTTGGCGATCCTGGCCGACCAGAAACGGGGCGCCGAGCGAACTTTGCGGCCCGTGGCGGACTACTCCATGCCCAACGTGTCGGACAAGGTACTGCGGATCATCCTTGGTTATACGGATTATGTGAACCGGGTAGTTTGGCGCAAACCGCTGTAAATGCGCATTCTGATGCTTTCACAGTGGTTTGACCCGGAGCCGGCGTTCAAGGGACTGGTCTTCGCCAAGGCCCTTCGGGAGAGGGGTCACGAGGTCGAGATTCTCACGGGGTTCCCGAACTACCCCGGCGGGAAGGTCTACCCGGGATACCGTATCCGCTTCATCCAGCGCGAGGATATGGAGGGGATCCCGGTAATACGTGTTCCCCTTTACCCCAGCCACGACACCTCTGCTATTCGGAGGGTGGCAAATTACGCGACCTTTGCTCTTTCCGCGGCGACAATCGGCACGGCAGCGGTGAAGCCGGCGGATGTGATGTACGTATATCATCCACCGGCGACGGTGGCCTTGCCCGCAATTATGATCCGCGGGATGCGGCGGATCCCTCTTGTTTATGACATCCAGGATCTTTGGCCGGACACGTTGAACGCGACGGGGATGGTGAACAGCCGGTTTCTCCTCGGCCTCGTGGACCGATGGTGCCGCAGGGTGTACCGCGCCGCATCGAAGATTGTCGTGTTGTCGCCCGGGCTCAAGGAGGTGCTGGTTCGCAGGTCGGTCCCGGAAGAGAAAATCGAGGTGATCTACAACTGGTGCGATGAAGGGAAAATCCCGAAGACTCCGAAGAACGAGTCGTTGGCGAAGGAACTGGGTTTTTCCGGCAGGTTCAATGTTCTTTTTGCCGGGACGATGGGAAAAGCCCAGGCGCTCGAAGCGCTTCTGGATGCGGCAGGGAGGATCGAAGGAAGGATCCGGGAGGTCCGGTTCGTCTTTGTCGGGGGAGGGATCGAGGTCGATCGTCTGCAGAAGATCGCGCGGGAGCGGCGTCTGACGAACGTCCTTTTCCTGCCGAGGCGCCCCGTTTCCGAAATCGGGGAGATTCTCAATCTCGCGGACGTTCTCATCGTACACCTGAAGGATGATCCGCTCTTCCGGATCACGATCCCTTCGAAGATCCAGGCATATCTTGCGGTGGGGCGGCCGATCCTTGCGGGAGTCCGGGGGGATGCGGCGGAACTTGTACGGATGGCGGGGGCGGGCGTGGTTTGTCAGCCTGAAAATCCGGAGAGCATTTCGGAAGCGGTCGAGGAACTATATCGAATGCCGCGCGCCCGCCTGAATGAGATGGGCGATAGCGGGCACAGATATTACCGGAAAGAGTTGTCCTTGGCGGCCGGTGTTTCCCGGTTCGAAGAGGTTTTTCAAGCCGCTGCGGCGAATTGAGGGGCGGATTCCATTGATGGCAACGTTCGTCCCCTCGACGGTTTCCCCTGGTTTCTACCGACGATGGGGGAAACGGAAACTGGACCTGTTTCTCTCCTTGTTCGGCCTCGTCGTACTTTCCCCGGTACTTCTTCTCATCGCTTTTCTGGTGCGTTTGAAACTCGGGTCCCCGGTTCTTTTCCGCCAGGTCCGGCCCGGATTCGGCGGCAGGCTGTTCACGCTGCTTAAATTCCGCACAATGCGGGACCTGCGGGACCGGGAGCGGAACCTTCTTCCGGACGGGGACCGGCTTTCCGGCTTCGGCACGCGCCTGCGTCGTCTGAGCCTCGACGAACTTCCCGAACTGTTCAACGTGTTGAAGGGCGACATGAGCGTGGTTGGGCCGCGCCCGCTGCTTATGCAATACCTGGATCGGTACACGCCCGAGCAGGCCCGCCGCCACGAGGTGAAGCCGGGAATAACCGGCTGGGCGCAGGTCAACGGCCGGAATGCGATCACCTGGGAGGAGAAATTCGCCTTGGACGTCTGGTATGTGGACAACCGATCTTTCGGGCTGGATCTGAAAATTCTGGGCATGACCGCATGGAAAGTGCTGAAGCGGGAAGGGATCAGCGCGGAAGGGGAGGCGACGATGCCGGAGTTCATGGGAAATGTCTCCACTACCGGGAAATCCGAAAATGCCTGAGCGATTTGCGGTAGTCGGCGCCGGCGGCCACGCCAAGGTGGTGGCGGACGCGTTGCTCGCTTCCGGGCACAAAGTGCTCGGGTTCTATGACGACAAACCTGCCTTGCTGGGGGCGGTACCGATCCCGGGCGTGAAGGTGCTGGGAGGTACGAAGGATTTGCCGCTGGTAATGAAGAAGGGGAAAGGCGTGGTCATCCTGGCGGTCGGCGAGAATCGTTTGCGTTGCCGGTTGTCGCGCCGACTCTCCGTACCGTATGGCGTTGCGTGCGCTCCTTCCGCGGTGCTCGGTCGCGGCGTCCGGATCGGGAAGGGAAGCATGATCCTTCCGACCTCGACGGTGAACATCGACACCGTCATCGGAAAGCATGTGATTCTGAATACATCCTGTTCCGTCGATCACGACTGCACCATCGGGGATTTTGTCCACATCGCCCCGGGGGCTCATCTGGGAGGGGGAGTGGTTGTGGGGGAGGGAACGTTTATCGGGCTCGGGTCGAGCGTGATCCCGGGGATACGAATCGGCCGCTGGTCCGTGATCGGCGCCGGTGCGGTCGTCACGAAAGACCTTCCCGACAACTGCACCGCCGTCGGCGTCCCCGCGAAAATCATCAAGACCCGCGAGGAAGGGTGGCACCTGGCGTGACGGGCACGACGACGAAGCGGATCTACCTCTCCCCCCCCCACATGGGACCGGCCGAGCGGGGGCTGCTGCTCGACGCCTTCGATTCGAACTGGATCGCCCCGCTGGGGCCCCACGTGGACGCCTTCGAGCGGGAATTTTGCCACACCGTCGGTGTCCCCCACGCGGCGGCCCTCTCCAGTGGAACCGCGGCCCTCCACCTGGCGCTTCTGATGCTTGGCGTCGGACCCGGAGATGAGGTCCTGGTGTCCACCTTCACGTTCGCGGCCACCGCGAACGCCGTGGCCTACCTCGGGGCGAAACCGGTCTTCATCGACTCGGATCGCGAGACCTGGAACATGGACCCGGGGCTGCTGGAGGAGGAACTGGCCGGGTGCGCCCGACGGGGAAAGCTTCCGAAGGCGGTGATCGCGGTGGATCTGTATGGACAGTGTGCCGATTATGACCGGATCCTCGCCGCCTGCGGGCGGTACGGCGTACCCCTCGTCGAGGACGCGGCAGAGGCGCTCGGCGCGACCTACAAGGGGAAGCCCGCGGGATCCTTCGGCGCGGCGGCGGCGTTCTCCTTCAACGGGAACAAGATCATCACGACATCCGGCGGGGGGATGCTCGTTTCCACGGATGCGGGGTTGGTGGAAAGGGCACGCAACCTCTCACAACAGGCAAGAGACCCCGCTCCCCACTACCAGCACAGCACGATCGGGTACAACTACCGGATGAGCAACCTGCTGGCTGCCGTGGGGCGGGGACAGTTAAGAGTTCTTGAGGACAGGGTATCGAGGAAACGCGAAATCTTCCGATATTACATGAGCACCCTCGGCGGGGTTCCAGGCCTTTCCTTCATGCCGGAAGCAGGATACGGGTGTTCAAACCGATGGCTTACATGTATATTAATAAATTCACCCCGGTTTGGTGCGACGAGGGAGGATATCCGGCTGGCGCTGGAACGGGAAAACATCGAGTCCCGGCCCCCATGGAAGCCGATGCATCTGCAGCCGGTCTTCAAGGAATGCAGGATCCGGGGCGGGCCGGTATCGGAAGAACTCTTCGAGCGGGGACTTTGTCTCCCCAGCGGGACAGCGTTGCGGGATGCGGACCTCGAGCGGATCGCCGGGGTCGTCCGGAATGTCCACGGGGGCGTGTAGCCCGCAGGAATCGGCACGGCATGGGGTTATTTCGTTGAAACCCGAATACATTTAAGGAGATTGCAACTCCTGTGATGACACGTCGTGTTGGCAATGTCCATAACCGGCTCCGTGAGGCCCTGAGACCCTGGTTCATCGAGCCCGTGGGTCTTCTGATCCGCCTCCGCTCCGTGGTGAAGTTTTTCCTCCACTTGGCGATCTTCGCCTCCGCGTATCACCTTGCCTACCTGTTCCGGTTCGACTTCATCGTTCCCATGGCCTACCTCCCCGTGATCTGGGGGACGATCCCGGTGCTGCTCCTTTCCAAGGCCCTCGGGTTTTTCGCCTTCGGGCTGTTCCAGGGGTGGTGGCGGTACGTGTCGATCCGGGACATTCTCCCGGTTGCCGCGGGATGCACGCTGGGATCCCTGATTTTCTACGGTGCGGTCTTTGCGCTGTGGCCTCCGAATCATGTCCCCCGGTCGATCTACATCCTGGACTGGGGAATAACGCTCCTGTTCGTGCTGGGTTTCCGCTATATGATCCGCGCGGGGCGGGAAGCCCTGGGACGGCAGCGGTCGGATTTGGTACGGCGCGTGCTCATCGTGGGGGCGGGCTCCGCCGGGCAGATGATCGCAAGGGAAATTTCCGGGAACGTGTCCCTCGGGATGCAGCAGGTCGGGTTCGTCGACGACGACCCTGCGAAGTTCGGCGCCCGGATTCAGGGAGCGAAGGTCCTTGGGGGGCACGAGCGGATCGGGGATCTCTGCGAAAAACATCGGGTCGACGAGATCATCATCGCCATCCCGTCCGCGCCTCCGTCGGCGGTCCGGCACATCGTCGAACGTTGTCGCGAGGTGTCGGCCACGTTCCGGATTCTGCCGGGTGTGGGGGACCTGATCGACGGAAAGGTCAGCGTGCGCGCGCTGCGGAACGTGGACCTGGAAGACCTGCTGGGGCGCGATCCGGTGGAACTGGACGCCGACCTCCTGCACCGCCACGTCACGGGGCGTACGGTGATGGTGACCGGGGCGGCGGGATCGATCGGCTCGGAGCTGTGCCGCCAGCTGGCTCGGCTGTCGCCCGCGAGGCTCCTCCTCTTCGAGATCGCGGAGAGCCCCCTGTTCTCCCTGGAGATGGAGATCCGGCAGAAGTTCCCGACCCTGGACCTGATCACCCTGATCGGCGATGTGCGGGACCGCCCCCGGGTGGAAGAGGTGCTGCGCGTCTACCGGCCTGCCGTGATCTACCACGCGGCGGCGTACAAGCACGTGCCGATGATGGAGATGCACCCCGTGGAGGCGGTGAAGACGAACGTCCTCGGGACGCGGATCGTTGCGGAAGCGGCGGCCCGGCACGGCGTCGAGCGGTTCGTCCTCGTGTCCACGGACAAGGCGGTGCGGCCCACCAACGTGATGGGGGCGACCAAGCGCGTGGCGGAGCTCGTTATCCACAACATGAACGGGGAAGGGAAATCGACGGTGTTCGTGGCGGTCCGCTTCGGCAACGTCCTGGGCAGCGTCGGGAGCGTGGTCCCGATCTTCCGCAAGCAGCTGGAGACGACGGGGAGGCTCACGGTCACCCACCCGGAGGCGTCGCGCTACTTCATGATGATACCGGAGGCGGCGGGGCTGATCCTGCAGGCGGGGGCGATGGGAGAGGGCGGCGAGGTGTTCGTCCTCGACATGGGCGAGCCGGTGAGGATCCTCGACCTGGCGAAGAACCTCATCCGGTTAAGCGGCAAGGAGCTGGGCGTGGACGCCGAGATCGTCTTCACGGGGTTGCGCCCCGGCGAGAAGCTCCACGAGGAGCTGATCATCGAGGGCGAGGACGCGTTGCGCACCTCCCATCCCAAGGTGATGAAGCTGATCGGAAGCGAGAGGATGCCACTGACCTGGGCCCGCCGGCTCGAGGAGTTGATCGAAGCCGCGCAGGCCGGCAACCGCATGCCGGTGATCGAGAAGCTCGACGCCCTCGTGAAAGGATACATCCCCGCGTACGAATTCCACGGCGTTCCCGTTCGGGAAACGGCTGCGGACGCCGAATCCGACCTCCCCCGTCCCACGATCCTCCCCCCGTCCAAGTCCATCCACTAACCCCCGTTCTGCGGTTCTAGTGGGACCAGAAGGTTTCGACGAGGCCCGCTTTCCAGCCGCCGTCTTCACGGAACATTTTCAGCCTCGCCGGGTGGTCCGCGCCGTGATGGGTGAGGAGGATCTCCGCGCGCTCCTTCCCCACGGATCCGATCTCCCAGCGGCTCTTCTCGAGCGCGTCGTCGGGGTTGAACCGTCGAAGGAAACCTTCCCAGTATTGGCGGCACAGCGGTCCGCCCGCCGCGAAATCGTCCCGGATCCGGTCCTTCGGGACGGCCGGGTCGCCGGCTTTGCGGATCGCGTCGTCCGTTTCGGAGACGATCGTCTCCCGGGACTTCGCCGTCAGGACCCGCCAGGTCGCAGGGTAATCATGGGCTTTCATCGATTGAAACAGTGATTCGGCGGCGGCGAGGATCAGGGGGAAGGCGGGGTGGTCTACCTGCGCGGATGCGGGGATGCCGTTCCAGGCGAGCAGACAGAAGGCGACGGCCGCCAGGGTGCTGCGGGACCGCACGCTAGACGGGGAAGACGGACGAATCGGTTACTGGTTGCAGGACGGAGGCGAATTGCTGCTGCCTCCACTGCCGCCGGATGCCGCCACGCCGATGAGGATCACCGCCGCGGTGCCGGCCGCGATCCAGCCCCACGTGCCGGCGGAAATGCCGGAAGACGTTTTCGCTCCGCCGGATTCGCCGGCCGCGGTGGCGCCCTCGGGCTTCTTCGGCCAGGTCTCCCACGCATCGGAACCGGCAGCAGGAGGGGCGGGAGGATCGGCGGCCAGCACGCTGGAAACGGCCCCATGCCCCAATGTCAGGAAAAAGGCGATTGCAATCAATGCCGCGCACATTTTCATCGGGGAGCGGAACCGCCGGATCGTCAAGGCAAACCCCTTATGAAACAAAATGTTACTGTTGTTATTGGAACAAGGTCCGGGTGTCCTTGTCAAGAGATATCTCCGTATTCCGGCCGATGAAATCCAGCAGCGTCCGGTGATGATAGATGTCCTGGGCGACGTCCCGCGTCCAGGGGGTGAAGCTGATCCCGTAGGCGGTCCGGGAATCCCGCCCCAGGAAGAGGCGGATCGGGATCACCACGGAGATCCCCTTGTCGTGGTACCCCCGGTTGAGCGAATCGGAGAAGATCGATGTGTCGGTGGCGCTGTACCACGCGGAAAGGGTCACTCCGCGGATGAACTTCGACACCGAGAACCGCGCCCCGTAATCCCCCGCCAGGAAACGTCCCCCCTTGACGTCGAACCAGAGATCCGCCTCCGGGATGTTCAGCCGCGCGCCGAGGAGCGCCGTGCGATACCACGTGCTCCCGGTGAAGGCGAAGGGATCGTCCGGGGCCCGTTTCCGGGTCAGGCTCCCGCCGGCATCGGCGATCAACCGCCCCCGGAAGAGGGGGAGAGCGACCTCGACGTCCACTCCCGCGTACTCGATCTCGAGCAGCCCGGCGGCGGCGCGGCCGTAGATCTGCGATTCCCCCTTCCCGATCTGTTCGAAGAAGAGCTGGCCCACGGAGACGGTCTGCTCCTTGTATAATGCGATGTCGCTGCGCACCGGGATGGAGGAGAGCTGCGCGTCGGCGGTGGTGACGGTGGAAAACGGGTACGCCTCCACGCCGAGGACCGCTGTTCCGCCTTTCCAGGTGAAGGCGTGGAGATACGCGGTGACTCCCAACCGGTAGCTTACATAGCGTGCCGGGTCGTTGATGAACATCTCGAACGACGGTCCGACCCCCCAGTCGAACCAGCGGCGGTTCACGGTCCGCGGGATCGGCGCGCCGATGTCCTGCGTGCGGAACGCGGAGAGTTCGAAGAAGCGGTTCCTCGGGATGCGCCCCTCCCGAAGCCCTTCGAGGGCGGCGGTCGTGGTGAGGAACTCTGCCATGGGGATGCCGTTCTCCTTGATGCGGACGCGGACGTAATCGTATCCCGGCGGGACGATCGGCGCGATGGCGTCGAGAAGGGCATCGACGGCGCTGGGGGTGAAGAAGTACCGGTCGTTTTCGGCGTCGATGCGCAGGGAGAAGTCGTCCCCTTCCACCCCGATGTCGCTGAAGCCGGTTGCATGAAGCGCAGCAGCGATCCGGTCGGCGATGGGATCCCGGCGGAGCGGTTCCGGCTCCCGGTACGGCGGATCGTAGATGGGAAGGATCGGCCGGCCGATGTCGAAGGATACGGAAGCGCTCACGCCGATCTCCTGGCCGCGCTGCCAGCTGACGTCGATCTCCGCCCATCGGAACGGTTTCAGGCGAACGCCTGCGTTGAACTTCGAGGGGACCGCCTCCTGGAAATATTTCGGCTGCGCCGGGTCCCGGGTTTGGCGCTCGTACCGGGTGGGGCTGTACTCGGCCATCAGGGTGATCCAATCGGCGGGAGCGAACTGGATTCCTCCGAAGGGCAGCGCGTCCTGCCACCAGGCGCTGGGGTTGGAGAACATCTCGATCTTGAACCCTTCCCCCTGTTCGGGAAGCTGCTCCTTGCCGAGACGGCCGTTGCCGAAGCCGAACGAGAAGTCGAACGGGAAGATCTGCTTGCTGAGGACGACCGACTGGGAAGCGTAAATCCGCGTCCCGGTCGGGTCGGAGACGACGACAGAGAATGCCGGGAGGTACTTCTGTTCCTTGAGGATCTGGAGCTTGAAGTCAAAAGCTTTGTCTTTTGAACTGCTTCCGGTCTGGGTGGGAATGCCGAGACTCTCGATGAAACGGCCGTTCACCTCGACCCGGTCGAACAGGCCGACGGTGCCGAAATAGTACCGGTACGGGTGTACCTGCGTGGCGCCCAGGCGGTACCGGTTCTCCTTCATCACCCGGGCGTTGGGTGTCTCGAGGAGGCCGGTCACGCCGTAGTTGGAAGGCGAGGTGAACGGCTCGTCCCCCGCGCGGGCGGGTGCGGAAAAACAGGAGACGAGGAGCAGGGACGCGACGAGGGATAAGGCCGAAAACCGCGGGGTGCGGGCGGTGATGGCCGTCACGGCAGGATCACGGGCGCCCCGGCGATCTCCGCGGCGCGCATCAGGATCCCGGGAAGTTCCCGGGCGGATATCGACGGCAGCCCCCTCGGCGGTGTGCGGGGGACGACGACCGTGTCCCCCGGGCCGATCTCCGGAGGGCCGCCGGCCAGCGCCGTCACCTCCCAGCGGGAGGCCGCGGGATTCCAGGAGACGAAACCGGGCGTAAGGACGGCCGTCGTTCCGTCCGCCCGCAGCAGGTAGACCTGGTCCCGGTCCGCGCTGTCGGCGTACCCGCCGGCCCGCCGGATGTACTCCTTCAGCGGCAGTTTCGGGGTGAACGGCACGGCGCCGGAAGCGGCCCGGACCGCTCCGGCCACGGTCACCGTGTCCGTTTTCGCGGGGATGCGCAGCACGTCGCCCTCTTCGAGCGGAAGGTCCCGCGGGCTGTTTTTCAGGAGCCGGGGGTACGTTAACCGCACGGGGACTCTTCCGGAGGGGCGCAGCTCCAGGAGAAGCGCAACGACGGGACGCGCCGCTTCCCGGGCCGTATCGGAAGCGCCGAGTTCCGAGGCGAGGCGCCCGGCCGTCTCCTGCAGTTCCGCCTCCTGGGACGACCGGGCCGAAACCCGCGCGAGGGAAGCACCGCGCATGTCCGCATTGTCGGTAAAACCACCCGCGGCGAGAATCAAGGCGGACAGGGTCGCGCCGGGGGGAAGGGTATAGGCGCCGGGGCGGCGGACCTCTCCCTCCACGGTGACCGTGACCGGCCGCGGCTCCACGATCGCGCGGGCAGGCGCCGGAAGAATCGCGATCCATGCGGCTCCCAGAAGGAGCCAGGGGACGATCCACGCGCCCCGGCGGTGGAGGTCGCTTCGGAGGATGCAAGGCATCACCGAAGTATACCCCGGCGTCCGCCGGTTTCGTTTCCGGACTTCCCGCACAATGAAGTTTAAGGTATTCTCAGCCGATCAGCATACTTGGGATCGTAAGACACTTGAAATCATGGGGGCTTCCGAATGAACGTCGCGATCATCGGAACGGGGTATGTGGGGTTGGTTACCGGGGTGTGCCTCGCCGAGCGGGGCAACACCGTGCACTGCGTCGACACGAACCCGGAGGTGGTCGAGAAGCTGAGCGCCGGACAGGTGACGATCTACGAGCCCGGGCTCGACGACATCTTCCTGCGCAACCTGAAGAAGGGGCGGATCGCGTTCTCGGGGGATCTCGAGAGGGCGGTTCTCCCTGCCGAGATCATCTTCCTGTGCCTCCCCACGCCTCCCGGGGAGGACGGCTCCGCGGACCTGAAATACATCCTCCAGGTGGCGGACGACCTCGGAAAGATCTTCGCGCGCAACCCGGGCGCCGGGTACAAGGTGGTAGTCGACAAATCCACCGTGCCGGTGGGGACGAGCGACAAGGTGCTGGCGGCGATCCGCAAGAACGCGGGCCCGGCGTTCGGATTCAACGTCGTGTCGAACCCTGAGTTCCTGCGCGAGGGGTTCGCGGTCGAGGATTTCCTGCGGCCGGAGCGCGTGGTGATCGGGTCGACCGAGGAGCGGGCGATCGTGCCCCTCAGGGATCTTTACGAGCCGTTCATGCAGACCGGCAGCAAGGTCATCGTGATGGACGAAAAAAGCGCCGAGGTGACCAAGTACGCCGCGAACGCCTTCCTCGCCCTCAAGATTTCCTACATGAACGACCTGGCGAACTTCTGCGACGCCGTGGGGGCCGACATCGACAGGATCCGCGAGGGGATCGGGTCGGACTCGCGCATCGGGCACAAGTTTCTCCACCCGGGGCTGGGGTACGGCGGGTCGTGTCTCCCGAAAGACGTGAAGGCGCTGCTGAAGAGCGCGTCCGACGCGGGGACGCCGCTCTCGGTCCTGCAGGCGGTGGAGGATATCAACCAGGAGCAGCGGAAGCGTTTCTTCAGGAGGATGGAGCGGCATTTCGGCGGCAAGCTCGAGGGTCTGAGGTTCGCCATCTGGGGGATCGCGTTCAAGCCGAACACCGACGACACACGGGAGGCGCCGGTCTTCTATCTGATCGACGGCATGCTGAACGCCAAGGCGTCGGTGGTGGTCTTCGACCCTGAGGCGA
>Ga0209797_10000732_pt1 | contig 16487 bp, 5 predicted proteins | sample DOMMetBare3Fresh_2_FD_187472 | JGI IMG/M metagenome (GOLD analysis project Ga0209797, IMG submission 187472) | Wetland sediment microbial communities from St. Louis River estuary, USA, under dissolved organic matter induced mercury methylation -... | ecosystem: Environmental > Aquatic >... | reverse complement strand
GCCGGTGGCGAGGAACTCGATCCCCAGCTCGCCGGCGAGCGCGCGGCACTTCGCGAGGTGCCGGTCCAGCTCCTCCGCCACGACGTGCACGTCCTTGAACGGCCGGCCGGAGAGCTCGATCTGGCCGCCGGGCTCGATGGAGACGGTGAGCCCTCCGTGCTGGGAGGCGATGACGTGGCCGTCCTCCTCGAAGGGCTCGTAGCCGTAGCGCGTGAACCCGCGCAGCAGCGCGCCGATGCCGCTCGGGCCCTCGTAGGGCGGGGCCTCGGTCGTTCCCGCCCGGAGCACGACCTTCTCGTGCTCCACGCCGACCTTCCACTCCGAGGCGGGCCGCTCCCGGGCCCGGAACCACCCGGCGAGATCCTCGACTCCGGAGACGGGCGGGCTCTCCTCCTTGCGGCGGTCGAGCGACATGGCGACGGGAATCTACCCGTGCCTCGCCGGGGCCGCCACCCCCGGGCCGTCAGCGCTCCGGCAGCATGAGGTCCTCGAGGAAGAAGGCCGCCAGCTCCGCGCGGCCGGAGAGGCCCGCCTTGCGGTACAGGGCGAGCGCCTGCTGCCGTACGGTGCGCTCGCTCGTCTCCCGCAGCCCGGCGACCTCCTTGTGCGAGAGCCCCTTGAGGAGCAGCAGGGCCACCTCGCGCTCCGCCGGCGACAGCTCCCACCGCTCGAACTGCCGGTCGATGGCGGCGCCCAGCCCGCGGAGCAGCTGCTGCGCCTCGCCCCTCCAGCGGTCCGCGTCGGCGCGGGCCTCTCCCAGGTCCCGCGAGAGGAGCCGCGCGCGGCTCCGGAGGGAGAGGAGCTGGCTCCAGAGGGTGCCCGTCCCCGCCAGGGCCAGCGCCATGACCGCGATCTCGACGAGGAGGTGGCCGCGCCCGCTGCCTGCGCTCCAGTCGCTCGCCGCGTCCGCCCCGATGAGGAGCGCGATGAGCGCGAAGCCGGCGGCGCTGGCGGCGAGCAACCACGGCCGCGCCTCCGGGTCGTCCGCCCGCGCGGCGCGCTCCAACATGCCGGGATCCCGCTCCTTCCGTTCCTGCGTCATCTGCTCTATGGCGCCGCCCCGCGTTCCGGGAGAAACAGGGGGGACAGCCTGCCTCCATCCGACAACCGAGGAGAGAGACCATGCCGAACGTACCCCTGCACCCCGCCCTCGTCCACCTTCCCCTGGGGCTCGCCGTCGCGTCCCCGTTCGTCGCCTGGGGCCTCGCCCTGGCGCTCTGGAGGGGGTTCTTGCCCCGGCGCGCCTGGGGAGTGGCGGTCGGACTTCAGATCCTCCTCCTCGCGGGAGGCGTCGCGGCGCTGCTCGCCGGGGAGCAGGACTCGCACGTCGTGGAGCGGGTCGTCGCCGAGAAGCTCGTGGACGCGCACGAGGAGCGGGCCGAGGCCTTCCTCTGGGCGGCGGGCGTCGTGCTGGCCGCGAGCGCTGCCGTCCTCTTCGTGCCCGCGGCGGCTGCCGCTCCCGCCGCCGCGGTCGCCGCCGCCGGAACGCTGCTGGTCGCCGGCCTCGGGCTGTGGGCAGGAAAGGCAGGGGGCGAGCTCGTCTACGTCCACGGCGCGGCCGCGGCCCACGGAGCGCCCGCCCCGGCCGCGCCGGACGGGCACGGAAAGGGGCAGGACGACTGATCCGGGCGCGGCGCCCTCCGCGCCGCCGGATATCCTTGCGCCGTTTCCGGCCCCACCCTATCCTCCACGGGAAAGCAGGACTCTCCCTTGTATCCCGATCCCCGTCCCTCGAAGGCCTCGCGGCTCCTGCGTGTCCTCGCCGCGGTCGCCGCGGCCCTCGCCGTCGCCGCCGGCGCCCGCCTGGCGCTCGGCAACGCCCACGCTCGCGCCGCGCGCCCTCCCCCGGAGGCAGTGGTCGCCTCGAACGGCGCGCACGGCGAGGCCTCGCCCGATCCCGAGGGCGGCGCGGCGGCCGACCGCGGCTACCAGCTCGACGCGCTCCCGGTCCTGTCGCGGGTGGTCATCGACGTGAAGCAGGACTACGTCGAGCCGCGCCGCATCGACCCCAAGGCGATGCTGTCCGCGGCCCTCGATCAGGTGGAGAAGACCGTGGCCGAGTTCATGGTCGAGGGCGAGGTGTCCTCGGGCAAGATCAAGGTGACGGTCGGCCCGGCGAGCCGGGACTTCGACGTCTCGCGCGTGGACTCGATCTACCAGTTCCGGACGGCCATGGCGGCGGTCATGGCCTTCGTCCAGGAGCACCTCGTCGCCCACAAGAACCTGCGGGAGATCGAGTACGCCGCCGTGAACGGCATGCTCTCGACGCTCGACCCGCACTCGGTCCTGCTCGAGCCCCGCTTCTTCAAGGAGATGAAGCTCCAGACCCGCGGCGAGTTCGGCGGGCTCGGGTTCGTCATCGCCATGCGGGACGGCAACCTCACGGTGGTGAAGGTACTGAAGAACACCCCCGCGCAGCGGGCCGGTGTCCGGGGCAAGGACGTCATCACCAAGATCGAGGAGCAGTCCACCGTCAACATGGACCTGCAGGACGCGGTGGACCGGCTGCGCGGCAAGCCCTCCACCAAGGTGGCGATCACCATCTCTCGCGCCGCCTGGCCCGAGGCCAGGCGCATGCAGCTCACCCGCGAGATCATCAACGTGGAGACGGTGCCCTTCGCGAAGCTGCTCGACCGCGGCGTCGGCTACGTGAAGATCTCCCAGTTCTCCGCCAACACCACCCGCGACCTCGCCCAGGCCATCGCCCAGGAGCGGGCGCAGGCGGGCGGCGCCCTGAAGGGGCTCGTCCTCGACCTGCGCGGCAACCCCGGCGGCCTGCTCGAGCAGGCCACGCAGGTCTCGGACCTCTTCCTCTCGGACGGGGTCATCGTGAAGACCGTCGGCGAGGGCGAGCGCAAGCAGATCCGCGAGGAGAAGCGGGCGCACGCCGACCGCGACGACCTCATCGACCTGCCCATGGTGGTGCTCGTCAACAACGCCTCGGCGTCCGCGAGCGAGATCGTGGCCGGCGCCCTCAAGAACAACGACCGGGCGCTGGTCGTCGGCCGGCAGACCTTCGGCAAGGGCTCGGTGCAGCTGCTCTACGACTACGCCGACCCGTCGCGCCCGGGCGAGGAGTCGGCGCTCAAGCTCACCATCGCCCAGTACCTCACGCCCGGCGACGTCTCGATCCAGGAGGTGGGCATCACGCCGGACGTGCTCCTCTTGCCCGGCCGCGCCCTGCCCGACGCGGTGAACTGGTTCGCTCCGCCCCGCTCCATGGGCGAGGCCGACCTCGACCACCACTTCACGAACGACCCGGCCTCGGACCGGGAGAAGCGGGCGGAGGAGCGCCGCAGCCGCGCCGAGAAGGCGCCGCTCGAGCTGCGCTACCTCCTCGACGAGAAGGAGGACCACGTCGCCAAGGCCCTCAAGGCCCAGAAGCGCGAGGAGGCCCGCAAGGCGCATGCCGAAGACGCGGCGGAGCTCACGCCCGAGCAGGTGGAGGACGACGAGGCCGAGGCCAACCCGGACGAGCTGGTCGAGGACTACCAGATCCGGTTCGCCAAGGACCTCCTCTCCCGCGCCCCGTTCGCCGAGCGCCAGAGGCAGCTCGAGGCGGCGAAGGCGCTCGTGGCCGAGAAGCACGCCGAGGAGGAGGCTCGCCTCGAGGCGCGCCTCTCCCAGCTCGGCGTGGACTGGACGGGCGGCCCGGCCGCGGGGAGCCCGCGCGCGGTGGTGGCCGTCACCCCGCCGCCCGGCAAGCGAACCCAGGCGGGCGAGACCGTGCACTGGACCGTCACGGTGGAGAACCGCGGCGACGGCCCGCTGCGGCGGCTGCGGGCCTGGACGGTGTCCGAGAAGAACCCGATCCTCGACCGCCGCGAGTTCGTCTTCGGGACGGTGAAGCCCGGCGAGAAGCGCAGCTGGACGGTGCCGATCAGGCTCCCGCGCTCGCTCGACAGCCGCCGGGACGACGTCGCCCTCCACTTCGAGGAGGACTCGGGGCGCGCTCCGGCCGACGTCGCCACCTCGCTCGAGGTGCTGGAGCAGCCCCGGCCCCTGTTCGCCTTCAGCGTGCAGGTGGACGACGAGGCGACGGGCAACGGCGACGGACTCGTCGAGCGCGGCGAGGAGCTCTCGCTGCGCGTCGACGTCCGCAACGCGGGCACGGGCGCGAGCGGCGAGAAGACCTACGTCTCGGTGAAGAACCTCGGCGACGAGAAGGTCTTCATCAAGAAGGGGCGCGCGGTGATCGGCGCGCTCAAGCCCGGCGAGGTCAAGACCGCCTCCCTCCAGATCGAGGTGAAGAAGGGGCTCAAGCTCGACAAGGTCCCGCTCCGCCTGCAGGTCGTCGACGAGAAGGGGGAGGAGTACGTCTCCGAGCGGATCGAGCTGCCCGTCGCGCCGGAGGGCCCCGCCCGCGCGCCCGCCCAGGGCGCAGTCCGGGTCTCGAGCGGCGAGGCCCTGCTGCAGTCGGGCGCCGATCCCGCCGCGGCCCCCATCGCCCTGGCGAGGAAGGGGGCGGTGCTGCCGGTGCTCGCCCGCGTCGGCGACTTCTTCAAGGTGGAGTGGCAGAAGGGGCGCTTCGGCTTCGCTTCCGTCTCGGACGTGCAGACGACCCCGAAGGCGAAGCGGGAGGGGCACGTCTCCGAGATCTGGCAGCGCGAGCCGCCACGCATCGCCCTCGTGCCCGACCCTGCCAAGGGCGCGCCGGTCGTGGACGGCGAGAAGTTCCGCATCGAGGGAACGGCCACGACGCCGCCGCCGGTGGACGGCGTCGGTACGCTGCTGCGCGACGTGTTCATCTTCGTCAACGACCAGAAGGTGTTCTTCAAGGTCGTCCCGGAGAAGAGCGCGGCCAGGTCCATGGACTTCGCCGCCGATTTCGCGCTCAAGCCCGGCAACAACACGGTGACCGTCTACGCCCGCGAGGACGAGGAGTTCCAGTCGCGGCGCACCCTCGTCGTGCACCGGCGCACCCCCGCCGAGGTGGCGCAGGGCGCGCCGCCCAGGTAGGCGACCTTGCCGGAGCTTCTGCAGGGACCCTTCGATCGCTGGGCGTTCGCCTCGCGCCGGCCCGCGGGTCCCGCCGGGACGGCGACCCTGCCGGAGACGGTGATCGCCGCGCTCGCGCTCGTGAAGCACCGCGACGGCGAGGCCGTGATCCAGATGGGCGTGCCCTCGCCCGAGGATTCGGCGGTCTTCGCGCCCCTCCTCGTCCCCGCCGGCGCCCCCGCCGCCTGCATCACCGCTTCGCCGCACCTCGCGGCGGCGTTCCTCTTCGCCATGCTCGACGCCGCCCACCGTTCGGCCTCCCCCATGCGGCCGGAACGCAACCTCCCTTCCCTGCCCGTCGCCATGCTGGTGACGGACGCGACCGTCCTCTTCGCCGGCGGCGGGCCCTTCGCCGGCAGCGCGCGGCGCCTGGTGGAGGCGGGCTGGACGGTACGCGAGGTTCCCGCGCTGGTCTTCGACGAGCGCCACGCGCCGCCCGCCCAGGCGCGGCTCGTCGAGCTGTCGGGCCAGCCGGCGACTCCGCACCGGCAGGAGCCGGGGACGTTGTAGCCCGGCCGCTTTCACGCCGGGCTCTGCGATATCGGCGGCGGCGGCGGGGCAGGCCCGGATTTCGTCATCCCCCCGATCGGGCGGTAGAATTTCCTCCTCATGGCCGAGGGCAAGAAACCCTCCGCGGCTCCTTCCGCGGCCGGGCCGCAGCGCGGCGCAGGGCTCGAGCTCCGGCTCGAGGCCGGCAAGGCCTTCGTGTGCCTGTCGGATCGTCCGGTGGCGCCGGGCGTCCGGGCCGTGGACGTCGCCATGGAGGTCCCCGAGGTCCGCTTTCCCTTCGACGTGGGGCTCGGCGCGGCCCAGTTCCGCAAGCGCCTGTGCGACCTCTCTCGCGTGGACCTGGCCGTCGGGCCGGAGTTCCTCGCGTCGCTCGCCGGGCACCTCGACCTGGCGCGCGCCGGCCTCTCGGGCCTCACCGTCGCGCTGCGCGCCGGCTTCGCCGAGGGCGCGGGCCGGCTCGAGGGCGGAGCGCCGTTCACCTTCAAGCTGGGGCTCGAGCCCGAGGGCGACCAGGGGCTCGCGGTCGTGATCTACGACGCGCGGCTGTACGGGCCCGCCGGGATCCCGTCGGCGGCCCTGCCCGCGATGCTCGCCCGCGCCGCCGGCGGCCTGGCGCGGCCGGAGGGAGCCTCGCTGCTCCTCGAGCCGCTCGGCGCGGTGCTGCGCCGGCTCATTCCCGCCCGCGGGTGGAAGCTTCCCCGGGCCGGCTCCGCCCGCCTCGCCGAGGCGCGCTTCTCCCCCGGCGAGCTGCGGATCGTCTGGGACCGCGCCCACGCCGGCCCGGCCCGGGCGCCGGCCGAGCCCGATCGCATGGCGGCGCTCGAGGGCGCCCGCGCCTTCCGCGACGCCGAGGCGCTCGTGGCCCGCGGCGAGTGGGACGCGGCGCGCGAGGCCTACCTCGCCGCCGGCTCCGCCGCCACCGCGCACCCCTTCGCCGCCTCCCGGCTCCTCTCGCTCTTCGTCATCGACGAGCGCTTCCACGACGAGGCGCTCGACCTCTCCGCCCACTGGCGCTCCCGCCGGCCCGACTTCGCCCCCGCGCTCGTCGCCGAGGGCGTGCTGCGCTCCCTGCGCCAGGAGACGGCCCGCGCCGCCGCCGCCTTCGCGGACCTGGCCCAGCTCTCGGCGAAGAAGGGCGAGGAGCTCGGCGCCCTCGCGGCCGCCGACGCCTGCTTCGAAGGGGGGCCGGAGGCCGACCCGGCCGCCTTCGCGCGCGCCGTGGAGGTGGCCCTCTCCGTCCGCCGCGACCACCTCCCGGCGCTCCGTGCGCTGCTCGCCCTCTCCGAGCGCACCGGCGACCGCGAGGCCCTCCTGCGCGCCTCCCGCCGCCTCGCCGCCTACGCGCCCGGCGAGGCGGAGAAGGCGAGCGCCCACGCCCGGCTGGCCGAGATGCTGCTGAAGACCGACCCGCCGTCGGCGCGGCTGCACCTCGACCAGGCGCTGCGCCTCGCGCCCGACGACGCGGCCGCGCTCGCGGCGCTGGCCCGCGCCTGCGAGGAGGCCGGCGAGTACCTGCGCGCAGTGCGGGCCCACGACCGGCTTCGCGAGCTGTGCCTCGCCCGCGGCGACACGGCGGGCGCGGCCCGGTCGGCGCTGGCCGTGGGCGTGCTGTGGGAGGAGCGGCTCGGCCACCCGGAGAACGCCCTCCTGCGCTACCGGGAGGCGAGCGATCTCGCCCCCGGCTCGCCCGAGCCCCGGGAGCGGGCGGCCCGCGCCGCCGACGCCCTCGGTCACTGGGCCGAGGCCGCCGACCACTACGCCGGCCTCATGGCCTCTCTCGACCTGGGCGCGCCGGGCGCCGCGGAGATCGCCGCCCGAGCCCACCGCGCCCTCGCCGCCATCGCCGAGACGCGGCTCGGGGACCCGACCCGCGCCGCATCCCATCTCGAGGCGGCCCTCGCGGCCGAGCCGGGCGACGCCGCGTCGCTGGAGCGGCTCGCCGCCCTCTACCGGACGCTCCGCCGCCCGGCCGAGCTGCTCGGCACGCTCGACGAGCTGGCGCCGCGCGCCGCCTCCACGGCGGCCCGCGCCGCGCTCCTGGCCGAGGCCGGCGACCTCTGCCTCGGGCCGCTCGGCCTGCCCGACGCCGCCCGCAGCCACTTCGCCGCCGCGCTCGCCAACGATCCGCAGTGCCGCGCGGCGCTCGAGGGCATGGCCCGCATCGCCTCGGTCCGCGGCGACGCCCATGCCGAGCGCGAGGTCTTGTCGCGGCTCGTCCTGCTCTCCAAGGAGCCGGCCGAGGAGGCATCGCTCTACGACCGGCTGGCGCGCGCCTGCGAGAAGGCCGGCGACCTCTCCGCCGCCGCGCGGGCCGCCGCCTCGGCGCGGCGTGCCGAGCCCTCGCTGGTGCGGCTCGGCGAGTCGGTGCGCGTCGCCCGCCTCGCCCGGGACGCCCCGGCGCTGGCCGATCACCTGGCCGAGCTCGCCACCGCCTCGCGCGCCGCCGGCGACGCGCCCGGCGCCGTGGCGGCCCTGGTCGAGCGGGCCACCCTGCTCGCGGCGGAGTCCCCCGCCCTGGCCCTCGGGGCGCTCGCCGAGGCGCGCGCGCTCGCCCCGGGCGATCCCGCGGTGCTGCGCGCCCAGGCCGACGTCGCCGAGGCCGCGGGCGACCCGCTCCTCGCCCTCTCCGGCCTCCGGGCGCTGCTGGTGGCGGGCGCGCCCGACGCCCCCCGTCTCGAGCTCCGGGCCGCCCGGGTCGCGCGCGCGGCCGGGGACGTTCGGGCGTCGCGGGAGCACGCCGAGCGGGCCCTCTCGTTGGGGGAGGCCAGCGCCGCGGACCTCCTGGCCGAGATCCTCGAGGGCAGCGACGACCACGCCTCCCGGGCCGCGCTCCTCGAGCGGGCCGGCCGCTTCCTCGAGGCGGCGCGCCTCTGGGAGCGGGCCGGCGGGGCTCCGGAGCGGCTCCGCGCCGCGCTGGCGCGCGCTTCCGCCGATCCGGCCTCGGCCGACGAGGCCCTCTCCCGTCTCGCCGAGGCCCGCCTCACCGCGGGCGACCGGCCGGGCGCCGCCGAGGCCCTGGTCCGGCTGGCGCGCCTGCGCGGCGGCGCCGAGGCGGTCCGGCTGGGGCGGCAGGCCGTCGAGACCGACCCGTCGTGCGAGGAGGCGATCCGGCTCTTGCTCGAGCCCGGGCCGCCCGGGCGTCCGCAAGGGGAAGAGCGCGCAAGCCTGCTCGGCCAGCTCGCCGCCCTGCCGCGCCTCCCCGACGCCGAGGTCGCCGCCGCCCTCGTCGAGCGGGCCCGGCTGCTCGCTTCCGGCGGCGCGGCCGGCGGACGGGCCGAGGCCCTGGTGGCCGCCCGGGAGGCGGTCCGCCGCGCGCCGCGGCTCGCCGAGGCCCTCGACGTCCTCGCCGACCTCGCCGCGCGGGAGGGCGAGCCGGCGGAGTGCGCCCGTGCCCTGCTCGAGCGGGCCGCCCTGTCACGCGATGCGGGCGAGGACGGCGCCGCCGGGCGGCTCGCCGCCGCCGGGCAGGCGGCCGTGGCGGCCGGCCTCGCGGAGGCCGGCCAGGAGGCGCTGTGGTCGGCGCTCCGCCTCGGCCTCGACCGCGACGAGGCCCGCGCCGCCTGGGTGACGCTCGCCGAGCGCGCCCGCGAGCGCGGCGACGCCGGCTCGGAGCGGGCCGCCCTCTCGGCCCTCGTCCCGTTGCTCCGCACCGGCGAGCGCCCCGCGCTCCTCCTGCGCCTCTCCTCGTTGCAGGTCGCCGCGGGCGACCTCGGCGAGGCACGCCGCGCCGCCGAGGAGGCGCGGGCGCTCGCCCCGAAGGATCCCGCTGCCGTGGAGGCCTGCCGCTCGGTCGCGGAGTCCCAGGGGGACCTGGCCGCAGCCGCCGAGCGGCTCGCCGATCTGGCCGCGATCGACCCCGATCACGCGGGCGAGCGGCTCCTGGCGCAGGCCCGCCTCCTCGCCGGGCCGGTCGGCCGGCCGGAGGAGGCGGACAAGGCCTTCGCCGCAGCCCTCTCGCGCCTGGCGCCGGACGCCGCGCTCGCGTCCGAGCACGTCCGGATGCGCCGGGAGGCGCCGCCGCCCGTCCGCGACCTGCCGTGGGCCGCGCCCCTCGAGGCCTTCGCGCACCGCGCGCCGGACGCGCGGGCCGCCGCGGTCGCCCTCCGGGACGCGGCCTACCTGGCGCTCGCCCAGGAGGACCCCTCCGCCGCGCTGCGCTGCGCCCGCAAGGCCTGGGCCCGGACGCGCGAGGAGCCGGCCTTCGCCGGGCCGTTGCTCGCCCGCGTCCTCTACCGGCAGGGCGGCGGGGCCGAGGCGCTGGTGCTGCACCGCGGCCTCTTCGAGGCCCGCTTCCCGGGCATCGACGAGGGCGAGGTGGCGGTGCTCTGCCGCCAGCTCGCCGAGCTGGCCGAGGACGCGGGGGAGATGGAGCTGGCCCTGGCCGCCCTGAACCAGCTGGTGGACCTGCGCCCCCAGGACCTGGAGGCGGCGGAGTGGCGTTTCCGCATCGACCCGGACCGGGCCCGCGCCGTGCGCAGCCTCGCCGATCTCGCCGGGGCCAACCGCTCGGCGCGGCGCCGCTCCCATGCCCTCGCGCTCGCCGCCGACGGGGCGCACCGCGATCTGGCCGACCCGGCGCTGGCCGACGCCCTGTGGCGGCGCGCCCGTACGGCGGCCGGCGACTACCCGGCGCTCCTGGCGGGACTCGAGTCGGTGCGGCTGGAAGCGGCCCGGGCCGACTACGACCCCGCCTCGCCGCTCGAGCCGTCCGAGCTGCTCGACGCCCTCCACGACGCGGCCGCCGCCTGGCAGGCCGCCGGCGACCGCGCCGCGGCGCGGGCGCTCCTCGAGGAGGCGGTGGAGATCGAGAGGCGCCACGGCCGGCTCGCCGACGCGGCCGCCGACCTGCGCGCCCTGGAGGAGGCGGCCGCCATCCAGGGCGACGCAGCCGGGTCCGCCGCCTACGCGCGCTCCGCCGGCCTGGTCCTCGCCCAGCGCGGCGACCTCACCGGCGCGGAGCAGGGCCTGCGCCGGGCGGTCTCCCGCGACCGCGGCGACGACGACTCCTGGACGGCCCTGGAGAAGATCGCGCTCTCCCGCGGCGAGGGAGGAGCCCCGCTCCTCGCCGAGGCCCTGGCGGCGCGCGCGGAGCGGGCCGAGGGTCGCGCCCGTGCCGACATCCTGGTCAGGCTCGCGCGCGTCCTCTCCGGACCGCTCGGCGCCCCGGACCGCGCCGCCGCCGCGCTCCAGGCGGCGCTCGCCGCGTCGCCCGACCTCCCCGGAGCGGACGTGGAGCTGGAGAGGCTCTACCGCGCCTCCGGCCGCGGCGCCGAGCTGGCACGCCTGCTCCTCGAGCGGGCGGCGAGCGCCGGCGATGCGCCGGCCCGCACGGCGCTGCGACGCGAGGCGGTGGCGCTCCTCGAGCTCCTTCCCGGCGAGCAGGACCGTTCCCTCGCCGCCGAGACCGCGCTGGCGGCCCTCGCCGACGTGCCCGGCGACCTCCCCCTCACCCGCTCCGCGGCCCGGATGCTCGCCGGCCTCGGCCGGCGCGAGGAGGCGGTCCCGCACCTCGCCGCCCTGGTGCGCGCCGACCCGGACGACGAGGCGAGCGCTGGGGAGCTCGCGGCCGCGCTCGCCGGCCGCCACCGGGAGCGGGCCGAGCTGTTCCTGCAGCGGGCCGAGGGAGCGAAGGGGCCCGCCCGAGCGGCGCGCCTGCGCGAGGCGGCGAAGGCCCTGTTCGCGGCGGGCGAGGACGTCCGGGCCCGCGCCCTCCTGCGCGACGCCTTCGAAGCCTGGCCCGCCGAAGACGGAGCGTTCCTCGCTGCCATCCGCGACGCCGCCGCCGACATCGACCGGCTCGACGCCGTGCTCTCGGCCCGCGCCCGCGCGGTGCCGGCGGAGGCGGCCGGGTGCCACCGCGCCCGTGGCGACGCGCTCCTGGCCTTCGGACGCGTGGAGGAGGCGCTGGCCGCCTTCGAGGCCTGCCTCGCCGTCGCACCGGACGACGCCGGCGCCCTGGCGATGATCGCGGACATCCGTGCCGAGCACGAGGGGGAGGAGGCGGCCGCCGCGAGCGACGCCCGGCTCGTCGCCCTCGCCGACGCCGCGCCGGGAAGCGTCCCGGGGGCGGCCGAGGCCAGGGCCCGCTACCGCATCGGCCTCGCCGCCTGGGCCCGCGGCCGTCCGGACGAGGGGATCGCCCACCTCGAGAAGGCGCTCGACCTGGAACCGGACGACGAGCGCTCCGGGCTGGCCTGGGCAGCGCTGGCCAACGGCCACGCCGCCCGCGGCAACGGCGCCCGCGCGCTCTACGCGGCGCGCAGGCGCTCCGACCGGGCCGCCGCGCTGGACCTGCCCGCCGAGCGGCTCGAGGCCCTCGAGGCCGGCGCGGCGCTCGCTGCGCAGTTCGGCGACCAGGGAGCGGACGCCGCCGCCGTCCTCGAGGGGCTGGTGGCGACGCGGGTCGGCGGAGGAGGCGAGCCCGATGCCGCGCTCGACGCGCTCATCGAGCGGGCCATCGAGGCGCTCCTGCGCTGCGGCGAGAACGCGCGCGCCGAGGCGGTGATCGCGCTCGCCGCGCGGAACGCCCGGGGCGCTCGGCGCGCCGACCTCCTCAGCCGCCTCGCCGACGCCGCCCAGGCGCGCGGCGACCGCGAGGCGGCCCGCGCCGCCCGCACCGAGGCCCTCGCGGCCGCGCCAAACGACGCGACGCTGCGCGCCGCGCGCCTCGCCGACCTCGGCCAGTCGGGCGACGCGCGGGAATACGCCGACGCGCTGGAGGAGGCGCTGGGGGCGCAGGGCCCCACCGCCGAGCTGCTCCTCGAGCTGGCGCGGGCGCGCACCTCCCTCGGCGACCCGTACGCCGCCACGCAGGCCTACGCGTCGCTCGTCCAGCTCGGCCCGGCCGCGCCGGGCTACGAGGAGGCCTCGCGCGAGCTCGCGGCGCACCTCCGGCGCGCGGGCGACGCCCGCGCGCTCGCCGCCAGCCATGCGCGGCGAGCCGAGGAGGCGGACGGTCCCGGCGCCCGCGCGCTCGAGTTCCTCCAGGCCGCCACCGTGCTGGAAGAGGCGGCGACCCCGCCCGAGGAGGTCCGCGACGCCCTGGATCGCGCTTGCCAGGCCGACCCGGACGAGGTCCCGGCCTGGAAGGCGCTGGCGGCGTTCGAGTCGCGCCGGGGCGAGCCGCTCGCCGCCGCCCGGGCCCACCTCGCGGTCGCCATCCGCGCCTCGGGCGAGGAGGCGGAGCGGGCGGCGCTGGAGGCGGCCCGCATCTTCGAGGAGTGCGAGCGCCCCAACGACGCCAGCCTCGCCTTCTCGGCCGCGCTGCACGCCCGGCCGGGCTCGCCCACGGCGCGCCGCGCCCTGGCGATGGCCGCCCTAGCCCGGAACGACGCCGCCGCCGCCACCGGACACCTCGACGCCATCGACCCCGCGCTCGTCCCTCCCGAGGAGCGCCTCGACCTCCTCCGCCTGCGCGCGCGGGCGCTGGAGGCCGAGGGGCGGACCTCCGAGGCCGAGGCCGCCTGGCAGGAGGCCCTCCAGGCCGACCCCGCCGACGAGGAGGCCTTCGACCACCTGGCGCCGCGGGCGCGCGAGGGCGGCCGTCGCGAGGAGTGGCTGGCGCTCGCCGCCCGCCACGACGCCGCGCTCGCCGCCTCGGGCAACGCCGCCCGGCGCCGCGACCTGCGCTGCGAGCGGGCCGAGGTCTTCACCGAGATGGGGCGGCTCGAGGCGGCGGAGGGGGCCTGGCGCGCCGCGCTCGACATCGACCCCGGCTTCGCGCCGGCCGTGGAGGCGCTCGCGGCCCTGGCGGCGCGGAGCGAGGATTGGGCCGAGGCCGCAAAGGTCCTCGGGGCCGCCGCCGAGGGGACCTCCGACCCCACCGAGGCCGCGGCGTTCTGGCTGCGGCGCGGCAGGCTCCTGCTCGAGAGGCTCTCCGACGCGGCAGGCGCGGCACGGGCGCTGGAGCACGCGGTCGCGCGAGCCGACGCCGCGCCGGACGTGCCCGCGGCCTCCCGGGTCGGCCGCGAGGCCGAGCAGCTCCTCGCCACGGTGCTGCCCGGGCTCGGGCGGCGCGCCGAGGCGTCGGCGATCGCCGCGCGGCTCGTGCGCGGCGGCGCCCGCGTCGGCCCGGAGGTCGAGGCGCTGGCCGGGGAGACCCGCAGCGACATCGCGGCGGCGCTCACCTCGGCCCCGGAGGAGATGGAGCGCACCCGCGATCCGGTTGCCGACGTCCTGCGCGCCCAGGCCGAGTCCGCGCACGGCGAGGAGCGCGCCGGCCTCCTCGAGCGGCTCGGGGGCTACCTGGAGCGCGCCGGCGACCGCAACGCCGCGGCCGACGCCATCCTCGCCGCCGTCGAGGCCGACCCGTCGCGCGAGCTGACCTTCGCCTGGTTCCTCTCCCTGGCGGAGGGCGATCCCCGCAGGCTCGAGGCGGGCCATCGGCTGCGTGCCCGCACCGCGCCCGACGCCGTGGCGCGGGGCGCGGCCCTCGCCGAGCTGGGTGCCTTGCTCGCCGCCGACCCCGGCCGCCGCGACGAGGCGGAGGAAGCCCTGGCCCAGGCGGTCCTGGCCGACCCGGCCAACGCCAGCGCCGCGGAGGCGCTGCTGCGCCTTCGCGCCGGCGCCTCCGCACCTCCGGCGTCCCCCGCCGAGACCGAAGCCGTGGTCTCGTTCTCCGAGATCCCCTCGACGGAAGCCGAGCCGGAGGCCTCGGTGTCCTTCTCGGAGCTCGCCTCCGCCGCGCCCGGGGCAGCCGATCTCACCGCGGTCTTCGCCGAGGCGGCGATGGCGGCGGCGCCGCCGGAGCCCACGGTCTGGGAGCCGGCCGCGCCCGCGGCCGAGCCGGCTTCCGAGGCCCCCCCTCCGCAGATTCCCGAGTCGCTCGAGTTCCTCCCCGAGCCCGGAGGTGGGCCGGAGGCGATCCCGCACTCCTTCGAGTTCCTCCTGGCGCCCGCGCCCACAACCGGGCCCGCTCCCACGCCGGAACCCGCCGCAGCCGCGACGCCGGCCGTGATCGCGACCGAGGCCCCGACCGGAGTCCCGCCCCCGGCGCCACCCCCTCCCCGGACGACGCTCTCCGAGCCCTGGAGCGGAGGCCCCATCCGGCCCGACGTGGCCTTGGCGCGGACGGCGGCGCAGGCGTCGCCCTCCGACGCCGGCCTCCAGGATGCCTGGGCCGCCGCCGCCGAGGCGGAGGGGGCCCTCGAGGAGGCCCGCTCTGCCTGGGCGGCCGCGCTCGCCGCCGATCCGCTCGCCGCCGCATCGGAGGCCGCGCGGCGGTACGTCGGCCACGCGCGCGCGCTCGAGGCGCTCGGACGCGCCGACGAGGCCATCGAGGCCCTGGCGGCGGCGCGGTCGCTCGGTCCCGACGGAGACGCGGCCGTCCCGGACCTGACGCGGCTGCTCAAGGCCTCCGGCCGCGCCAGTGCCGAGGAGGGCGAGCTGGAAATCGCCTACGCGCGCCTGAAGCAGGCCCGCGAGGTCGATCCCTCCGACCTCGAGCTGGCCCGCGAGCTCTCCCGCGTCTCGGAGCGGCTCGGCCATCTCGAGGAGGCGGTGGTGCTCGAGGAGCTGTGCGCCGACGCCGTCGCCGCAGGCGATCCTTCCCGCGCCGCCGCGGCCTACCGGCGCTGCGCGGAGCTCCTGCGCGATCGCCTGGGCGACGCGGAACGGGCCGCCGTCCTCCTGGAGAAGGCGGTGTCGCTCGCGCCCGACGACGGCCGCGCCCGCGCCGAGCTCGCCGACATGCTCGACCGCCGCCGGGATGGCGCGGAGCGCTCCCTGGAGGAGCAACTCGAGCGGGCGCGCCTCGATCTCGGCGACGCCGACGCGCTCGGCGCCGTCGCCGCGGCCTGCCGGCAGCTCGCCTCGAGCGAGACCGATCCCCGCCGGACCTCCGCGCTCGTCGAGCGGGCCCGGGCTGCCGAGTCGATCGCGCGCTTCGTCTCGCCCGGCTTCCCCGCCCCCGAGTCGCCGCCGCTGGCGCCTCGCGTTTCTCCCGAGATCCGCTCCCGCGTCGCCGTGCCTGGCGCCGAGGGGCCGGTGGGCCGCCTGGTGGCCCTGCTCGCCCCCTACCTCGAGCCGCTCTTCCCGGCGGACCTGGCCCGTCGCGGCGTCGGACCGGCCGATCGGGTCGGATCGGCCAGCGCGCCCGCGCTCCTCGGCCGGCTGGACTCGGCGTCCCGCGCCCTGGAGGCGCGGCCGGTGGCGCTCTTCCTCGCGCCGCAGGGAGGCTGCCAGGTGCTGCTCGAGAACACCCAGCCGCCGTCCATGGTGGTCGGCGCCGGCGCGCTGGCGCTCTCGCCGGGCGCGCTCTCCTTCCTGCTGGCGCGGGCGCTGCACCTCTGCGGCGCCGGCTGGGCCCTCGCCGGCAAGTTCGCGCCCCGCGACGTCGCCATCCTGTGCGAGCTGGCGTGCCGCTTCGCCGGAGGGGAGCCGCCCGCGATGGGCCTGCCGGCGCAGCGGGCCGGCGCCTTCCTGGAGGCCCTCCACCGGAGCGTGCCGGACCCGATCCGCTCCTGGGCCTCGACGCTCGCCGCCGCCTGCACCGACGAGCTGGCCGGCCTGGACCCGCGCGCCTTCGGCGCCGCGGTGCAGCGCACGGCGAGCCGCGTCGCCCTCCTCTACACCGGCGACGCGCACGGCGCCCTCGTGGCGCTCGCCGCGCTGGACCCGGAGGCCGCCGCCGATCCGGTCCAGGCGCTCCAGCTCCCGGACCTCCGGGACGTGGCCCTCTTCGCGCTCTCGGATCTGTACCTGGAGCTGCGCGTCCTTCTGGTAGGCTAGTCCCGGTGCGCCGCTCGATCCTGCTCGCCGGCCTCGCGCTCGCCGGTTGCGAGGTGTACTCCGTCCCGGACCCGGTGGAGTGCCCGGGGACCAAGGTGGGCGGCTTCGTGCTCGCGCTGCAGTACAGCGACGCCGGATCGACTTGCCCGCCGGTCGGGGCCAATCCCGCCCTCCAGGGCGCCGCGACCCTCTCCTGGCAGCCGGACGGCGGCGCCGCCATCTGCCTCGACCGCCGCCACGCCGTCCCGTTC
>Ga0209797_10000730_pt1 | contig 16517 bp, 19 predicted proteins | sample DOMMetBare3Fresh_2_FD_187472 | JGI IMG/M metagenome (GOLD analysis project Ga0209797, IMG submission 187472) | Wetland sediment microbial communities from St. Louis River estuary, USA, under dissolved organic matter induced mercury methylation -... | ecosystem: Environmental > Aquatic >... | reverse complement strand
GCTACGACGAAGGGCGCTACGAGCCGAGCGCGTCGCGCCGTCTCGGCATCGGACTCCTGCAACGGGCGCTGCACCTGCGGCTGGGGCGCCCGTTCCACGATCCGACGAGCGGCATGGCGGCGGTGAACGCGAAGGCGATGCCGCTGCTGGCCGAGCCCTACGTCAGCGGCGCGCCCGAGGTCGAGGCGCTGATGCGCCTGCACGAAGCGGGCCTGCGCGTCGAGGAGGTCGCCGTGCACATGCGCGAGCGGGCGAGCGGGGAGTCGAAGCTCCAGGGCAAGAAGGCGGTCAAGCTCGTCGTCACCGTGATCGGGACGCTGCTCTTCTTCCGCTGGCTCCGCCGCCGCGGCCCATGAGCCCGCACGCGCGGCGCGTCGTCGTCGTGCTCGGCTACTCGGACGGGGGGCGCGGCGAGCTCCACCCCGCCTGCGCCGCGCGGCTCGCCCGTGCCGCCGAGCTGGCCACGAGGGACGACGTGGTGGTGCTCTCCGGCTGGGCGCGGGTCCCCGGGACGCGCTCCGAGGCCGAGCTGATGGCGGAGGCCTGGGCGGGGGAGGCCTGGGCGGGGGAGGCGCGCGAGGTCGTCGTCGATCCCGTCGCGCAGACGACCGTCGGGAACGCGGCGAACGCCTTGGACGACGTCCGGAGGGTCGGCGCCCGGGAGGTCGTCGTCGTCACGTCGCGCTGGCACGCGCCGCGCGCGGCAGCCGCGTTCCGCCTGATCGTGCGCGGCACCGGGGCGAGGGTCGCGACCGCGTTCCCCGACGAGCCGCGGAACCTGCGGGCGTCCCTGCGCGAGCTGCCGCTGTGGCTGCTGCTGCCGTTCCAGGTGCGGGCGGCGCGGTGGGCGCGAGCGCAGGACGGTGCCGGGGCTGCGTAGCAAAGGCGGGTGTCTCCCGGAAAGGCAGGGGAGACACCCGCGCGCGTGCTTACGCGACTTCCACGTGGATGCGCTGCTTGGCCGAGCGGAGCGAGCCGCCCTCACGGCGGGCCCGGACCGCCAGGATCTCGGCGAGGATGGACAGCGCCGTCTCCGCCTGGGTGTCGGCGCCGATGTCGAGGCCGCAGGGGCCCATGATCCGTGCCAGCTTCTCCTCCGCGACCCCCGCCTCGAGCAGGCGCCCACGGCGGCGCTCCTGGTTGCGGCGCGAGCCGAGCGCACCGATGTAGAAGGCCTCGGTCTCGAGCGCGGCGATCAGGGCAGGCTCGTCGAACTTGTCGTCGTGGGTCAGCACCACGATCGCCGTCTGGTGATCGGGCTGGATCTCGTCCAGGGCCTCCTGCGGCCACTTGGCGATGAGCAGGTCGGCCGAGGGCATCCGCTCGGGCGTCAGGAACTTGGCACGCGCGTCGGCCACGATCGCCGTCCAGCCGAGCAGCTTGGCCCCCCGGCACAGTGCCTCCGCCGTGTCGACGGCTCCGTAGACGAACACCCTGGGCGGCGGGCCGTACCACTCGGCGAACACCTTCGAGCCGTCCGACAGCTCGAGCAGGTGATTGCGGCCGCGGCGGACGAGCTCGTCGAACTGCGACGCAGCCTCCTCGGGCACGTCCCCGTAGCGCTCGCCGCTCTCGAGCACGAGCAGCTTCGACCCCTGGCCCTCCCCCTCGACCACGGTGAACAGGACACCGCGCTCGCCGGACGCGGCGAGCGCTGCAAGCTGCGTGACCAGGCTCATTCGACGCGCTCCAGGAAGACGTCGATCTCGCCGCCGCAGGGAAGGCCGACCGCCCACGCCTCGTCGTCGGTGATGCCGTAGTGCAGCAGCCGGGACTCCCCGCTTGCCAGCACCTCCTGGGCGTTCTCGAACACGTCGCTCTCGACGCACCCGCCGGACACGGAGCCGCACATCTCACCGGACTCCGACACGGCCAGGCTCGTTCCGACCGGGCGCGGGGCCGAGCGCCGGGTGGCGACGACGGTGGCGACGACGACCTTCTCGCCGGCCCGCTGCCACCGCTCGATCTCGGGCAGGATCTCCTTCACGCTGCGTGCCTCCTCTCGATGCCGGCGAGCACGGTCGCCAGCTCTTCCAGACTCCTCAGATTATGGCCGGGCAGGAACCGGTCGACGAACGGCAGCGCAGCGCGCATGCCGCCGGCGAGCGGCTGGTACTCGGGATTGCCCTTCAGCGGGTTGACCCAGACGACGGCATAGGCGGCCCGCGCGAGCCGGGCCATCTCGCGGCCGACGAGCTCCGGGTCCTGGCGCTCCCACCCGTCCGACACGATCACGACAACGGCGCCGCGGGACAGCGCGCGACGACCGTAGAGGTCGTTGAACTCCTTCAGCGACGCGCCGATGCGCGTGCCGCTGCCCCAGTCGGTGACCGCCTCGGTGCACTTCTCCAGTGCGGCTTCCGGATCACGCGTGCCGAGCTCGGGCGTCAGCCGCGAGAGCCTCGTCCCGAAGGCGAACGCCTCGACGCCGGAGCCCGAGCCGACGGCCGCGTGCAGGAACAGCAGCAGTGCCCGCGCGTAAGCGTCCATCGAGCCCGACACGTCGCAGAGCACGACGAGCTTCCGCGGCACGTCCTTGCGGGCGCGGAAGGGCCGGTCGACCGGGTCGCCGCCGGTGCGCAGGGAGTGACGGATCAGCCGGCGCACGTCGAGGCGGTCTCCCTGCGGGTCGGCGTGGCGGCGCCTGGACATGCGCTTCGGGCGCCGCCGGGCGATCAGGGCGATCAGTCGCTTGACCCGCCGGTACTCGTCGGGGCTCATCTCGGCGAAGTCCTTGTCGCGCAGCAGCTCGTGTCCCGAGGCGCCGAGCTCGAGTGGGTCATCGCCGCCGCTCTCGTCGTCGTCTCCGTCGTCGCGCTGCCGGTCGGCGAGCGACTCCCCGATGCGCTGCTGCACCTGAGGCGGCTGCCCCGCCCTGACGGGCGGCAGCACCGGAGCGCGCAGGAACCAGGCGCGAAACGCACGGTCGAACAGGTCGAGCTCGTCGTGGCGCGCGACGAGCGTCTGCCGCAGGGCGAAGTAGACGTCCTCCTGCCGTTCCAGGTCGACCGCGTCGAGCCCGCGCAGCGCGTCGGCGACGCGGCCGGGACCGACCTCGAGGCCGACCTCGCGCAGCACGCGACCGAAGGTGACGACGTGGCGCACGAATGCGTCCCCGGCCATCGCAGCTACCGCTTCGCGGTCGCGCGCGCCGTGTCGACGAGCTGTGCGAGCGTCTCGTCGCGCACCTGCTCGATGTCCTCGCGGTACTTGAGGACGGAGCCGAGCGTCTGCTCGACCACCCCGGCGTCGAGCTCCTGGCGGCCGAGCGCGCTCAACGCCATCGTCCAGTCGATCGTCTCGGCGACACCGGGCGGCTTGGCCAGGTCGAGGCCGCGCAGCTCGCGCACGAAGGCCGCCGCCTGGGCGGCGAGCCGCTCCGAGACGCCCGGGATGCGGATCTTCACGATCTCGATCTCGCGCTCGATCGACGGGTGGCCGATCCAGTGGAAGAGGGCCCGCCGCTTGAGCGCGTCGTGCAGCTCGCGGGTGCGGTTCGAGGTGAGGATGACGGCCGGGCGGCGGCGCGCCCTGATCGTGCCGAGCTCCGGGATCGTGATCTGGAAGTCGGAGAGCACCTCGAGCAGGAACGCCTCGAACTCCTCGTCGGCGCGGTCGATCTCGTCGATCAGCAGCACGACGGGCTCGTCGGTGTCGATTGCCTCGAGCAGCGGCCGCCGGATCAGGAACTCGGGGCCGAAGAGCTCGTCCTCGGAGACCGTGCCCTCCTGCGCGGCGCGGATGTGCAGCAACTGGCGCGGGTAGTTCCACTCGTACACGGCGTGGGCGACGTCCAGGCCCTCGTAACACTGCAGGCGGATCAGGCGCGAGCCGGTGGCCGTGGCGAGCGACTTGGCCGCCTCGGTCTTGCCGACGCCCGCCTCGCCCTCGAGCAGGAGCGGCTTCTCGAGCGCGAGCGCGAGGAAGAGCGCTGTCGAGAGGCCACGGTCGGGCAGGTAGTCCGCCTGCCGAAGCGCTCCTTCGAGCTCGTCGATCGTGCGGAAGGCGCTCATCGGTAGAGCCTAGCCCACGCGTCCCGTCGTCCGATCGCGTTTGGGCTCGCCACCACCCGTCCCGCGGGTGGCTGCAGCGTGGGCGTGGATTCAGGCTGGGCCTGCAGGCCCGGGAACGTCGACCACTACAGTTGCCCCATGAACGTCGTCGAGGCCATCGACCTCCGCCGCACCTACAGGACGACCACCGGCTCGTTCAGGCGACGCTCGCTGGAGGTCGAGGCGGTGCGCGGGGTCAGCTTCTCGATCGCCGAGGGCGAGCTGTTCGGGCTGCTCGGCCCGAACGGGGCCGGCAAGACGACGACGATCAAGATGCTGATCACGCTCCTCATCCCCACCTCGGGCGAGGCGCGCGTGCTCGGGCGCGATGTCGTCCAGGACGCTCGCTGGGTGCGCGAGCGGATCGGCTACGTCTTCGGAGGGGAACGCGGGCTCTACGAGCGGCTCTCCGCCTTCGACAACCTCCGCTACTTCGCAGAGCTGTACGGGGTCGAGCCGAAGCGGCAGCGTCCACGGATCGACGAGCTGCTCGAACTCGTCGGGCTGAGAGGGCGCGAGCAGGAGCGAGTCGAGGGATACTCCCGGGGGATGCGCCAGCGCCTGCACATCGCGCGCGGGCTGCTCCACGACCCGCCCGTGGTGTTCCTCGACGAGCCGACGATCGGCGTCGATCCCGTCGGCGCCCGCGAGCTTCGCGCCACGATCGCCTCGCTCACCGACGCCGGCAAGACCGTGCTCCTGACGACGCACTACATGTTCGAAGCCGACGCACTCTGCGATCGGATCGCCGTGATCGCAAACGGCGAGATCGTGGCGCAGGGAACGCCGCAGGAGCTGAAGGCGGGCGTCGCCGACGGAAGCGTCGTCGAGGTGGAGGTGTTCGGTGTCGAGGAGCGCTCGCTCGAGCTGGTTCGCGGGCTCGCAGGCGTGCGGGCCGTCGCCGTCGAGGACAGGGATCAGAAGCAGCTGCTGGTCGTGCAGACCGAGCCCGGGCTCGAGCTCACGCACGCGATTCTCTCGCAGCTCGACGGCGTCTCGGTCGGTCGCGTCTCCTCGCGCGAGCCGACGCTCGAGGACGCGTACGTCGCGCTCGTCACCGCGGCATGATGCGACGGACGGCCCGCCTGCTCTGGGTCGGCTGGCTCGTCCACCTGAAGATGCTGATGCGCTCCGCCTTCAACTTCTGGCTCGGGGTCGTGTATCCGCTCTTCTTCGCATCCGCGGCCTTTCTCATGTTTCGTTCCGGCGACGACCCGAAGCCGCTCCTCTACGCCTCTCTCGGTGCGGCCGTGATGGGGATCTGGGGAGCGACGAGCACGTCCGCGGGAGCCGCGCTCGCCCGCGAACGGTGGCTCGGCACGCTCGAACTGCTCGTCACCGCACCCGCGCACTTCGCGCTGATCCTGCTTCCGGTCACGATCGCCATGGCGACGATCGGCGTCTACAGCATGGTCGCGACCCTGATCTGGGGCCGCCTGGTCTTCGGGATCGAGCTGCACGTCGCCGATTCGCTCGCGTTCGCGCTCGCGGTACCCGCGACCGTCGCCTCGATCGGCGCCCTCGGCTTCCTGCTGGCCGTCGCGTTCGTCCGCTTCCGCCAGGCTTGGGCGCTCGGCAACATGCTCGAGTACCCCGTCTGGCTCGTCTCGGGCTTCCTCGTCCCGCTGGCACTCTTTCCCGACTGGGTACGACCGATCTCGTGGGCGCTCGCACCGACCTGGGGGATCGGCGCCATTCGCGGCGCCGCGCTCGGCGGCGCGCCCTTCGGGGACATCGCGCTCGCGCTGTTGCTCGGAGGCGTCTACACGGCTGCGGGGATCCTGCTGCTCGAGCGGGCCCTGCGCGCGGCTCGCGTCAAGGCGTCGCTCGCGCTCTCGTGACCTCGGCCCGTATCTTCCTGATCGGCGGCCTGATCAGCTATCGGGCGCTGTTCGGCTGGCTTTCCCCCTGGGTCTTCATTCCGAGCCTTCTCGTCGCTCCGATCTTCCAGATCCTGCTCTTCGTCTACATCGGGCGCTCGGCGGCACTGGAGTCGGACGAGTTCTACGTGATCGGAAACGGGATCCAGTACGCGTCTATCCCATGCGTCTTCGCGATGACGAACATCATCGCCGGCGAACGCTTCCAGCAGACGCTCGGCTCGATCCTGGTCACTCCCGCGCCACGGCTTCCGCTTTTCGTCGGACGCGCGCTGCCCGTCGTGCTCAACGGTTTCTTCGTCGCCGCCTTCGGGCTCGTCGTCGGTGGGCTCGTCGTCGGAATCCACGTCCCCGCCACCGCGATCGCACCACTCGTGCTCGTCACCGCCGTGAGCGCGCTCTCGTGCACCGGGCTGGGACTGCTCAGCGCCGGCCTCGGGTTGATCGTGCGCGAGACTGCGGTGCTCTCGAACGTCCTCTTCGGCATCCTCCTCGTCTGCACCGGTGCCAACGTCCCGCTCGACGCCTTGCCGGACTGGCTCAGAATGGTTGCTCAGGGCATGCCCTTCACCCACGGGATCGAGGCGGCACGCCTCGTTGCCGACGGCGCCTCGGCCGGCGATGTCGCCGGGCTCGTCGGCCGGGAGGCGCTGATCGGCGCGATCTACGCGGTCGCCGGCTACCTCCTGATCCACGTTCTCGAGCGCCACAGCCGCAGGCACGGAACCCTCGAGCGCGCCTGACGCACGGCGCGGGCTCATCTAGGCTCGGATGATGCGCATGGCACGCATCCTCTGGGTCGGCTGGCTGTTCCACCTGAAGAACCTGACCAACTCGCTCTTCTTCGTTCTGATCTCGGTGCTGCAGCCGGTGATCTTCGCCTCGATCGCGTTCTTCATGTTCGAGCGAGCGAACCGTGGGGGCGGCTTGCTCTATGCGGCGCTCGGGGCAGGGCTGATGGGCATCTGGTCGTCGACGCTCTTCGGCTCCGGCGGCGCGATCCAGTGGATGCGATGGCAGGGGACGCTCGAGGTCGCGATCGCAGCACCGGTTCGCTTCCTCTGGGTGCTCCTGCCGCTCACGGTCTCGACCGCCACGATCGGCCTCTACTCGATCGTGGCGACGCTGCTCTGGGGCCGTCTCTGCTTCGGCGTGCCGCTTGCGCTCGAGCATCCCGCCCTGTTTGCGCTGGCGCTTCCGGTCACCGTCGTCAGCCTTGGCCTCCTCGGCCTCGTCCTCGCCTCGACGTTCGTGCTCTATCGGCAGGCGAGCGCGTTCTCGAACCTCCTCGAGTACCCGGTGTGGCTCGCGACCGGGCTGCTCGTGCCGCTTTCGCTCCTCCCCGGCTGGGTCGAATGGCTCTCGTGGGTGCTCGCACCGACCTGGGGAATGGAGGCGGTCCGGAACGCCGCTCTCGGAGGCGAGGTCTGGCAGGGGATCGGGATGTGCATCCTGCTCGGCGCCGTCTACCTCGCGCTCGGCTCGTTGTTCATGCAGAACTTCGAGCGCCGCGCCCGGCAGCACGCGACGCTTGCGCTGACGTGACGGCCGCGCTACGCGTCTTCTTCGTCGGGGGCCGCCTCTCGTACCGGGCCCTCTTCAACTGGATCTCACCGGTCATGTACGTGACCACGATGCTCGGGTCGCCGCTCTTCCAGATCCTCTTCTTCACCTACCTCGGCCGCTTCGCCGGTGGTCGTGACGACGATTTCTTCATCGTCGGCAACGCCGTCCAGGTCTCCGCGATGGCCGGTATCTACGGGATGGTGATGGGGATCGCGAACGAGCGGCAGTTCGGAACGCTCTCGCCGCTCCTCGCGACGCCCGCGAACCGGCTCGCCGTGTTCACCGGCCGGGCATTACCGAACATCGTCAACGGGATCGCGGTGTCGACATTCGGGTTCGCGGCGAGTTGGCTACTACTCGACTTCGACCCCGACCCGCGGTCGCTTCCTTCGCTCGGGCTCGTCCTCATCGTCACCGTAGCCGCCTGCACGGCGCTCGGGATGCTGATCGGTTCGATCGGCCTGCGCGCCCGCGACGTCTTCTTTGCGGCCAACCTCGTCTACTTCCTGCTGCTGCTGTTCTGTGGCGTCAACATCGACGTCGGCTCACTGCCTGGCTGGATGGAGGCGATCGGCCGTGCTCTGCCGCTGACGCACGGAATCGAGGCTGCTCGCCGGATCGTGGCCGGGGCCTCTCTCGGCGACGTCGCCGGTCTGGTGGCGACCGAAGCCCTGATCGGCGTCGGGTATGGGGTGGCTGCCTATGCCCTCTTCCGGGCGCTCGAGATTGAAGGCCGCCGCCGCGCGAGTCTGGAGACGTTCTAGACCTCGAGCGCCGGGTCCTCAGCGGCCGAGCAGGCCGTGCAGGAGCAGGTCGGCGAAGACGTCCGCGATCTCCTGCACCGTGAGCGGCCCGTCGGGCGAGTACCACTGGTAGGCCCAGTTGCACATGCCGAAGAAGGCGAGGGCGGTGAGGCGGGGATCCGCCGGCCGCAGCTCGCCCGAGGCGACGCCGTGCGCGATCGCGCGCTCGACCCCCGCCTGGTAGAGGTCGCGCTTGCGCCGGATCTCGTGACGGGCCTCGTCGGGCAGCTCGCGGTGGTGCTCGAAGAAGACGCGGACGTGACCGCGGTGCGTCTCCATCAGCTCGAGCACGTCTGACATCACCGCGCGCAACTCGTCGGCGGCCGGGCCGCCGTCGGGCCTCGCCGCCTGCCGCTCGAGGAGGAGGTCGATGAACTCCTCGTGGATCCGGGTCAGCAGCTCGTCCTTGGAGGAGACGTAGTGGTAGAGCGTCGGCTTGCGGATGCCGACCGCCTCGGCGATCTGCCCCACGCCGACCGCGTGGTAGCCGTCACGGTCGAAGAGCACGGCGGCCTCCGCCACGATCTCGCGCCGCTTCGCGTCGGCATTGACAGGGCGTGCCATGCGCCGTAGGTTACTCGACCGACTGGACGGTCGAGTAACGACGTCACGAAAGGAGCCCACGATGGCCTACGAGATCAAGCTGCTCGACCTGATCGACATCGAGCTGGAGTCGAGCTTTCTCGTGCTCGCCCGCAACATGGGGATCCGCACCCGGGTGAAGACCTGGGGCTACCTCATCCTCGGCCCCGACACGGAGCCGATCCTCGTCGACACGGGCGCGAGCCACCCGGAGATCATGGAGACGCTCGGCATGACGGGCATCGTCACCGAGGAGATGACGATGGAGGCGCAGCTCGGGCGCTTCGGCCTCCGGCACGACGACGTCCGCTGGATCATGCACACCCATCACCACATCGACCACGCCGGCCAGGACGACCGCTTCCCCAAGGCAACCGTGATCACGAACCGGCGAGAGCTCGAATACTCGGCCTCGGGGATCATGGGCGGCCAGTACCCGCCCGAGTACGTCAAGCACCACATCGACCGGCTGCACACGCCTGGGGCGTTGCGCCTGCTCGACCTCGAACTGTCCGGCCCGGACGAGATCTTTCCCGGGATCGTGTGCGAGGCCGCCGGCGGCCACACCGAGGGCTCGATGAACATCAACGTCGAGACGGCGGAGGGTATCGCCTGCATCTGCGGCGACGTCATCTACGACATCCAGAACCAGGTGATCGACCCGATCTACCAGGTGCTCGACTACGAGCCGCAGTCGACGGGCAACCAGGGCACGTCGAAGCGTCAGGAGCGCGCCGCCATCAAGAAGGTCATGAACTCCGGCGAGTTCATCCTGCCGATCCACGACTACCCAGCCCGTGTCGTGAGCCAGCGCGTCGTCTCCCGCTTCGTCGGCGGGTCGGTGCCAGGCCCCGAGCTACCGGTCGAGCACAGAACGGCCAGCGAGACGAAGGAGATGGGACTGGGGCGCGAGGAGTTCCGCCTCCCGCCCGCCCCGTGAGCTCGACCAGGATCGAATAGGCTCCGGGCCGTGACGAGCACCGGTCACCTGGAAGCCCCGGGCGGTGCCGTGGGCGCAGGCCCCGCGGGGTCGGTCACGTACCTCGAGGCGATCCGTGCCGCGCTCGTCGACGCGATGCGCGAGGACGACCGCGTCTTCCTGCTGGGCGAGGACATCGGCGCCTTCGGCGGCGCGTTCGGCGTCACCGCCGGACTGCTCGACGAGTTCGGGGAGGAGCGGGTGCGCGACACCCCGATTTCCGAGGAGGGGTTCGTCGGCGCGGCCATCGGCGCCGCCTGGATGGGCGAGCGGCCCGTCGTGGAGCTGCAGTTCGCCGACTTCATCACCTGCCCGTTCGACCCGATCGTGACCGTGGCCGCGAAGACTCACTGGCGCTCCGGCCAGGCGATCCCGATCGTGATCCGTTGCCCGACGGGAGGCGGCGTCCGCGGCGGGCCCTTCCACGCGGGCTCGCCCGAGGGCTGGTTCGTCGGTACGGCCGGCCTCAAGGTCGTGTGCCCCGGCACGGTCGAGGACGCCTACGGCCTGCTGCGCGCCGCGATCGAGGATCCGGATCCCGTCCTCTACTTCGAGCACAAGCGGCTCTACCGCACACTCAGAGGGCCGGCCCCGCCGCCGTCCCACCGCACGCCGATCGGGCCGGCGCACGTCGTGCGCGAGGGGTCGGACGCCACCGTCGTGACGTACGGCTCGGGCGTGACGACCGCAATCGCCGCGGCCGAGAGTGCCGGCGCGGACGTCGAGGTCCTCGACCTGCGCACCGTGTGGCCGCTCGACGAGGCGGCCGTGCTGGCATCGCTCGCGAAGACGTCGCGCGTGCTCGTGCTGCAGGAGGCGGCGCGCTCGATCGGTGCGGCGGGGCTCGTGCTCTCCCTGATCGCCCGGCAGGGCTTCGAGCTGCTCGACGCCCCGCCGGCGCTGCATGCGCCGCCCGACACGCCCGTGCCCTTCGCGCCCGAGCTCGAGGACGCCTACATGCCGTCCGTCGAGTCCACCGCGGCGGCGCTCGGCGACCTGCTCGCCTACTGACCGGAGAGGAGGAGCCGTTGCCGATCGAGCCCTGTGTCGACGCCGTCGCGGTCGGACGGGAGGACCGGCGCGAGCTCTTCCGGCTCGTGCTGCTGCAGCGCCTCTTCGAGGAGCGCGAGCTCGTGCTCTACCGGCAGGGCCGCCTCCCCGGATCGGTCTACACGGGCCGCGGCCAGGAGGCCGTGGCGGCGGGAGCCGGGCTCGCGCTCGGCCCCGACGACGTGGTCGCGCCGCTGAACCGGGAGCTCGCCTGCCACTTCGCGCGCGGCGCCACGCCGGCAGACGCGTTCCGCAACTTCATGGGCAAGGGCACCGGCCCCACGCGTGGCCGCGACGGGAACATGCATTTCGGCGCGCCCGCGCGCGGCGTGTTCCCCCTCGTCTCCATGCTGGGCGACCTCGTCCCGGTCGTCGTCGGAGCGGCGCTCGCGTTCAAGCGCCGCGGCGAGCCGCGCGTCGCGCTGACGTTCCTGGGCGAGGGCGCCTTCTCCGTGGGCGACACCCACGAGGGGCTCAACCTGGCGGGCGTCTGGCAAGTGCCTGTCGTATTCGTCGTCCAGTCGAACCGCTACTCGTACTCGACGCCCGTCTCCCGGCAGATGGTCAATACGAACATCGCGCAGCGCATCTACGGAGGCTGGTCGATCCCCGCGGAGCGGATCGACGGCACCGACGCGATCGCGGTGCTCGACGCCGTCCGGGCAGCCGTGGAACGGGCCCGCCGCGGCAACGGGCCGCAGGCGCTCGAGGCCCTGTCGGTGCGCATGCACGGCCACGCGGGCCACGACGACGCGCGCTACGTGCCTGCCGGGATGCGGGAGGAGTTCGAGGCCCGCTTCGATCCGGTCGAGCGGCTGGCAGCCCGGCTGCGGCTCGACGGGCTCTCGGAGCGGGAGGTCGACGGCCTGCGCGCCGACGCCGCCGCGGAGATCGCCGCGGGGCTCGCCGAGGCGGAGCAGGCTCCGGCCGCCGACCCGGCGACGCTCGAGGACGGCGTCTACGCGGCACCGCCCTGGGCTTGACCCGGCGGGTGTCTCCCGAACGAGCAGGGGAGACACCAGCGGCCACGGCACCTCAGCCGTCCTTCGCCACCCCGCGGGCGAGCAGGTCGAGCAGGGCGCGCCGGGCGCGAGCAGGAGGCCAGCCGTGGGCGATCCGGAGGTGCCGGTAGGTACGGTCGACCGCGTTCACGAGCAGCGTCGACGTCTCCCGGACGTCGACCCGCCTGATCGAGCCGTCGCGCATCCCCTCCTCCAGCACCCGCTCGAACGGCGACACGTACGCCGCGCGCGAGCGCACCTCGGCCGCTCGCTCGTGGAAGAAGCGCTGATCCGTCTCCTCGTCGAGCCCGCGCAGGAACGCCAGGTGCCGCTCGGTCACCTCACAGACCGACAGCAGGGCGCGTCGGAGGCGCTTCAGGCCCGTGCCACGACCCGCCACGGCGGGCTCGAGGCTCTCCCGGAAGTCGCGCTCGTAGGCGTCCACGAGGAGCGCCAGGATCTCCTCGCGGCCCAGCCCGCGGCGGTAGAGCGTCATCCGCGACAGCCTCGCCTCCTCGGCGATGCGTGCCAGCGTCGCCCCCTGCCAGCCGTGCAGCTCGATCGCGCGGCGAGCGCCTTCGACGACCCGCTGCTCCTGCGCTCTCGAGGCCGAGATCACCATCGGCACGGGACGATAGCGTTGCACGGGTGTTACGTCTATGTAACACTCGCGCCTCCACCCCAGCGACCGGAGGTCCCCATGCCCGTGATCGAGGTCAAGCTCTACGACCGCCGCGTGACCGAGGAGTCCGTGCCCAAGATCGTCGCCTCGCTGACGGACGCACTCGCCGAGTCGAGCGGCGCCGCCAAAGAGCACATCCAGGTGATCGTGCAGGGCGTCTCCCCCAAGCACTGGGGCATCGGCGGCGAAGTCCAGTCCTAGCACCAGCCGATAACCGATAATCGATTTCAACCCGTTCGTCCCGCGGTTTAGACTCGGGTCACCAGGCGTGTCTACTCTCGACGTGAAGGACATCCATGACACAAGCCACTGAGGTTCTGATCCCCTCGACGCCGGACGAGGCGGCACGCCTCTTCGGCGACGGCACGGGGGTGACCGTGATCGGCGGCGGCACGATCGTGCTGCCCGACCTGACCTACGGCGCACCCAAGCCGGCGAAGGCGCTCCTGCTCAGCCGGGCCGGGCTCGCCGGTGTCGGCCGGGAAGGGGGCACGGTCACGATCGGCGCGGCGACCCCGATCGCCGAGCTCGTCGGCCTCCCCGCTCCGCTCGGTCCCTGCGCCGCGAACGTCGCCGACGGCGAGATCCGCTCGCAGGCGACGCTCGGGGGGAACCTGTGCGCAGGCACGGGGCACGACGCTCCGCGCGGCGACCTGCAAGGTGCGCTGCTCGCGCTCGACGCCGTCGCCCGCTCGGTAGGATCCGGCGGCGAGACGTCCGAGCCGCTCGAGGAGTTCCTCGCGCGGCGCGACTCGCGGCTGCTGCTCGACGTGAGCTTCGCCGAGCCCGCCGCGGGCGCGTTCGCTGCGCTCGACTATCCCCACACCCATGAGTACACGGTGCTCGCCGTGTCGGGCGCCCGTGGCGCCGACGGCACGGTGCGGCTGGCCGCGACCGGCCTCGCCGGGCACGGCTGGCGGCTCCGCTCCGCCGAGGCCGCTGCTGCGGATCACGAGGCGGCAGGCGCCGCCGCGGTCGCGGACGTCCGGCTCGGCGACGACGCGCTCGCGTCCGCCTGGTACCGGGAGAAGACGCTGCCGGTGCTCGTCCGCCGCGTCCTGACGAAGCTCGAGGAGGCCGCATGAACCTCACCGTCAACGGCGTCGCTCACGAGATCGAGAGCGGCCCTCTGACCACGCTGCTCGACGTGCTCCGCGAGGAGCTCGGCATCACGAGCCCGAAGGCCGGCTGCGAGCAGGGCGGCTGCGGCGCCTGCACCGTCGTGATCGACGGACAGCCGCGCCGGTCGTGCCTGACCGCCGTCGGCTCGGTGGACGGAGCCGCGGTCACGACCGTCGAAGGGCTCGGTACGCCCGAGCACCTCTCACCGATCCAGCAGGCGTTCACACACCACTACGCGGCGCAGTGCGGCTTCTGCACGTCCGGAATGATGATGGCCGCCCAGGCCTACGTCGACGGCGGCGGCACCGACGACCGCGAGGCGATCCAGCACGCCCTCGGCGGTCACGTCTGCCGCTGCACCGGCTACGTCAAGATCATCGACGCGGTCGCGGCCGCCGCCCGCGGCGACTCGTTCGACATGACGGTGACGGCGGCGGGCACTGCGATGACCAACCTGGGAGGTGTGGCATGAAGGCGGTCGGCGCACGCGTCCCCCGCTACGACGGCATCGCGCACGTGACCGGACGGACCGTCTTCGTCGACGACGTGCGTGTGCCGGGCACGCTGTGGGTGAAGGCATTCCGCTCGCCGGTGCACAGCGCCACGTTCACGAACCTCGACACGAGCAAGGCCGAGGCGATGAAGGGCGTGCACGTGATCACCTGGGAGGACGTGCCGCTGCTCGAGTACGGCCACCTCTCCGCCCTCGGCATCCCCGCCGACGAGCCGCTGCTCGCGAAGGACGAGGTGCGCTACAAGGGGCAGCCGATCGCCGTCGTCGCCGCCCCCACCGAGGAGGCCGCCATGGCCGCCGTCGCCGCGATCAGCGCGAACTTCGAGGAGCGCCCCGCCCTGCTCGACGTCCGTAAGGCGTTCGACGCCGACGCCCCCACGATCCACCAGTGGGGCAACTGGTACCCGCACTTCGAAAACGAGATGGACCGCCGCCAGATCCGCAAGGGCAACGTCGAGGAGGCGTTCGACCGGGCCGACCTGATCGTGCAGGGCGTCTACCGGCCCGCTGCGATCGAGCACGTGCCCGTCGAGACCCAGGTGTGCCAGGTCGTGCCGGAGGCGAACGGCCGCCTCACGATCTACTCGTGCACGCAGGCGCTCTACTTCTCCATGGGCGTTGTCGCCGCCCACCTGCAGCTGCCGCTCAACAAGTTGAAGGTCGTCGGCGGCACGGTCGGCGGCGGCTTCGGCGGCAAGGTGGACACGGCCACCGAGACGATGTGTGCCCTGCTCGCCCAGAAGTCCGGGAAGCCGGTGAAGTGGCGGTGGACGCGCGAGGAGGAGTTCCTCTGCTCGTCCACGCGGGCTCCGTGGCACATGGAGATCGCCGACGCCGTCAGCAAGGACGGCTGGATCCTCGGCCGCAAGATGCTGACGCTGCACGACGCCGGTGCATACGCCCGCTTCTCCCCGTACGGCCTGACGAAGCACAGCTTCCACCACACGGGCGCGTACTCGATCCCGAACCTCGAGTTCGACGGCTACGTCGTGTTCACGAACCGCACGCCGACGACGGCGATGCGCGGCTTCGGCGTCACCTCCGTCTCGTTCGCGACGGAGACGCACATGAGCCGCATCGCGCAGGAGCTCGACATCGACCCGTTCGAGCTGCGCCTGAAGAACGCGAACCGGATCGGCGACACGTCGCCGAACCAGATCGTGTACACCGACCCGTCCACCGTGCCCACGATCCTCGCGATCGCGGACGCGGTCGGGCACGACCTGAAGCCGGAGTACAAGGCGATGACCCGCGATCCGCGCCAGGGCGACCTGCTCCCCGAGCACCTCGTCGCCCAGCTCGGGAACCCGGAGGACCACTGATGGCCGTTCACAAGGGCCGCGGCTTCGCGGCGATCGAGTACCCGACCGGGATGAACCAGAACGGCGACCCGTCGCAGGCGTGGATCAAGGTCAAGCCCGACGGCCGTATCGACGTCTTCGCCGGCACGTCCGACATCGGCAACGGGTCGAAGACGATCCAGTCGCAGATCGTGGCCGAGACGATCGGGGTGCCCTACGAGTGGGTCACCTACGACAACTCGAACACCGATTCGTCGCCGGTGTGCACCGGCACGTTCGCCTCACGCGCCACCTTCGTGGCGGGCAAGGCGGTCGAGAAGGCGGCCGAGAACGCGCGCCAGAAGATCCTCGAGATCGCGGGCAAGGAGCTCGAGATCGACCCCTCCGACCTGGAGATCGTCGACGGCGAGGTGATCGCCAAGGGGGCGCCGCAGAAGAAGATCGGCGTGCCCGACGTGGCCGCGGCCGCCACCTGGACCTACGGGGAGCTGATCACCGGCACCGGCGCCCAGCTGAAGCCGTATGCGACCATCGTCGAGCCGGAGACCGGCAAGGTCGACCTGCCGCCGCACTCCGCCATCTCGTACGCCTCGTGCGCGGCGGAAGTCGAGGTGGACGACGAGACCGGTGTCGTGACGGTGAAGCGGCTCTGGCAGTGCTACGACGTCGGTCGCTCGATCAACCCGACGCTCGTCGAGGGGCAGATCGAGGGCGGCGCCATCCAGGGCCTCGGACTCGGGGTCCTCGAGAACTGCTACCCGTACTACCCCTCCGTCGAGCACCGCGGCAGCCAGTTCGGCTCGTACCTCACGCCCGGTATGGAGGACCTGCCGGCGATCGACACGATCATCATCGAGAACCCGTCCGCCGACGGCCCGTACGGCGCCAAGGGGATCGGCGAGATGGCGAACAACGCCCAGCCGCCTGCGATCGCCTCCGCCGTGTACGACGCCGTAGGCGTGTGGGTGACCGAGCTTCCGATCAC
>Ga0209797_10000728_pt1 | contig 16538 bp, 13 predicted proteins | sample DOMMetBare3Fresh_2_FD_187472 | JGI IMG/M metagenome (GOLD analysis project Ga0209797, IMG submission 187472) | Wetland sediment microbial communities from St. Louis River estuary, USA, under dissolved organic matter induced mercury methylation -... | ecosystem: Environmental > Aquatic >... | reverse complement strand
TGCGCCAAACAGCACGGGCGCCTTGACACCGGCGACGTAATACCCCAATCCTGCCAGCACGCCCTGTCCCAGTGCCGCAAGCACCAGGCCATAAACGACGGCGCGGGTAGTGTTGCCTGCCGCTTGCAAATAAACATGCTGGTATTTGCCAAGAAAACGCACTAGCCCTTGCTGCAATTGTTGAAGTATTTTCTTTCCGTCACGAAAACAGAAAAATACCGTAACCAGAATAACACCCAGTTTCATAACGTTTTGACCGATACTGCCGAGGAATTTGGCAAATTCGCCCAGCCACTGTTTTGCCCAATCTGCGAGTTGCGTTGTCATCTCCGTTCGGTCATTGGTCATCCTATCCAGCCATTCCTGCAAATAATTGCCCAGCCAGGGGAGTCGGCTAATAAACCCCGGAAGTTGATAGGGACCATGAGTAAAATTACTGACCAGACTTTGGTAAGCGATTTTGGTTTCATCCTGTAACATGGCGGCAAGCCAATAGACAGCAAGAACAATCACCATCGCAATAATCGCCGTCATCACTGCCGCACTGAGACTGGCCTGGTCTTTGAACTGGCGCCTCAGCCACTGATAAGGAGGCCACATGACATAGACTATAATAATTGCCCAAACAAGCGAGAGTAAAAACTCACGCAATACCATAAAACTCAGTATTAACAGACCCGATAAAAGAATGCCTGGAATAAGGTAGCGCATCGGTTTATTTCCTAATATATCATTCATAGCCGTTACTTAAATAGTAATGTGACAAGCTGGTGCTCAGACGGGCTTGTATGTTATGGATCAAAATTCTTTGCCTCATAAAGCTAACAATCTCATTTTTAAATAAATCAATGTGCATTTGAGATTATAATATTGAACTTTGTCGGTATTTTAAAACAGTCAGTTGCACAAAGGGGGGATAAGAAAAATTTAATGGAGCCACAATAATTGCGTTTACCGGCTACTAATTTCAGCTGCTTATCTATCCATTTTCTCCCAAAAAATCGCGAGATCTTTGGATAAAAAATAAACTACAGTCGTTAATACAGTATTGAATAAAACAAAAGCCTTGCTGCAATAATCAGGTATAAAGTTTGTGATAATAAAAAACCACCAGAAATGGATTACTAATTCGGGTAATTACAAAAAAGAACGTTTCACTGTATCAACGTACTATGGATTGATACTGTTCCTTTGCATGCTCATGGGTTGTTCAGAACAGACCATTCAAAAACTTGAAGGATCTGCTCAGGGGACAACCTATCATATCAGCTATTGGTCTGAATTGCCGGTCGATGGCAAGGATATTGAAGCCAGTATTAAAAACCAATTTGATGCTATCGACAAAGCGCTATCTAATTATCGACCTGACTCGATCATAGAAATCTTCAATAGAACCGAAAACATGGACAGCCAAGCCGTCGGTAACGAGATAGTAACTTTGGCGCGCGAAGCACAAACTGTTCATCAGGCCAGTCAGGGTTGCTATGATTTATCGATCAAACCCTTATTCGAGTTATGGGGGTTTCGTGGCGATAAGCTGACTATTCCTAACGATTCTACAATTCTTAAAACGCTAGCCCAAATCGGTATGGAAAAGCTGGAAATAGTGGACGAAACGCATCTGCGTAAAAAGCAAGCTAATTTGAAAGTTGATTTGTCGTCTATCGCGCAAGGCTATAGCGTGGAAAGTATCAGTAAGGTTTTGGAGCAGAAAGGCATTAAAAACTATTTGGTTGAAATTGGCGGTGAACTCAAAACACGGGGAGTCAAGCCCAATACACAAGCCTGGCGCATTGCTGTGGAAAGACCTCTGCCAGGAGAACAGGTCATGCAAAAAATCATAACCATGCCTAAGGAATCACCGATGTCGGTCATGACATCGGGCACTTACCGGCATTTTTTCGATAACCAGGGACAGCGCTTCAGTCACATTCTTGATGCGCGCACGGGAAGGCCGGTTAATCATGATCTTGTATCCGTCACTGTCATTTATAAAGATCCGATAGTTGCTGATGCCTGGTCTACCGCCCTGCTTTGTTTGGGGCAAAAAGATGGGATGAAAGTCGCCAAAACAGAAAAAATTCCTGCGCTTTTCATTCAGCAGCAGGGTAAAGAACTTATTGAATCCCGAAGTGATGCTCTGAACACTCTGGATAACCTTACCATTCATTAGTGCTTGATAAATTGGATCATACAGAATGTCGTTTAAAAGTTATAGCCGCAATTTTCTTTCTCATTGGGTCAATTGGACTCTCGGCAACCCCTTTCTAGTTTTGTTATTGGTGAGTTTGCTCACCTTTTTTGCATGGCAATACACAGCTAAAAATTTAAGCATCAATACCGACACGACGGATATGATCGCTCCTGATGCACCTTTCCAAAAAAATCTCCGTAATTTTGAAAAAGCATTTTCACAAGATATGCATACGCTTTTATTGGTGATTGAATCTGATACGCCCGAATTAACCAAATCTGCGACTAAACGACTGGGTCGCTTATTAAGCGCTGACAAAGCCAATTTTGAAGCGATTTATATTCCTAATGAAAATGATTTTTTTCATCAGAACGGGTTGCTTTATCTCGATACTGAAGATTTGCAAGCTTTATCGAACAACTTATCCCAAGCTCAGCCGTTTATAGGCAGAATTGCCCAGCAGCCTAATCTGACAGGCTTTTTCTCGATTTTTGAAGATGCTTTGAGCTCTTCCAATAAAAATCAGGAATTACCCATCGATCTGCCTTCACTGATTGATAAGGTTTCAAAAGCCCTGCATAAAAGCATGAATGGTGGCAATAATTTGCTCTCCTGGGAAACCTTGATCGCTGAAAAGAAGCTGAGCGGGCAGGGCTCTGGCAAAGGGTTTATTACGGTATCGCCCAAGTTTGATTACAAACAAATTCGCCCGGCTGAAAGTTCGATCAACTCGATTCGAAAAGCCATCGCTGAAATTCAACAACCTGGATTGCCTTTGGTTAAGGTTTGGATAACGGGAGAAGTCGGTCTTGAAGATGATGAATTACTGGGCATGAGCACCGGCACTTTTAATGCCAGTGTTTTTTCAGTTGTGTTGGTTTTGTTTATTTTACTGGTTGCCTATCGCTCCATTTTGGTTACTCTCGCCACACTGTTTACCCTGGCTTTAAGCATGGTTTTTTGCGGGGCATTCGCGGCTTTTGCTGTAAAAGAACTGAATTTAATTTCGGTGGCTTTTGCCGTATCCAATATTGGTTTGGGGGTTGAATATGCTATTCATTTTTGCTTACGTTACCGGGACAATTTACTGCATCATGTTCACAGGGAGCTTGCAATACGCAGTACCTTGATATCAACCAGTCCCTCATTAATTTTGTGTGCAGGTACCACCGCTATCGGTCTTTATGCATTTATACCGACTGATTATAAAGGCGTGTCCGAACTGGGTTTGTTGGCTGGAACAAGCTTGTTTATCAGTTTGTTAGTGACTTTGATTGTGTTGCCTGCACTGTTAAGGTTTATCCCTGTATCGGTTGATGAGTCGCCATCGAATCACCCTGTCCTGGCAACGCTGGCAGAAAGATTAGCGAAGCTTACGCTGCATTACGCCAAACCCATTTCAATAGCCACTTGCCTTATTGCTGTTATATCCTTGGTGCTCGTATTTAAGGTCAAAACGGATTTTAACCCGATTAATCTGCGTGATCCCAATACGCAATCCGTTATTGCTTTCAAGGATTTGAACAAAGACCCGGATACGACGCCAATGACCTTGACGGTTCTGGCTGCTGATGATCAGAAAGCCAAGGCTTTACAGCAAAAATTTATCGCATTGGGTTCGGTTGATAAAACCATCAGTCTTTTTGATTTCATCCCCTCTGGCCAGGAAGAAAAATTAGCGATAATTGATGAAATGGCAATGTTGCTGGGGTCGCAAAAACAAGGTTTTCCAGCACTAATACCCGATAATGACCCCATTCCAAGTATTAACCGGCTGATCAAGGTCATAGACACAGAATTACCTGAGAAAACCAATGCCCATGAGATAGCTTCGTTAGCAACATTTAAACAAGAATTGCAGGGCATATTGATCGAGATTGATACGAGGCAGCAGCCTAGTCTACGCATGTTTATTGAGAAAATTCAAACGACTCTGCTCGGTACGTTGCCGACCGCTATGAACGAACTATTAGTGGGTTTAAACGCCAGGGAAGTCACACTGGCCGATTTGCCATCCGATATAAAAGAAAGATGGTTAAGTAAGGAAGGAAAGTACCGTATCCAGATTTTCCCTAAAAAAGACTTGAATGATTTAAGCAATCTGCAACAGTTTATTACGGATGTCCAAACGGTAGCGCCTGAAACAACAGATTTGCCAATTATTTACTGGGAGTCAATGAAAGAAGTGGTCAGTGCCTTTCAAAAAGCGATTACGATTGCCTTAATCACCATTGCGCTGCTTTTGTTCGCAATACGGCGCAATATTACCGATACCTTATTGGTTATGACGCCCCTGATATTGGCGGGACTATTTACGATGGCGAGCACAGTTCTCACCAACACGCCTATCAATTATGCCAATATTATCGCGTTACCGTTATTGCTGGGGCTCGGTGTTGATAACGGTATTCACATGGTTGAAAAGTTGCACCATTCACTTTCCGAAAAACAAAACATTTACCAATCCAGCACTGCCAGAGCCATGTTTTACGGAGCATTAACTACGGCATCGAGTTTTGCCGGTTTAGCTTTTTCACCACATCAGGGTATTGCCAGCATGGGGTTGGTGATCACGATAGGCATTTTCTGGATTATGACATGCACATTTATCGTCCTGCCTGCACTTAGCAAACTAGTATTAAGGGAAAAGACTAGAGCGTAGGGCGCGGTCAGTAAAGGTGCATACAGCTCAACCTACTTGGCAATACCGATAGCCGGTTTTCCCTGCAAATAAGAGGCGCACGGATCAACAATAAAGCGATTATCCATTGCAGTGCGTCCTATCAACATACGAAACAGCATACTGTCCCGGTTGGTTAACGTCATTTCTGCGGTGATGAGCGATTGCCCCAAAATTAGCTGAGTTTCAATGACATAGCGGCGCTGTTTGTGGCCGCCGGAATCAGTTACCAAACGCCGATCTTTAATTGGGGCGTGACATTCTATCGATACATCTGAATGTTTCTGTCTGGGATGAATAGCAAACATGACCCAGCGCTGCCCACCTCTTCGATAGGGATCGATAATGTATGCATGTAGCGCCGATGAACGCGCTCCGGTATCAATTTTTGCTTTAATCTGGGCAATGTTAAGTTCGGGCAATCCCACCCATTCCCGCCAGCCCAACATCGGTAATGATGAAGATTCGTGTGTCATTTATGCAATACCTTAATGCAATCAGACTACCGTTTAATTACTATTGCAATTGACCTTATCTGATTGGGCATTATTCGGTTTGGGATCACGCTTTCGCCCCCGGCGGATATGGTTGCTGCCACGTTTTTTATTACGCGCTTTGACACGTCGTATATCCAGTTTATGCTGATTAATTTCAACCGATTTTAAATGTTGAAATATATCGGGAGGCATTTCATCGGGAAGTTCGATAAGCGTGTACAGGTTCTGAATATTAACATTATTGATATTGTTTTTATCGACACCCGATTCTTCAACCAACACTTTTTTAAGCTGCTCGACGGTAATGCGATGTTTACTCCCCACGTCCAGACGATAACGAACCATTTTAATGCCTAATGGCGCTTGATTTGCCGGTAGCTGATGCTGTGTTTTTTGTTCTCCGCCGGGTTCAGGAGGCGATGTATTTTCAGTCGTCTGAGTTAAATACACCAGCGCGGCTGCACATGTTAAGCTATCGATTCCCAGTTCAGTTGTTATGGCGCCAATCAATTCAAGCTGGGCATCAAGATTCTCGTTATTTAGAATCTGTTGTAACCGATTTTTCAAAGGCTCTTCTTTGCTTAAGTTGGCGGTCATAAATTTGTTAGCTTTTTACCATGAGCAATATGAAGCGCATCAATAACACCGAGTCTTGTTTAGTTTCTATAAAAACTATTGAACAATTTCCACATAAGCCTCGTCTCGTAACCTGCGCATCCAAAGTTCGGTTTCCTCTTCGATTTTCCGTTTACGAATGGCATCTCTGATCATATTTTTTTTATGCTCAAGGCTGTCGTCCTTATTTTTCCGTTCAAGAACCTGAATCAAATGCCAGCCAAACTGTGTTTGTACAGGATCACTAATTTGATTGATGTCCAATTTCCCCATCGCTTCTTCAAACGGTTTAACCAGGTCACCAGGACCCACCCAATCGAGAGAGCCGCCTTTTATAGCCGAGCCTTTATCATCTGAGTGAGCACGAGCCAGGGCCGCAAAATCATCACCGTCTGCGATACGCGCTTTTAATGCCCACAAACGTTTTTGTGCTTCTTCATCATCTATCAATTCATTGGTTTTTATTAAAATATGGCGAACCTTAGTTTTGGTAATGATATGATTATCAAGACCCTTAACCTCCAGCATTTTAATAATATGAAAGCCGCTAGGGCTACGAATAGGTCCGGCCACTTCGCCGGGACTCATTTTACTGACCTTATCAGTAAACAGAGTCGGAATATCATTGATGCTACGCCATCCCAGATCGCCACCTTTCAGGGCATTATCGTCTTCTGATTCACTCAGGGCTGTTTGAGTAAAGTCCTGCCCTGCGCTCAGTTTTTTGACAAGATCTTCGGCTTTGCTCTGCGCTTTTTGTATCTGGGCCGCTGATGCGGCTTCTTTGACGGCAATCAGTATATGACCTAAATGATACTGAACCGCCTCATTGCCAATTTTTTCCTGAGTTTCCATGTAGTGATCGACCTCCCGGTCTGTCACTTTAATACGCCCGCCTATTTCTCTACTGCGAAGTTGGTTAATAATGATTTCATTGCGCATATTATCTAAAAAGCTTTTATAGGATAGGCCCTGACGATCCAATTCTGCTCTAAATTGCTGGAGCGTCATATTATTTCTTTGGGCAATGTCTGCAGCCGAATTATTAAGCATCTCTTCAGTAACGGCAATTCCCGCTCTTTCCGCTAACTGCCCCTGAAGCTTATCGATGATCATTTTTTCCAGGACTTGTTTGCGCAATATAGACTCTGGGGGCATCTGCGTCTTACTGGCCTGTATTCTTTGGGCAATAGTCGACACTTCTCTGTTCAACTCCTGTTCAAGAATAACGTCATCTTCAACAACAGCGGCAATTTTACCGAGAACTTCAGCTTGCACGAAAAAATTACTGAATAATAAAAAGAGAAACAGTAAGAAAATAATCGCTTTTATAATAATGTTCTTACCAATCATTTTGAGATTTCCGATAACCATAAATAGTTTTTTGAAAGAAGTTGTCCAAATTATCTCCAATGCCTGTCAAACCTTTTAATTCTATCTGAAAAAATATGCCGTCCTGGGCGGTGCCTGCGACGACACTGGTGCTGCTAGGGAAGGCATTAGGATTGTTGTTAATGTTATTAATGTAATGTCTTAAAGCTATCCGAAAACGCCAACAACAATTTTCTTTTTCAACACCGAATAAGGCATCCTGAGTTCGATTATACAGCCACGAATACTGCCAGCGCCCCAGCGCATACCAGTTGTCATAAATCGGCCAGCGAAATGAAATATCACTCTGAGTAATATCATTACTTCCATTAGTTATAAGTGGGTTTTTTCTATAAAGATACCCGATATTGAAAAGCTCATTAGCCTGATTGCCAAAATGAAGGGCCGCATTAGCTCTTTGAATATCATTCAGTTGCGGATTCCATTGTAACCCTGAGGTAAACGATAAGTTATGAGTCAGTTCGCTAGACAGTTCAGTAACCAGATTTGAAAAACTACCGGGTGGTACTGGACTGCCCGGCAAAGTCACCAGTCTGTCGCGAAAATAAAAAATCTCGCCCACACTCAATTTTAGCCTTTCCAAGCCGGCTTTATTATCAACCAGTCGCGTCGTTAAGGCGGCCGTTACCTGATTGGCATTTTGTATTCTGTCGGTGCCGCTAAAGCTGTTTTCCCTGAACATAGAGTAATAGTTAAAATCATACTGCGCACTATCAAATACTGGTATATCTTTTTGATTGGTATAAGGAATATATAAATAAAAAAGTCTGGGTTCCAATGTATGCAAGTATGAAGTGTTGGCAAAATCAATATTGCGTTCAAGGAACAGGCCGCTGTCGGCAGAAAAAATAGGCAAGGTTCTGGAAATTGAATCAGGTGTTCCCGGTTTATTGCCATTTAGAAAATACTGGGTGTGCTGCAAGGAAACTTTAGGCGTAAAAAAAGAACTAGCCGTTTGCAGTGGGAAACTGACTGAAGGCTTGGTATTTAGGCGCTGACCATCCACTCTAGTACTGTGTTGAAAAAATATATATTCATTTTCCATTGCCATATAAAGCGGCATAAAGTGGAAAGCATGATTCAGGTTAAGGTTAATTTGGGGCAATTTTCGATAAGGCGTGACAGGACTGACTGCAATTTCATCCTTGGGGGTAATTGTATTAATTGATTGGTAATTCTCAACCCGGCTGGAAAAAGATATCCCTTGATTTACATAATTAAGATCAGCAGAGCTTCTAAGATAATTGAAATTGGGGAAACTTAATGCATTACCCAAATCAGCGAAATATGTTTTATCAGAAACATAATTCAAATCCAGGTTTGAACTTATATTTGGCGTAAATTGTGATCTGTTCTTGATTGAGCCGAGATATCGGGCTTTATCGAGAATTTGATCATGAGGCATGAACTCTACGCCGACATTCCCCCTGGATTGCTCGGTCAGGTAACGGAATTTGCCTCCCAATAAAGGTCCTCTTTTGGTCAACTCACGGGGAGTCAAAGTCGCATCATAATTAGGAGCAATATTCCAGTAATAAGGTGCCGATAAATTAAATCCGCCTCTCTTCGTACTCCCAAACGATGGCGCAAGAAAGCCGGAAATCCTTCTGTTATCAATAGGAAAAGAAAGATAAGGCGAGTAAAACACAGGCACCCCTTTAAACTCAATCCAGGTGTTTTTAGCTGCACCTTTACCGGTCATTTTATTCATTTTCAATTCAGAAGCATGAACAACCCAGTCCTGATTGCCGGGACGACAACTGGTATAAGCAACATCTTTGTAGCGTGAGAAAGTTTTACTATCTCGATAGACTGCATTGGCGCTACCTCTGAGAGGTGTAGTTGGAGAAATAAACTGCACATCCCTAAGCTTAGCCTGGTCAGAGGCCAATTTGAGCGTCGCTGTATCGCTATATAATGCCAGCTCATCTTCGCTGTAATAGACGTTACCGTGGAGGTCCAATATCTCTGAAACGCTGTCATAATTAGCCGTGTTGGCTGAGGCTTGCTGATCAGCGCGAGCTATTTTGACATTACCGGAATAGCTGCCGATTTCATTGTCAAAAACTTCTGCATAATTCGATTTAACATCCAGCGGCGAAACCTCTCGTTGATCTGCCTCCGGCACAAAATTACGTTTTGTACCCGCCTCCACAGTGCAGTTTTCCCAGGGATCATATTTCAGCTGCGATGCTAGCGTAGTAAAAGTTTGTTCTTGTTGATGATCAAACGCGGGTGTCAGTAACCTTATCATGGGTTCATCAATCGCTACAACTTCAGCCTTGCCCTTGGGATCGGCACCAATCAACTGACAATTCCAGTTATCATCTTTATTACTGGCATCACAGTTCCAGCCTGGACGCTTGGCTTCTTTGCCGGCAACATTGTCGCTATCGAGAACTGGCTTTTTGGCCGTTGCCACTGTTGACTGAGCACTTTTAACGGATTCAGTTACAATCGGCAGATTACCTAATGCAGATGCAGACTTGGCCGGTTGAATATTTTCAACCGTTTTAGCCGGAACGGGGGGGGCCGGAGCTGGTTTTGGCATAACGGGCTGAATACTTTTAACGGGTGCCGGTGCAACTGGTTTAGTGACTCGAACAGGTTCAGCGATAACCGGTTGAGCGCGCTCGGCTGATACTGGCTTAACCGGTTCAATGACTTGAACAGGCTGAGTTTCAGCCGGATGAATTTTTTTAGCGGGCCCGGTTATAGCCGGTTGAACTACCTTGACAGATTCACGATTTACGAGCGGCAATGCCTCGCTGGATGTAGCCGCCGGTTTTTTTTCGCCAACGCAAACCCATTCTTTGCTATCTTTATTCTGCTCGCAATTCCACGACGCTTGATTGGCATAGCTGACAGATGTGGTTAATGAGGGTAAAAAAACCAGAAATAAACGGCGGAGCATAGGTTAAATAAGTTTAGTAGCGTAATGGATCGTAAATCGAATAAAATGATTAGATAGCATTTTACCCCAAATCAGCTTGGCACAATAACTAATCTAACCCAAACATCATGATGCTTGACGACTTAAGAACACTATCCATGCTTGATTGGCTCGAGAACGATTTGTTACTGACTATCGATTCTTGCGAACCCGCATCCAGCGATGCCAGTTTCCGGCGTTACTTTAGGGTCAAAGCGCTAGAGGGACAATTTATTGTGATGGATGCGCCACCGGATAAAGAAAATATCGAACCGTTTATAAAAATTGCCGGATTACTATCGCGTTCTCAGGTCAATGTACCCACTATTTTTCAACAAAATCTTTCTGACGGATTTTTATTGCTTGAGGATTTCGGCTCGCAGTGTTTTTTAGATCAGCTTAATGCACATAACGCTGCCGATTTATACCACAGTGCTTTCGACGCTTTATTTAATTTACAAACAAATACAACTATAGAAAATTGCGGTTTACCCCGCTATAACGAGCCACTTTTGCAACGTGAACTGGGTATCTTTGAAGAGTGGTTTTTAAATCAATGGCTGGACATTCAGGTTCCGGCATCCCTTTGGGAAACTGTGCGCAGCCTTTTGGTAAAAACAGCGCTGGAACAACCCGTTGCCTGCGTTCACCGGGATTACCATTCGCGCAATCTTATGGTGCTACATGGCAACTCTCCAGGCGTCATCGATTTTCAGGACGCTGTGATCGGCCCGATAACTTACGATCTGGTTTCACTGTTGAGGGATTGTTATATCGCCTGGCCGCAGCAACAGGTTGAACTGTGGATGACACAGTACTATAACCGGCTTTTGCAAGCGGAACTCATAGCCTGTGATCCAAGCCTTTTTAAACGCTGGTTTGATCTGATGGGAATGCAACGCCACCTAAAAGCGATGGGCATTTTTTCCAGATTGCATTTAAGAGACAACAAGTCTAACTATCTTAACGACATACCGCGCACCCTTAATTATGTCACAACGGTATGTTCAACTTATCCAGAACTGGTTAAGTTTAACGACTTTCTGCAAAATCATGTTGTACCAGCACACCAGAATTTATCCTCATTGCGAAAGGAAGAGGACAGGGGCGAGGAATTCATAACACTATGAAAGCCATGATTTTAGCCGCAGGGCGCGGCGAAAGAATGCGCCCCTTAACGGATCATACCCCTAAGCCCCTCCTTCCTGTTGGCGGAAAAACTTTAATTGAACATACCATTAATCAACTGATTTCGGAGGGCTTTAATGACATAATCATCAATCACGCTCATCTCGGCCAACAAATAGAAGACCACTTGGGAAGCGGGCAGCAGTTCGGCGCAAGCATACAGTATTCACCCGAAGGCGAACAGGGGTTGGAAACGGCTGGAGGTATTATTAACGCCTTGCCATTATTGGGTGACGGCGTTTTTTTGGTGGTCAATGGCGATATTGCCACGGATTTTCCTTTTGCCGAACTCAAAAACCAGACGGTTGATTTAGCGCATATAGTGCTGGTTGACAATCCTCAACATCATCCACAGGGAGATTTTTGCCTGGACAATACAGGCAAGGTTATTGAAAACTGCCCGGAAAAACTGACCTTTAGCGGTATTGGCCTGTACCGTCCTGAATTATTCAGCAATATCCCCGCCGGAAGCAGTAAATTAGGACCTTTATTACGTCAGGCCATAGCAAAACAATGCGTTTCAGGGCAAAAATTTTCAGGATTCTGGATGGATATAGGCACCCCGGAACGACTACAGGAACTAAACTCTTTACACACAATGAGAACATATCATGACTGACCATATTTACAAAAAAATAGAACTGACCGGCTCATCCACTGTTGGGTTGCAAGACGCCATCGAAAATGCTGTCAGCAGAGCATCGAAAACTATCCGCGATATGCGCTGGTTTGAAGTTGTTGAAACCCGTGGACACATAGCCGATGGTAAGGTCGCGCACTGGCAAGTCACCATTAAAATCGGTTTTGCTTTGTCCGAATAAGATACTGTGGGGACGCGATTGTGCGTCTCTATCTCTCTCCTCCTGTTAATCCAATGGGGGAGCGTCTTTAGCCGGGTTAATTGCCGCTTAAACCGCTTCTTACGGGTGGGATTTAAAGTGCGGTTTAATCTCAGGCTGCTAGTAATTAGGTAAGGTGCGCTGTGCGCACCTTTTCGTCGGAAAAGGTGACGTGTGGTGCGCACAGGGCACCTTACCCGAATGAAAAACCGCATTTTTAATCACTCCCGCTTCTCACCATAAATCCACTCTATAAGCCGAATATTTAAAATATGGCATTATTCATGCTTGATATTTATAAAACTAACCATTAATAGTGAAGTGCCATGAAATCAATTTGGAAAAACTATAAAACTGACATTGCTTACGATGAGCTGATGTATTCTGAATTTCAATCGCGCCCGGTGAGTCACAGTTTATGCCAATATTTAAATTCACTTAAAAAAGAGGACATAGACAAGCGAAAAATAGCCGCCGAACTGGCTATTATGGAAATGGGTATTAGTTTCACAGTCTATAGCGATGAGGGAAATATAGATCGCGCGTGGCCTTTTGACATTATTCCGCGCATTATTGATGCCAGAGAATGGCGAATTATAGAAAAAGGCTTAAAACAACGGCTCACGGCTTTAAACTGTTTTATTAGTGATGTTTATAGCGAGCAAGCCTTTATCAAAGCAGGGAAAATGCCCGGCGAGATTATCAACAGCTCTAAAAACTTTCGCAAGGAATGCATCGGCATGAAGCCTCGGCACAATGTCTGGGCCAATATTTGTGGCACTGATTTGGTGCGCGACAAAGATGGCATTATGTATGTTCTTGAAGATAATTTACGCGTTCCATCCGGGGTTTCTTATATGCTGGAAAACAGGGTTATCACCAAACGAGTGTTTCCTGAACTATTGCAGGATATTGATATTGAACCTATTGATGATTACCCCACCCACCTGCATGACATGCTATCGTCAATTGCTCCGCACCAAAACGGACAAGTGACTTGTGTGGTATTAACTCCCGGTATCTACAACTCAGCTTATTTTGAACACGCCTATTTAGCCCAGCAAATAGGCGCACAACTCGTGGAAGGTAAAGACCTGGTGGTTAATGACGATGATTGTGTCTACATGCGCACTATTGACGGCTTGGAAAAAGTCGATGTTATTTATCGCCGCATAGATGACGATTTTCTGGATCCTGAAGTATTTCGAAAAGATTCAACATTGGGAGTTCGAGGCTTGATGCGTGCCTGGAAAGCCTGCAATGTGGCGCTGGCTAATGCGCCCGGCGCAGGTGTTGCCGACGATAAAGTCGTCTATGCCTATGTGCCGGAAATGATACGTTACTATCTGAATGAAGAGCCGATACTGCCGAATGTGCCGACGTATTTGTGCAGCAATAAAGAGGACCTTGATTATGTACTGAAACATCTGGCCGAGCTGGTCGTAAAACCGGCCAATGAATCGGGCGGTTACGGCATGTTAGTCGGGCCTCATGCCACGGCAAAAGAAGTGGAAAACTTCCGGAAAATTATTCAAGAAGATCCGCGCAACTATATTGCACAGCCCACTTTGTCCATTTCAACCGCACCAACCTTGTGCAGAGGCAAGTTGGAACCGCGCCATATCGATCTGCGCCCTTTTATTTTGCAAGGCGAAAAGACCTTTGTAACGGCAGGTGGTTTAACTCGGGTTGCACTGAGAAAAGGTTCACTGGTGGTTAATTCCTCGCAAGGTGGCGGCAGTAAAGATACCTGGATCATAAATATGGAGGGCAGCTAATGTTATCTCGCTCAGCAGAACGCCTCTATTGGCTCGCACGTTATTTGGAGCGCACAGAAAATATTGCCAGATTGGTTAGTGTCCACATGAATTTATTAATGGATCTACCCAGGGGTGTTGAAATGGGTTGGCGGCAACTGATCCGGATCAATACCTCGGAACAGGAATTTTACGAAAAAAATAATGTCGCCAATGAGCGGAATATCACCCGTTTTCTGTTAGCCGATGTCAGTTATTCGGGTTCTTTGTTTTCGTCATTAATCGCTGCCAGAGAAAATATTCGTACCTCGAGAGAGCTATTGCCGGATGAGGCCTGGGAACAAGTCAACGAAATGTATCTGTTCGTGAAAAACAATCTGGAGACCGTTGTTAATCGACGTCATCGAGTGCTATTTCTTAATGAAATACTTAAAGGTTGCCAACGCTTTACCGGCTTGTTATCAGGCTATATGAGCCATAATCACCCTTATCGATTTATTCGCCTGGGTAGAAATATTGAACGCGCCGACATGACCAGCCGCATTCTGGATTTAGCGTCGTTACTGCTCTCAGAATCGCGTAGTGATGAAATGCGTCAATACGAAACGATTCTGTGGATGAATATTTTAAAGTCCCTAAATGCTTTGTTAATGTACCGTCAACAAATGCGCAGTAGAGTCAAAGGCGATGATGTGCTTAACTTTCTATTGCTCGATACCAATCTGCCCCGTTCCGTGAGTTGCTGCATAGCCGAGATGTTTTTTTGCATTAGCAAACTACCTAATAACGATGAGTTACTTCTGAAACTTATCGAACTGGAATCCTATGTGCAGGCCATTGATACCCGGCAAACCACACAGCAGCAACTGCGTATTATTCTTGATGGTTTACAAAATAAGCTGGGAGGGTTACACGGACTTATTGCAGATAACTGGTTTTTGAGGACTGCTGAGGAGTAAAACCTCAATGGCGCATAATGCACCACTGCAATCCGGTTAAACATTAGGTCTTTGTCAGCGCTATTTATCGATCATTAGACAAAATATTTATTTTTTGACATTGATATCCGCACTGTTGATAACGGTTGGATAAAATGAAAACTAACTGCCTATATCAATGTGGATGCGTTCAGGATTGATAGGCGCCGAAGATACCGTCAGATGAGGGCCCTCCGGACTATCTTTAACGTTGAATTCTAATATCAATCTATTATCGTTTGGAAACAGCTCGTCTTTACGCTGAATCATGGCACCGATAAAGTGGAGCATAGTGGTGGCAGGCGCAAAATCGGTGACTTTTGAATCATCATGTAACACTGTGTCAATTTCGTTTTCTAATTCTTGCCTCATTTTTGGCATTTCATCTACGAATGCAGTCAATTTTTCAAGGCGTTCTTCTTTCGGTAACACTGCAATATTCCATGCCACTGCTGCGAGCCCTATCAGGTTTTCAAATTCCTTCGTGGTCAGATTTTCGGGCTCGAATGGTACGCACAATTCGATGAGCGCTGCCGATAATTTAATGCCCCCGTACTGTTTCTGTTGCCTTTGTAACTGTTTTTTCCGGCTTGCTTTGCCCATCGTTTAATCTCAAAAATTCTAAAAAGTCTTTGTATGTTTTGCTAAACAGTTCCGCTTTGACATTCAATTGATTTGCATCAGACCAATGATAGCGACCAGAGACCAAACCAAATTCAACCAAAGTAATGGCTTAGCGCCCTTATGTCGCGCGTTGACTGCCATGCACAAAGCGCCTGCCAAATTCATCAGGTGATACACGGTAGAGCCGACATCCAGGAATTTGATGGTAACGAACAAATACGCGCTAACAATCAGTAAGAATCCAAGCCAGCCAATTTGCTCAACATGTTTATCAGTCATTAAATGGACATGTGGCTTCAGGCGTTGGCTTCGATAGCTAAAAATACAACTGTTGCAACTTAAAGATCAACCCGCATAGGTCTAATCGCCGCTTTATCCAAACCAGGCAATGCCGCAATCGCTTCACGCAGTTTGGTTTCCCAGCTACGTCTCAGGCGCAACAAATAGTCATCATCGTCGTCAAAGCAATAATACTCATCAAGACTAAAGCTTTTTTTACGGTAAATCAGCATTTCTACGGGCGCTCCGACACTGGCATTACTGCGTATGGTAGAGTCCATGGACACCAGGCAGCAGCGTGCGGCCTCGTCTATGGATGTGTTCAGTTTAAGAAATCTGTCCAGTATGGGTTTGCCGTATTTGCTTTCGCCAATTTGCAGGAAAGGCGTGTTGGCTGAACTGGTTATGCTGTTGCCTTCTGCATAAACCATGTAAGCGCCATGCGGATCAGTACCGATTTGGCCCGCTAAAATAAAGCTGGCGGACGGGTTAAATGCAGATTGTCCAGTAGTGCTTTGATGCTGTTTCTGTTTTTCAACACTCACATGGCCCAAATATTCAGCA
>Ga0209797_10000727_pt1 | contig 16558 bp, 16 predicted proteins | sample DOMMetBare3Fresh_2_FD_187472 | JGI IMG/M metagenome (GOLD analysis project Ga0209797, IMG submission 187472) | Wetland sediment microbial communities from St. Louis River estuary, USA, under dissolved organic matter induced mercury methylation -... | ecosystem: Environmental > Aquatic >... | reverse complement strand
ACAACCTGTTCAGGCGCAATCGCATTTTCATGGACAGAACAATAGGCACCGGGGCCATAAGTGCTGACAGGGCGATGAATTATGGATTTACAGGCCCTAACCTAAGGGCTGCTGGTGTAGACTATGATGTACGGGTACATGCTCCGTACAGCAGTTATGAAGATTTTCAATTCAATATCCCAGTAGGAACCTGTGGTGACAACTATGATCGCTGGCTGGTTCGTGAAAAAGAAATGTGGGAAAGCCTGAGTATCATTGAACAGGCGTATCAGAAAGTGCAGGAGTTTAAAGGAGCCGATGCTGATGTTTTTCATGCAGATGTTCCTGAATATTATTTACCTCCGAAGGCCGATGTGTATACAAAAATGGAAGCATTGATTTACCATTTTAAAATTGTAATGGGGGAAACAGAGATTCCTAAAGGCGAAGTTTATAATTCAATTGAAGCGGCCAACGGTGAATTAGGTTTTTATCTTATCAGTGATGGCGGACGTACACCTTATCGTTTACATTTCCGAAGGCCTTGTTTTATTTACTACCAGGCTTTCGAGGAACTGATAAAAGGTTCAATGCTGAGCGATGCCATTATGACTATGAGTAGTTTGAACCTGATTGCCGGAGAATTAGACGCTTAATAAAAAAGAGAAAATTGATTAATGAAATTTTCAGACGATAAAATAAAAGAAATACAGCGGATCATTAATTTTTATCCGGAAGGAAAACAGAAAAGTGCCGTAATACCTGTATTGCATCTTGCCCAGGAAGAGTTTGGCGGATGGCTAAGTACTGAAACTATGGATTATGTAGCTTCTTTATTAAATCTTGCACCAATAGAAGTATATGAAGTGGCTACTTTCTACAGTATGTATAATCTGAAACCGGTTGGGAAGTATATGTTTGAAGTTTGCCAGACTGGCCCATGTATGCTGAACGGAAGCGATGACATCATTAAATATATTTATGATAAACTTGGCATCAAACCCGGTGAAACGAGTGCAGATGGAATGTTTACATTGAAAACGGTGGAATGTTTAGGTGCCTGTGGTTATGCACCGATGATGCAGATGGGAAAGAATTATAGAGAACATCTGACAAAAGACAAAGTGGATGCAATAATTGCAGAATGCAGGAATATTGCAGCGGCCAAAAATTAGGAATGAAAAAATTGTTAATCATAGTTCTTTTACTGAATGTTGTTTTTGCGAATGCTCAAACGGATGAAGAGAAATTGACTTCAACATTGAAAGAATTTCACCAGTTGCTTGTAAAGAAAAATACTGTTTCTATTAACCAGCAAACTGATAAGGCATTGAGCTACGGGCATAGCAATGGCTGGGTGGAAACAAAAACAGAAATGATAAAAAACCTGGAAACAGGTTATACCAGTTATAAAAGTATAAAAGAAGATAGCCTGCAGGTAACGATAAATGGAAATGTAGCACATGCAAGGTTTGTTGGTGATTACGAAGTTTCATTAAATAGTGGAAGTACAGTTGTCTATCATTTAAAAGTGCTGGAAGTATGGGTGAAGAAGGGAAAGCGGTGGTTGTTGTTTGCGAGGCAGGCGGTAAAGTAAAATTTTAAATCCCCCTTTAGGGAATATGGGAAAAAAATTATTATTAGACAAAGCTCACATTGAAAACATCAGGCTCTATGATGTGTACCGCCGTGAAGGTGGTTACCGTAGTGTGGAGAAGGCATTAAAGACAATGACGCCTGATGCGGTAACAGATGAAGTAAAGAAAAGCGGATTGCGAGGCCGCGGTGGTGCCGGCTTTCCAACAGGAATGAAATGGGGATTTCTGGCAAAGCCAGAAGGAATGCCCCGTTACCTTGTTGTGAATGCAGATGAATCTGAACCCGGAACTTTTAAGGACAGGTATTTAATGGAGTTCATTCCGCATTTATTGATTGAAGGAATGATTACTTCATCTTATGCATTGGGGTCGCATCGTTCTTATATATATATAAGGGGTGAATATGCCTGGATAGTCGATATTCTTGAACAAGCTATACAGGAAGCAAAGAATAATGGTTTCTTAGGAAAAAATATTTTGGGCAGCGGATTTGACTGTGAAATTTATATCCAGCGTGGAGCCGGTGCATATATATGTGGGGAAGAAACGGCTTTGCTTGAATCACTGGAAGGTAAAAGGGGTAACCCAAGAATTAAACCTCCATTTCCTGCAGTAAAAGGGTTGTGGGGTTGTCCGACAGTTGTAAATAATGTAGAAACAATTGCGGCTGTCGTTCCAATCATCAATGACGGTGGTGATGAGTATGCAAAAATCGGCACAGGAAAATCTACAGGTACAAAACTTATTTCTGCTTGTGGTAATATTAATAAACCGGGAGTGTATGAAATAGACATGGCTATTTCTGTTGAAGAATTTATTTACAGCGATGAGTATTGTGGTGGTATTGCCAATGGAAGAAAATTAAAAGCCTGTATTCCGGGAGGTTCATCTGTTCCGATATTGCCGGCCAATCTGTTATTAAAGACGGCCAAAGGAGAGACCCGGATGATGACCTATGAAAGTCTTGCCGATGGTGGATTTGCAACAGGATCAATGATGGGTTCCGGCGGGTTTATTGTAATGGATGATACACAGTGTGTAGTAAAGCATACATATACATTAGCCAGGTTTTATCGCCATGAAAGCTGTGGACAATGTTCGCCATGCAGAGAAGGAACCGGATGGATGGAAAAAATATTATTGAATATTGAGAAAGGAAAAGGGAAAATGAGTGATATTGATTTATTATGGGATATTCAGCGGAAAATTGAAGGCAATACAATATGCCCGTTGGGTGATGCCGCCGCATGGCCTGTAGCAGCAGCGATACGGCATTTCAGAGATGAATTTGAATGGCATATTACAAACCCGGATGATGCGCAAAGAAGGAATTATGGATTGATGCATTATGCAGACCCGATTCATGTGCCGGTTTAGTTTTCACGCAAAGGCGGCAAAGAAGAAACGCAAAGATTAATTAAGAATAAACTTATGAAGTCCTTAGCGAAAACTTAACGACTTTGCGAGAAATGGTTTAATATGACAGAAAATGAGTTATCAAAAATTGCAGTAGATATTTGTTTTAAGGTTCATAACCAGTATGGCCCGGGATTGTTTGAAAGTGTTTATGAAGAGATTTTTTACTATGAGTGGAATAAAACTGGAATTGAAATAAGTAGACAGCAGGGAATAAAGGTTATTCATGAAGGGATAGATATGGGTGTTGGATTTATTCCTGACGTAGTAGTTGGTAATAAATTGATTTTGGAGTTTAAGTCAGTAGAAGAATTGGCAGAAGTTCATTACAAACAACTACTGACTTACTTGAGATTGACTAATTTGAAATTGGGCTTATTAATAAATTTTAATGTCCCATTGATTAAAAATGGAATACACAGAATTGTAAACAATTTATAAGCTTTGCGCCTTGGTATTAAACCTTTGCGTCTTTGCGTGAAATAATATGGCTGAAGAAATAAAAAAAGAAGCACCTGCAAATTTTAAAGTCACAATCGATAATATAACCATCGAAGTGGCTCCGGGTACTACTATTTTAAATGCCGCAAGACAAATTGGTGGTGACGTAACACCACCTGCCATGTGCTATTATAGCAAATTGCAGGGCAGCGGTGGGAAATGCCGTACTTGTATGGTAGAAGTTGCTGCTGGTTCAGCAGCTGATCCCAGACCAATGCCTAAATTAGTTGCCAGCTGCCGCACTAATGTAATGGATGGTATGGTGGTGAAAAATATTACAAGCGAAAAAGTTCTGGATGCAAGGGCAGGAGTTGTTGAATTCTTATTAATTAATCATCCATTGGATTGTCCGATATGTGATCAGGCCGGTGAGTGCCACTTACAGGATTTAAGTTATCAGCATGGCAAAGAAGGTACCCGCTATGAATTTAAAAGAAGAACTTTCGAAAAAGAAGATATAGGCCCCTATATACAGCTGCACATGACCCGATGTATTCTTTGTTACCGTTGTACCTATGTAGCCGATCAGCTTACTGATAAAAGAGTACATGGTATTTTGGACAGGGGCGACCATGCAGAAATTTCAACTTATATTTCAAAAGCGATTGATAATGACTTCAGCGGAAACATGATTGATGTATGCCCGGTTGGAGCATTAACTGATAAAACATTCCGGTTTAAAAATAGGGTATGGTTTACCAAACCTGTCGATGCACATAGAGCTTGTGATAAGTGTTGCGGTAAGGTTACCTTGTGGCAACGTGGCGATGATGTGTTAAGAGTTACTGCTAGAAAAGATGAATGGGGCGAAGTGCAAAGCTATGAAGGCAAACCGGGATGGATTTGTAATACCTGCCGGTTTGATAAAAAGCACAGTAATGATTGGATAATTGAGGGGCCAACAAATATCAGCCGTCATTCTGTTATTTCACAAGGGCATTATATTGGTTTGCAAAAACCCAGGGAAACAATTGCAGAAGTAATGGGGGGAAGGGAACCGAAATTATTGATGGATATTCATGGCATCAGTGATGTAAACAGTGTTGATATCAGCTTATTACCCGGACCGGCTACAAGTAAAACGTTTGAAAAGAAGGAATAATAAAAACAGAACATGTATTTATTGACATTAGATCTGTGGTTAATATTAGGTAAAGCAATACTGATTGCCTGCATTATCGGGCTTTCATTCTTTATTGCAATGTATACAACCTATGCAGAAAGAAAGGTGGCTGCCTGGCTGCAGGATCGAATAGGTCCTAACAGGGCTGGTCCCTTTGGCATTTTTCAACCCTTGGCAGACGGCGGTAAACTTTTCTTTAAAGAAGAAATTATTCCGCTGGCATCCAATAAATTTCTTTTTGTACTTGGGCCGGCATTGGCAATGGTAACGGCATTGCTTACAAGCACAGTAATTCCTTGGGCAGCTCCTTTTGTTACAGAAAAAGGGAATATTATCCCTATGCAGGTGGCTGATGTTGATATGGGAATACTTTTGGTTTTTAGTATTGTAAGTGTGGGAGTATATGGAATCATGATAGGCGGCTGGGCTTCCAATAATAAGTTTTCACTGATTGCAGCAATCAGGGGTGCATCACAGATGGTTTCTTATGAATTACCTATGGGTCTTGCACTTATTGCAGTTTTATTTATGACAGGCTCATTAAAAATGAGTGAGATAGTTGCCAGCCAGGTTCAGAACGGATGGCATGTTATCTATCAGCCGCTCGGGTTTATTATATTTTTTGTTTGCGCATTGGCGGAGTGTAACAGAACACCCTTCGATTTACCCGAGGCTGAAAATGAACTGAATTTTGGATATCACCAGGAATACTCCTCTATGAAGCTGGGTTTTTATCTGTTTGCTGAATATATAAATATGTTTATCAGCAGTGCCGTAATGGCTACATTGTATTTTGGAGGCTATGATATTCCTTTTGTGAATGAAGCATCCTGGGGACTTTCACCATGGCTGATGTCTTTAATTAGTTTTAGTGTGTTTATGATAAAAATTTCTTTATTCCTTTTTGTTTTCTTATGGATACGTTGGACTATCCCTCGTTTCCGGTATGACCAGCTGATGAACCTGGGATGGAAGAAACTGATACCATTGGCACTGTTGAATATGATTATTTCGGCGGCAGTAATGTTATGGCTGAATAAATAAAGCCTCTCCCAAACCCCTTCGCAGGAGGGGCTTTAGAGTTTGAAATTTTGGGAAGTCTTAATTGGGTTTGAAAGAGAAAAGTTATACCAGATGAGACATCTCCGCATGGGCGGGGCGAATTAAGGAAAATAGATTGAAATAGGGAATTGGGGTGGGTTTGCTGAGTAGCGAATAGAAAGATGAAGAGTGCGACGCAAGGAACGATGATAGTAGCACCGATGCTGGGAACATAAATTTATATTTGCAAAATTTTAAAAGCTGTAAAGCTTTATGCAACTGACAAACAGATCAATACAGGTAGACCGCAAACCGATGACATTCCTCGAGAGTATTTATCTCTGGAATATTGTAAAGGGGATGGGAATTACTATAAGCCACCTATTTAAAAAGAAGGCCACTATTCAATACCCGGAACAAAAAAGAACTTTTTCAAAAGTATTTCGTGGGTTGCATGTATTGAACCGTGATGCAGAAGGAAGGGAAAATTGTACAGCATGTGGTTTGTGTGCAGTTGCTTGCCCTGCCGAAGCTATTACAATGGAAGCTGCGGAAAGATTGCCGGGGGAAGAACATTTGTATCGTGAAGAAAAATATGCAGCGAAATATGAAATCAATATGTTGCGTTGTATTTTCTGTGGTTTGTGTGAAGAAGCTTGTCCGAAAGATGCGATTTATTTATCGCAGACTTTTGCACCGGCCAACTATGGTAGAAAGGGATTTATTTATAAGAAAGAGGATTTACTGATACCGCATCCCATCAGCGATAAAGCGGCGTATGAAAAAGCTTTGGGTGAAAAAAGTATTAATTAAAATTCAGTAATTAATAATAGCCTGGGGCAAAAACTGTTTAGAGAAAATGTCAATAACACAAATATTATTCTGGTTGCTATCTGTAGTGGCAATTTTCAGCGCCTTAATGGTGATTACCAGCAAGAATCCTGTATATAGTGTACTGTGGCTCATTGTTACATTTTTTACTATTTCCGGTCATTATATTTTATTGAATGCACAATTCCTGGCTATTGTGAATGTTATCGTTTATGCAGGTGCCATCATGGTATTGTTTCTTTTCGTCATCATGCTGATGAATATGAACAAAGAATCAGAACCTCAGAAAAATCGTTGGCTCAAAATGGCCGGAGCTATTGCAGGTGGCTCTTTGCTGCTCATTATGGTTGCTGCATTAAAAGATACGGACATCAAACAGCAACAAGCAATGGTGAATGAGGGTAGCATTGGATTAATCAAGAATCTTGGCAGGGAATTATTTACAAAGTATGTAGTGCCGTTTGAAATAAGCAGTATTTTATTTTTAAGTGCCATGGTTGGCGCCGTAGTCATTGGTAAAAAGGAATAATTTAAAACGCAATGAAAAAATTATTTATTCTTATACTGGGTGCTGTTATGTTTTGTTCAACCAAAGCAGATGCTCAGCTGATCGATTTAAAAGATTTTGATTTAAATAACCTTTTGGGAAAAGTATTGCAGGTAAAAAAGGGATGGGCACCACAGTTTTTTTCAGGAAAGAAAAAAATTCCAAAAATTAATATTGTCAGCCAGTTGCTGAATACAAAAAATAATACAGAGATATCCAGGTTGTTTAATACGTTTAAAACAGGTAGAACTGTATATCGTATTACTACCTATGCAGGAAGTGCATTTGCATTATATGGCACCATTAAAAATATTATTAATAATAAGGATAGTGTATCATCGTCAGTAAAAAACCAGGCACGTACGATGCTCTATTCAGGACTTGGATCTATGACAGGCGGTACCCTGGTAAAATTATTGACCAAAGCAGCTTCATATAAAGCTGTTGATTTGTTTGGAGGATTGATTAAGAAAAAACTGGTTGACATTTTATCGTTTGAGGCAACACCATCAACCAATTATCTAGGGAAAAACAGTTTTAAAGCAGCTTTAATAATTCGTTTATAAAATGCCAATAAATTATTACATATTCCTGGCTCTTGCCTTGTTTAGCATCGGTATTGCAGGAGTGCTTACCCGGCGCAATGCAATTATTATTTTCATGTGCATTGAATTGATGCTGAATGCCGTAAATCTGCTGCTGGTGGCATTTTCAAAAATGCACCATCTGAACAATGCAGCAGTGGATGCAACAGCAGGAACGGACGGGCAGTTATTCGTATTTTTTATTATGGTTGTGGCAGCTGCCGAAGTAAGTGTAGGGCTGTCTATTATTGTGATGATGTACAGGAATATTCATTCGGTTGATATTAATTTTTTAAACAGGTTGAAACATTGATGAAAGTTATCTGAAGAAATTTATGCAAAACGCTTTACAGATAGTTTATTTAATTCCTTTATTGCCTTTAATAGGTTTTCTCATTAATGGGCTGGGAAGAAATCACTTGTCTAAAACGATGATAAGTTTTGTGGGTTGTGGAACGGTGCTGGCATCCTTTATTCTCAGTATCTGGGTATTTATGGAGGTGCGGGGTGGCAATACACATATTGCTGATTATTTCAATTTTATTTCAGTCGGAAATCTTAAAATCCCGTTTGCTTTTCAAATCGACCAGCTGTCATCTTTGTTTCTTTTAATAATAACTGGTGTCGGTTTCCTTATTCATGTTTACTCTACCTCATACATGCATGAAGAAAACACCGGGCATTTCGGAAGGTATTTTTCTTATCTCAATCTCTTTATATTTTCCATGTTACTCCTGGTGATGGGCGCCAATTTTGTAATAATGTTTATCGGTTGGGAAGGTGTTGGCCTTTGTTCCTATTTATTAATAGGCTATTGGTTTAAGGACAATGATAATAATAAAGCTGCTAATAAAGCTTTTATCATGAACCGCATAGGTGACCTGGCTTTTTTAATTGCTATATTCTGGTTGATCGCAAAAATTGGAACAGTTTCCTATGCTGAAGTATTCAGTTCAGCAAATCTTGCAAAACTGAAAAGCACGGATGTTACAATTATTACATTATTGCTATTTGCAGGTGCAGCAGGTAAAAGTGCCCAGATACCACTTTATACCTGGCTACCGGATGCAATGGCTGGCCCGACACCGGTTTCAGCACTCATACATGCTGCAACCATGGTAACTGCTGGTGTTTATATGATAGCCAGGAGCAATCTTCTTTATTCGCTTTCTCAGGTTTCTATGAATGTGGTAGCTATTATTGGGTTGGCAACAGCGTTACTGGCGGCTACTATTGCAATGAAGCAAAATGATATTAAAAAGATTCTTGCTTATTCTACTGTAAGTCAGTTAGGCTTTATGTTTCTTGCTTTAGGAACCGGTGCCTATGTAGCTGCTGTATTTCATGTAATGACACATGCTTTTTTCAAAGCATTATTATTTCTTGGAAGTGGCAGTGTTATACATGCCATGGGCGGTGAACAGGATATCAGAAACATGGGTGGATTGAGTAAAAAACTTAAAATTACTTTTATAACATTCTTTATTGGTTGTATTGCCATTGCTGGCATCCCTCCTTTCAGTGGTTTCTTTTCAAAAGATGCTATCTTATTAAGTGCTTTCATTAAAAGTCCGGTGTTGTATGGAATTGCTTTGTTTACAGCATTGCTTACCGCATTCTATATGTTCCGTTTATTGTTTATTACTTTTTCCGGGTCATTCAGGGGCACAGAAGATCAAAAACATCATTTGCATGAAAGCCCTTTTGCAATGACGGTACCTTTAATTGTGTTGGCAATACTTTCCATAATCGGCGGTTTTGTTGGTATTCCGGAAGTTTTCATGAAAGGTGGCGATAGACTGGGAGAATTTTTGTCGCCTGTTATCAAAACACAAACTGAGCATTCAGTTTCTCATTCTACAGAATATATGCTGATGGGCTTGTCAACGTCATTAGTAGTAGCTATGATAATTGCTGCATGGGTAATGTTCAGAAATTACAAAGCTAAAGAGTCATCTGCTTTTGGTAAGATATTAGAAAACAAATGGTATGTTGATGAATTATATGATAGCATAGTGGTACAACCACTTCACAGATTTTCGGGTTTTTTGAAATCTGTCATTGAAACCAAAGTAGTCGATGGATTAGTAAACGGGGTTGATAAAGCAGTCAACTATGGCAGCCGGCAGTTTCGTTTGCTGCAGAGCGGCCAGGTGGGAAGTTATGTACTGCTAATGGTAGTAAGCATAGTATTGATTTTTGTTATACAATTTTTTATCAGGAAATGATTTATTCCAATAGAGATATGTAATTGGCTTTTAAAAATTAAAATTCTCCTCAAGGGGATTAATATATGATTCCAGTTTTATTGATATTGATTCCATTATTGACCGGCTTGGCTGCTTTTTTTATTAAAGAAGAAAAAGCAATCCGCTGGTGGTCATTATTCTCTGCTATTGCAACATTGGGTGTTTCCCTGTTGGGGTTAACAGTTTTGAAAGCGGATAAAAACCTGCATTTTCAATATGAATGGATGCAAACATTGGGCAGCAGCTTTTCAGTAAAGCTTGATGGGTTGGGTCAGTTACTCTGTTTACTCACTGCAATTTCTTATCCCGTAATATTTACCGGAACATGGAACAGTCAGTATAAAAATTCAAAAAACTTTTTTGCTTTAATGCTACTGGCCCAGGCTGGCTTGATGGGTGTTTTTGTTGCTGTTGATGCGCTGCTTTTTTACTTCTTCTGGGAACTGGCTTTGATACCAATGTATTTTTTATGTTCTATATGGGGTGGAGAAAATAGAATAAGGGTAACATTCAAATTCTTTATATACACCTTTGTAGGTTCGGTTCTTATGCTGATAGGCATCTTATTCCTTCAGTCAAAAACTCCCGGTAATTCATTCGCACTTCAATCGTTTTATAATCTTGATCTTTCTTCGAAAACTCAAACTCTGGTATTCTGGTTATTCTTTTTTGCATTTGCCATTAAGATGCCTGTTTTCCCTTTTCACACCTGGCAACCCGACACGTATGAACAATCACCTGCAGCCACAACTATGGTGCTCAGTGGAGTGATGGTTAAAATGGGTTTGATTGGATTGTTGCGCTGGCTTTTACCAATTACTCCAATAGCTGCTTATGCATGGGGCGATGTAGTAATGTCCTTAGCCATTACAGGCATTATATATGCTTCTCTCATTGCAATTCGGCAGGATGATATAAAAAGATTGGTAGCTTATTCTTCAATTGCACATATAGGATTGATGTGTGCAGCCATTTTTGCAGAAAATAAAAGCGGGATGCAAGGGGTAATGCTCCAGATGTTCAATCACGGTATCAATATCATCGGTCTTTGGATAATCGTAGAAATTATTGAACGCCGTTTTGGAACCAGGAAAATGTCAGAGCTTGGGGGGCTTGCCCAAAAAGCACCTGCAATGGCAATATTTTTCGTAATCATAGCACTGGCCAATATAGCATTACCACTTACGAATGCTTTTGCAGGAGAGTTTCTCATGTTCAATGGAATATTAAATACAAAATCTCAGTATTATGTTCTTTTTACAGTATTTGCGGGTTTGGGTATTATCCTGGCAGCAGTTTACACATTGAACATGATAAGAAAAATATTTTACGGTGCGGAAAATGTGCATACAGGTACGGTACAGGATTTACAACTAAATGAAAAAGTGGCATTAGGCATAATTGTAATTCTCATTTTTTGGATTGGGGTATATCCCCAGGCCATGTTAAACCTGACTGATGAAATTTCGCAGACAATAGTTAATAAAATAGATATAAGTCATTTAATGAGAAAGTAATAAGGAACAAGAAGTATGAATGCATTAATCATTTCGGCTGTTTTGGGAGTTATCATGATGTTCAGCGGAGTTCTGCTGAAACAGAAAAGCACTATAAGGATTATTGCAATTGCCGGCATGAGTCTTTTACTCTTGCTTAACATTTTTGAAATGAACGGTATTGCATTATTTAAAATCAATACCTCTGGCATGATCGTATTTGACAATTTTGCCTTATTATTTAACTCCATTGCAATTTTTTCTACACTGTTATATTTTATTCTTTCCGCCAGAGATATGGAAAAGGTTGGTATTAATTATGCCGAATACCTGGCTTTGATATTTTTTATACTATGCGGAATTGGACTTGTTGCTTCATTTAAATCACTGCTGATACTTTTTCTCGGTATTGAAATTATTTCCATACCTCTTTATATCCTTACCGGAAGTGACAAAAGAAATCTCAAAAGCAATGAAGCCTCTTTAAAATACTTTTTGCTGGGGTCGTTTTCTACCGGCTTGATGCTAATGGGCATAGCACTTGTTTATGGTGCAAAGGGAACTTTTGATACAACTGCTATTAATGTAGCAACAGAAGGAAAAGTTTCACCGTTACTGGTTGCAGGCATGTTATTATTACTTTTTTCTATGGCGTTTAAAGTATCCGCTGCACCTTTTCATTTCTGGACACCTGATGTATATGATGGTGCGCCAACAGTCTTTACATCCTTCATGGCTACAATTGTAAAGGCTGCAGCTTTTATAGCCTTTATCCGGTTGTTTGATGAAGCTTTCGGCAACTTGAATACAGTATGGCAATCAATTATTGCAATAATTACCGCTATTACTCTTTTCATTGGCAATATTACTGCTGTATTTCAGCAGAGTGTAAAAAGAATGCTTGCTTACTCCAGCATTGCACAAGCAGGATTCATGCTGTTATCAGTTTATGCTATGAATACGGAGGCTAAAGAAGGTTTACTATTATATACAGCAGCCTATAGCCTGGCGACAATTGGCATTTTTGCAGTACTTATTAAAATGAATGATTATACATTTGATGGGTTTAATGGATTTGCGAAGCAACAGCCTTTACTGGCAGCCACAACTACAATTTTTCTTTTATCGCTTGCAGGAATTCCACTTACAGCCGGTTTCATTTCCAAATTTTACATGTTAAAAGCAGCTTTATCCGCAGGAAAAAATTTGTGGTTAGTAATCTTTGCAGTATTAATGGCAGCTGTAAGTGTGTATTATTATTTCCGGGTAATACAGGCTATGTACTTTAAAGAAGGAAATCCCGGACCCATATCGGTTACACCAGCATTCCGTTATACTTTGGTTGTATTGGCAGTTTTAATACTTCTGCTTGGTGTCTTCCCTAACCTCTTAATAAACTGGCTTTATTTCTAACCATAGCCTGAATGTAGTACAGTTATCACTTACTATCTTTACTGGTGATTAGAAGATTTTTTTTCCAACTTAGTATCAATGAAGTTTATTGATGTATTCTTACTGGCTTTACGTACAATTCGCAGCAATAAACTACGAACCGGGATCACAGTATCTATAATAGCTTTCGGTATTATGGCACTTATCGGAATAATTACTGCTATAAAAGCAATGAACCAGAAATTTTCAGAAAGTTTTTCTACAATGGGTGCCAATGCTTTTACAATCAGGTTTAAAGAAAGAAACATTCGGTTCGGGAATAATAACAATGATGATATCAAACTTTCCAGGAAAGGAAAAAGAAAGGAAAAAAAATCAAATCTTGGAAAAATTATAACAAAAGATGAAGCAGAAAGTTTCGTAGGCAGGTATAATTATCCGGGTTTAAAAAGTGTTTCAATTTTTGGTAACAGGAACAACATTGCATCCCATGAAACAAGAAAAACAAGTCCAAACGTAATGATTTTCGGTGGCGATGAAAATTATCTGTTACTGAATGGATTTTCCCTGATGTTAGGACGCAACCTTAACAGGACGGACGCCCAATCGGGCAGAAACGTTTGTATTCTCGGGTATGATGTTGCTAAAAAATTATTTAAAGCAGGAGTTGAAAGTGCAGTCAATTCAGTAGTCAGGGTAAATAACATTCCCTATCGTGTTTTGGGTGTGCTGGAAAGCCGGGGTTCCACTTTTGGATTTAGCAGGGATAATGTTATTATTACCACTTACCAGAACGTAGATCGAAATTTCCCTTCCGGGTTTTCATTTGTAATAGCAATCATGGCAAACGATCTTAAAAAAGTAAATGAAGCCATGGGGGAGGCTGAAGGCTCTTTCAGGGCAATAAGAAAACTGAATATAACGGAGGAAAACAATTTTGTACTTGACCGCAGCGATAGTATTGCTGAAAAAGCAATGAATAGTCTTAGGTTTCTGACAGTTTCCGCAACCGTTATAGGTCTTATTACTTTAATTGGCGCTGCCATCGGATTAATGAATATAATGCTGGTTTCAGTCTCTGAAAGGACAAGGGAAGTTGGCCTTGTAAAAGCCATTGGAGGAAAAAGTAAAATGATAAGCCGCCAGTTTTTGCTGGAGGCTATCATAATAAGTATTTTAGGGGCCTTCTTCGGAATAATACTGGGGATAATGGTCGGCAACCTTTTCTCAATTGTTTTAAAAACAGGCTTTGTAGTGCCCTGGGGTTGGGTTATTTATGGCATTGTCATATGCACAATTGTAGGTTTACTGGCGGGTTTATACCCGGCGCTTAAAGCCGGAAAGCTTAGTCCTATTGAGGCTTTACGTTATGAATAGGCATTTACAAAAATTGATTTCAATTCAATTCCTGAAAAATAAAAATAATTTCTGATCAAATTATTCATTTGTAAGCTTTTCCGTTTAAAAAAATCCTTAACTTGACCCTCCCAACAAAAAAAATATGGATGGGGATTTTTGTATAAATTTTTTTTCTTAGCATTGTAACTCTGAAAAAGGATTAGTATCTAACTTTTAAAAAACTAAAAAATTAAGATCATGGCAGAGATTAAACCAACTGCATCTGTTAAGGCCACTTCAGTGCAACCCAAAAAAAGTAGTAATGCAATTTCATGGATTGCCCCTATTGTTTGTATCGTGGCAGGTTATGCTATCTGGCGTTATATTCTTGGAGCTCCGGACGGATTTAATGAACCGGATAAAGCTGGCGGATTTTGGCCTCATCACAGAGGACCTAAAGATGCCCTCCACAGAATTTATGAAGGCGGTATCATTGTTCCCTTACTGATTGGAATGTTATTAATGGTAATTGTATTTTCTATTGAGAGATTACTTACTATCCGTAAAGCATTGGGAGCTGGTTCAATTTCTGACTTTATCAGGAAAGTTCAATACCATCTTGCTAACCGCAATGTAGATGCTGCACTTTCTGAATGTGATAAGCAACGTGGCTCTGTTGGAAATGTTATGAAAGCAGGACTTCGTCGTTATAAAGAAATGCTTACAGAAAACAATTTAAATACAGAACAGAAAGTATTATCTATCCAAAAAGAAGTTGAAGAAGCAACAGCACTGGAATTACCCATGCTGCAAAAGAACCTGGTGTTCTTATCGACAATTACATCTGTAGGTACGTTGATAGCCCTTTTGGGAACAGTTTTGGGAATGATCAGGTCATTTGCTGCCCTTGGAGAAGAAGGTGGTGGCGGTGCAGCTGGAGATCTGGCGGTAGGTATTTCTGAGGCTTTGTATAACACGGCCTTAGGTATCGGTACATCAGCACTGGCCCTGATTATGTACAACGTATTTACAACTAAAATAGATTCCATTACTTATGGTATTGATGAATCAGGTTTTACACTGACTCAGAGTTTTGCTTCCTTATACAAATAATAACAATGCCAACAGGCTTTTTGTATGGAATTTGAAAACTTATTCATCTCATTTGTAAACTAATGTAATCATGCCTAGTGTTAAGATACCACGGAAGAGTACAGATACGGATATGACACCCTTTGTGGACATAGCCTTTCTAATCCTTTCGTTTTTCATCATGGCTACCAAATTCAAGCCACCAGAGCCCGTAGAAATTGTTACTCCAGGTTCTGTATTATCTCAAAAATTACCAGAGAATAATGCAGTGATGATAACAATTGATTCATCTAATCGGGTATATTTCACTGTATTATCCGAAAAAGATAAAACCAAATTTGATGATATAATAAAAGGCATCAATACAACCCAGAATCTTGGTTTATCTCAGGCAGAATTAAACAATTTCAGAAATACGTTCCTTGTTGGGGTTCCATTTGCAGGATTAAAGCAATTGCTTGGAATTAATGCAAAAGAACAGGGAAAGTTAAAACAGCCTGGAATTCCGGTAATGGACTCTGCTAATAACCAGTTGATTTGGTGGATTCAGCAGGCGAAAACTGCTTTTGCCGGACAAAAACTAAATTACCTTATCAAAGGTGATGGAAAAGCAAAATACCCGGCATTTGAAGCTGTTCTTACAGCTTTAAAAAAGAATGACGAATTTAAGTACAACCTGGTTACTTCTCTGGACGAAGTGCCAGCTGGAACTGAACTTGAAAAACGTCTTCAAGAGGAAGGAAAATAATTTTTTTAAACTTTAACCCATAGTATATGGCAAGTATAGATTCCGGCGGCGGCGATAGTGGCCACAAAAAAGGCCCGGGCGTTAAGAAAGCCAAGAAACTTTCTACCCGTGTGGATATGACACCTATGGTGGATTTGGGGTTTCTGTTGATTACGTTCTTCGTATTCACAGCTACAATGAGTACACCCACCACTCTTGACCTGAATATGCCTAAAGATGTAGATGATCCCAATAAGAAAACAGAAGTTAAACAATCATCTGTTTTATCAATATTAATGGGCAAAGGTGATCAGGTTTATTATTACGAAGGACAATTGGAAGTTACAGAAGGGAAAAATAATTTTAAGTCATCCAACTATAAGGATATCCGTAAAATTATTATTGATAAAAGGAAAGAAGTTATGAGCAGGCATCGTCATGATGATGCAATCTGTAATCCTGAAAGAGAGGCAGCCAAGAAGAAAGGCGATCCAAACTGGGAAAAAGCCTGCGAAGATGTAGACTTTGTAGTAATCATAAAACCTAACGAAGAGGCTACTTATAAAAACACAGTTGATATTCTTGATGAAATGACTATCAATCAGGTAAAAAGGTATGCCATGGTGAAAGTATTGAAAGAAGAA
>Ga0209797_10000726_pt1 | contig 16577 bp, 11 predicted proteins | sample DOMMetBare3Fresh_2_FD_187472 | JGI IMG/M metagenome (GOLD analysis project Ga0209797, IMG submission 187472) | Wetland sediment microbial communities from St. Louis River estuary, USA, under dissolved organic matter induced mercury methylation -... | ecosystem: Environmental > Aquatic >... | reverse complement strand
AGACATTTTAAATCGCCCGTAATTGCCCATCACCATAGAAGAAATCAGTGTGGAGATAATTGAAGATAAATGGATTTCGTGTCCTAAAATAATCAGGTGTTTTGAAATTAACTCGGTGAGTATAAAAGTAAAATGCGCTACCAGTAAGGTCAACGTAATTTCAAGATGTTCGTTGCCTTTAACGAGTTCAATGAGTTTTGAGAACATGAACCCCATCAACAGACCGAAGACAATTCCGCCCAGGAGCATGGTGGTAAATGAAAACATGCCTTCCAGAAGGGTTGGATAGCCGCTATAACCATGGATGAATATGTCCAGAAACACCAGAAACAGCGCAAACGAAGTGGCATCGTTAAACAAACTCTCGCCCTCAAAGATCAGCGTTAAACGATGGGGAGCGCCGTATTCCTTAAACAAGGATAATACCGCTACAGGGTCAGTTGAAGAAATAATGGCGCCAAATAACAAGGTAACCAGTAGCGGAACTTTCAGACCCATTAGCTGAAATGCCCATTGCCCGACAAAACCAATAAACACAGTGGATATTAATAAGCCCAAAACAGCGAGTATTCCCATGGAATACTTATTTTCTTTGACATCCCGAAAGTTCATATTGTAGGCCGATTCAAAAATAAGAATCGGCAGGAACACAAAGAACAGGGACTCGGGGGTTAATTGAAAGCTGGTGATAAAAGACAGTAATTTTATTTGCGATAGCGGGACCAGTAACGAGCCAACAATCACCAATAATACGGTATAAGGCAGACGGATTTTGGCTGCCAACAAATTGACCCCCAATGCAATCAACATTAAGGTGAAAATGGATAAAAATATTTGAAGATTCAATTGTGCCTCGCAATCAATACACAAGCAGGGCTGGAAAAATGCTTTAAGGCTGGAATAGTCCTAAAGGCAGCTGGACGTTTTACTGCATCGCCAGATCCTCGAAAAAAACCACATTAACCGCTGGATTACCAAATGCGCAGCTACGATTTAATCGGAGCCGGCGACAAGTAATTCAGCATTGCTGTATTGATCTAAAATGTGATTTAAGAGCTCAATTTGGGATAATGAAATCAAAGAATTATGTTTATGTGATTTCCCCTCACCCACCCCTATCTTCCTGGAGAGGGCTTTTTCTCTACTCGTTGGCTGTTTAGCGCTTAATTCGGATTAAAAATAACGACCATTAATCAGGAAATGAACCGCAATACTACCGAAGTAGCCCAATACGATCGCAGGGGCCCATTTCAAATGGCTAACAAAACTATAAATGCCCTTGGTTTGTCCCATCAAGCCTACGCCGGCCGCTGATCCTATTGCCAACATACTGCCTCCCACACCGGCGGTCAATGTCACCAGCAACCACTGACCTTCAGAAATATCAGGCGCCATGGTCAATACGGACAGCATAATAGTACCATTATCGATAAATGCCGAGGCAATGCCCACCAGAATATTCGCCAAGGTAGGATCGATACTGCCGTAAAGATGATGAGATACCATACCCAGGTAACCGATGAAGCTTAAACCTCCGACACCCACCATGACACCGTAAAAAAACAGCAGGGTATCCCACTCCAGGTTAGCGATTTTCTGGAAAATATCAAAAGGCAGTTCCTTCGCCAGCTCTTTATTTTTTTCTGCTTGCGGATTGTTCATATATTTCATCGGGGCGAAATAGTCAATTTTGACATCTGTCAAATCCACGGGTATTAATACGGGATGGGAATCGCTGGTTTTTTGCAGGTAATAACTGAAAAATTTCAAGTAGGTCAATCCCATCATCATGCCAGCGGCGGGTGGCAGGCTCAGAAAGTTTTCGAAGCAAGCCGACGTAATAATGGTCAATCCGAATAAAAAGATGATTATCCAGCCGCCGCGCTTCATATCCTGAGCTTCCATTACCGCCGTGGGTCTTTCTTTCGGAATACAGAAATGCATAATGGCTGCGGGTATAGCGAAGTTGACGAGGGCGGGGATCAACAGGGAAAAGAAATGGGTAAACGGTACTACACCCTTTTGCCATACCAACAGTGTGGTGATATCGCCAAAGGGGCTGAATGAGCCACCCGCATTGGAGGCAACGACAACATTGATGCAGGATAAGGTAACAAAGCGTGGGCACCCTTTGCCCATAGCCAAAATAACCGAACCCATCAGCAAAGCGGTAGTCAGATTGTTGCATGCAGACGAAATAAAGAAAGCCTGTAAGCCGGTAATCCAGAATAATTGGCGATAACTGAAATTCTTGCTTAACAACCAGACCCGCAGGCTGTCAAACACGCCTCGGTCTTCCATGGCATTTAAGTAAGTCATCGACACCATGATGAACAGAAACAATTCTCCATAACCCTCAAGAACTGAGCGGAACGCAATCCCCGCTTGTTCGCTCATCCCGTCGTTGGTATAAAAAGCAGCAATAAAGATCCAGATAAGACTTGCAGCAAACACCATGGGCTTGGATTTTTTTAACTCAGTCACTTCCTCCGTCATGGCAAGGATGTAGGCAACTGCAAAAACAAACAAGGCAAGATAACCGGCCCAATGCTGAGTCAAGTCCAAGGGTTGTGCTGGACTGGCAGCTTCCGCACCCTCAGCCGCCAATGACAAGGACGGCAAAAACAGAACCAGCAGAATGGGGCTGTATTTTAAGTAAAGTGATTGCTTGAGTGATTTAACTAATGAAAAAACCGTTAACCATGTATGTGTTTGGCCTTCAGCTTTACCAAAGATTAAGCGCGATTTGTTGGCTGGCAAGTCACCACCTAATAAAATTGAAATCAGGGTAATAACAGATAAAAACACTAAAAGGTTCATTTGCGACTCACAAAAATGTGCAAGGTTAGTGGTGGAAAATAGTTTCATACTAATTTAACAGAATTATTGTATTAGAAATGGCATCGCTATGCTTAATAAATATGGAGTCAAGCTAGCTATCCCGTCGATACTCAGATATATGAGTATCTCAAATTTATAAAACTCACTTAAATTTATCGAAAACCTTAATCTAAACCTTGTACCCTTTTTTGGCAAATCAACTATCCGTTATTTTCCGGGAATAAAACCACATCTGATAAACGCTGAGCAGGATTTGCAAGCCCATGGAAATCCCCATTAGCGCCCCACTGAAAATAACAACATAAGCAAATGAGGAAATCTCTTTGGTAATAAACCATGACAATACATCCAGTAGCATCGCCGCAAAAGGAATGACCACAGCAATTCTTTTTACGTAAACATTGATGTCACAAAGCAAAAAGATTTTACCGATAAAAAACAGAATGAAGGCAATGCCAAATAAATGGATGTGAGACACACGCACTAACGTAGGTATTGTTGCGCCGCCTGCATGGGCGACCACTGATACAGTAGCGTAATTAGTTAAATCTGGTAAAGACGGATTAATACTGGGTGTATGACACAAAACACAGTCACGATTTAATATTGGGGCAATTTTTTCGCTATATTCCGGTTCATCGGCGCCATGTTGTATCCATTGCATGATGACATCCTTGTCGCTTGTATATCTCAGGTTAGGTTTCATAATGCCATTAATTGCCGTACCTAAGCGGGTTTGACTATTTGATCCATGATAGCTGATGACGACATCTTCAACCGAGAGCCCGGCTTTACCGTCAAGCCCCTGATGGGTGTAATACATGTTGGCAAGAGCCGCCAGATAGCCGAGTCCTATCGTAAGCAGGAACACAGTATTTAAAATTCTTTCGCTGACGGAAATGTCTTTAAAGCGGGTATAACGTTCTTTGACCATAATGATTCCTGAACAATGGATATGGGAATGTGGTTGTTAAAATTGCTGAAAGCAGTCGCGGGCAAGTTTGCTTTTGCCTTGCCCGCACTTAATGTGATAACTAAATGAGCTCGGCTGCTGGAGCCGGGTTGATTAAAACTAGAACGCCAGCCAACCGTTCACCATGAAGGTGTTGTTGAACTGAGCATCAACGTTTGTGCCGTTGGCTTGGGAATAACCAATATACTGCAAGCTGGTTCGTAAGTTCAGCCACGGATTTAGATACGAATTAGATTTTCCAAACGGAACATAGACCAGTTCAGCTGTATAAAATTGGCTATTTGGCCGGGTTTGATCAATAACAACGCCGTCTTCCAGTATAGGAGAATGTGATCCGTTTATTTTCTTATAAGCGAAAGTCAAACCATAGGTCTGGTCGAACGTATAAGCGAGATTGAGGTTATACGTTGCCAGATAAGTGTTACCCGATGGATCGCCCCCCTCCGCTCGAGATGCCGCCAGATTCTGAACTTCATAAATATAAGCTGATTTGGCTTCAAAGATATGTTTCGGATTCGCCATGTACTGATAAGTTGCATCGACAGCGAGATCGGTATAATTATTGGTACCATAAGTCAAGTTACGTCCGGGAAGAGAAACATCGGCGCTCATACCATAGTGACCTAACTCGAAATAGTGACCTTTCCAGTTTTGTTGCAATGCTGCGCGCCAATAGGGCGCAGGGCTGTTGAGAATAACCCTGTCGGGACCTGCAATGCCGAATGAATTCTGGGTGCTGCTGGAAAATGAGCCGTAAGCGCCGGCTTCCAGATAGAGCAGATTATTAATCATCGTATAAGCGGTAGCGCCGCCTATTTGAGAACCCAGCGCACCGTCAATCAGGGGAGTGGCTCCAACTTCAGGCTGCACACCGCTGCCGGTATAAGGAAATCCCCAGACGGGTGTGGTATTCCATAGGTCTTGCACTGTGGGGTTATTATTTAAGGAGATACCGTAAGTCACTGGGATGTCCAAGCCTATCAGGGAGTTCAAATCCAGTTGATCGGCAAAACGGATATCTGTGTTATCCATTTCAAATTTTTCTTCATAGCCGTTATAAGTTAACTGACTGAACGCGCCAACTTTCCCATAAATACGACCTGCATAAAACAACGACACTTCGTCTAAAGTAAAATTGTTGTTTTTACTATAGCCAGAACGGAGAGTTCCATCCGGTTGATCATCGCTTTGTACTGTTTGGTCATGTTGAGTGTTGGTGAATGATCCCATGACCATGCCACTGAATGCCGGTAATTTGGCGTTAAGACCACTGCCGCCGCCCATTGTATAACCGCCCAGCTTGAAATCACGACCGAAAGGCGTGAGGTTAGGCCCGAAAGATTGAGTATGACATGCGCTACAAGCTTGACCTGTTTGCCGGGAAAAACTCGGCAAAGCCTCTGCGCCCGGGCTGACTAATAGGAGGGTTGATGTGAGTACCAGCAGCGATGCCAGAAAAAAACGTGCATCGTACGTTCGATTTAAAAAAGTCTTCATAGTGCGCCTTAATTTTTATTTTGAAATCATGTCCATCTGTTAAGCGGCAAGTGTTATGCCGTTAAATTGTTGGACATCTCTTAATTTACTATAGCGAAACCTAGTTAAAGCTAATCTTCACAGTTAACTATTGCATTGAGTCATCGACATGCACCACGAACGAAGTATTAGTAGTGACAAACTCAAGATCCATTCATCCCCAACTTATCAAAGTGTATAAGGTGCGAGGAATTAATGAAGATTGGCTCTAATCAGGTATTGTTATGATTTACCGATATGAATTAGTCCTAATCATTTTTTTGCCGCAAAACACAGGCGTCTTGCAAATTTTAGCAGTTAAACCTTAATTTAAACTGAAAATCACTTATGAAATAATCCAAAATGATTGGGGCGTTACGCATTTATTAAGTTTCGCCAGCACTGAATTGATTCTTGCGCTCTTAATACATAGGCACTGCATATCTACGTACTCCGATCCAGCTTGCGATAACTAATCGCTTCACTCAAATGCTTGATTTCTATATGATCTGACTGTGCTAAATCGGAAATAGTTAGCGCCAGTTTTAAAATTCGATGATAGGCGCGGTGTGACAGCCCGAATTTGTCCATAGCCTGTTCTAAAAGCTGGTGGCTTTGCTCGGATAATACGCATAACTTTTTAACTTCTTTTGCAGTTAATGCCGAATTTGCTTTACCGCCACGTGCTACCGCGATGTTACGGGCGGCGACAACACGCGCTCTGATGGTGGCGCTGCTTTCTTCACCTTCAGGTGAACCTTTGCGCAGTACTTCATGGGATATTCTGGGCACTTCCAGGTGCATATCAATACGATCCAGCAAAGGCCCCGACACTCTTGCCCTGTAACGCATGACTTGTTCCGATGTGCAATGGCAACGCCCTGAGGCATCGCCCAAATAGCCGCAAGGGCAGGGGTTCATGGCGGCGATAAGTTGAAATCGCGCCGGAAAATCGACTTGCCTGGCTGCGCGTGAAATGGTGATGTGACCTGTTTCCAAAGGCTCCCGCAAGACTTCCAATACCTTACGATCAAATTCGGGCAACTCATCCAGAAAGAGAGTGCCGTTATGCGCGAGTGATATTTCGCCCGGCCTGGGATTACTGCCGCCACCGACTAGAGCTGCTGCTGATGCGGTATGATGCGGTGCGCGATAAGGCGGTTTTAGCCAGTTGGCGACATCCAGGCCTTGATCGCTAATCGATGCGATGGCAGCCGTTTCCTGAGCTTGCTGTTCGGTCAACAGCGGCAAAATCGTAGGCAAACGCGATGCAATCATGGATTTGCCGGTGCCGGGAGGCCCCAGCATAATCAGGTTATGTGCGCCGGCTGCGGCAATTTCAAAGGCTCTCTTAACGTGATATTGACCATGCACATCGGCAAAATCGAGATCACCCGTGGGCTCGGGTTGTTCGGTTTGTTGAAATTCGGTTTGTATTTGCGTCTGTCCGCTCAGATGAGCGCAAACTTCCAGCAGATGCGTTGCAGGAATGATTTCAATACCCTTAACCAAGGCGGCTTCGGCGGTATTTTCCTTGGGCAGAATCAGTTTTCTTTGCTGGTTCCTGGCCTGTATGGCAATTGGAAGAACGCCGTTGATGGGGCGCAATTCACCCCCTAAGGACAATTCGCCAATACATTCGTAGTGCTTGAGGTTAGCGGTAGGGATTTGTCCGGATGCAGCTAGTATCCCTAAAGCGATGGCTAGGTCAAAACGGCCGCCTTCTTTGGGTAAATCGGCGGGCGCCAGATTGACGGTGATGCGCTGGGCTGGAAATTCAAATCGGGAATTTAATATTGCGCCTCGAACTCGATCCTTGCTTTCTTTAACGGCAGTTTCCGGCAAGCCGACCATGTTGAGTGCAGGCAAGCCATTGGAAATATGAACTTCAACCGTTACCAGGGGAGCTTCGATACCTGAACGGCCACGGCTGTAGATAACCGCTAAGCCCATTGTGTTTCAGAATGATTATTGTACTTCTGTATTATTGCCACTTTAAATATCTCGCAATCCAATCATAAATGTCAGTAATGTCACTTCTCAATATTCGGATTGGAAATTCGATAATGGAAGAGTATGGCGCCATTGCAATACGGCGAGTCTTTTCCATAAAGCATTCCCAAGCAAAGCCTCACATTGCTCACATTCAGGAAAGCAAACTCCCTCGCCTTGCGGGAGAGGGTAGGGGTGAGGGGGATAAAAAAGGTTGTGCCTTTAAAATTTCCCTCATCCTAACCTTCTCCCTTGAGGGAGCAGAAACTAAATCACTTAACTGTGGGCAGTGATGCGGACGCCAGGAAACGATTGAACTCTACATTTCAGTTTTGTTAAGAACGTTCTGTTCCATTTCGGTAACACGCTTTTCCAGGTCTTCCAGTTTTGAGCGGGTTTTTGCTAAAACCATTTTTTGTACTTCAAATTCTTCACGGGTAACCAAATCCAGCTTGCCTAACGCGCCTTGTAAAATAGCATGGAAAGTTTTTTCCAGGTCTTCTTTCAGGTTATTCAGTCCAGGGGGAATGGCGCCAGCCAAACGGCTGGCAATATCATCAATAGCTTTAGGATCAAACATTATGGCAATCTCATATTATTTAAGGAATTGTAGGGGTTGTATCTTCAGGCCGCACACAGAACATTCAAAGGCAGATCCAATAAAGAAACGGATTGGATGTCGGTATTTTGGCTGGGATGTTATACGTCAATTTCAACCAATATGCCATTGCTGTTAAAATCAAGTACCACGCCATCAGCAACTTCGTCGGAATCCACCGGGGGTCTATTAGTTGGATGTATGTATAGCGAATCAGTTTCTTTATCGCGTAACCCAGCTTCATAGTTTAAATCTCTGGTCGAGGAAAGCGTTATATAAGGTAACTCCGCCGCTCAACGACACTGCCCTCTAATGGTTGTCCAGTTCAGGAATGAACGCCCAGCGGTTAATACGTCCTTCTGGTTTGACGTCCCTGCGGACAGGATTGCGTGGTGCCGCTTGACACCACTCAATTTGGCTAAAATGACGCTTAAGCAATACGCCATCACCAACACAGCTGCCGTTGGTTGAGTGTTCATGGCTGCAAAGAAAGCGCACTGGGCTATTTACAAAGCAAATGCTTTTTTAAAAAACTCAGGCTGTGCTAAAGACGCTCTGTGTATATCGACATTATAGTAGACCGTATCGAAAGGTTTGTTTGCAGAATCCTGTTCCCGGAATATTTTTAAATCAGCTTTACTTGCAATCGTTGCGCTCCACCAGCCGGAAGGATAGATGCATTGCGGGAAAAACAAGGTCTGTAAATGGATAAACCCAGCGCTATTCATGGAGTTACGCATTTCACCGATTAGCTTCATGTGATATAGCGCGGACTCGCTTTGTTGCACGACCATGCCGCTTTCCGAGAGGCAGTTAAAACAATCACGATAAAAATCATCACTGAACAGACCTTCGGCCGGACCAACGGGATCGGTGCTGTCAACGATAATCATATCGACTGAATCCGGCGCAGCATCTTTTACCCATTTAATGCCGTCGATAAATTTTAATTCGGCTCTTGGATCATTATTGGACTCACACAGCTCAGGGAAGTAAATTTCCGCCAGGCGGGTGACGCGTTCATCAATATCAATCTGCACAGCCTGTTCTACCGTCGAATGTTTCAACACTTCCTTTAGAGTGCCGCAATCTCCGCCGCCGATAATCCAGACTCTTTTTGGATCAGGATGCGTATACAAAGCGGGATGACTCATCATTTCGTGATAAAAAAAGTTATCGCGGGTTGATACCATGGTGCAGCCGTCAATCACCATCAAGTTACCGAAAGTCTCGGTCTCGTAAATTTCAAGGTGTTGAAATTCGGATTGCTCTTCGTGTACTTTTTGTTTGATTTTTAATGAAAAGGCCGTTTCAGCCATTGGGACTTGCTCGGTAAACCATTGGGATGGGTTCATGTAGGAATTCCTGAAAAATAAACGAATGAATAGAAGTGTATTATATTAGAATTCGGCATCTCACGGCATAATGGAGTTAATAAAGTTGAATTTAAGTCAGAGCAAAACCTGGTCAACCGAGCAATCAGCACAAACCTACGCGATAGACAACTGGGGTGATGGCTATTTTTCCATCAATGCGAATGGGCATGTTTGCGTAAAACCCAGCTCGGATAAAGCTATTGAACTGGATTTATATGAAATTGCCCAATCGCTGAATGATAAAAATTTATCATTACCTGTATTGGTGCGTTTTACCGATATTTTAAAAGATCGGGTAACGCGGCTGTCGGGTGCTTTTCAAAAAGCCTGTATCAATAACGCTTATCAGGGCAAATACACGCCTGTTTATCCGATCAAGGTTAATCAGCAACGACAGGTGATTGAGGGCATTTTAGCGGCTGACAATATCGGCCTGGAAGCGGGCAGTAAGCCCGAATTGCTGGCGATTATGGCTTTATCCAATCAGGGTGTCGTGGTTTGTAATGGCTATAAAGATAGAGCCTATATTCGCCTTGCGCTGATCGGCTTGAAAATGGGGCTGAATCTTTATCTGGTGATTGAAAAACCCCTGGAGCTTGAATTAGTGATTGAAGAAGCGGCGCGCCTCAGTATTAAACCGCAACTGGGCTTAAGAGTGCGGCTGTCCAGCATTAGTGCCGGAAAATGGCAAAACAGCGGCGGCGAAAAATCGAAATTCGGACTCCATGCCTATGAAGTGCTACAGTTGATTGAGCGCTTGAAACAAGCCGATTTACTGGATACCCTGAAACTCATGCATTTTCACATGGGTTCGCAAATAGCCAACATTCACGACATAAAAATCGCGCTGAAAGAAGCCGGGCAGTTTTATGTTGAACTGCATCGCCTGGGCGCACCGATAAAAGTCGTCGATGCGGGCGGCGGCTTAGGTGTCGATTATGACGGCAGCCGTTCTCGCCGTGAATCGTCAATCAATTACAGTATGGATGAATACGCCCAAAATATCGTGCGCAGCTTTGCCGAACTGTGTGCAGAAAAACTAATGCCGCAACCTGACATTATCACCGAATCAGGCCGCGCACTTACGGCACATCATGCGGTATTGATCACCAATGTCACCGATATTGAATCTGTTTATAGTAACAGCGCCGAATTGCTGGCTTTACCGGATGTGCATAATCCGGTTGAACATTATCATGATGCGCATTTCGCCTTGGCAGAAGCGCGTGCTAGCTTTACGCAAGACAAACTGAGCATCATTGAGTTAGCTAAAGCCGAGAACGATTATGATCTGTTGTGTCAGCAAATAAAAAGTCAGCTGAATCCCAATAGTCAAAGTGAGGTAGCTATTCTGCAAGAATTGAATGAGAAGCTGGCCGACAAAGTCTTTTGCAATTTCTCGTTGTTCCAATCCATGCCGGACATCTGGGGTATTGAGCAAATTTTCCCAATCATGCCGATACACAGATTAAACGAACAGCCCACGCGCCGCGCCGTTCTTCAGGATTTAACCTGTGATTCCGATGGCCGCATTGATCTGTATATAGACGGTCAGAATATTGAAAAAACTTTGCCCGTGCATGAACTCAACAATAAACTACCTTATCTCATTGGTTTTTTTATGGTGGGCGCGTATCAGGAAATATTAGGTGACATGCACAACTTATTTGGCGATACCCATTCCATTAATATTAAACTGGATGATAAGGGCTACCATTTTTATGATTTGCAGGAGGGCGAGCATGTTTCTGATCTGCTGAATTATGTGCATATCAGTAGCGAAGAGCTGAAAGCAGCTTACCGCGAGAAACTGGCAAAAAGTAATCTCAGCGAAATGCAACGGCAAGACTACGAGCAGGAGTTGATTGCCGGGTTGACGTCTTACACTTACCTGGAAAAGTAATATGAAAGCAGGCATGATTGGCTTGGGCGCAATGGGTTTAGGCATGGCCAGAAATCTCGCTAAAGCGGGTTATTTAACGGCTGTCTATAATCGTACCGCTGCAAAAATGGCAGAATTCAATGTTGCGGCTTTTAATCAGCCGGAGGGACTGGCTCGGGAAGTTGATATCGTGTTGATCTGTGTTTCAGCCGACCAGGATGTGTTAAGCATTGTTGAAGCAATAGCAAAAACGATTAAGCCGGGTTCCGTCGTTGTCGATATGTCTACAGTAAGCAGTGAAACGGCGAAAAAAGCCGCCGCGATTCTGGCGGAAAAACAGGTGGCCTTTCTGGATGCGCCCGTATCCGGCGGCGTAGAAGGCGCTAAAAATGGCACACTGGCCATGATGGTTGGCGGTAATGCGGATGCGCTGGAAAAAGCCAGACCGGTACTGGAGGTGATGGCCTCGCGTATTTTACATATCGGCGCTACTGGCACTGGACAGGCCACTAAAGCTGTCAATCAAATCATGTGCGCGGGCATTAACCAGGCGGTTACTGAAGCTCTGGCTTTTGCAGAGGCTCAAGGTTTAGCGATGGATAAAGTCATCGATGTCATTTCGGGTGGCGCATCGGGTAACTGGTTTCTTCAGCATCGCGGCTCTACCATGACCAAAGGAACTTTTGCGCCTGGCTTTAAACTGGAGTTGCATCACAAGGATTTAAAAATCTGCCAGACGATGGCTGCTCAAACTGGGTTTTCTATTCCCATAGCCGACAAGACAGTTGTCGATTATGAGCAGTTAATGGCAGAAGGTTATGGTGATGAGGATATTTCAGCATTGTATCGGCTGAAAAAAATGTAAATTGCGCTTGTAGATAATTATTGAGAGGGGTAGTCCAAATGATAGTATTTCCCCTGGATTGCTATATTAACCCGGAAATCGTACACAATGAATCTTAAGTATCTTGCTTTAATTTGGTTAACCCTGCTTGTCGGCTGCGAAAAGCTCGAACAGCCAGCATCGCCACCACGGCCCGCTTTGGTGATGGTGGTGGGTGCAAAGGCCGCAGCGAATGCCATGGTGTTGGTAGGTGAAATACGCCCTCGTTATGAATCCAGCCAGGGCTTTAGAATTGATGGAAAAATCATTGAACGGAAGGTGGATGTTGGTGCCCGAGTTAATAAAGGTCAAGTGATTGCCCAATTGGATGCAACAGATACCCGTTTAAGTACTGCAGCAGCATTGGCCGATGTTCGCGCAGCGGAATCCGGCTATGCCCTGGCGGCGGCAGAGTTAGAGCGGCAGCGGCAATTGTTTGCCAAAAAATTTATTTCCGCTTCAGCGTTGGATAGTCGGGAGGCTGAGCTTAAAACCGCGAGTGCTCGGCTGGCTCAAGCAAAAGCCCAAGCGAAAGTATCGGGCAATCAAACACAGTACACAAACTTAACCGCCGGTCGCGATGGCGTGGTTACTATGATTCGTGCAGAGCCAGGGCAAGTAGTCGAAGCGGGTGAAGCAGTGGTGAAAATTGCAGACACAAAAGAAACTGAAGTCGTGGTTGCTGTACCGGAGTCACGAATGGCAGAGGTAAAATTAAATGCCCCGGTTATCGTAAAATTGTGGGCAGATCGGCAAAAAACTTACTCGGGCGTTGTCCGCGAAATTTCTCCATCAGCCGATTCCGCTACCCGCGCGTTTAATGTACGCGTGACTATTAATGATGCCGACGAAGCAGTAAAGCTAGGCATGACCGCAGGCGTAAAATTCAATCAGCAGGATGAGCGGCAAACGGAAGAATTTTTGGTGCCAACCACTGCGCTCACTGTAATCAATGGTAAAAAACTGGTGTGGGTAATTGATGCCAATAATAAAGCGCAGCCGCGTGAAGTTATCGCCGGCCAGTTTAGAGAAGACGGTGTATTGATTGCAAGCGGCCTGCAAGCGGGTGAAAAAATTGCTATTGCCGGAGTACATACATTGATTAAAGATCAACAAGTCAAGCCGGTGGTTGAGACAGCGCCATGAGTGAAACGTCTGAAAATAGTGAAAACCGACGTTTTAATCTGTCTGATTGGGCCTTAAAACATCAAACGCTGGTCTTGTATTTGATGCTGGTACTCACTATAGCCGGATTGATTGCTTATACCAAACTGGGCCAGTCTGAAGACCCCCCATTTACGTTCAAGATGATGCTGGTGCGAGCCACTTGGCCGGGTGCCAGCGCGCAAGAAGTTGAGCAACAGGTAACCGACAAACTGGAAAAGAAAATTCAGGAAGTTCCTCATCTCGATTATTCCACAAGTTTTTCACGACCCGGCGAGTCGTTGATCTTTATCGTGGTCAAAGATGATACCTTATCAAAAGACATTCCAGAGGTTTGGTATCAAGTCCGCAAAAAAATAAGTGATATTCGCCATACCTTACCATACGACCTCGAAAGCCTGACCTTTAATGATGAGTTTAGCGATGTCTATGGCAGTATGTACGCATTGACTGGGGATGGCTTTGACTATGCGGCGCTTAAAAAACAGGCAGAGCTGATTAGAACTGAACTGCTTAAAGTGAAAGATGTGGCGAAAGTTGAGTTTTTTGGCGAGCAGAAGCAACGGCTCTTTATCGAAATTTCAAATGCCAAGCTGGTGACGGTAGGCATTAAAACCGCCGACCTTATCACTATTTTGCAGGCGCAAAATGCCGTGGTACGCGGGGGGACGTTTGATTCAGCTGCCGAACGCATACGCATTGCCGTATCAGGACGCTATAGTAAATTAGAGGATTTACGCGAGTTGCGGTTACGTGCCAATAATCAGGATTTTCGTTTGGGTGATGTCGCGCGTGTTTATCGTGGCTATGAAGACCCTCCCCACGACCGGGTGCGCTTTCAAGGTAAAGATACTTTGCTATTGGGTGTGAGCATGAAAGACGGGGGTGATGTCATTGCCTTGGGCCATGCGCTTGATGCAATTATCGCAGGCATTCAACAGCATTTAACGGTCGGTTTAGAACTTAATACTGTTACCTCACAGCCGAAAATTGTGACGAATTCAGTTAATGACTTTGTGAAATCACTGATAGAGGCGTTAGTGATTGTATTGGGCGTCAGTCTTATTTCATTGGGTTGGCGCAGCGGTATCGTAGTCGCCATTACCATTCCGGTCGTGTTAGCGGCTACGTTTTTGGTGATGCAACTCAATGAGATAGGCCTACATAAAATTTCGCTGGGCGCGTTGATATTAGCCTTGGGCTTGCTGGTCGATGATGCCATCATTGCCGTGGAAATGATGTCGTCCAAAATGGAGCAGGGCTGGGACAGAGTCAAAGCGGCATCGTTTGCCTACACATCAACAGCGATGCCGATGCTCACCGGCACATTAGTCACTGTGGCAGGCTTTTTGCCGATTGCAACTGCCGCTTCGGCTACGGGTGAATATACGCGGTCGATTTTTCAGGTAACTGCAATTGCGCTGGTGATTTCGTGGTTTGCAGCGGTGATATTTGTGCCGTATTTGGGCTACCATTTGTTACCCGATTATGCCCACGCGCCGCAGCCTTCAAAAATCATGCTATGGCTGAGAAACAGGCTAAATCTATCTGAAAAAGTCGATAACAGTCACCATCACGATATTTATAACACCTCTTTTTACCGGGCGTTTCGTGCACTCGTCACCACCTGTGTCCGTTACCGAAAAACGGTCATTGCCATTACGCTGGCGTTGTTTGTAGTGTCTATTATTGGCTTTGGCAAGGTGCAACAGCAGTTCTTTCCGGATTCGACCCGGCTCGAGTTGATCGTCGATTTGCGCATGACCGAAGGCGCTTCATACTCGGCTACCGAAACCCAGGTGAAAAAATTAGAGCAATGGTTGCAGGATTGGACTAAAAAAAATCAAGGCATTGAAAATTTTGTAGCCTATATCGGCACAGGCGCCCCCCGCTTTTATTTGCCGCTGGATATTCAATTGCCACATCGCGGATTTGGGCAATTTGTGATTTTGAGTAAAACCCTAGCGGCGCGTGAAGCGTTACGTAATGATTTACTCACCTTGTTTGAGAACGATTTTCCTGCCTTGCGGTCTTCCGTATTGCGTCTGGAGAATGGCCCGCCCGTGGGCTTCCCGGTACAATTTAGGGTGTCAGGAACGGACATTCAGCAAATACGTGAAATTTCCCGCCAAATTGCCCGGGTGATGCGCGCCAATAATAGCCTGGTGAATGTACAACTCAATTGGGAAGAGCCTAGCAAAGTCGTCAACGTGACGATAGATCAAGCCAAAGCGCGTTTATTAGGGGTTAGCTCTGTCGATATAGCCAATGTGCTCAATGGCGCCATGCAGGAGCTTTACATCACTGAATTTAGAGAAGGCATAGAGCGTATTGACTTAGTCGCGCGCGCTCCGGAATTTGAGCGTACACGTTTGTCGCATTTGCCGGACTTAATGATTAACACGCAGACAGGGGTAGGTGTCCCTTTATCGCAAATGGCGACGATTACTTCAGCGTTTGAAGAAGGGGTTATTTGGCGGCGTAATCGTGTGCCGTCGATTATCGTACGCGCTAACTTACAAGGGAATCTGCAAGCCCCCGTGGTGTCGCAACAAATAGAGGATAAGCTAGCAGACATTAAAGCCGCACTACCACTAGGCGTAAGCATAGAAACAGGCGGTGCCGTTGAAGAGTCTGCCAAAGGCGGCGCTTCGGTGGCGGCAGGATTTCCGCTTTTTTTATTTGCGGTTCTCACCCTTTTGATGATTCAGTTACAGAGTTTTTCACGCGTATTTTTAGTGCTGCTGACGGCGCCATTAGGTTTAATTGGCGTCACAGTTGCATTGTTACTATTTGATAAACCATTTGGCTTTGTCGCCATGCTGGGCACAATTGCGCTGTCAGGCATGATCATGCGTAATTCCGTGATCCTGGTCGATCAAATCGACCAGGATCGAGCATCAGGACTGGAGCCTTGGCAAGCAGTAGTCGAGTCAACGATACGCCGATTCAGGCCCATTGTACTCACCGCCGCCGCCGCAATCTTGGCGATGATACCGCTTACCCGGAGTGTCTTTTTTGGCCCGATGGCGGTTGCGATAATGGGTGGTTTGGCAGTTGCGACTTTGCTGACAGTCTTATTTTTGCCTGCACTTTATGCGGCATGGTTTAGAGTAAAAGTACCATCAACAATCTAATAAATTGATTAATAATGATAAAAAAACAGCCGTTACCGAAATTAAGCGGGTTAAATTTCGGCGGACTAAAACAGTTGACCCTTGTTATTTCGCTCATTTGCGCAACGTCTGTATTAGCGACGAAAGCCTTTGCAGAGGACAAACCACAATCTCTTGTGGATATTTATAATCAAGCGCTAGCGCATGACCCAATATTGGCGTCTGCTTTGAGCGCCA
>Ga0209797_10000725_pt1 | contig 16582 bp, 5 predicted proteins | sample DOMMetBare3Fresh_2_FD_187472 | JGI IMG/M metagenome (GOLD analysis project Ga0209797, IMG submission 187472) | Wetland sediment microbial communities from St. Louis River estuary, USA, under dissolved organic matter induced mercury methylation -... | ecosystem: Environmental > Aquatic >... | reverse complement strand
CACGGTGTCCGAGCCGGTCAGGGTCAGCGTCCCGGTGGCGGCGGTCCAGGTGCCGGTGATGTTGGCCGTGTTGGCGAAAGCCAGTACGTCCTGTCCGTTTTGGTAGTTGGTCGTGATTCGCACGGTGGCTGAGACCACGTTGGCGTTGTCCACGTCGTTGAGCGTGATGGTGTCGGTGATGGTCGTGGCAGCCGCGTTTTCGGTGTAACCGAGCGCCGTGCCTTCGATTCCGGCCAGCACCGGCGCGTCGTTGACGGCGTTGACAGTGACGCTCGAACTCGCCGTGGCAGTGCTGAACGCGGTCGAGCCGCCGTTCCCACCGGTCAGCGTGATCTGTACGTTATCGAACAGCAGGCTGTTTTGTGTCGGGTTGACAACGCCGTTCACCACGTAGAAGCGGATCCGAGTGTTCGATGCGATATAGGCCGTGATGTCGACGCTCAGTGTTCCAACGCCCGTGTTAGTGGTTGCGTTGAAAGTCGCACCGGCCAGCGGCGTGTACGTCGCGCCGCCGTCGCTCGATGCCTCGATGCGAAACGCTGCCGAGCCGCCCAGCGAGTTGTCGTAGGCCAAAGACAACGTCGCAGTCTGGGCGCCACTCAGGTCGGCCTCGCGGTACAAGTAGTTGCCGTTGTCATGGACCGTCGCTTGCAGCTGGTTGCTGGTCACTGCGAACCAGCCACCCGAAGCGCCGCCGCCATTGGTGTCATTCTCGACCCAGTCGCCCGACCAGTTCAGGCTGCCGTTGTTGTTGCTGTAGGAGACGACGCTGAACGTGTCGAGCAGGTTGCCTGCCGTCCCCAGCGTATCGGCTGTGCTGCCCGCCACGCCGCTGGTCTGGTCCCAGGCCCTGAAGGTGATGCCGCCCGCGACTGTGCCGTTCCAGTTGGCGTTCGGTACGAAGCGCACATAGGTCGTGGCGTCGGCCGCCAGCAGCCGCGCTGCCGAAGCGCTGGGCGCGCCGAAATCGATCCACAGGCCGCCGCTGTTGAGCGAGTACTGCCAGGTGCCGTTCGTGTTGTCGACCGCGGTGACCGCAATTCCGGTCTGCGCGGCAGGGTCCACGTCGCCCGTCATGCCGGCGATCAGGACCGAGACCAACGTGCCGGGGTCGGTGGCCGGGTCCTCGTTGATCGTGGCGAGGTTGTTAGCACCGGTCAGCGTCGGCGCGGTGTTCGAGGCCGTCACGATGATCGACGCATTGGCCGTCGCCGCGCTGAAGGCTGTGGTGCCGCCGCTCGCGGTGACGTCGGCCGTGCTGCCGGCCACGCCGCTGGTCCGGTCCCAGGCCTGGTAAGTCAGACCGTTGATGACGGTGCCACTCCAGTTGGCCGTGGGCACAAAGCGCACGTAGGTGGACAGGTCTGCGGTGAGCAACCGCGCAGCGGCGGTGCCCGGTGTGCCGAAGTCGTTCCAGGTCAAGCCACCGTTGGTCGAGTACTGCCACGTGCCGTTGCTGTTGTCGACCGCGGTGACGGCTATGCCTTGCAGGGCGCCGCTGTCCACGTCGGTCACATGGCTGGCGATCAGGTCGGCGACCAGCGTGCCCGGGTTGCTCACCGGGTTGCGGTTGATCGAGCCGACGTTGTTAGTGCCCAAGAGCACCGGCGCATCGTTAATCGGATTGACGGTAATGGTCGCGGTGGCGATGTTCGAGTCCGCGTTGCCGTCGTTAACCAGGTAGGTGAACGAATCCGTCCCCGCGAAATCCGTGTTAGGCGTGTAGGTAAACGTGCCGTCGGCGTTGAAAGTCAGGGCCCCGTTCGACGTACTCGTAACGAGTGTCGCCTGGAGCGAATTGCCGTTCGCGGCCGTGTCGTTACCCAGCACACCGGCATTCGCAGGCGCGCTCTGTGCGACGCCGTGCGTGATGAACGCGCTCGTCATCGCAAGGTAATCCGCGCGGATCCATGCGGCGCTGCGGCCGGTCGCGGCAATTCTGGCTTCGTCGATCAAGCCGGCGTAATAGGAGCTCGAGCCATCGTCTTCGCTGCCCAGCGCCGCGTTGGTCGAATTGCCAGCGCTGGCCGGACCCGTGAGGCTGAGGCCATTGGTCGTGGTTGCCTGGGCGACACCGTTTACATAGATGGTGATCGTATTCGCGGCGTAATCGATCACTCCGACTACATATGACCAGGTGCCGGCAGCAACCGCGGTCGTCGTTGTGTCAAGTCGCGCCGTCGGCATCGAGTCGGGTCCGCGGGCGAAAACTTCCACCAGCCCATTGTTGAGCCGCAAACCTACGCGTGAGTTCGTTGTCGTTGTCAGGCCGTTGTCAATCGACAGGCTGACAATATTGGGCGTGCCGGCCACCGAGGTCGGATTGATCCATGCCGACACCGTCACCTGGTTGACGCCGTTGGCGAATCCCCTGCTGGCCCCCAGGTCGACGTAGTCGTTAGCACCGTCGAAGCTCTCCGCGCCGCCGACCTGCCCACTGGCAGGCGCCACGCCGTTCATCAGCGTGCCGGAAAAACCATTCGGCGAGGAGTCGAGTTCGGTCGTGCCGCCCGTCTGGCCGAGGTGATATACGGCTGTGTAGTCATTGCCTGTCCAAACCGCTGCCGGGTTCTGGCCGGCCGGCGCGCCCGCATTGCCGTAATACATCCAGATGGAATCCGCGCCGGAGGTGTCCACTTGTGGCACTTTCACCCACACGTACGAGTCTCCGGATTCATTCCAGCGCTCTATTTCATAGGCGAGCGGCGTGCCGTCGGCGTCGAAGAAACGCAAATCAGCACCGTTGTCCTGGGTGCGGGTGTAATCGATGTTGCCGCTGTTGAGTACGATGAGAACCGGATAGTCCGTCAGGGCTTGTGCACCCACGAACGCGTTACCGGAAAACGTCAGCTGCTGACGGTCGGTCCAGGCCGTGTTCCACCAATTGACTGCGAGCGGATTGTCCTCGTTGACGCTGTAGCTGTCATTGACCGCGACTGGTGCTGTGCCTGCGATCACGCTCTGCGTGGCGCCGAACTCGGACGTGTTATTGCTGGTGTTAGTCGACGTGGCTGTGATCGAGTCGCCGACGGACAGTCCACTGACGGTGAGCGCTCCACTGAAATTGCCGCTGGCATCGGCCGTCAGGTAACCGAGGAACGTCTGACCCTCGCCGTTAGCCGAACGGAAAATCTCCACCCGCGCGTAGGCGAACGCACTTTGCCCCGCCGCGCTACCGACGTAGCCGCTGACCGTCAGTGAGGTGCCGCTCAGGGCGGCATTGGTGAACACCGGCGCGTCCATGTCAGCGTTAGGCAAGGCGTTATTCAGGGCGCCGTCATTCGCGGTCACGCCGTCGCCGGTCGCCCCCGCGACACTGCGCGGATCCCGATCGATACCCAATCCGGCGTTGTTGTAAATCGAATTTTCGCTGATTGTGTTTTGCGACACCACGCCGCCGGTCGATGCCAGCAGCACACCGGGCCCGGAGTTCGCGCCGCCATCGCCCAGCGTGTCGGTGATCACGTTGCGCCGGATCACGTTGTCGTACGAGCCGCCGGCTATGGCCAGTCCCGCGGTCTGGCCGCGTTCCAACGTGTTGTTCTCGATCAGGTTATTGTGCGCGCCGTACCAGAGTTCGACGTCCTGCCCGTTGTACGCGAACAGCGTCGGCCCGCCATGCTGCGCGTCGTGCACGTAGTTGCCGCGTACGACTGCATTGACGCCCTGGACATTGACCAGGCTTGCCGACGTGTGCACGAAACCGGAGAAGGCAACCTCGTTGCCCGTGAAATTGACCGGCTCCATATTGCCGGCGGCGAGGCCGGCCAACTGCACGGCGTCCCAGTTAACGTCGGCAATGAAATTCTGCGTGATGTTGGCGGCGCCATTGGCCTGCAGCGCCACGTCAGCGCGCGTCGCGAGTCCGGGATCGCTGCCATCCGCCCGCGGACCTAACACCGTGCGCGTGATCGTGGCCGCGCCGCTGGCCAGAACGTTTGACTGCACTAACACCGCCCGGCCGGCGCCGGCCGACTGGGCGCCATAGATGGCCAGGTCCTGTATGGCTGCATTCGCCGCGCCGACGCGAATACCGTACTGCTGGCCCGCGGCATTCAATTCGAACTCAGGCCGCGCGGTGGCGGTCAGCGGCAGGTTGTCGACGCCGACCGTGCGGCTGGTGTTGACATTGCCGGGATTGTTGACCTCGCTGAGATCGGTCGTGCCATCGAGGAAACTGAACGCGGTGCCGTCGACGATCGTTCCCGCGTCGCTGATCGTCGGCAGGCTGGCCCCGCTCAAGGTCACTGTCCACCAGCTGCTGCCGACCCCGCTGGAGTTCGTCGGCACGACCGGCACGAAGCGCAGCGCCTGCCCACCGGCGAGCGCATTCGCGTTCTGCAGCGACTGGCGGAACGAGCCCTGGATACTGCGCCCCGCGCCGGGATCGTCGTCCGATGCATCGGTGCCCTGGTCCCGGACGCCGGTCACCACGTTGAAACTGAAGGCGGCATCGAGCCCGGTCACGCTGGCGCCCGCGACAACGACGCGTGTCACGTGCTCGGCGGTCGCCAGGCTGGTCGCATTGTCGGAAACATCGCCACGGCGGCCCCCGAACGCGGCTCCCGAACCCACCAGCGTGCGCGTCCCGCCGCTGCCGTCCGCGGCCAGCGTGCCCGCGACGCCGTAGGTCTGCTCGGCCCACACGTCACTCTGCGCGAATCCACCGTTCAGCCCGACGCTGGGCGTGACGGTACGCGAGTCGACCACGACCCAGTTCACACCGTCCGCCGCGTAGAAAGAGTAGCGGCCGGTGACATCGGTCACCGTGGTGCTAACAAGCACATCGTCTACGCCGTCGGCCTGTCCGTCGCCGCCGTCCTGATAGAGTCGTACGGTCACGCCGGCGCGGCCGACGCCGTCGTCGACAACGCTCCCGTTCGCGTTGACATCCTCGTAGATCGTGCCTTCGAGCCGCTGTCCGGCCGGCAGGTCCTGCGAAAACTCGGAGGTTACAAGTAACAACTGATCCGTGGCGGTGGCGGTGATAATCTCGCCAGTCACGACCGCAGCGCTGAGTACGACGCTGAAGCTGACATTGCCGCTGGCGTCCGTGGTTACATCGGTGTATCCGAGGTAGCGCTGTCCCTGCCCGTAACCCGATGCATCGCCGGCGGCGCTGGCGAAAAACTCGATTCGATAGCCCCGCACCAATGCAAGACTGTCGTAGGTCCCGGAAATCGTGACTTGCGTCGGGCTGTTGATGGTGACGCTGGTCAGCACCGGGAAGTTCTTCAGCGCATTGGCGCCTGCGTCGACGTCGCCGGCGTCGTTCAGGGTCACATAGGGAGCGGTCCCGCGCGCCGGCGAGTCGGCCGCGCTCAGAAGATCGATGCCGATGCCAGCGCCCCCGGCACCGTTCGCAAAAATTGAGTTGCGGCTGAACACGCCGCCGCTGACGCCGCTCGCGACCAGCACGCCAGTGCCCACATTGCCGGTGATGACGTTCTGTTCGATCAGGCCACCGGTGCCGCCGCTGATGCGGATGCCTGCGGTTTGATTGCCGCCGGACCCGTTGTTAGCAATCGTGTTATTGCGGATGACGTCGCTGCCGACCGCTGCCAGGAGTTCTATGCCCTGGGCGACCTGCCCGGTGACCAGGTTGCCGGTGATCGTATGGTTCGCGCCCCCGTCGATGCCGATGCCGGGGATAAAGGTCATCACGCCGAGCCCGCCACCGCGGATCTCGTTGTCGGTGATGGTCAGGTCCGTGGAGCTGCCGTAGGCCCAGATGCCCTGGCCGGTGGCGAAGCCGATCAGGTTGTCGCGAACGGTGCCGTTAGCGACGTTATCAAAGATGATGTTCGCGCCGTCGGTGCGCGGGCCTGCGCCCGGATCCGTGAACGACGCTGCGCTGGCGCCGATCACATTGTTCTCGATCAGCGTACCGGAGGTGCCGGACCCGACGTGGATGTCGGCGAAACCGTTGTTCCAGTTGCCGCCGCCGAAGCCATAGATTGCAAGGTTGCGAATGGTGGCGTTATTCGCTGCAACATCCAGCCCGTTGGCGATATTTGCTGCGCCACTATTGTCGTAGATCTCGAGTTCGGGCCTGTTGACCCTGCCGAGCGACAGCGCGCTCGTGCCCACGGTACCGCCGGTGCCCAACTGCCCGGAATTGCTGTCGACCAGCGTACTGCCGTCCGTGCGGCTGTAGGCCGTGCCGTCAATCGTCGTCGCTGCGTCCCGGATCCCGGGCAGCACAGTGGTGACGCCGATACTCCACCAGTTGCCGCCGCCGCCGGAGGCGTTGCTCGGCGTCGCGGGAACGAACCGCATCGTGTTAGCTCCGCTGATGGCATTCGCATTCTGGATGAACTGCCGCAGCGAGCCCTGGATCCAACGATTGTTCGCGCCATCGTCGTCCGCGCTGTCACCACCGCGGACGGTCGTCACCACGTTGAAGCTGAAGGCGCTGTCGACATTCGATTGGCTGGCACCCGCGAGCGTGACCCGCGTGACATGTTCGGCGCCCGCCAGCGACGCGGCATTGTCGCTGACGCCGCCGCGGCGGCCGCCGAATGCGACGCCGGCCGCTCCGAGAATGCCAGTACCGCCCGCGCCGTCGGCGGACAGCGCGCCGGCTGCACCATAGGTCTGCTCGGCCCAGACATCGCCCTGGTTGAAAGAAGCATTGAACGCGGCACTGGGCGCCACGGTCCTCGAATCTACAACGACCCAGTAGGTACCACCGAGCAGGTTACTGGTCTGGTAGTGACCCGCGCCGTCGGTCACCACGGTTTCAACGAAGACGTCATCCACGCCATCGGCAAGCCCGTCGCCGCCGTCACGATAGACGTTCACGCTGACCGCGCCCGCGCCGCTCGCATCGGCAAGATTGCCGTCGCCGTTCGTTTCCAGGTAGACGTTGCCCTGGATGCTGTAACCGACGCTGGCCGCCACGTTTTGCGAGAATTCAGATGTCCCGCCATAGACGCCAGACAGATCCGGCGTGGCGGTTGCGGACACGAAGTTTCCGATCGCGACCGATACGCCGGTCAACGTGGCGTTGATTACCGCGTTGCCGCTGCCGTCGGTCGTGACCATTGCGAAGCCGAGGAAAGTCTGGCCCTCTCCATGGCTGCTCGGATCGGCGGCACTGGATGCGAAGAATTCGATGCGCAACGTGGTGTTTGCGCTGCTGTTGATCGTGCCGGTGACCGTGAGCTGCGTGCCATCGGTGCGCGCCACCGTGAGCACCGGGAAATTCTGCAGACTGTTAGGCCCGGTGTCGGGGTCGTCGGAATCGTTGGCGGTAACGCCATCGCCGGTGCCGAGCTCGATGCCAAGCGCCGCGTTGCCGAAGATCCGGTTGCCCATGATGGCATTGCCGACGGTCGAGTTGTCGCGAACCTCGATGCCGTTGATGTCGTTGCCGAATATCAGATTGCCGTCATTGGGACCCACGCCACCGATAATGTTGCCGGTCGCATCATTTGGCGCATCTTCGTTGATGTCGATGCCATCGCGGCTATTGCCGACGTCCAGCGTGCCGGTGTAATCCGTGCCTATATAGTTGCCCTGCACGACATTGTTGTCGCTGCCGTCGATCTCGATGCCGTCGCTGCCGTTGCCGGAGATGACGTTGCGCGCACCGATACTCGCACCGCCGATGATGTTGCCGCCGCCGCGATTGATGTCGATGCCTTCCTGGTCGTTGCCGCGGTCGAGCGTGCCCCCGGCGTCGGTGCCGATGTAATTGCCCAGGACCTGGTTGGCACTGGCATCGACTAACACGATGCCCGAATACAGGTTCCCGGAGATCACGTTCCGGTCGGCGGCGGTGAGACCGCCGATTACGTTGTTATTGGACTCGACGCGAATGCCGCCGAGGTAGGAGGTATTCGACACGTTGTTAGCTGCGACCGTAGTGCCGTCCGCGCCCAGGCCGACAAAGTTGCCGGCGATGGTATTGCCGGCGCTTTGCACCAGGATGCCGCTCTGGTCGAAATTCCCGATGGCCAGGCCGCGAATCGTGCTGCCGGCGCTGCCCGCCGCGAGGACGATGCCGTTCGCGACGCCGGCGCCGGCGCCATCCAGCACGATCGCCGGACTGCTGCCGTTAGCCGGGAAACTGTCGTCGGTCGTCGCGTCGATGGTGACCGCGTCGGTGATGGTCAGCGCCGACGCGAGGTTGATCGTATGCACGCCTGTGCCGGGAATCGCGAATGTAATGCTGTCCGCGACGCCCACCGAGGCGTTCGCCTGTGCGAGGGCATCCCGCAGCGAGCCCGCGCCGGAATCGTTGGTGTTGGTGACGGTGTACGTGGCCAGCGTTCCCGTCCACGACGCCTGCGCAGCGGCATCGACGACCACGCCGGTTTCGATGGCGCCGGTAGTGGCTTCCAGGTTCCAGTTGGCGCTGCCGGCGTCGCGTCCCGTGCGATCGATGCTCGCCGCAATGTCGGCGCCCGTCAGCTGCGCAAGCGTCTGCATCGCCAGCTCACCGGCCGCCCCCGCGCCGAAACTGCAGCCGTAGATCAGGATGTCGGCGTCGGGCGTGAGGCTCTGGCCGATCTGTGCCAGCGCCCGCGCATACTCCGTGCTGATGGACTCTTGAGTCAGGAAGGCCGAGCCGAGATGCAACTCGGCCGTGTTGCCTTCGCCGATCAGGTGGATGGCGTCGATGCCGGTGCGGCCCTGCAGCGTGTTAGCAATCTGGGTGATGCCATCCTGGCTGGGATCGATGATGACGATCTCCGCAGCCGGATTGATGCCGTCCACCAGTTGCTGGTAGTTCTCGACCCGCGCATCGATGAAGACGATTTCCTGGCGTTGGTCGGCGATTGCCTGCGAGGCCGGCGCGACTTCGTAGCTCGCGGCGGATTGATCAACCAGCGTCTCGTAGAAAAATTCCTGCGGCTGATGCTGCAGCGGCAGACCCGGCGCAATATCGGCGGACAACAGTATCCTGGGCTCGAGTTCCTCCAGCCGGAACCGGTCCGCCGCCGGCCGTGGCGCGCCGCCGGCGCCCGGATCAACCGGGCGGCGCTTGCGACGCTTGAAGAAACCGAACATAGCTCGCTATCCGGTCAGCGCGCCTGGGCAACAGTACCGCGCCGCGCCGTGTCAGGCGCCACAGTCGGCAATGCTGCAGCGCGTCCGCGGCGCTCGCGCAATCCGGGCGACGCAAGGCGCGGCGTGGGCCGTCCCTGAGGCGCTAGCGGCACGTTTTCGGCCGCCGTTTCACCGGGCTGGAGGAACCGCACCGAGCAGCGCAGGCCGCTCGGCAGCGAGTAGTCCGAGTTTGCTAACAATACCCGCGCCCGGAAGGTGCCGCTGGCGGCGTCCGCCACCCGATCGACGACTGCGACCGAACCGACGTAATACCCGGTCAATGGCGCCTCGGGAACGATGACCGCTTTCTGGCCGACTTTGACCGCGCCGAATGCCGCGACCGGCATGATGGCTTCGGCACGCAAGGTCTGGATCTCGGCGATGCGCAGGATCGGCCGATCCTCCGCGGATTCGCCCGGCGACAGGTAACGATGCACGACGACACCCCGGACCGGGCTGCGCACCACATGGCGATTGAGGACTTCCTGCGCCTGGCGCGCTTCGAGCTGCGCCAGGCGCTGGTTCTCGCGCGCCTGTTGCGCCTGCAGTTCGCGCAAGCGCGCCGAAGTCTTGGTCTCGTCGAACTGGTCGCCCGATACGGCACTCTGGTTGTACAGGGTTCCGACGCGTTCGCTGCGCCGCGCAGCAAATTCGGCGTTCAGTTGATCGGCGCGAACCTGTGCGTTAGCAGCGGCGCGCGCGCGCGCGAGGTCCATCGCCGCTTGTTCGACACTCGAGTCGAAACGCGCCACAATCTGGCCTTCTTCAACCGTATCGCCGCGATCGACCAGTACCTGCGACAGCACGCCGCGCACCGAACTGCTCAGGTCTACGACCCGATTGGGCTCGAGCAGGCAGTCCGTGGCGGCGGCGTCGCCGGCCAGTGACCGTGCCGCCGGTAGCGCCAGGAGCGCAGCTGCAGTAAACCGCAGCGTCAGGTTTCGTGATTTCATCTTCATGGTCACTCCATCATTCCAGTAAACGAAAGCGCATCGCCGATGCGACGATCCTCAACAAGGGCGCGGCGGCGCTGCTGCGCCGCACTCGCCTGCAACTTCCAGCGCAGCCAGCGCAGCAACCCCGACACGAGTAAATTACCGACCGCAGACTTTCCTGCCACGCGCCCGGCCAGCGCGGCACGCAGCCAGGCCGGCGCGTGCAGGCGGATCAGCGCGTCCTCGAGCGACAGCACGAAAACGTGGCTGCCCGGGTCACCCTGACGACCCGCGCGACCGATCAGCTGCCGGTCAAAGCGCCGGGACTCGTTGAATTCCGTTGCGATCACGTGCAACCCGCCTAACACTCCGACGCCGCCGCCAAGCTTGATGTCGGTGCCGCGGCCGGCCATGTTGGTCGCCACCGTGACGTGGCCTGCCTGACCGGCCATGGCAATGACCGCGGCCTCAGCCTGGTCGTTGCGCGCGTTGAGCACGGCATGCGGCACCGCTGCCGCCGCCAGCTCGCGGCTGAGTTCCTCCGACGCGACGACCGTACGGGTCGCGAGCAGCACCGGTCGTTTCGCCCAGTACATGTCGCGGCAGCGCGCGATGATGTGCTCGCGCTGCTGACGCAGCGTTGCGTGGACGAAAACGCCATCGGCGGTGTTTGCGTTGGGCCGGTGCCGCGGCACCTCGAGCATCCGCAGCCCATACACGCGCCATAGTTCCGCGGCGACTTCGCGCGCCGTGCCGGTTGTCGCGCCCAGCCGGTGGTAACGGCCGAACAGGCGCTGATAGGTGATGCGCGCAATGGTTTCCCTGCCGCCCGAGATCACGCGGCTCTCCTTGGCTTCCACCAACTGGTGCAAACCCAACTCCCAGGAACGGTCCGGCAACACGCGACCGGTGTTAGCATCGACAATCTGTATGCCGTCGTCGCGCACCAGGTAATGCTCGTCGCGTCGCAGCAGATGCAGCGCGACCAGCGCCTGCCTCACGAGTTCCTCGCGGCGCCGCATGGCCAGCCAGAATTCGCCAAGTGACGCTGCGCGAACATCGATCGCAACCCGGCCGGCGGCAGTCAAGACGACACGCCGCTCGGCGTCCTGGCATGTGAAGTGCTCGCCTGGCGCCAGTTGCCGCGCGAGATCCAGCGCGGTACGGAATATCTCCGGCGGATACATCGGAGCACATTCGCGCGACAGGATCAGCGGAGTGCGGCATTCATCGATCAGCACGCTGTCGGCTTCATCGACGATGCCGAACTCGAGACCTGCTAACAACGGATCGGCGGCGCCGGTCAGCCGGTCGATTTCCCGGTGCAGTGGACCGCGGCGCTGCCCCATCGACACCCGGTCACGCAGGTAATCGAATGCCAGGGTCTTGTTGCTGCAATAGACGACATCAGCGCGCCAGGCCGCGACGCGCGCAGCGTGCGCCCGTATCAACGGTGTTATGCCGGCGACGCGCAGGCCAAGGGCGCCATACAGCGGCGCGAGTTCGCGCGCATCGCGCTCGGCAAGGTAATCGTTGATGGTGATCACGTGGGTACGCATGTGCGCTAACGCGGCGGTTGCGGCTGCGAGCGCGACTGCCAGCGTCTTGCCCTCGCCCGTCGCCATCTCGGCCAGCATTCCGTGCAATATCGCCCAACCGCCCTGCACCTGGCACGGATAAGGCCGCTGACCAAGACTGCGTTGCGCCGCCTCGCTGATCACTGCGAAGGAACGCGCGCACAAAGCGTCGGTCAGGCCCTGCATGGAGAATTGCCGCCGCAGGCCGAGCACTTCGCCTGCCAGTGACTCGTCACTGGCCGCGGCCAGGGCACCCGACAATGCTTCGACCTGCGCGACGAATTGCTGGCTACGCCGCAACGCGCGCCGTTGCGTCCAGAACGGCGTCGCCAGGGTTCGCCAGAACTGACGGTCCCGCGATGCGTGCTGGTCATCGGCGCGCTCCGGGTAGCGTCCGAGCCATGGCACCGGCAACGTGGCGGCATTATGCATTGAGCCGCCTCAGGAACAGCTGGCGTGCGGCGCGATAGACGCGCAGCGCCAGTGCTTCATTGCCGTAACTGAAACGCACATACGCCCGACCACCCAGGCGCTGCAAGGGGCTGTCAAGCGCGAGCTCGACGCGAAATATCGGTGCAAGGCTGCGAATTCCGCTCGGATCATCCGGCGCCACGGCAATCGTCCCTCCGGCTAACGTGCCGAGTGCCGCGCTCGGCAACTCAAACCCGCCCGCCGGTGTCAGGCGCGCAATACGCGCAATGTGCACGCCCGACGGATCCTCCGACAGACGCACCTGAACATTGCGTATCCGGGTCTTCAGCAGGCCGATGTCATCCTGATCCACGACCGCGATGACGGTGCCGTGGGTAGCCGCCACCACATAGCCGATCACATCGCCCTGATGGAAATAGCGCCCCGGCACGTCTTCGGGCCGCGCAACGAGGAACAAGCCGTCGGTCGGACTGATGAGTGTCAGAGCGGCGCCGCGCTTTTGTGCAACTTCAAGGTTAGTCTTGGCCCGCTGCAGTTGCGCCAGCATGGTGCCGGCGTCCACCGTATCGGTGGCTCGGGCTGCGAGATAGCGCGCGTCGGCGGCGCGGAACTCCGCCTCGGCCCCCGCGAGCCTGACGTCCACGTTAGGATCGTCCAGCGCCGCCAGCGGCTGCCCGGCTCGCACCGTCGTGCCCGGCTTGCTGAGCCATTGCTGCAGCGTGCCATCGGTCCCCGCGCGCACTTCGCCGTACTCCGGCAGCCACACGATGCCTTCGGCACGGGACGTGAGCGGCACCGGGGCGACACCCAGTCCGATGACCAGCAGGCCGACTGCCGCTGCGCGCAACATGACACTGCGGCGCGCGGCCTGCACGGTGGGTTCGTCGACCAGCCTGCGCATGGCGCGCAGCGCCGGGTAGAGCAATTGCGCCGCGACGCTCCAGAGTCCGACGACGACAGCTAACGTTTTCGACCAGGAGGCGATCAGCAGCACGATGGCGGCAAGGACCACCAGCCGGCAGGCGAAGGCCGCAGGCGCATACAGGCTCAGCCAGCGCCGCTCACCGCTCGCATCGCTGACACTGCGGGCATCCTCGAGTCCCAGTACCCAGCGGCGGAACAGGTAACCGATGTGTGCGTTGGCGCGTTGCGCGAGATTCGGTATCTCGAGGAAATCGCTCAGTACGTGGTAACCGTCGTAGCGCAGCAGCGGATTGCCGTTGACCAGCAAAGTCGAAACGCCGGCGATCAGCATGACCTTGTAGGCCGTGGCGCGCAGCAGACCAGGTTCGATTCCCGCCCAGACGATCATGGCCACGGCCGCGATGAACGCTTCCGCCAGGATGCCGGCTGCGCCGACGAACATGCGCGCACGCTTGTCAGGAAATGCCGCGGACGCCGACGCATCGACGTAGGGCACGGGCAGGAAAACCAGCCACATCAGCCCGATTTCATGTACCTCGGCGCCACGCGCCTTGACAGCGTAGGCGTGGGCCAGCTCGTGCACCGCCTTGATAGCCGGGTAGATGAGCAGCGCGATCGCGACCGAACCCGGCGCGAGCGTCAGGTCCGCCCAGCTGCGGCCGAGCTCCTGCCAGTGCAGGCCGCAGAGGACCAGGCCCCAGGCCACAACCAGGAACCAGGTGCCGAGACCCCAGGCCCCTAACAAATGGCGTACGAACGGCATGGTTTTGGTAAGAAAAGCGTCCGGATCGAAAAGCCGCGTGCGGATTGCCAGCGGGTTGGCAAAACGCGCCAGCCAGTCGCGCGACTGCCGGCCGCGCAGGCGCTGCAGCAGTTCGCGCACATCCGGCGCCATGTCGATGCTGAGCGCGTCCGCCTGATGCAGTTGCGCGAGCAGGCGCACGATTTCATCCTGCGTCGGCATGTCTTCGTCGCCACGGCCCGCCAGCTCCCAGATTTCCGCGACTGTGCGCACGCCGTCCATGAGTGCGATCACGCGCTCAGCCGCGACGGAAAAACGGAACATGCGGCCGCTGGCAGGATCCTGGATGATGTACCAGGTCTCGCCACGGTAAACATGACGGCCGACCCTGAGATGCGAGCGCAGCGCCGGCCGTAATGCGGCGACACGGTACCAGTGAATGCTGTGCATCGACTCGCTCACGACCCTAACTCCACAGACCTAACGACCAGAATTTCAGGCTGAGCCAGTCAAATACGTCATGCGTCCAGAGCCACACCAGGCGCGCGTGGCCGACCTCGAACTTGGCAACGCCCTGCATGCCCGGCCGCAAGGCGGGCGACCCACGCAGCAACCGCGCCTCGACTTCAAAAACATTTTTGCCATCGACGACCTCGGACACCGGGGTCACGCGCTCGACCACGATATCCAGCCCGTCGCCCGGCAGCGCCTGCAGCACCAGCCGGCCCTTGTGCCCGGCCCGGATCCGCGCGACGTCGCTTTCCGCCACGCGGACGCTGACGCGGTAGCCGTCCAGCGGCGCGAGTTCGAACAGCGTCGCGCCGCGCTGGACCGGCGCGCCAATCGACTGGCTGAAGTCACCGCTGACCACCATGCCGGCGATCGGCGTACTAATCTCGGCGCGCGCCAGGTTGTCCTCGGCGAGTTCGTATTGCGCCGCCGCGCTGTCCACTTCAGCGCGCAGCACAGTCACCTTGGCGCTGTCGAGCATGGCCATGGCTTCACGGTATTCATTCATCGTGCGGTTGTATTCCGCCTGCCATTTCGCGACCTCCAGGCTCAGCGCCTGATCGTCGAGTGTCGCGAGCACGGCGTTGGCCGCGACCAGGTCGCCTGGCCGCGCGGGCGCCGAGGCGATGAATCCATCCACCGGAGCTAACACGACGCGCTGCACGCTGCCGCGCAGCACTGCGGTGCCGGACACGCGGTGCGTGACATTGATCAGGCTGGCGACCAGCAGCACCGCCGCCGCGCTCAGCGAAACCAGTTTGAGGACCGGGCGTCGCGGACCGAATATATTGCGAACCGACTCCGCCCATGCAACGCGACACCGGTCCAGGACGCCGAGGTCCGCACGCCGCAGATTGACCAGTAGCGGACCCACCAGCGCGAGCTGCGCCTGGCAGCGCTCCAGTGTCGTGCGATCCCGTGGCCCGCCCTGCGCCCACTCGAAAGTCACGGCGCCAGTCATGACTGCGCCATCCGCAAACGGCACAGTAGCCAGGGCACTGCAATGCGCCTCGCGCAGCAGCGCGCGCTGGGCGCCGGTCTCGCGCGTTGCCGGCGTCGCATTCTCGGGCGCGGTCAGCGTACTTGCCTGTCGAATCGCCTCCAGCATCGCTTCGCGCACGGCTGTCGACAGTGCCGTAGCGTGCTCCAGCGCGGCGCTGCTCGAGACTGCAATCAGCCGCACGCTCTTGCCGCGCAGCATGCCGAGACTGACGCGATCCGCACCCAGCAGGGTGGCAAGGTGATTGACCACGGCGGTGGCGGCCGCAGACAGCTCAGGATGCTGCAGCGCCGTGGCAATGAGATCCAGCGCGTCTTGCGGGTTCGGTTTGGCGTCGCCGCGCTGCTGGCGCAAGGCCGCAGTCGCCTGAACCAGCGCCTTCAGGTCGGCATCCGCCGCGGAACCCGTTATGCAGGAAAAACGGCCGACCAGCGCGCCGTGCGGCCGACCCGCAAACGTCAGCGGCACAGCGATAATCCGCACGCCGGCTGCCGGTTTGTCAGGCTGCACCTGGGATCGTCCGGACTCGACCGCGCGTTGCGCGAGCGCGAGTGCGTCAGCGGCGCAATCGGCGCCGCCAGGCCATGAGGCTTTGCGGACCGGCGCCGAGTTCTTGGCTACCACAAAGAAATCCACCGACAGCAGGTTGCTGATGGACTTGCCGAGTTCCGCGAGCGACCCGGCGATCCCAGGCCGCAGCTGGGCATCGGCGTCGACATTCTTGTTGTTAGCGATTACGGCGGGCGATGCCGGGCCGCCGCCAGGCGGCGGGCTTCGAATCAGGCGCACGCGCGTTAGCTCGGCGCTTGTCTTGGCAGACGACTGCAGGTCGTCCGCAAGTGCAAGATTGGACATAATCTCAGTCTTTGCTCGCGTAGAAATCCGGCCTCCCCAGCATCGCGACGATGGCGCCTGGGATAAGCATCAGACTTATAGCGTCAGCGCCCCGGCGCTGTAGTGACCGCTCGCACACCGGTAACGGTGCATTTAAAGAAAGACCGCTCGGCACCGCGGTCGCTGATTGCCGGGCGCCGTGAAATATGCACTGCATCACAAGATTCGGCCCCGGCGAACAGGAAGCCCTGTTCGGCCACACAGCCCAGCACCAGCGGTGCAGTTCCCGGCACGCTAGCAGCAATACCCGGCGACCGAACTCGATGATCTGGCCGGACTCCTCGGCGACCTGGATGAAATGCGCGGGCTACAGCACGCCCTGCTGCGCGTGGCGCGCCGGCCCACGGAGTTCCGCGAGCCGTACGTGGTGCGCGAGGACGTGGCGCCGCTGTTAGCCGGGCTCGACCCGTTGTGATTCTCTAGCCAGGAACACCGGCGCTCGCGCGCAGCGTCGCGGCACGAGTGGCGATGCCAGCCCAGTCACGCGCCTGGAGCAGATCGGCGGGTGCCA
>Ga0209797_10000724_pt1 | contig 16589 bp, 16 predicted proteins | sample DOMMetBare3Fresh_2_FD_187472 | JGI IMG/M metagenome (GOLD analysis project Ga0209797, IMG submission 187472) | Wetland sediment microbial communities from St. Louis River estuary, USA, under dissolved organic matter induced mercury methylation -... | ecosystem: Environmental > Aquatic >... | reverse complement strand
CAGCCTTGCCAGCCCTGCAGGCCCGGCGGCACGGCCACCTCGGCGGCTACCGCGGACATCGCCCAGAAACCGGCCAATAACAGCAATCTGCTGATGCATCGTGTCATCTTGGCGCCCTCGCCCGGAGTGATCGCCAGTGTAGCGCGTCCGGAAATTCATCAACGCAGCAGCTAGACTTTCGGGTTGAGGAGATTCTGATCATGTCTGCGACCACTGCCAAGACTCCCGATTACGGCCCGCGTGCGCGCGTGGGCGTGGCCACGCCCCAGGCCAATCCTACGGTGGAACCGGAAATGCGGTTGCTGCTGCCGGATGCCATTGCGGTCTACGGCACGCGCCTGACGCACGGTTCGCCGACGGTCGAAGAACGCCTGCATCATTACATTCGTCATATACCCGATGCGCTGCGCAGTTTCGGCAGCCTCAAGCTCGCGGTGTTCGGCTTCGGCTGCACGGGCTCGTCCTATCTCGCCGGCCGCGCGCTTGAAGACCAACTCACCGCTCAGGCGGTGGCGGAAAAAGGCATTCCGGTCATCACCGCCGCGCAGGCGATTCGGCAGTTTCTGAACCTGGCGGGCGTGCGCCGCATCGCGCTGGTCTCGCCCTACCCGGTCGCGCTCGCCGAAGCCGGTTACGCCTACTGGCGCGACAGCGGCATCGACGTCATCGGCAAGCTGCGGGTCGATCCGGATCTGATCGACACCCACAACATCTACGAGCTAACAAGTGCGGACGCCCTGGCGGCGGTGCGCAAGGTCGAGAAACAGGGCGCCGACTGCATCGTCGCGAGCGGCACCGGCATGCCAACGATACGGGCGCTGGAAGTCCTGTACCGGGAGGGCGGCCTGCCGGTGATATCGTCGAACCTGTGCCTCGCCTGGGCCATGCTGCGGGTGGCGGCACCCGAACTCGTACCCCCGACCCCGATGGGTTTGTTAGGTAAGAAGGCATGAAGGCACGCAATCCGCGCACCGGCGTCGAGGACTATGAATTCGCGGTTGCCAGCCGCGACGACGTGGCCCAGGCCTGCGCGCAGGTGCGCGCGGCGCAGCCGGCCTGGCAGGCGCTGGGTCTCGAGGGCCGCTCGGAGGCGCTGCGCGAACTGTCGGCCGCCTTTGCCCAGTTTGGCGCCGAAATGGCGGCGGCGCTGGCGCTCGATACCGGCCGTCATCGCATACCCATGGTGGAAGCCGGCGGTGTGCAGGGAATGATTGCCCACAACCTGCAGTTCGCGACCGAGGTGCTGGCGGCTGGCGCGCCGCGCAACGCCAGCCTGCCGGGCGTCAGCGGCCGCCGGCAACTGGTGCCCTATCCCGTGGTCGGCGTCATTGCGCCGTGGAATTTTCCGCTGATCCTGTCGATGATCGATACCATCCCGGCGCTGATCGCCGGCTGCGGCGTAGTGTTGAAGCCGAGCGAAGTGACGCCGCGCTATGTCGAGCCGCTGCTGAAGATTTTCGCGGCCGTGCCGGCGTTAGCCTCCGTGGTGCGCGTGGTGCGCGGTCCGGGCACCACGGGCGCCGACCTGATAGATCACGTGGACGCGGTCGTCTGCACCGGCAGCGTGAAGACCGGGCGTATTGTCGCCGAGCACGCTTCGCGGCGCTTTATCCCCGCATTTCTCGAACTGGGCGGCAAGGACGCGGTGATCATCTGCGCGTCGGCCGATCCGGATCGTGCGGCGCAGATCGTGCTGCGCTCTTCCGTCCAGGCCACCGGCCAGGCCTGCCAGTCGCTGGAGCGGGTCTATGTGCATCACTCCCTGCACGACCGGTTCATGCAGCATTTGTTAGATCGCGGGCGGAAGATCACGCTCACCTGCGACGACCCGCAGGGCCACATTGGACCTTTCATCATGGGCCGGCAGGCCGACATCGTCCGCGCGCACATCGAGGATGCCGTGGCACAGGGTGCGCGCTGCGAACTCGGCGGGCATATCGTCGAGCGCGGCGGGCGCTGGTGCGAAGTGACCGTGCTGAGCCATGTGACCCAGGACATGAAAGTCATGCGCGAGGAAACTTTTGGCCCGGTCATCCCGGTGATGCCATTCCAGAGCACCGCGCAGGCCATTGCGCTCGCGAACGACAGCGACTTCGGCCTGTCGGCGAACGTGCTGTCCGCTGACCTTGCCGAAGCTAACGCGATTGCGGAGCAGCTCAACGCCGGTTTCGTCAGCATCAACGATTGCTCGCTGTCGAGCATGGTGCTTGAGTTCGAGTGGGAGGGATTCAATTTCTCGGGGCTCGGCCGCTCGCGCATGGGACCTTCGGGCATCGCCCGCTACCTGCGCATCAAGACGATTGCCACGCAGGCAGGCGAGCCCGGCGACATGTTCATGCTGCGCGACCGCTGAGTTCCGCTTGGACCACGCCCACGACATCCTGCAATTCTGGTTCGGTCCAAAGCCCTACACGCTAGCGCGGTTCAATGATCGCATGAACTTCTGGTTTGGCAGCGACCCGTACGAATCGCTGGCCAGCAAGGACAACGAAATCCGGCAGCGCTTCGGAGGGGCAATAGAACGCGCCGCGGCCGGCGAACTCGATAGCTGGGCGGACAGCCCCAGGCGCCGCCTGGCGCTGATTGTTTTGTTGGATCAGTTCCCGCGCAATGTGTATCGCGGCACAGCACAGGCCTACGCCGCCGACGCGCGCGCCGCCGGGCTGGCGCTCGAAGGATTGCATACCGCAGCGGATGCCACACTGGAGCCGGTCGAGCGTATTTTCTTCTACATGCCGCTGCAACACGCCGAGTCGCTGGAATTGCAGGACGAATCGGTGGCCGCAACACGGCGCCTGCTGACGGAGGTGCCGAAAGGCATGGCGAAAAGCTTCGGCAGCCTGCTGCGCTTCGCCGAACTGCATCGCACCATCATTGCGGAATTCGGTCGCTTCCCGCACCGCAATAAGATGCTGGGGCGGCAATCGACGCCTGAAGAACTGAAATTTCTGCGCGACGGCGGCCCGCGGTTCGGTTCCTGACAGGATTCAGTCGCCGGTCTGGATGTAAACCAGCATGCGCTCCGCATTCATGGGCGCCCAGATGTCGTATCCGCGCCAGTCGCTGTACTTGCTGCGGATGCTGGCGGCCGCGGCGCGCGTAACCGCGGCAATAATTCGCTCGTTGGCGCGGATGCCATCCTCACCGGGACGCGCGGCAGTGTCCGCGCTGGCCCAGGCCACGCGTGTCGCTGCTAACAGATCCTTCAGGTAATCGCGATAGCGTGCGACCCAGATACCAGGCGCAGGCCCGGTATGCCCGCCCATCACCGCATCGACATTCAGACGCGCGGCACGCTCCAGCGCTGCGATGCTGCCATCGACGCTGTCCTCGCCCATGTTCCGGTACGGCGGGATGCCAGGTTCGATTGCATCGACGAACATCAGCAGTTTGCCGATACCCGTATCAACCGTCAGCGCAATCAGCGAGTCGGAATGCGTAGGCCCGAAATAATGCACGTGTATCTGCTTCGTGCCGACCCTGATCACGTCGCCATCTCTGACGGTCCGCGTGGGTACCGGAACATCCTTGTCGCCCCGCGCAATGATGCGGTTCCTGGTATTCACATGCGCGATGATCTCGGCGCCGGGAGCCAGCTCGGCAGCGCCGCCGACATGGTCACGATGCGAATGACTGTAGACGACCTTGGTAATCGGCGCGCTGGTGATGCGCCGCACCGCCTCGCGATAGTAAGGCGCCGCAACCGGTCCTAACGGATCTACGACCAGCACTTCGCGCGGCGTAACCACGAACAGGCTCTGGTAGAAGTCCGGGTTCCAACGAAATACGTAGACGTCCTTGCCCAGCGAGCGAATGTCCCATTTGCCGTCCTGCGACGTCAGCATGACGGTCCCGAGTTTTTCGTCCGCCCCCTGCTGCGCGAAAGCTAACGAAGTGAGACAACCCAGTGCGGCGATCAGTGCCAGTTTCAGTCGCATATTGCGCTCCGCCAGTCAGTCTTCGACATCCGGTTCAACGAAACACCAGGCCACTTCCGGAAACTGCTGCTTGATGCCCCGCTCGAGCGAATTGATGCGTTCGACAGCCTCTTCGATGCTGATGCCGGGCTTCATCCTGACCTTCGCGGCCAGCATCACCTGCGGACCCAGTTGCAGCGTGATCGCGTTCAACAGCTTGTCGATGCCCGGATCGCCGTCGATTGCCGCGCTGATTGCAGCCTGCAGGTCCTCCTCCGCGGAGCGCCCGATGATCAGGGTCTTGATACGCAAGGCGACAAACACGGACACGCACACCAGCACGATGCCGATTGCGATGGAGCCCATGGCATCGAATGCCGTGTTGCCGGTCACGGTCGCGATGCTGAGGAACGTAAAAGCAATCGCCAGGCCTAACAGCGCGGCGACATCTTCGCCAAGCACCACCACCAGCTCCGCGTTGCGGGTGGTCCTGAGCCATGCCAACAGGGATTTTTCCCTGCGCAGTTTCCTGATTTCACGCAGGCAGCCGAACAGCGAGCTGAATTCCAGCAGTATCGACACGCCCAGCACCAGCAACGCGACCCAGGCCTGGCGCAGCGGCTCCGGCGCCTGCAGTTTGTGCCAGCCCTCGTAGATCGAAAACAGGCCGCCCATGCTAAAGAGCAGGATGGCGACGAGGAAGCTCCAGTAATAGGAAAGCTTTCCGTAACCTAACGGATGCTGCGCATCCGGCGGGCGTTGTGACTGGCGCAAGCCGATCCACAGCAGGATCTGGTTACCGCAGTCGGCGAACGAGTGAATCGACTCGGCCAGCATCGATCCCGAAGCGGTGAAGAATGCGGCCCACAGTTTCGCCAGCGCGATGCCCAGATTCGCGGTGAACGCATAGAGGATCGCCCTGGCGGAAGAACCGTGGTCGGACACGGTCAGGGCGCGAAATCAGGAGTGGTCATTTTCATGTCGGTCGCCTCGCCGTATTTCTTCAGCGCATCGCGGATGCCAGCGCGCGCATAAAAAAGCGCCGCGAACAGGGGACTGGACGCGGCGCGAGGCAAGCGAACACCGGGGAAGTTGTTCGCGTATCTGACAACCACATCCAAAGCAATCACCGTGCCAGCCTAAGAACTCAATAAAAACAATGACTTACGGGCCGCTTACCGGCTGCCCGAATGACACAAATTGTCAGTTTGAGGCGCAGTCAGCCCTATTTGGGCATGACAACGACGCAGGCCTGTCCCGCAGCCGTCAGCGCACCGCAGGTAGCGCGCGCCCGCGCCTCGTCGGCCACTTGCGCCTGCAGGCGGAACAGCTTGCCGGCCGAGGCATCCACAGGCACGACGCTGGGCGCCAGGCTGCCGAGCTGGGCCGCATATTTGCCCTTCAGCCGCTGCCACTCGCTGTTAGCTTTGTCGACACTCGAGAAGGCGCCGAGCTGCACTCGGTAGCCACCCGCGGCAGCCGGCTTGACGGCGGTCGCAGGCTTGGCCGCCGTTGCGGGCATAGAAGCGGCTGGCTTCGGCGCAGGAACAGGCTTGGTCGCGGCTGCCGGGGCTGCAGCCGGAGCAGGCTTGGGCGCAGCGGTCGTCGGAGCTTCGGGTTTTGCCGCTTCTTTTGTCGCTTCTTTTGTCGCTTCTGGGGGCTTCGCTGTCTCCGCGGGCTTCGCCGCGTCGGGCGCTGCAGCGGCGGCGGCAGCCGCATTCGCCGGCGCACCTAACACATTGAAATTCTCAACGCGGATGCGCGCTTCCTCGGACCACTTGCCGTCAGGATACTTGCCGAGGAAGGCCTGGTAGGAATCAGCCGTGTCGACGCTGGTGGCCTTTTCCCAGTCCTTTTCCTCTGCCAGCTGCTTGGTGCGTGTGCGCGCCTCGTTGGCCAGTGCACTTTGCGGATGCTTGGTGATGAATTGCTCGTAGGCTTCGACCGAATCGGCCGACTGGGCTGCCTGCCAGTCGGATTTTTCGGCGCTGCAACTGACAAGCAGAATTGAAATCGCAATAACAAGCTGGGCGCGCATGACGGTACCCTCAAGTGATCAGAAGCGCATTTTATCGCGACTGCGGGACTTGCGCTGCGAGAATGCTGTTATCTCTGCAAAACGCCTGCAGGAATCAGGTTTTGGAGCGGGTCGCTCAGGCCTGTGCAAATTCCTCGAGCAGAATCCGGTCGACCCAGCTCGGGCCGGTCAGATTTGTCAGGTAGCCGCAATGCCCGCCGCTGTCCGTCACACGCACGCGCAGCGTTCCCGAATACGCGAGGTTATCGAGGTCCAGCGCCGAGATAATAGGATCGTCCTTGGCGGTCAAAATTGTCGCGGGCGTTGCTAACGATGCCAGGCGGTCGCCGGTGAGCGCATAACCGGCGAAGTAACTGTCGACATCGGGATATTCGGTGAATTGCCGTACCAGTTCGTCCGTCATCTTGAAGAGGTTGCGGCTGCGCAGCACCGGGCGAAACTGGTAGCGATCGGGCCAGGCCTCCTGCTTCTTCAGCAGTGACCGTCCCCACTTGAGGACAAAATATTTTTGATAGATCGCCGAGCCTTCCTCGAGCTTGCGCAGCGTGCGCTTCGGATCGAGCAGCGGCGATACCGCGAAAGTCCCGGCAACAGCGAGCCTGGCGGCGTCTGCCGCCGCTGCAACCCGCAGCGCGAAATTCCCACCTAACGAAAAACCGACCATATACAGCGCTTTGTGCGGCATTTCAGCCTGGATCGCGCGCACCGCGCCAATGACTTCCTGCAGCCGGCAGGAGTGGAACAGCTCCGCGTTCAGGTGATGCGTCGCACCGTGATCGCGGAAATTCAGCCGCACCACGTCGAAGCCGGCTTCAAACAAGGATTGCGCGGCGGACAGCAGGTAGAGCGAATCGGCGCTGCCCTCCCAGCCATGCATCAGCACCGCGACCTTGCCAGTCGTGCCACGACCGCGCGCGCCCGGGCTCGAATGCCAGGCTTGCAGCACGACGCCGTCGCCGCAGTCGATCAACCACTCACGCGCGCTGGCGCGCATGGCGAGAGTCCTGCGCTCGATCGCGTTGCGACGTATCGGCAGGCCAACCAGGATGGATTGGCGATGGCCGCCACGCAGCCACCACGGCGGTTGGAAGGTGTCGTCAGCTACTATGGTCATCGTCAGGGGTCATCGTCGGGGCCTGCTCCAGCAGATCAGTTGCCTGTCTGGCCCACGGCGGCCGGCTTCATTTGAATCACGATGCGATTGTTCGCGGCCGCTGCGCGATTCCACTCACCGGCGGTCAACTTGTCCGTACTCGCAGGATACGGCATGGCGGTGGTGTCGGCTGTCCCATTGGTCAATTGCACCCGTATCGCGCCATTGGACTGCTGACGGACCGTACCGACGAGATTGGCGAATGCCAGGGGTTCACGCAACGAGGCGCTCTGACTCTCGTCGAACGGGTTGCCGACCAGATCGCAGCGCGATGCCAGGCTGGAATCCGGCGCCAGTTCAAATCCTTCGGCGGCTTTCTGCAGGCAAAAACGTCCGGCATAGGTCGTGACAACCACGGTGCCATTGAACTTCTCGTTCTGCAGTTTTGCTAACAAACCGCGCAGGTTTTCGAGCCGGTCAGCGGACAACGCGGCCTCTCCGTACGGCACCAGCAGGCGTCGCTCGCGTGAATCACCCAGCGCCTGGGTCTGCAGGTCCTGCAACACTATTGCAGACTGCTGCTCGGCGCGCAGCGACAGGTTCAATTTTTCCGCCAGCGCCACGGTTTCCTGCCTGGCGGTCAGCAGCTGCCCCGCCAGGTCGCGCCTCGCGCTGGCCTCAAACCACCACAGCGCGCCAAAGGTCGCCGCCGCAAGCGCGGCAAACGTTGCCAGGCCCCAGGCCCGGCGGCTGGAGCTGTTTCCGGAACGTGACGCACGCAGCGCGGCGCCCGGATCATCGACGGCGGCGCGCTCCGCAATGGCATCCTGCACCGCAACCCGGACATCGCCTAACAAACGTTCCGACTGCGCATCGAGCCCGGCGCTGACCGCGCGATGCAGATCGCCCATGTGGCGCTCGAATACGGACTCCACCAGGCCGCGCAAATCGCTGTTGCCGGATGCGCCAGAACCGCTGGAAACCACGCGCAGGTGCGGCGTTTCCGCAGGCTCACGCGACGCCGAACGCGTCGCGGCCTGCGCGCTGGCATTGGCCGGCAGGAAACTGGACTGGGGTTCGGAGCCACGGCGATCGTTGAGAATGCGCAACTGGTACAGCACGCGCGATACATCGGCGGGCTTGATCTGCTTGGGCAGCACGCCGATCGCACCGAGCGCGCGGGCCTGTCCCAGGTACAGTTCCCCCTCCTGCGAGGTGTACATCATGATCGGGATCATCGCAGTGCGAGGATTGCTCTTGATGGACTGCAAGGCCTGGAAACCGTCCATGCCAGGCATCAGGTGATCCATGAAAATGACATCGGGGCGATGCTCGCCAAGATAGTCAATGGCCTGCTCGGCGTTTTCCGCCGTGTCCACCGCAACATCGTATTTCTCAAGAATGCGTGACAGAAACGCGCGCGCCGATTTGGAATCGTCGACAATAAGTGCTCGCTTTGCGCTCATCGCCATTCGGCCTCGCCAGTTTGAAATTCAGCAGCTGCAGTTTAACTCAGTTCCCCGCGAAACGACGACTCACACCTGTCTGGTTTTACTTACAATAGAGCGGTGAAGCTTGCGTCACATTTGTCGTGCCTCATGCTCATTGGTGCGGGCAGCCAGGCGCTTGCGCTCGAAGCAATCGTCTTCAGTGCCCGTCACATCGAGTCGCCGCTTTTCAAGGCGGAAAATGTCACGGTGACGTTGCGGCCTCGCGACAGCGGCCGCGCGGCAGTGGAAATGCGCGCTGCGCGCGTTATGTTCTCCGGCCCGTTAGGCGATTACCGCGACTTGCGTGCAGGCTGCGCGTCGGCCGACTTGAACGGCCCGGCTCCGCTGTGCGCTAAATTGACTTTAAGCTCTGGCACCAGCCCGCTGGGTCCGGTGCGGATGTCCGCGGCCGCACGTTACCACCTGGACCAGGAGAGCCTCAGCTTCAACGGCGGGGGCTGGCAGCTGGCGGACGGCATGGCCACGGTCGCAATGCGAGCGGACGCGCGCAGCTGGAACGCGCAATTGCACAGCGTGGGCATGCAGGCCAGGCCACTGCGCAAAGTGCTCAAACCTTACGCCAGCCTGCCCGACGATTTCGAAACCTCCGGACGGTTTGATTTCGATGCCAGTCTCAGCGGCGCGAATGGCGCGGCCCGCGGTACCTGGAAATTGCTGGCTTCCGGCGTCGAATTCACCAACCCGGACGCGACCATCATCGGCGAAAAACTGGTGTTCTCGCTCGGCGGCAATGTCGAGTGGCCGCGCGGCCGCGACATCATGCTGCAGACGACCGACTTTACCGGCACTTCCGGGCAGGCACTGTTAGGTCCGGCGCTGTTCGATCTGCAGAAGAACCCGCTGGCGGCATCCGGCCGCGGCGATTACGACGGCAAACAGCTGCGTTTTGCCGAGCTGCGCGTGCGCCTGCGGCAGTTGCTGGAAGCCGAGGGCAGTCTCGGCCTGCGAATCGAGCCCGAGTTTGCGCTCGACAGCGGCTTGCTGCGCATCGCGCGCCTGGAATTCCCCGCCGCCTACACGTCACTGATCCAGCTTGCAGCTGCGACGACCGTCTTCGGCGACTTGAAAACCGCGGGCGAGGCAAGCGGCGAGCTGTCGCTGGCTAAAAATGCGGTCAATCGGGTCGACCTCAGCACCCGCGGCCTGGACCTCGAGGACACCAAGGGCAAGTTCCGGATGACGGGCCTGCAGGGCGAACTCCACTGGAGCGCAACGGCCCGGCCGGACGCGCCCGCCTCCTGGTTCAGCTGGCGCGAAGGCGGCAGTTATGGTCTCAGCGGCGGCGCCGCGCGTATCGACTTCACGACTGCCGGACGTGGCTTTGCGTTGACGCAACCAACCCGCATTCCGATTTTCGACGGCGGGCTCAATATCAAGCTGCTGAGCGTCAACGACATCGGACTTGACTCCATGCAAGGGAGTTTTGAAGGCGACATACAACCGATCGGCATGCCGTTGATATCGAAGGCCTTCGGCTGGCCGCAGCTGGCCGGGACCCTCGGTGGCAGAATTCCGCGGGTCGAGTACCGCGACAAGCTGGTCACGTTCAGCGGCGATGTGGTGGCCCAGGTTTTCGCGGGACGAATTGTCGGCAGCAACATGAAGCTGCAGGATCCGTTAGGTCCCTGGCCGCGATTCTTTGCGGATATAAAGCTCGAGAATCTCGATCTCGCCATGGTGACCGACACGTTCTCGATTGGCTCGATCACCGGTCACCTCGAGGGTGAGATCCGCGACATGGAGCTGTTCAACTGGTCGCCGGTGAAATTCGATGCCGCGCTCGGCACCCCGCGAGGCGACAAGGGCCCGCACCGTATCAGCGCCAAGGCGGTCGGCACCCTCTCCGACATTGGCAACAGTGGCGGCGGCGGCTTCTCGAAGCTGCAATCGGGCTTGCTACAGTTCTTTGACGAATATGACTATGATCGCATCGGCATCCGCTGCCAGCTGGCTAACGAGACTTGCAACATGTCAGGCATTGAAAGGGCCGGGATCGGCTACTACATCCTGCAAGGGAAAGGCCTGCCGCATATCGACATCGTCGGCAACGCCGGCCGGGTGAACTGGCCGGCCCTGGTGGGGCAGATCAGCGATGCCATGAAAGACAGCGGCAAGAACATCGAAATCAGGAAATAGCGCGCAAACCGCTGCGCATTGTTAAACTTCCAGTCACTCGTTCAGGATAGATTCATCCGTTAGGCCCACAATGAGAAACATGATGAAAAAATATGCTCGCTGGCAGATAGGCCTCGCAAGTCTGGCGGTTGCCGCTTGCGTGACAATCAACGTGTACTTCCCGGCCGCCGCAGTCGAGCAGGCCGCGGACAAGGTCATCAACGAAGTGACCGGCGGCAGCAAGGCCGCGCCACCCCCGGGCGGCGCCACCATACCGCGCAGCGGGCAGCCGCTGGGCGTGTCGGACCTGCCGTTGCTGGCGCTCGAGCGGGTGCTGAACGCCATCGTGCCGGCGGCGCATGCGCAGGCGGAAGCGAACATCGACATCACCAGCCCTGAGATCCGCGCGGTGACCGCCTCGATGACCGCGCGCTGGAGTCAGCTGGTGCCGTTTTTCGCTTCGGGCGCGATCGGCCTGACCAATGACGGGCGCATTGAACTGCGCGACCAGGCGGCGGTGTCGCTGCCGGAGCGCGCATTGGTGCGACGGCTGATCGCCGAAGACAACAAGGACCGCGACACGCTGTACCTGGAAATTGCCAAGGCAAACAAGCACCCGGAATGGGAACCGCAGATCCGCAAGATCTTTGCGCGCCGCTGGCATGAGAACGACAACGCCAAGGCCGGCTGGTATTACCAGAACGACGCCGGCGCCTGGGTCCAGAAATAGCCGGGCCGGTTTCCGCTACAGCAGCTTCGTCGCCTTGATCTCGGCGGGCATCGGCCCGGGCGTGCGCACCCGCACATAGATCGCGAACAGCAGCAGTGCGGCATTGGCCATGGCCATGATCAGGAACGGCGCGCCCGGCGTCCAGTGATCAAACGCGTAGCCGCCGATCTTGGAAATCACCAGGATGCCGACCGCGCCGCAGAAGCCAACCATGCCGATGACCGCGCCGCGAATCGCGCCCGGCGCCTCCTGGCCGATCAGCACCTGGGTGCCCAGGATGCCGCTGGCCTGGCCGATACCTAACAGGATCAGCGCCGGCACCGCCGCGGCCTGCAACGGATCGGGCGTAATGCCGATCCAGCCATAGCCGGCAATTGAGATCGCAACGGCAATGATCAGCAGCGTCACGCGATTCAGCTGATCGGACAGCCACCCGAAAAACGGCGCCCAGAATGTCGCCGCGATTTGCACCGCGGCAAAAGGCAGCGAGAGTTTTTTCGCGGCTTCCGCAGCGGTCATGCCTTCGGTTTGCGCGACGTTCTGCATCCACTGCGCCAGAAACAACGCCACGATCACCAGATCCGCGCGCGCGGCAAACGACGCCGCATACGCCAGCCGGATGCGCGGCTGCCTGGCCGCAGTAATACCCGAACGCGCCTGCTCCAGCAAAGGCACCTTCGGCTTCACCTGCTCTGGGCGGCCGGGCTTCAGGCCGAACATGATCAGTGCGCTCACCAGGCAGACACCCGCCGCAAACAGATACGACGCTCGACCGGCCCACAGCTCATCCAGGCCGCGGGCCGCAAACACCGATGGCAGCCGGTTGAGCAGCGTGAAAAATATCAGCGCGCCGATGGCATTGAGGAAGAACGCGATGCCGGCCAGTTTGCCGCGGTCACGCTCCTGCGGGTAGTCCGCCAGCACCGTTGCTAACATGCCGCCCAGGGTCGCAACCCCAAGCGCGAAAATCAGCCGATAGATCAGCAGCTGCCCGTAGTCGTTGGCAAACGGATATGCGGCGTAGGCAAGACCCGCAACCAGAAAGCCGACGATGTAGACGATGCGCCGGCCGATGCGGTCCGACCACGCGCCAATCAGGCCGATGACCAGCAGTCCCAGAATCTCCTGCCAGAACTGCAGGCTGCCGCCAACCTTGCCGGTGTCGCCCTGGGCAATCCCAAGGTTGACCCGCAGCACATACGGCTGCAGCGTGGTGATATAGGTGAAGATGCCAATGCTGACAAAAGCCGCCCACAGATAACACAGCGTATGACGGGCCGTTACTCCGGGAGCGAGCGCGATCGGGCCAAACTTGTGGGTCGATGATTCAGGCATTGGTCACCAGGCTTGGGTCAGCGAAACAATATCGAATCTGGGTAGCGTTCATGCAGGCGCCGGTCCAGACCGAAAGTATGCCCGGTTGGCAGCAGGATGAGCGGCAGGAACATCAGGCCCAGAGCGATCAGCGATGCGTCATAGTAGCCGCCCATCGCGAAGCAGAACATCATCAGCATCGCGCCGAGTGCGGCGCCGCGCGTCATGAATCCGGCTAACAGGCCAAAGGCGATCGCGGTTTCGCCCAGGGTAACCAGCAGCGCGAACCAGCGAAAATACGGGATGCCCCAGTTTTCGATAAAGCGCGCGCCGAACGACTCCGGGTCAATCTCAGCCAGCCGTTCGGTGAACACGCGCTGCAGCTTGTCCGACCAGATCCACGCCGCGAGCCATTTGTTAGCTGCGGCGCTGACAAAGAACAGCGCCATCAGAAAACGCAGCGCCAGTGCGCTGCCACGGCCGAAGCGTCGCAGCGCGGAACTCATGGCCTGGCTCCGCCGCCCGCCAGCGCGGGTTTACCGAGGAACTCGCGTACCAATGCATATCCCTCGCGACGCGGCAGCGCCTGGCACTGTCCGACGATCTGGCCCGCCGGGTCGTACCACGCGCCAGTCCGCTGGTCGATAGAGTGATCGGGCAGCGTGATGCGCGCGGCCGTCACGTCGATCTGCGCGCGCCAGGCGCGATCATGTTCGATCGTCCGCACCGCCCCCGTTTCACGGTAGATCGCCAGGGGGCGTTCGTCCAGGGTCTTGTCACGGACCAACTGCAGCAAATAGTCGGCAATCGTTGCGATCTGTGCCCAGAAAGTCTTTTCTTTCAGGCGATAAACCATGTTGTCCGGACGACCGGTCGCCGTATTCGTTGGCGCATCCTGACGGGTACAGCGAATGAAATCGTCGCAGGTCGTGCAGCGAAGATTGATGGGGAGGGCCAGGTCCTTGGAAGGCGTGTGCCCGCCCGGCCGGCCGCAGGCGCCCAGCAGCGATACCAGCAGCAGCAGCGCAACTTGTGGTGTACGGCTCATCTAACGAGCGATCATAGAGGGCCGCTGGAATTAGTCGACCTCCGCGCGGCACCAATTCGCCCGGCGACCGCGATGCGGCGCGCCGGGTTGTTGCATGCGCTCCGATGGCATAGCCTGTCGCGATGCAGAAAACGTTAGTCACTGCCATGCTCGCGGCTTTGGGTACCCTGGGTTGCGCCGGGACGGCCCAGCGCCCGGACCTGCAGAGCGCCTGGCCATTGATCGAATTCTGCGGCGCCGCGCAGCAGCTCATCAGTTCGACAGAACTGCGCGCCAGCAACGTGGTGCATGACGACTACCAGGCCTTCGTCCTGTCCAAGCCCAAAGTGCGGCCTTTGGAAACCGAGCAGTTCCACTGGTATGAAGACGCAGCGCGCATGAAGCTCAAGATGATTTCCTGCAAGATGAAGACCACCGATCACCTGCGCGCCGAGTATGGCGACAGCGCAGCGGGTACCGAAGGTCTGTGCGCAGCGGTCAATCAACACAGCCTGGCGGTGGCGCTGACAAACCTGCGGCGCGCCCGCCACGGCAAGCTGCGCTATGACGGCGGCCGCCGGATCGTGTTCGAACCGGAAGAGCTGACAAACCTGGGGCCTGAATGGCTCAGGAGCCACGAGATTGCCTGGGAAGATGCGCAGGGTGTGCTGCATGTCCAGAGCCGCGCGATGCGCAACGACTGGCTGGATCCACGTTATCTGAAGGCGCCGCCGCAGTTTCGCGGCACGCGCTATTGCCACCTGATTGCGCCCGACTACCTGCAGCGCCTGCTGACCGGCGCGACGCCGGCGCCGCGCGCACGTGGCGAAGCGGTGTCGACGGCCGTCATGCCGCCGACACCGCCCGGTTAGCTAACAGATTTCAACCGCCGGTTCGCGGGCGCGGCGGACGAACACCGCCGGGACGCTGGCCACCCAAAGTACCGCGACGCGCACCGTCCGCGCCCTCGGGCCGCGGGCCGCGATGCGGCGGGCGAGCCGATGACAACTCACCCTGCGACAGCTGGCCGTTGCCATCCTTGTCGAGCTTGGTGAATCGCTCCTGGCTCAACTGCGGCATGCGCTTGGCCAGTTCATCGAAGCTGATGCCGCCGTTGCTGTCGGCGTCAAGGCGCTCGAAGATTCTCCGGCCCATGCCGCTGCGCAGCTCTTGGCGATTGAGGGTGCCGCTGTTGTCGGCATCCAGCCCGGCAAACTGCTCCTGCGTCACGTTAGGCCGCTGCGCCTGCAGCTCCTCGAACGAAATCGCACCGTCGCCGTTGGTATCGATCGGCGGGCCGCGCATGGCACGTGCGGCATCGCGCAGTTCGTCCCGCGACAAGAGACCGTTGTGGTCCTTGTCGGCATTGGCAAACTGCTCTGCCGTGGCGTTAGGTCGCACGGCCTGCAGTTCCGCGAGGTCGATTGCGCCGTCGCCGTTGGTGTCGAATTTCGGCCGCTGCGGGTTGTCGTCCGCGGCTGCCACCGCGCTGCCCAGCATCAGGGCGGCCACGCTTAACAATATCCTGGTGTTCATAAGTCTCCTGTCCTGTTTACACGACCTGCCTACCTAAACGCAGGATTCAGGTTCCGGTTGACAGGATTAGCGGCCGAAAACCCCGACTATTTGCGCCGTCGCCAGCGTATTGGCATTGATATTGAACCCCACCAAAGCCGCTGTAGCCCCCGCCGGCAACTCCAGTTTCTCGATTTTCAGCGCATGGACCCTGAAGTAGTAGCGGTGGTTGCCGCTGCCCGGCGGCGGACATGGCCCGCCATAGCCCGGGCTGCCGAAATCGGTCCTTCCCTGTCCACTGCCCGGTGGCAGGCTTTTGCCCGAGGCCTCACCCGCTCCGGCGGCAAGCCCGGTGGTGGTCGCAGGCAGGTTGTAGACGACCCAGTGCCAGAAGCCGCTGCCGGTCGGTGCATCCGGGTCATACATCAGGATCGCGTAGCTCTTCGTGCCTTCCGGCGCACCGCTCCAGCTCAGGGCGGGCGACTGGTTACCGCCACTGCAACCGAAGCTGTTGAAGACATGGACCTCAGCCAGCGTGGCGCCGTCGGAAAAACTCGCGCTTGTTAGCTTGAAGCTGTCGGTCGGCTTGCCGGTGGAGGTGAAGATGGCCGCAAGGTTCGGAGCCGCGGGTGCCGGCGGCGCGGCCGGTGCCGCCGCAGCGGCCGCTTCGGTGGCTGCCGGTGGCGGTCCGCCGCAGGCAGTAATTGCCATCAACGCTGCAACGCTAACAAAAGCATTTCTCACTTTGAAACCGGACATCGCGGGCATCCTCCGAGTGACTGGTGGCATCAATAACGGAAAGTGTAATTCAGCTTGAGCGTGGTTTCGGCGATGTTCGGCCGGAAATTGCCGAACGGATCCTCACGCCAGTCATAGTTGACGACGAAGTACATCGACTGGCCTTCCCCGGGCAGCCAGCGCAGCCGGCTGTTGACCCCCAGGCGGCCGGAGACATTGTCGTACTGCAGCACGTTGAGCCAGGCCCAGTGCACGTTGAAGGCCACGTTGGCGGTCAGTGCGTAATTGCGCACCGTGAATCGCCCGGCTGGCAGGTCGATCTTGTTGATCCCGTAGATGCCGCTCAGCAGCAGGTGCTTGTTAGGCTTGAGGTTCAGCGTCACCTTGGCGTCATCGCGCCGGCCGTTGTAGAAATCACCGGTCTCCAGGTCCAGGTTGACACCGAACCTGCGATAACCCGCCATGGCGGAATAAAAACGGACCCGGCCGAAATCGTATTGCCCCTGGGCAACGGACAGCCCGCCGGGCAGCAGGAAGGGCCTGGCCAGGACCTCGGTGTTGCGGATCAGGTCCATGGCGATGGTGCCGCCG
>Ga0209797_10000722_pt1 | contig 16604 bp, 14 predicted proteins | sample DOMMetBare3Fresh_2_FD_187472 | JGI IMG/M metagenome (GOLD analysis project Ga0209797, IMG submission 187472) | Wetland sediment microbial communities from St. Louis River estuary, USA, under dissolved organic matter induced mercury methylation -... | ecosystem: Environmental > Aquatic >... | reverse complement strand
CATCCGCCGCGCGCTGTCCTGATCCGACACGTCGCAGAGCGCCACCGCCGCTTTGACGCCAAGCGCCTCGGCCTCACGGCGGACCGCCTCGGCAGCCTCCCGATTGCTGCGGCCATGCACGATCACGTGCGCGCCGGCGCGCGCCAGCGCAAGCACGATCTCGCGGCCGATCCGCCGCGACGAGCCGGTGACGAGCGCGACACGGCCTTCAAGCTGCCGAGCGGTCATGCCAGGGTGCCCTGTCTGTAATAACGCAAGGACGCATGGTACCCCCTCCCTTTGACTGCTAAGCTTTTCAGCATATTGAGATCGAGCCGCGCGATAAAGGTTGCCGAGGGAGGAGCCCGCATGAAGATCACAAGCCTGTGCTGGATCGTCGCGGGCGCAACCTTGCTCAGACCGGACGCCGCCGCCGCGCAGACGGTCGTGAACATCGGCGCCGCCAGCACGACCAGCGACGCGCCGATCTACATCGCCGACAAGAAGGGCTATTTCCGCGAGGAAGGCTTCGAGCCGAAAGTCACAAACTTCCGCTCCGCCGCCGACATGGTGGCGCCGCTCGGCATCGGCCAGCTCGACGCCGGCGCCGGCTCCGCCTCGGCCGGGCTCTATAACGCGATGCTGCAGGGCATCAAGATCAAGATCGTGGCCGACAAGGCGTCGTCGCCGCCGGGCTATGGGGCGACCAAGATCCTGGTGCGCAAGGACCACGTCGACAGCGGCCGCTACAAGGAGCCGAAGGACTTCAAGGGCATGAAGTTCGCCATGAACGCGCCGGGCGTGAGCAACACCGCCACCCTCAACGCGATCTTGAAGTCGGTCGGGCTGAAATATTCCGATGTCGAGACCATCAACATGCCGTTCCCGGATCATGTCGCCGCGCTCGGCAACAAGGGCGTCGACGCCTCGGCCTCGGTCGAGCCCGGGCCGACGATCGCGATCCGGCAGGGCTTCGCGGTCCTGGTGAAGGCGGACGACGAGATCATTCCCTATCACCAGATCGCGGTGCTGCTCTATTCCGAGAACTTCATGAAGAACCCGGACGCCGCCAAGCGCTTCATGCGGGCCTATCTCAAGGGCGTGCGCTTCTACAACGGCGCGCTCGCGAACGGCCGCATGACCGGGCCCAACGCGGACGAGGTGATCGCCATCCTGGCGGCGTCGACCCCGATCAAGGACCCCGCGATCTACAAGGCGATCACACCGACCGGCATGAATCCGGACGGCCATGTCCACGTGAAAAGCCTCGCCGACGACCTTGCCTTCTACAAGGAGCAGAAGCTGATCACCGGCGACATCCGCGCCGAGCAGGTGGTGGATAATTCGTTCGTGGAGGCCGCGTTGAAGGAGCTTGGGCCGTATAAGAGATAGGCTGCCACACATCGATTATTCTCCGTCATGCCCGGCCTCGTGCCGGCCATCCACGCCTTCCTTTCTTCGATGAAGCGAAGACGTGGATGGTCGGGACAAGCCCGGCCATGACGAGGGAGAGGCATGGAGGATTTGATGTACGACCTTTCGGGCCGCGTCGCGCTCGTCACCGGCGCCGGCCCCAATATCGGGCGCGCCATCGCGGCAACGCTCGCACGCGCCGGCGCAACGGTGCTCTGCAACGATCTCAAGCCGGCGATCGCAGAAGCTGCCGCCAAGGCAGCGGCCAACGGCAATCGCAAGGCGTTCGCGCTGCCCTTTGACATCACCGATCCGGATGCGGTCGAGAAGGCGGTCGACGAGGCGTCGAAAAAGCACGGCGTGATCGACATCCTCGTCAACAATGCCGGCGTCACCGTGCCGCGCAGCATCCTCACCATGACGGTCGAGGAATGGCGTCTGGTCACGCGCGTGATCCAGGATGGTGCTTTCCATTGCAGCCGCGCCGTGGCCAAACGTCTGGTCGCCGCCAAGACGCCGGGCGCGATCGTGAACATCGCCTCGACCACCGGTCATCGCGGCCGCAAGAACGCCATCGCGTACGCCACTGCCAAGGGCGGCATCCTCAACTTCACGCGCGCGCTCGCGATGGACCTCGCGCCGCACAAGATCCGTGTCAACTCGGTGTCGCCGACCAAGACCGGCGCGTCGGTGGGCGCCATCGAGTCCGCGGGCGCGCGCAATTTCGACGAAATCCCGCTCGGCCGGCTGGGCGAGCCGCAGGATCACGCCAACGCGGTTTTGTTCCTGGTCTCGGACGCGGCCTCGTTCATCACCGGCATCGACCTGCGCGTCGACGGCGGCACGCTCGCCACCTGGGGCACGCGCTCGCAGACCGACACCGCCGCCGGGCAGCCTGCCTGATGACGGAGACACGTTACCTCGGCGTCGATACCGGCGGCACCTTCACCGACCTCGTGGAGATCGACGGCGCGGGACGGCTGCGTTTCGACAAGGCCTTCTCGACGCCACAGATGCCCGAGCAAGGCATCCTCGACGCGCTCGAGACGCTAGCTACCTCAATCGGCATCGATGTACGCACGCTCTTGCACGAGACGGCGCGCTTCGCGCACGGGACGACGGTGTCCACCAATGCGCTCATCCAGCGCCGCGGCGCCCGCGTCGGCTTGATCGCCACCCGCGGCTTCGAGGATACGCTGATCATCGGCCGCGGTCCGGTCGGACGCGCGGGCGGCCTGCCGCAATCAAAGGCCATGGATTTCCTGCACACCGAGCCGCCGCCCCCGCTGGTGCCGAAGTCGTTGATCCGCGGCGTCAGCGAGCGGGTCGCCAGCGGCGGCAAGGTGATCGCGCCCCTCAACGAAGAGGAGGCGCGCGCGGCGATCGAAGCGCTGCTCGCGGCCGGAATCGAAAGCCTCGCGGTGTGCCTGCTGTGGTCATTCCAGAACCCCGCGCACGAGCGGCGCGTGCGCGCGATCGCGCGCGAGGTCGCCCCTGCCCTGCCGGTCAGCCTGTCCTGCGAGATTGCACCACGCATGGGCGAGTTCGAGCGCTGCGTCACCACGGTGGTGAACGCGTTTATCGGCCCGGTGACCGAGCGCTACATCGGCGGGCTGCAAAAGCGATTGGGCGAGCTTGGCCTGATGCATCCGGTGCAGGTGATGAAATCGTCCGGCAGCGTCATGCTGCCCGACGCGGTCGGCCACCAGGCGGTCGCGGTCGTCAACTCGGGGCCGATCGGCGGGCTGGTGGCGGCGCGCCACGTCGGCAAGCTCCTCGGCTACGACAAGATCATCACCGCCGACGTTGGCGGCACCAGCTTCGACGTGGGCCTGATCGTCGATGGCGCGTTCGAGGAGGAGGCGGCGCCCTTCCTCGACCAGGGCCTGCCGGTGCACGTGCCGTCCCTCAAGGTCGTCGCCATCGGGGCCGGCGGCGGCTCGATCGCCTGGACCGACGGCTATCGCCTGCAGGTTGGACCGCACAGCGCGGGCTCGCAGCCCGGACCGGCGTGTTATGGCCGCGGCGGCAGCGAGCCAACTGTGGCGGACGCGCTGGTGGTACTCGGCGTCATCGACCCGGATCACTTTTTCGGTGGGCGCTACCGGCTCGACGCCGACAAGGCGCGCGCCGCGATCGACACCCGCGTGGCGCGGCCGCTCGGCCTCGATACGCTCGAAGCGGCCGCCGGCATCTACGACGTCGTCACCGCCAAGATGGGCGACCTCATCCGCAAGGTCACGGTCGAGAGCGGCCACGATCCGCGCGAGTTCTGTCTCCTGTCCTATGGCGGCGCCGGCGGCGCGCACTGCGCGACCTTCGCGGCCCAGCTCGGCATCAAGCGCGTGATCGTGCCCTATGCGGCGCCGGTGTTCTCGGCGCTCGGGGTCGTGCTGTCGGACATCGCCTACCGGCACGTGCGCTCGGCGCCGACAGCGCTCGACGGCAGCGCCATCGGGGTGATCAATAGCGTTTTCGCCGAGCTCGCGAACGAGGCGCAGGCCGACATGCGCTCGAGCGGCCTCGACGCCGCGCAGGCGACGATGCGCTACGGTTTCGATATGCGCTATGTGGGCCAGATGAACGAGGTGCAGCTTGCATGGCCGCGCGGACAGCTTCAAGCCGGCGACATTGAGGCGATCCGCACGGCCTTCGAGACGCTCTACCAGCAGCGCTACGGCGCCGGCACCACGCGGGCCCGAGCCCCGCTCGAGATCATCAGCTTCCGGGCCGAGGCCGTGACCACGACCGAAAAGCCCAGCTTTGCGCCGCTGGTCGAAGGCAAGCGCGGCATGGCGCTGTCACGGCGGCGCAAGGTCCACATGCGCGCTCACGGAACGCTCGATGCCGCAGTCTACGGCTTTGACGCGCTGTCGCCCGATACGCCCATCAGCGGTCCCGCCATCATCGAGCGCGAGAGCACGACCATCTGGCTGCCGCCGGCAACGCGCGCTACCTTGGACATCTACGGCAACCTCGCAATCGACTTGTGAGACGGGCGCGGACCACGGGAACCGCGCGGACGCAGGGAGGAGCTAATGACCACAACCGTGATCGTCACACCGGATGAGATCAAGCTGCGCCCGGGGACAAGGGGCAATGTCGCGGGCCTGATGGTGATGCACGTCAACGAGGGTGCGCCCTACATCACGTTCCTCGAATCGGCGCCCAACCACTACGCGCAGGTGCACTCCCACAGCGAAGACGAGGTGATGGTGGTGGTGAAGGGTCGGATGTTCTTCACCGGCCGCTGGTGCGAGGTCGGCAGCGTGATCTATGTCCCGGCCAACGAGGAATATTGGTATTCCACCGGCGACGAGCCCTGCCGAGTGGCGCTGATCCGGCCGAAGGGCCGCGGCACGTTCCAAGACGGGATCGAGGACGTCGCGGGCCCATCGCAGAAACCCCCGAAGGCGGAGGATAGCAATGCCTCCCGATAGGCCATTCCGAGCGACGATTGCGGCCGGCGAGCTCGTCGTCTGGTGCGCCTGCGGCCGCAGCCAACGGCAGCCCTATTGCGACGGCTCGCACCGCGGCACGCAACATAGGCCGGTCCGCTATACGGCGCCGGAGGATCTCACCGTCGCGCTGTGCGGCTGCAAGCAGACCAAACAGGCGCCATTCTGCGACGGCAGCCATCTCGCTTTCCGTGCCGCTCAGCGCAATCCGCAGCAAGGATGACTCCATGGCGAACCGACCGCGCCGACCAAGCGATCCACGCGATGCCGCCGAAGCCGCCTTCAAGGCGGTGACGACCAAGCCCGCCGAGCTGCCGACGGCCAAGCCCTCGATCCCCCATGCCAAGGAGCAGGTGACGTTGCGCATTGACCGCGACGTGCTCGACTTCTTCCAGGAGGATGGCCCTGGCTGGCAGGACCGGATCAACGCGGCGCTGCGTAAAGCCGCCGAGAAATAGGCATGGCCGGCGCGCCACTCCCCGAGGTCGATCCGATCACCTTCGAGGTGATCAAGCACAGGCTGTGGCAGATCAACGACGAGCAGTCGATCGCAATCCGCACGATTTCCTCATCCCCGATCGTGGTGGAAGGCAACGACTTCAACGTCGGCCTGTTCTCGGACGATGGCCAGGTCACCACCGCCGGCATCGGCTCGCTGGTTCATGTCGGCACCATCGGGGACGCGCTGCGCTCGATCATGCGCGGCGCCACCCACATCCGCGATGGCGATATCTTTCTCACCAACGACCCGTTCCTGGGCGCGCTGCACCAGAACGACGTGGTGCTGGCGAGCCCCTTGTTTTATGGCGGCGAGATCGTGCTCTGGGTCGGCAACGTGCTGCACCATCCCGACGTCGGCGGCATCGACGAAGGCAGCTTCTGCATCAACGCGCGCAATCTCTACCAGGACCCGCCGCGCTATTTCTTCAAGATCGTCGATCAGGGCGAGCTGGTGCGGGAGCTCGAGCACACCTTCGTCACCAATTCGCGCCTGCCCGACATGGTGGCGCTCGACCTGCGTGCGCAGATCGGCGCCATCAACGCCGCCAAGAAGCGCCTTGTGGCGCTGCTCGACGAGCGCGGCGCGCCAATCGTGCGCGCGGTCATGCGCCAGACGCTCGATCTGGCGGAACGCCAGTTGCGCGACCGCATCCGCCGCCTGCCGCAAGGCGCCTGGACTGGCGAAGCCTGGATGGACGGCGACCGGGTGGGCTCCGAGCGGCTGCATCGCGTTGTCGTGCGCCTCACCCGCGAGGGCGACACGCTGCATTTCGATTTCACCGGCTCCTCGCCGCAGGTCGACGCCGCCGTCAACTGCACCTTGCACGCCACCGTCGCGGGCGCCGCGGTGCCGATCTATACTTTCATCTGCCAGGGCGACATCGACTGGAACGACGGCGTCAAGCGCTGCCTCAAGGTGACCGCGCCCGAGGGCACCGTGGTCAACGCAAGCTTTCCGGCGCCGGTCAGCATCTGCACCATCGGGTTCCGCTGGCTGGTGACGGTCGCGGCCTCGCAGGCGGTGGCGAAGATGCTCGACGCCTCGGCCGATTTCCGCGATCGCGTCTGTCCGTCGTGGAGCGTGTCGGCCAACTGCAACAACCTGTTCGGCGTCAATGCCGATGGCAAGCGCGTCGGTGCGCTGCTCTCCGATCATCGCGGCGGCGGTGCGGCGGCGCGCTCGTTCGCCGACGGCTTCAGCCATTCCGGCCAGACCACCTCGTTCTCCGCCAGCATGGCCAACGTGGAGAGCCAGGAGTGGAAGCTCCCGCTCCTCTATCTCTATCGCCGGCAATTGCCCGATTCCGGCGGTGCTGGGCGCTGGCGCGGGGGCCTGACCGCGGCGGCGGCGCTCACGCCGATCGGCGTGCCCGAGATGGTGCTGAAATCCACCAACACCGCCGGTACCGAGCAGTCGAATGCCCATGGCATCGACGGCGGCTATCCGGGCGCGGGCTCGCAGGTGCGCGTGCTGCGCGGCACGGACGTGTGGGACAAGCTTAACGCCGGGCGCATTCCGCGCGAAGACAGCGACTTCGGCGGCCGCGTCGAGCATCTCCCCTCCAAGGCCAGCGATACGCTCAAGACCGGCGACGTGCTCATATTCTTCGCGCCCGGCGGCGGCGGCTTTGGCGATCCGCTCGACCGCGAGGCGGAGCGGGTCGCAACCGACGTTGCCAACGGCTGGGTCAGCCGCGAGCAGGCACGCGACATGTATGGCGTGGCGCTGGACGATAACGGCACAGTGGATACGACCACATCGGCCGAGCTGCGCGAGCGCGTCCGTGGCGCGCGCAAGCAACGGCCCACGGCGGCATGGGTCAGTGACGACCAATGCCGCTATCCGGCGGATGCCGGGGACAAGCCCTGGCGCATCGGCGAGAACGCCGAGCTTCACCCGGACGGCGCGATCCACTGCCGGCGCTGCGGCGAGACCCTGAGCGGCCCGCACGGGCGAGTCGCGCTTGCACAGCGTCCATTGCGGACGGCCACGCCATGGATGGCGCTGCGCTACGGCGGGGACGGCCCCAATTTCGTTCTCGAGGAGATGTCGTGCCCCTCCTGCGCGACGCTCCTCAGCGTGCGCGAGGTCAGGCGCGGCGAGCGCGGGGGTGGGTAGCATATGTGTCGTTCAATGCGCCTCAACGTCTCCATCGTCATGCCCGGCCTTGTGCCGGGCATCCACGACTTTATTGCAGAGAAGCAAGACGTGGATGGCCGGGACAAGCCCGGCCATGACAACGTGGGGACTCTGTGCCCACAGAACAGGCGCTAACATGTTCGGGTGGCGCAAGCGCATCGGCTATATCGGCCCGACCGTCATGGAAGTCGTTCCGTATGAGTTCTATCGCTTTGCACCGGACGGCATCGGGCTGGTCGGCGTCACCTGCAATATCGACGATTGGAGCCAGACCTACTTCGATCAGGCGCTCGCGCAGGTGACGACTGCCGCGGCCTATCTCGGCTCGCGCGGCGTCGACTTCATTTTGCATGGCGGCGGGCCGCTCGTCGTGGCGCGCGGCAAAGGCTACGAAGAGATCATCGTGCGGGATATCGAGTCAGCCGCGAAAGTCCCCGCCTCGACCGGCGTGCGCGCCGCCATGGAAGCGCTGCGCCACGTCGGCGCGCGGCGCGTCGTCATCGCCTCGCCCTATCCGGAGCGCCACAACAGCGCGATGGCGGGTTACCTTGCCGACTTCGGCTTCGAGATCGTGCGCGCCGAAGGCATGGACGTGCCGTTCAAGTCGCTGCAGAGCGTTACCCCTGACGCAATCCAGGAGTTCGCCACCGGGGTACTCGAACGCGCCGACGCCTGCGACGCGCTCTATCTGCCCTGCCCGCAATGGCAGGCGGCACAAGTCGTCGATGCGCTTGAACGCGAGCACGGCGTGCCCGCGATCGCCTATACGCACGCAAGCTCCTTCGTCGCATTCAAGGCGCTCGGCATCAGGGATACGATCCGCGGCCACGGCCGCCTGTTGGGATCGCTTTCGGAGTAGACGATGGATTGGAGACGGACCGCGAGACAAACTCCGCCGTCGTCCCCGCGAAAGCGGGGACCCATAATCACTGGTCTCTGGACCATGGGTCCCCGCTTTCGCGGGGACGACAGAAAGTGGTGCTGTCTCATTTTTCTTGGCGTTGCCTTGACTGGCGTGAATGCTGCCCACGCCCAGCCGGTCGCCGACTTCTACCGCGGCAGGACCATCGAGTTCCTGATCGGCGCTGCGGCGGCCGGCGGCTACGACGTGGCCGGCCGCCTCATCGCCAATCACATGCCGCGCCACATCCCCGGCAATCCGGCGATCGTGGTGCGCAACATGCCGGGCGCGACCGGCCTGATCATGACCAACCACCTCTATAACGTCGCGCGGCGCGACGGCACCGCCATGGGCATGCCGACCGGCAACGTCCCGAGCGAGCCGCGGCTCAAGCTGATCTCGCCCGACGGCAGCAACATCAAGTTCGACGTCGGCAAGATGAGCTGGATCGGGACGCCGCTGCAGGAGCCGCAGGTGACGTGGCTCTGGCACACCGCGCCAGCGAAGACAGTCGAGGACCTCAAGCGCCAGACCATCCTGATGGGCTCGACCACGCCGTCGGCCGACAACTCGATCCTGCCGCTCCTGGCCAACGCGCTGATCGGCACCCGCATGCAGGTGGTCAGCGGCTATCAGGGCCAGAACGAGATCAACATCGCGGCCGAGCGCGGCGAGGTTCAAGGCAACAACACCGGCTACTCCAATCTCACCGTCAACAAGGCAGACTGGCTGCGCGACGGCAAGGTCCGCATCCTGTTGCAATTCGGCACCGAGCGCCTGCCCGCGCTCAACGACGTTCCGACCATCATCGAGCTCGCGGCGAACGACGGTGACCGCGCGCTGCTGCGCTTCTATGCGCTGAAGTTCCACATGGCGCGGCCGGTCGTGCTGCCGCCCGAGGTGCCGGCCGAGCGCGTCGCTGCCTTGCAGGCGGCCTTCGAGGCCACCATGAAGGATCCGGCCTATCTCGAGGAGGCAAAGCGCATTCGCCTTGACACCAACTGGCTCGGCAGCCGCGAGATCACGGCGCAAATCCGCCAGATGCAGGACACGCCGCAGGCGACGGTCGATCGCCTGCGCGAATTGCTCGCCCGCGCGGGCGTGAAATGATCGGAGTTGTTGCATGGCATCCAATGGTTCACGCGGAACGGTCGGCATCGTGCGGCCGACGCAACGCATGGGCGGCTACCAGGAGCTCGTGCAGATGCTGCCGGACGGCGTCCGTCTCATTCCGCTCTGCCTCGACGTGCGCCGTGGCGCGCTGGACGAGTTCCAGTCCGCCATTCCGGCCTATGAGGCGAAAGTCGCCGAGCTCGCCCGGATGGGCGTCGACGTGATCAACCCGTCCGGCGCGCCGCCGTTCATGGTGCTCGGCTATGGAAACGAGCAGGAGCTGATCCGCAAGTGGGAAGCGACCTATAAGACCCGCATCTTCACCTCCAGCACCAGCCACGTCGACGCGCTGCGGGCGCTGAACGTCAAGCGCTTCCTGGGCGCGACCTACTTCCGCGGCGACATCAACCGCATATACGCCAAATACTTCGTCGACGCCGGCTTCGAGTGCCTGGAGATGGCCGGCATGGATGTGGCCTTCGACAAGGTTCCCGAGCTGCCGAGCGCCCAGGTGTTCGACTTCATCAAGGCGGCATTCGCCAGGAACAGCACCGCGCAGGCGATCTACATGCTCGGTCCGGCCTGGCACACGCTCGACATCATCGAGCGCCTCGAAGGCGAGCTTGGCATTCCGGTCGTCCACGCCGTTCCGGCGCAATGCTGGGACATCCAGCGCCATCTTGGCCTGCATCAGCCGGTCAAGGGCTTCGGCCGTCTCATCGCCGACATGCCCCTTGGAGTCAGCATGGCGGCGCGGCCAATGCCGCCGCAGCACTGACCCTCAACGCAGATTGGGATGAGCGCCATGTCGATGTGCCGACGCCTTGCACTGGTGACCGCGACGCTGCTGCTCGCGACGCCGTCGCTCGCGCAGGACTTCTACCAGGGCAAGCAGATCACGCTCGTGGTCGGCTTCACCAGCGGTGGCGCCTATGACGTGACCGCGCGGCTGTGGGCGCGCTACCTGGGCAAGCATCTCGCCGGCCATCCCACCGTGGTGGTGCGCAACATGCCGGGCTCGGGCAGCCTGGTCGCGGCGCTGCATACCTACAATGCCGCGCCCAAGGACGGCACCACGCTTGCGGTCCTCGGCGGCGGCACCGTGCTTGAGCCGCTCCTGGGCAATCCGCAGGCCACCTACGACGCGCGGCGCTTCAACTGGATTGGCGGGCGCTCGCGCGACAACTTCCTCTGCGTGGTCTGGCACACGGCGCCGGTGAAGACGATCGAGGATGTGATGACCCGCGAGACCGTCGTGGGCTCGACCGGCCCGGGATCGCGCACGCTCAGCTATCCGAAGGCGCTCAACGAGCTGATCGGCACCCGCTTCAAGGTGGTAACCGGATATCCCGGCGGCAACGAGATTACGCTCGCGATGGAACGCGGCGAAGTCGAGGGTTTCTGCGGCTGGGCGCTCGGCGCCATCATGACGCGCGCGCCGCAGTGGCTGCGCGGCGGCATGATCCGGCCGCTCGCGCAATTCACGCTGGCCAAACCCGACCTGGCCAACGTCCCGGTCGCGAGCGACCTGCCCAAGACCGCGGCGGGGCGCCAGGCCATCGACTTTCTCGCGGCCGACTCCGTGCTCGCCTGGCCGCTCGCAGCCCCACCGGGCCTGCCGCCCGAGCGGGTGAGCGAGTTGCGCCGCGCCTTCGATGCCATGATGCGCGATCCCGAGCTCTTGGCGGAGGCCGCCAAGCAGAGCCTCGACATCGACCCGGTCAGCGGAAGCGAGCTGCAGGCGCTGGTCGATCGCCTCTACGGGACACCGCCCACCGTGATCGAGCTCGTCAAGACCATCAACACCGCGCGGTAACCATGACCGTCCTGGTGCGGTGCAACCTCCCATTGTCGGCCCAAACGTTCGCAGATAGAGTTGCCTCTTCGCTGTCAGTGCCATGGAGCGCCCGGACAAGAGGCGCCCCTCAGGGAGACCATCTCATGTCATATCGCTACATGTCACATCGCTATATGTCCCAACGCACCCGAACTCTGGTCCGGTTTTCCTGCGCAATCCTGGCCGGCGTTTCGATCGCCGCGCTCGCCGCGTCGCCGATTGCCGCGCAATACAAGATGACGGTCAACAAGGAGCGCCTGCTCAACGCCCAGAACGAGCCGCAGAACTGGCTCATGATGAACGGCGACTACAGCTCCCAGCGCTACTCGAAGCTCACCCAGATCAACCGCGACAACGTCAAGAACCTGCGGATGATGTGGGCGCTGGCGCTCGGCGGCATGCAGGACGTCGGCCAGAACGGCCCGGAAGCCGAGGTCAACCCGCTGATCGACAACGGCTTCATGTATACGAGCGACGGCTGGGGCACGATCTACAAGATCGACGCCCGCAATCCGAACAAAGGCGAGTTCGTCTGGACCAGCGATTCCGGCGTTCGCCACGAAGGCAATCGCTCGCAGAGCCGCGGCATCGCGCTGTGGGAAGACAAGGTGATCGCGAACCTGCCCGACGGCCGCGTGATCGCGCTCAACCGCGACTCGGGCGAGATCGTCTGGGACAAGAAGGTCGCGCAGCCGAACGAGTTCGGCAACAAGGAGCGCTTCCACGCCGCCCCGCTGATCGCCGAAGGCAAGATCATCGTGGCGAACGGCGCCGGCGATGCCGGCACGCGCGGCTGGGTCGCCGCGCTCGACGTCAATACCGGCAACGAGCTCTGGCGCTGGTACGCGATCCCGAAGCCGGGCGACCAAGGCAGCGAGACCTGGAAGGACAAGACCAACGCCTGGAAGACCGGCGGCGGCGGCCTGTGGCAGACCGGCTCCTATGACCCGGACACCAAGCTGACGATCTGGGGCACCGGCAATCCATTCCCGCTCTACGATCCAGAAGCGCGGCCGGGCGACAACCTCTATACCAACTCCGCGGTGGCGCTCGACATCAACACCGGCAAGCTCGTCTGGCACTTCCAGTACACGCCGAACGACTCGTGGGACTATGACGAGATCGGCATTCACATGCTCTATGACGAGGTGATCAACGGCGAGAAGCGCAAGGTGGTCGCGCATTTCGGGCGCAACGGCTTCTACTACTCGCTCGATCGCGTCAACGGCAGCTTCATCAAGAGCGGCCAGTATGTCAACGAGCTGAACTGGACCAAGGGCCTCGATCCCAAGACCGGCATGCCGGTCGAGTACGATCCCAAGCTCGACATTCAGCGCTACATTCCGGAAACGCGCGCGCTGCGCGCCGACCGGGGCGTCATGAAGCGGGCCTGCCCGACCTGGCACGGCGGCGTCGCGCACCAGCCGACCGCCTACAATCCGGTCAAGAAGATCGCCTACGGGGTCGGCACCGAAGGCTGCTTCTCGCAGGAAGGCGCGGAGGTTGTCTACCTCGGCCCTGGCGGCGGCATCGACCGGCAAAAGAGTCAGCAGCGCAAATACACGAGCGACCTCTATTACGGCTCGATGACGGCCTACGACACCGTCAATCACAAGGTTGTCGCCAAGGCCGTGACCGACATCGAGAACCGCTCCGGCGCGCTGGTCACCGCCGGCGGTCTCGTCTTCACCGCGCTGCAGGACGGCTGGCTCGTCGCCTATGACGACGAGAAGCTCGAGGAGCTGTGGCGGTTCAATCTCGGCACGCCGCTCAAGGGCGCGCCGGTGACATACTCGATCGGGCCCAAGCAGTATCTCGCGGTGCAGACCAGCGGCCGCCACCTGCATCCGGTCAAGTTCGATAAGCTCGAGAACTCAAGCTACATGTTCGTCTTCGCGCTCAATTGAGCCTGAGACGGCGACACCGGCCAGGCCTCGGCGACGAGGCGCGCACTCAAACCGATCTCGGGCTTGCCCGAGATCGGGACTCGTTGAGCGAACAAGTCGAAAAAGAAACGCCAAAATCGACAAAATGGAAACGCCTAGTCGACAGGACATCCATGTCGGCAACAATGGCCATCAAGGGAGGACCGGATCATGCAACATCGCAGCCACAGACTTGCCGCCATCGCTGCCGCCGTGCTGGCCGGCGTATCGCTCGCGACGCTGACGACCTCGCAGCCGCAGGCGCAATACAAGATGACCGTCAACCGGGAGCGCCTGCTCAACGCCCAGAACGAGCCGCAGAACTGGCTGATGATGAACGGCGACTACGGGTCGCAGCGCTATTCCAAGCTGACCCAGATCAACCGCGAGAACGTCAAGGACCTGCGGATGGTGTGGACGCTTGCGCTGCGCGGCATGCAGAATGTCGGGCAGAATGGACCTGAGAACGAGGTCAATCCGCTGATCGACAACGGATTCATGTATACCAGCGACGGCTGGGGCACGATCTACAAGATCGATGCCCGCAATCCCAACAAGGGCGAGTTCGTCTGGATCCAGGATTCCGGCGTCCGCCACGAAGGCAATCGGTCGCAAACCCGCGGCATCGCGCTGTGGGAAGACCTGGTGATCGGCAACCTGCCGGACGGCCGCGTCGTTGCGCTCAACCGTGACTCGGGCGAGCCCGTCTGGGACAAGAAGGTTGGCACCACCAACGAGTTTGGCACCAGGGAGCGGCTCGCGGCCGCCCCGATGGTGGTCGAGGGAAAAGTCATCGTCGCCAATGGCGCCGGCGATGCCGGGACGCGTGGCTGGGTAGCGGCGCTCGACGCTCGCACCGGCAACGAGCTCTGGCGCTGGTATGCGATCCCGAAGCCCGGCGAGCCGGGCAGCGAGACCTGGAAGGACAAGAATAATGCCTGGAAGACCGGCGGCGGCGGGCTATGGCAGACCGGCTCCTACGACCCGGCGACCAGGCTGACGATCTGGGGCACCGGCAATCCGGTGCCGCAATACGATCCGGAGTCACGCCCTGGCGACAACCTCTACACCAATGCGGTGGTGGCGCTCGACATCGATACCGGCAAGCTGGTCTGGCACTTCCAGTACACGCCGAACGACTCGTGGGACTACGACGAGATCGGCATCCATATGCTCTACGATGAAGTGATCAACGGCGAGAAGCGCAAGGTCGTGAGCCACTTCGGGCGAAACGGATTCTACTACTCGCTCGATCGCGGCAACGGCAGCTTCATCAAGGGCGGCCAATACACCAACGAGCTGAACTGGACCAAGGGCCTCGATCCCAAGACCGGCATGCCGGTCGAATACGATCCCAAGCTCGATGTGCAGAAATATCAGCCCGAGGCGCGTGCGCTGCGCGCCGACGCCTCGGTCATGAAGCGGGCATGCCCGACCTGGCACGGCGGTGTCGCGCACCAGCCGACGGCCTACAATCCGGTCAAGCACATCGCGTATGGGGTCGGCTCGGAGGGCTGTTTCACGCAGAACGGCTCAACGGCGGCGTTCAAGGGGCCGGACGGCGGTCTCGACCGTCAGAAATTCTCAAAGCGCACCTATACCAGCGATCTCTACTACGGCTCGATGACGGCCTACGACACCGTCAACCACAAGATCGTCGCCAAGGCGGTGACCGACATCGAAAACCGCTCGGGCGCGCTCGTCACCGCCGGTGGTGTCGTCTTCACCGCGCTGCAGGACGGCTGGGTGATCGCCTACGACGACGAGAAGCTCGAGGAGCTGTGGCGCTTCAATGTCGGCACGCCGCTAAAGGGCGCGCCGGTCACCTATTCCATCGGCCCCAAACAGTACCTGGCAGTGCAGGCGAGCGGCCGCCACCTGCATCCGGTCAAGTACGACAAGCTCGAGCACTCGAGCTACCTGTTCGTGTTCGCGCTGAATTGAAGCGCCACCTCCGCCTGATACTTGAGCGGCCTGCGTCACGCCATGACGCAGGCCGCATCTCGTTCGACGAGGTCGGCGCCGCCTGCCGCTATTTCTTCAAGTCCTTGCAGGCCTCGACCTCCGAGCCCCAGAAGTCGACGCAGGACGCATGGTTGATCGGCCCCTTGCCGATCACCTTGGCGAACAGAAAGTCGGCAAGCCGCTCGACCTCATTGGCCGCGAGCGTCGCGGGCGGGTCCGGCATCTCCAGGCCGCGCGCCCGCAGGTCCGCGAGCTTGAGGCCGAAGCAGCGCCCGTCGCTATAGGCCAGCCGGTCGAAGGCCGGCATCCCGGTTCCCGGACGGCCGCACTTGACGGTCTTGATCAGAATCTCACGGTCGAGCGGAATCTCGCGCAGATTGGCGCCATCGGGCATCTGGCTGTCCATCTTGCGGCCATCGCCCGCCCAGCCATGGCAGGCTTGGCAGTTGCCTTTCTGCAGGAAGAGCTGGCGGCCGGCTGCGATGTCGTCCGCGGACTGGGCATGCGCCACTGGAGCAAGAGTCCCCGCGACGACGGCGGTCAATGCTCCGAGCCACGGCCTCGGGCGGCCGACGAGGCTTGTTTCCGATCTCGGCATCTGTCCTCCCTGGCGTTAGCGGTTTATTATCAGGCGGAAAGCCAAGGAGGAAGCGTTGCAGGCTCCATTCTCCTATGCGGGGCACTCGGCCTGGGCGATTTTGTGCTTGGCTATTCTCCTCGCCGCGCTCAGCCCCACCACAGCGCAGCAGATGCGGCGCGCCACGCTCTGGAACCTCAAGCTCGGAGCGCCGGTGGCGGCGCAACCGTCGCCGGAGGAATTCCGGGGCTTCGCCTGCGGCTCCAATGGCGGCGCACCGCGCCAGCCGCTCACGGGTTGGCGCGACTTCGCGCGCTGCCGCGCCGAGCCCGATGGGCTCCACGAGGTCTATTTCGAGTACGACGACGAGCTCGAATATATCGCGCGCGCGCGGGACGCCGATCGTGAGATCACGCGCTGGGCGGGCACGACCGAGGTCGCCTTCCCGGTCGTGGTGTCGGCCCTGTTCGACAGTGCCGGCGTGCTGCGCGGGATCCGCATGGTGACGGACGCGCGGCCCGATCATCGCAACGACATCACGATTGCCAACCTGCGCAAGCGCGCCGACGCCTACATGCTGGGCGGCGTGATGGCGGCGCGCTTCGACCTCGTGACCGCGCGCGACTGCTCGACCTTGCCACTCGCCGAAGGCGAGAGCGCGGTGGGCGCGCTGTTCGTCAAACAGACCTGCGAGATGACCGACGCCGCCAACGGACGCAAGATCACGCTGCGCGTCAACTTCTTCCGCAAGCCGGGCCAGAGCGGGACCAATCCGCAATTGCCGACGCAACTGAC
>Ga0209797_10000721_pt1 | contig 16614 bp, 23 predicted proteins | sample DOMMetBare3Fresh_2_FD_187472 | JGI IMG/M metagenome (GOLD analysis project Ga0209797, IMG submission 187472) | Wetland sediment microbial communities from St. Louis River estuary, USA, under dissolved organic matter induced mercury methylation -... | ecosystem: Environmental > Aquatic >... | reverse complement strand
CGTTAGACGCCAACAGACCCGCGTTTGCAGCAAAGGCAAAGTCGCAGTATCTTTGGCATATGGGCACTCCAGCGATCATCAGCAATCCGGACATAATGGGCGGCACGCCGTGCCTGGCCGGAACTCGCGTGCCATTTCAGACACTTCTGGATTACCTAGAGGGAGGGGAAAAACTCGACGAGTTTCTGGTTGATTTCCCCAGTGTTCCGCGTGAACTTGCGGTTTCGGCGCTGCAGCAAGCTGGAGAATTAGCGCTTGCTAAAGCGCGTGTTGCTTGACGAGTGTGTCCCTAAGCGTCTCGGGAAAGACCTTTTAGGACACAACGTTGAAACGGTCCCGGCGATGGGCTGGGCCGGAATTAAGAACGGTAGACTGCTGCAGCAAGCAGCAACCGACTTTGATTGTTTCCTAACAGTTGACCGGAATCTGCAATTTCAGCAGTCTCAATCGATTCCAATAGCCGTGCTCGTTGTTGCAGCAAAGGACAACAAGCTCGCTACTCTCAGGGCAATGGCACCGGACATTCTGGCTGCACTAGCCTCAATGAAGCCACGCGAATTTAAGGTTGTTGGCGTCTAACAATCCGCTCGACCGCTCAGGACCCTGGTAGTAATCTGCAGGTATGGTCGAGCAAGCACCCGAGATAAACTGCCTCCGCCAACCCCTTTCCATAGGGCCCGAGCGGTCAGCGAAGCGTTAGGCGCGGTTTTCCGCCACAAGTTGCAGTCTTTGACACGCGGGGTTATTGTAGTTACAATAACTTTGTGAAGATAACCTACGATCCAGACAAACGTGACAAGACGTTTGCGGATCGCGGGTTGGACTTCGAGGACGCTGCAATTGTCTTTGCCGGAACCACCCTTGAAATTGAGGACACCCGCAAGGACTACGGTGAAGTCCGAATGATCTGCTATGGATACTTGCAGGAGCGTCTTGTCGTTATCGGGTATGCACCCCGAGGCGAAGAACGTCACGTATTTAGCATGAGGAAGGGACGTGCCCGGGAAAAAAAGCGCATCGCGCCGCGCCTTGAAATCTGATCTTGCAAAAGTCGACACCCACGTTGTGAAGCCTCGGGAATATGCTGAGCTTCCGGAGCTGACGTCGGAAATGTTGGCACGTGCAACGGTTAAGAAGGGCGGTAGGCCTGTATCTCACAATCCTAAGCAGTTGCTGACGATTCGCCTTCCCGCGAATGTGATTGAACGCTGGAGGTCAACGGGACCCGGTTGGCAAACGCGCATGGCAGATCGATTGAGCCGAGCACGCTAACTGCGCCTAACAATCCGCTGGACCGGTCACGGCCCCGGTAGCATCTTTTGGCAGTGGTCGAGCTAACCGTGGAGACAAAGTGCCTTCGCTCCGCGCCGCCTTCTGGGCCGGCACGGTCAGCGGGACTCTAAGGACTCCCCGTCAAAGTCAACTCTGATTGTTCTTCGTCGTTGATGGTCGTGCTGTTGCGGTAGTGGCTTGGCGCTGTGGATCAGGCAAACAGAGAAGACTGCAGGACTCTAATCGATCTTTAATCGGTGACTTTGGCACCGGGATCTATATGTTAGCCGCACGTTCGCTCCTCAGACGTTACTCGGCGATTGATCGCACTCCCGCTGATCAGGTGTTGCGAACGTCGGTCTGACCTGTTTGCTGTGCCCTCGGCCGCAGCCGTGTAATTCCTCCGTGTGAAGATAGTTCTATTTTGTGTTCGTCAGGCAGCTCGTGGCTCTCTGCCTTGCAGCATCGCCCAGGCTACGCGCGCGTTCTTGGCGGCAATGGCCACACAGGCGCGGTGATAACAGCGTCGTTCTCGTAGTGCCAGCGCCCATTTTGAGAACGGATCGGACTCTCGGCTGGCCCGCTGCAGCACTGAGCGCGCACCCAATATCAAGAGGGTTCGAAGATACCGATCGCCGCGCCGCGTGATTTGCCCCAGCCGCGCCTTGCCCCCGGTGGAGTATTGCTTGGGCACCATCCCGAGCCAGGCGACGACCTGGCGCCCGTTCTTGATTTCTGAGCCATCGCCGAGATTGGCCACATAGGCCGAGGCGGTCATCGGACCGATCCCCATCCGACGCTGAATGAGCTGCGCGCGTGCATCCGACTTCGCGTGCTGCGCAATTTCGCGGCCGTATTCTTTGATCCGCTCATCGAGGATCCGCACGTGCTCCAGCAAATCGCGCAGGCAGCGCGCCGGATGCGCCGGCAATCGATCGAGCAGCGCCGGCACTGCCCGACGCACCACGTTCGAGCGCCGCGCGATGACAAAGCCAAACTCCGCCAGCAATTCTCGAACGCGGTTCAGCGTTGCCGTGCGTTCCTCGATAAATCCCTTGTGCACCCGATGCAGGCACAGCACCGCTTGCTGCTCCAGACTCTTGATCGGCACAAAGCGCATGTTAGGACGACGCACCGCTTCGCAGATGGCCTCGGCATCGTTACCGGCGTTCTTCCCGCCGTGCCGATACGGCGCCACGAACCGGGGCGACATCAGCTTTACCTCATGCCCGAGCGCCTGAAAATCCCGCGCCCACTGGTGTGCGCCAGAGCCGGTCTCCATCCCGATCAGGCACGGCGGCAACTTCGCTATCAACTCTCGAAGCTGGCTCCGTTTGATCGTGCGCCGCAGCACCACCTGGCCCACCGCATCCACGCCATGCAGAGAAAACGTCGCCTTTGCCAAGTCGATCCCCACCGTAGTAATGTTCATGCGGACTTCCCCTTCCTGTTTGGTGATTGAGCTTGTTTAACCACTTCAATCATGGCACTTCGATGCCGTCGCGGGACGGGGAAGTCCCTGACATTCGTTAGGCGGCATACTGGGTTGGTACCTAACAACGGAGCTTCGAGACATGAGCAATCGATTGAGTCTTCTCGCGTCGGCTAGCCTTGTTGTGGGTGGTGTGTTGGGCATGGTCGGTTCTTTTTCACCATCTGCCGTGCGCGGCATTGCATGGGGTCTGGATGGCACTGCGCTTGTCCTTGGTGCGGCACTTCTAGCGGTGCACCACATCAGGCTCGGCAACGAGCAGTTAGCGGCCGGCTTTCTCGTATTCATCGCCGGTCAAACACTAGTAGTTTCTGGTTCTGCCATGGAACTGTCAGCTAGCTCGGCTACGTTTGGTGCCGGTGTGGGCCTATGGGCTGCGGCGTTGGCGCTGGTGAGTGCCTCGTCAGCGATGCCGATCTTCGTCAGGGCTACAGGGGCGATCGCATCGGTAATGTTTGCAGTAACTGCGTTTCAGATCTATGGCGGCACGGCACTCAATCCAATGTCGAAACCACTGCCGTTTAATGCATATCCGTTCTTGGTGCTCACGCTATTTGGTTGGGCGTGGGTTAATTACCGCTCTGGTTCGACGAATGCCGCATAACAACGCATTCGAGCGGTCCGTGCCGCACGGTCAATGCGCGCCGCGGGTGCCAAGACACTTTGCGCCCGCGGCGCTTGATCCAACGCGGCGCGTGGCCGCTCAACGCGAGCGTTGGGCCGACAACAGGAGACGAGGTGATATCTATCAGAGTACCCGGACTGATGCTGTTGGCCGGGTTGGGAATTGTCCAATCAGCACCAAGCCTGATCCCCTCAGAAAACGTTCGGAGCCTTCGCAACCAATCCAATGCGGCCATCGCTCGACACGATGCCGAGGCAGTTGTGTCCTTTCTGGATGCTGAGTACCAGATCACCGTGGGAAGTGGGGATCTGTTCCACGGCAGGGCCGCAGAGTTGGAAGCATGGCGTGCGGAGTTCGCCCGCGCCCCCGATCTCGTCTACGTACGAAAGCCGGAATCAGTCGAGGTCAGCACATCGAGGGAGCGCGCAGCGGAGGTCGGGGTTTGGGTCGGCTCCTGGACAACGCCCAATGGACCGCATCGTGTTCGCGGGCGGTACGCAGCCCATTGGAGGAAGGTCGGCGGGTCGTGGAAGATCCGGGCCGAACTGTTTGTGACGCTCAGCTGCCAGGGTGTCGGTTGTTACTAATTCTCGCGATGCGGCCCGACAACGGCTTGCACCAGACAAGGCGCGGAGGTGCTGTCGCTCCGCGACCGGTCGTTGAGACGCGCCTTCCAGGTGAAGCCGGGCGTTAGGCGACATGATTTTGTCGCCACGGCATTCCAAGAGCGGAAGCCTTTTCGCAGCGGGCGCGCTGCTGTTGCCGCTTGCGGTGATGACCGTTTACCTTACGGCAACACGACTCTCGAGTCTTCACACGCCGGAGGCGCTCGATCGACTCGCCTTGTTCCTTGCATGCGCTCTTGGCGCTGCGTGTCTCTGGCAAATCGTCAAAAGCAGCGAGTGGAAAGTTTTATTTTTGCTGGTCTATTTTGCCGCTATGGGGACTGCCAAGTTCATCTATAGTTTCTACTTCGTGTGTTCAGTATTTGGGGATTGCCTCTAGGTAAGGGACGAAAGCGTATGTCGCCTGACAATCCTCTCGACCGCTCAGGGCCCCGGTAGTAGCCTGTTGGGTATAATCGAGCAAGCACCCGACATAAACTGGCTTCGCCAGGCCCGTTGCATTGCGCCCGAGCGGCCAGCGGAACGTTAGACATCGGGAAGTTGGCAGTGCTCGGCAAAATACTAGACTTCTTCCGCGGCGGAAGCCGAGACTTTAATGCTGCGGAGAAACGAATTATCTCGTTTTTGTCTGAAGCTCTCTCGGCCGAAGACAGGACGATACTCTCGCGGCAACTAGCAAAGATTCGCTTGGTTCAAAGGCCGAGTGTCGGCCGCATGGTCGTCGCGTATTACGATGAGCGCTCGAACTTTCCGAAGCTTCCCTATGATGCGTATGAGTACTGCTTAGCCAACGTTTCTTATCAGTCCCAAGGCAAGACAAAAACGACCTCGCTCGTGCTCCACAATGGACATCTAATGTCGATTGAGCGCAACGTGCCGCAGAACATTTCCGACATCGAGTCGCTTGTTAAGGTGGTCCTGCATCCTAAAGGCTTCAAGAGTGTGACGAAGGAGCTCGATGAGGAAGAGCATGGTTCGGCACAGAAATAGTAGAAGCCCGATTCCTAACAAATTTCTGGATCGCACGCGTGAAAGATAAAGTGCCAAGTTCATACAGCAGCGCGCGCGGCGCTCAGCCCAACCGTTAGGCGTCAGAAGCCACCCGCCAGTCATGCTGAAAGAGTCCTACTTGCTCTACGCGCTCATCGTCGCGTGTGAGGTTGGCTTCTGGGTCATCCTGCTACTGGCCCTCGCAGTCCGCTATCTACTCCGGAAGGAGCAGCTGAGCCGCGCACTCCTCGTCTGCCTGCCGCTGATAGACCTTCTGCTTTTGTTCTTCACCGCAACAGACTTGCGCCGGGGCACAACAGCCACTTTTGCACATGGGCTAGCCGCTGCCTACATAGGCTTCACTGTTGCCTTTGGAGGGATGGCAGTGAAGTGGGCTGACGCGCACTTTGCCCACAGGTTCGCTTCGGGCCCGGCGCCCACGAACGGTCCCTCCCGCGGGTGGGAGCTTGTCCGCTACGACTTCAAGCTATGGGGCGGTGCGTTGCGGGCTGTCTCATTACGATGGCCCTGGTCGAAGCACTCGTACAGTTCGTTGGCAACAGCGTGGCGGCGCGCGTACTGACGCCTAACCCCTCGCTCAAGCGGAGCGCATAGTGCCAGTAGAGAAATACAAGTCCAAAGTCGACTTTTGGCTGGCTCTGGTTCTGGCTTTCTCAATTGGCGCAGGAACCTTTGGAGCGTTTGTTGCCGCCTCGGCCGGAACAATGATGTTGCCGGTGGCAGCGCTGATCTTCTTCGGGGCGGCGGTGTTTCCGATCTGGCTATTGATCACGACCGAGTACACGTTGAGTGACAAAGATCTTCTGGTTGTCAGTGGCCCGTTCCGTTGAAACGTACCAATAGTCGCTATCTCGCGGGTAGCCGGAACCCGCAACCCGCTCTCCAGTCCTGCATTTTCCCTGGACCGAATCAGCATTGAGTATGCCCGCGGGAAGGTCATCATGATCTCACCGCAACAGAAGGAACGTTTTCTTACGTCACTGGAGGCACGGCGCAAAGCCGTGGCCTGACACTCGACCGCCCATGACCCCGGTAGCGTCGGCCGACGGATATTCGTATCCGCTCTCGTCCAATACACATTGACCTGTCCTGACGTCCTCAACCAAGCCGCATCTCGAGTCGCAAGCGCCAGCAGTGGCGTAACGTCCAGGATAGGAGTCCGTGCAGGGCGGCGCAATGCGTCTGCACAACAGTATCAAGAAACGTATGCGCGTTAGGCGTTACCTCCCTGATCTTTGGGATCTGGATAGTCATGGTCGCCGAGTCGTTAAACTGAGCAGGATCGGTACCGCCGCGTGGCGGAAAGCTTATTATTCTGTGCCGATGAAAGCCAAACAACGGGCGCGTTACGCTAACCAAATCGACAAGGCCGTGCAGTTGCTGCAGTTGTCTGCCGACGGGCAGATGCCCGCCGTTCGTAAACTCGCCAGCGCGGCTGCCACCGCTGCACGGGCAGGCGAGCGTTGAGGCGGCCGCGGCGGCCGGCGGTTATTCCAGTGCGCAAAGCCTGGCACGCGCGATGCGCGCACAGACAGGCGCTTCGTCCAGTGACGCGCGCGTTGGTCGGGAGACTCTGGAGTCTGCATTGCGGCGCGCGCGCCCCGTGGACACGCGGCACGAGCCGGTTCCTGCGATGACCATCGACATCGTGTCGCTGCGCCCGATCAAACTGCTGGCCATCCGGAACGTGGGCGCGTACGAGGAACTCAATGCGGCTTACAGCAGGCTGTTTGAACTCGTCACGCAACAGCTGCCGGTCGAGAACATCGTTGGCTTGTACGGCATCCAGTTCGACGATCCCCGCTTTACGCCACCGACCGAATGTCGTGCTGTGTGTGCGGTCGACGTGGGCGAGCAGGGCGCCGCCATTGGCGAGCTCGAAGCACTGGTCGTCGGCGGGCGACAGCATCTGCGCCTGCGGCATAACGGTTCGTATGACAATCTGGCGGACAGCGTCGATGCGCTGTATGCATTCGCGCTGGCCAGCCTGGACGCGGACCTTGCCGATGCGCCGCCGCTCATCCACTTTCTGGACGATCCGGAACAGGTCGCGGAAGCCGACTTGCGTTGCGATCTTTATCTCCCACTCGCGAACGCGGTGTCAGCATGAGGCGGTTGTTTGCCATCGCTCTGACAGCGTCTCGTTCTACGAGCTGATAACCGTCGCGCAACGCGGCGCGTCGCTGGAGATGCGAATCCGGCATTTCGATTCGGAGCTCGTGGCGTGGGAAGACAAAAGCACTGTCCAGTCTTTCCCATTGGTGCAGGCGACGGGCGGAACCTGGGATTTCGGTGGCCTGACGTTCCAGCGCAAGGGCAAGAATGGCCTCAAGTATTGGGTCCGCACCCGCGACAGCGATGGCACTATGAAAGAGATCACCTTTGATCTAGCGCGACAACGCAAATAGGCAGCCGGAAATCCCACTAACCACTTGGCGCGAATTGATCGGCATCTGACGTTTTCGCCTGTGTCATGCGCCGCAGCCCCGTAGACAGGCTTGCCAGTCGAATGAGTAGCCGCGTCCGGCGTAGGGGATACGGGTTCTCTTCGTTAGGCCCGGTGCGTCGCTTTCAGCGGCAGAATTCGAATCCGAGGGTTGCGCTTGGATCAACTCGCAGCTTGCGAATCCGCGATGACGCCTAACAATTCGCTCGACCGCTCACGCCGAGAGTGCCATGGTTTTGCAGATGGCCGTGATCTAGTTCGTAGATTCGATCTGTGCTTCTTCTTGTTCCAGCAGGCTCAGGATGTTCTGATACTTCTCGATGTACCAGCGGTTCTCGCTGTTGTACCTCGGAATTGTCATCGCGGAGATGCCTGTCGGCTGCTCGTGCCACAGGCATGGGCAGGTCACGGAGTCACCATCCGGCTCCACTGCGGGCATGCGCAGGTCTTCGAGGTTGACCCGCATCCGTTGGATGACGCGGTAGAGTTTGGTGACGTTGCGGGGGCCGCCGTTGTACGCGGCGACCGGGAAGATGCCGAGCACTTTCTTGTTGTCGCGATAGGGCAAGCGGATGTGCGCGGGCATCTGCATCAGCTCGATGTCGAACAGGCAGATCGCTGCCTTCATCGCGTTCAAGAGATTGGTCGCACCGCGTTCAAAGTTCGGATCGAGCTGTGCCGCGGGGCACAGCCTGACAACGAACGCGTAGGTGCCATTGCCGCGCCAATTGGTGAACTGCATTGGGCCAATGGCCTTGGCGCGTGAAACGCTGTACCGATAGGCATCCTCGCGTTTCAGGCCGTACTGGCTCAATACTTCCTCGAAGGCCAGCTCTTGTTTGCGCCTGTAGTCGCCGTCATCGGTCTGTTCGATCACGGCCAGTGTCATGATGACTTCCGCGGGTACGACATCCGCCAGCAGTTCGCCCGGGAAAGCCATCGAAGGGATTCTCGCACGGCGCAGCTCTTCGACCGCCTTGAGCGCGGTGTTGCGCAGGTACTCTCTGCCCTCGACGACGAAACGCGGGTCTAACGTGTCTTGCGTGAAGGGCAGGTAAACGATGGGTCTTGCAGTCGCGACAACTTCGCGCCAGCGCCGCTTTTTCAGCAGCGCTTCGTCGAACACCGGGAATTTCCGACCGTATACCTTCAGGGACTCCGCGCCATTGGAGAACGAGAACATCAGGCGTTCGGCGCCCGTGCCTTTCACATGCCGCGCGCTGATGCCAGGCGCGGCACGCATAACGAAGCGCAGCGGGCGGCGGCCGGGTTTCCATTTGATGGGCGGGCGGGGGATTTCGATGTGAGCCACCGACCACGATTTCGTGGCCTCGCTCCAGAGCGCGAAAGCCACGGGCCGCCCGCGCAGCGTTTCCCGCCGGCCCTTGCCGGTGAAGACGTACTTCAGTTCGACGTCGTGGAGCAGAACTTTCGCTTCGCCGACGAGATCCCGGATGAGTTCGTGACGCTGCTCCGGCTTGGCGGCGACGAGCACCTCGGCCATCCTGTCGGCGGAACGATCAGCCTCGCTCGGTTCGGCCTGCGCCACTGGCGGCTCGGGCTCCTCGGCTTCCTCGGTCGACGCAACTGGCGCTGCCTGCGCCGCGCTCGGCTCTTCCGGGACGTAGACCGGTTCTGGTTCGTCGGCGGTGAGGTCTTGCGTCGCGCAGGCAGTAAACATCGCAGGCGAGAATGCCAGCAGCGTCCAAGCCACAATCCGTGAAACAGTCCTTGTCATGATGTCCGGTGTCAGAAACCCTGTGCACATCTTACTGCTTAAGGTGCAGCCGGATCTGTGACGGGAGTGGTGGCCCGCGTAGTGAAGTTTCATTAACCCAGGCCCCCCAGCAGCTGTCACTCGTGGACCTTCTTGCGCTATTGTCCCAACTCACAAGCGGGGGAAGTCATGCTCAAATCATCATTAATCGCGGCATCGCTGGCATGCCTGCTGTTGTCCGCAGGCGTTGCGAACGCTGCCGAGGCGTCGGAAGCACCCGGCGCGTCCAACATCGGGTTCGTCCTGTATACCAAGAGTCTTTCTCCAGGAACTCTGAACGCAAGATGGCTATTCACGGACAAGTACCGTGGACCAGGCATAGCGACCGGTGGCCCGAAGGAGGGCTTCGCCGGACGCTACCGCGTTCGCTACTTTTACGAGAACGGCGAGTTCTCGGACGAGTATGACCTGCTCATCGAGAAGACCGGAGATGTCTACAAACTATCCTGGATCACTAACGGCAAGGTCAGTGCCGTTGGCGTTGGAATGGAGGTCGATAATGCGCTGGCCGTCGGCTGGCGCAGGGTTGGTAACTAGTTTCGCAGCGTGGTTCTTGGCGAAACCAATCCAGCTACCTAACAATTCGCTGGACACCTGATGTACCACCCAGCCCATTTTGATGAATCGAATCCCGCCGTGTTGCAGGAGTTCATGCGGCAGCACCCTCTCGCTTCCGTCATCGCCCTGGCAGCGGGACGCCTTGACGCAAATCATGTGCCGCTGGCGTTTGATCCGGGACACGGTACGTTTGGCCGGCTGCGGGGGCACATCGCGCGGGCAAATCCGATGTGGCGCGAAGTGGAGAATGGTGCGGAGGTGCTGGTGCTGTTTCATGGCCCCAACAGCTACATATCACCCAGCCTCTACCCGTCGAAGCAAGAGCATGGCAAGGTTGTCCCGACCTGGAACTATGGTGTGGTGCATGCGCGGGGGAACATCACGTGGATGCACGACGCACAGGAGCTGAGGCAGCTCGTCGACAATCTGACGGAGCGGCACGAGCGGGAACGGGCCCACCCGTGGCAGGTTTCGGATGCGCCGGACGAGTACATACGCAAGATGGTGACCGGAATCGTTGGTTTTGAGATCTCGATTGTCGAGCTGCGCGGCAAGATGAAGCTCAGTCAAAACCGGTCCGAGGCGGATCGCGCAGGCGTCAGCAGCGGTTTGGGCCAAAGCGCCGACCCTGGCGCTGTTGAAATGGCCAGGTTCATGGATACCAGGAATAATGGCAGCGCCAGCTAACGTAATGGAGCAAACATGAAGCGAGTCACAGGTATAGGCGGAATATTCTTTCACGCGAAGGATCCGGTTCTGCTTCGGGACTGGTACAAAAAGCACCTTGGTATAGATGTCCAGGAATGGGGCGGTACCGCTTTCGTCTGGACGGATGGCGATGGCAAGCCGATGAAGGGAACAACGGTTTGGTCGATCGGCGCCGCCGGTGGCGATTACTTTGCACCCAGCAGCGCAAACTTCATGATCAATTATCGGGTTGAGGACCTGGCGTCCCTGCTCAAGGCGTTACGGGATGAAGGGTGCCATGTTCTGGACAAGACGGACGACTCCGAATATGGAAAGTTCGGCTGGGTCATGGATCCGGAAGGAAACAAGGTAGAGCTTTGGCAGCCGCCTGCGGGCCAGTAATCCAAAGCTAGAAGTACAGGCCGATGCCTAACAATTCGTTGGACCGCATTCATGCGAACCCATGGCACTCTGACCAAGTGGAATGACGACCGCAGCTTTGGCTTCATCACACCCGCCAAGGCTACGGCCGACCTCTGAACGAAGACGTCAGGTACCTGTAAGTGTCCGTCCGTGAAGCGACAGCAGCTGACATTGCCGCCATGCATGAGATCCGGCTTGCCGTTCGGGAGAACGTTCTGTCGGACCCGCGGAAGGTATTACCAGACGACTATCATCGCTTTCTGGGCGGAACTGGCAAAAGCTGGGTATATGTTGTCAAAGAGCAGGTTGTCGGCTTTGCGGCCGCAGACTCCCAGAGCGGAAACATCTGGGCGTTGTTTGTCCGCCCTGATTTCGAGCGACAGGGCATTGGCCGTCAACTCCATGACGCAATGATGCAATGGCTGTTCGGAACAGGTTGCAATCGGGCGTGGTTGACAACACAGCCGAACTCTCGCGCGGATTTCTTTTACCACCATGCTGGCTGGCAAGCGATCGACAGCATGGCCGATGGCGACGTGTTGTATGAGATGCGGCGCGAGACCTAACGAGCGGACTCTATCTTATGCCCTGGATCGCGATTGCCCTCAGTATTGCCTGCCTGCTCGCGGTCGCCGGGCTTGTCGTCGCCGAGAGGCAAAACCTCAGCGCCGTAAGGTGGTTTGCCAAACTCGCGGCCAGTTCGGCCTTTGTTCTGGTTGCGCTGTCATTGGGCGCGGCTGCTTCAACCTACGGCCAACTCGTTCTCCTGGCGCTGGTGCTCAGCTGGATCGGCGATGCATTTTTACTCAGCGAACGCAGCGCAGCGTTTTTGTCCGGCCTCGGCGCTTTTCTGCTGGCGCACGTTGCATACTCTGTGGCATTTGCAACCGGGGCCCTGAGCACGAGCGCATTTGTTGTTAGTCTGATCTGCGGCGCGGCCATCGGCCTGATCACGTTGCGTTGGCTATGGAGCTGGCTGGACGCAGCCAACAAGGTGGCCGTTGCCGCCTATGTGGGTACCATCGTTGCGATGTGCGCATTGGCCATCGCGCATGGCGCGGTGTCTCGCTCTTGGTTAGCCGCGATTGGTGCGGTGGCGTTTGCGGCATCGGACATTTCAGTTGCACGCGATCGCTTTGTGGTATCAGAATTCGTCAACAGGGCGTGGGGCCTGCCGGTTTACTACTTCGCGCAGTTGCTGCTTGCCTGGTCCATCACGTCGGGTCAGGTTCCTTAAGGAGAATTACTCGTGCCAAACCTGCTGCGAAATATCCTTGCTGTGATCGTCGGACTCGTCATAGGCGGCTTCGTCAACATGGCGCTCGTCACTCTCAGCCCGTCGCTCATTCCTCCGCCAGTCGGCGTGGATGTGAATGACGCTGAAAGCCTGGCAAAGGGAATCCACCTCTTTGAGCCGCGGCATTTCATCATGCCGTTCCTGGCGCATGCACTGGGTACGCTCGTTGGCGCGCTGATTGCTTACCTGATCGCGGCGACCTACAGATTGCAAATGGCATATGTGATCGGCGCAGTTTTTCTGTGCGGCGGTGTGGCGGCAAGCTTCATGATTCCGGCTCCGGCGTGGTTCATCGCGCTCGACCTGCTGGCCGCCTACCTGCCAATGGCCTGGTTGGGTATTCAGATAGGTCGTCGTATTGGGCAAGGGAAACAATGATCATCGTCCTCGGCAATGTTACGGTCCAGGAAGGGAAGCTCCCGCAGGCGCTCGACCTGAGCCGCGAACATGTCGCGCGCTCGCGGGCAGAACCGGGCTGCATTACCCACGCGGTTTACCAGGACACGCAGAATCCGTCGCGCCTGGTGTTCGTTGAGCAATGGCAGGACCAACAGGCCATCGAGGCGCATTTCAAAGTGCCTGAGTCGCGCGCGTTCGCCAAAGCGCTGACTGCGCTGGCGGTCGAACGTCCTGACATGACGCTCTTCGAGGCCGCGGCCATCGAGATAAGGTAGCCGATGTCGCAGCACGAACTGGCCCAACTGAACATTGCCGCGATGAAGGAGCCGCTGGATTCGCCGGGCATGGCGGAGTTCGTCGCCAACCTTGATCGAATCAATGCGCTTGCCGACGTTGCGCCGGGTTTTGTCTGGCGTTTGGAGTCGGATGACGGCGATGCCACCGAATTTCGCCCGCTCGGGGACATGACGTTGGTCAATCTCTCGGTGTGGAAAGATCTCGCTGCGCTCAAGGACTTCGTCTACCAGTCGGGGCACGCTGAAATCATGCGGCGGCGCGCGCAATGGTTCGACCGCATGCGTGAAGCCTATGTCGTGCTGTGGTGGGTTCCGCAGGGGCATCGTCCAACGACCGACGAGGCCATTGCGCGGCTCGAATACCTGAGGGCGAACGGTCCGACCGAGGCGGCCTTCAATTTTGGCAAAGTGTTTGCGGCGCCAGGTTCAGTGCTGTAACACCTGTCGCCAGTGAAACCAAAACGAATATGAGCGCGTGTTAGCTATCTAATGCCCATACAGTCATTTAATCATTTCAATCTGCGCGCCGACCGCGAATTGCTCGGCAAGCTGCGCGATTTCTACGTGGATGTAGTCGGCCTGAAAGTCGGGCCGCGCCCGCAGTTCACCTTCAACGGCTACTGGCTGTATACAGGTGACCTCGCGGTGCTGCATCTGGTCGAAGCGCCGGATGCTCCAGGCGCCGGGCACACGCGGCACGGTACTTTTGATCATGTCGCCTTCAGTTGCACCGGGCTCGTGGACTTTGAAGAGCATTTTCGCCGTATGGCGGTGGTTTACCGGCGTACCGAGATACCAGGCACTGACATCGTGCAGCTCTTTGTCAAGGATCCGGCAGGCAATGGCGTTGAGCTCAACTTTGCGAGCGCAGACGCCTAACAAGTCAGGGCGCGGACAGCGCCTGCGGGTACAGTTTTCGCCAGAATTCACAGTGGTGTGCCGCGCCGGCATCGAATTCGCCGAGCTTGTCAGGATCAAGCCGCAGCACGGCCTTGTCTGAACGGAAGCGGTTCCAGGCCGGCAGGCCGCGGACCTGCGGTCGGCCACTGCGGGCAAACGCGCCCCAATACGCGATCATCTGCTCTGCCAGGCGCTGCGAACCCGGCGCCAGGTCGGGACCGTCAAAGACACTCTTGTTAGTAAAGCGTGGAAAGAAGTACGGCAACTCGGCCGAGTGCACCGCGCCCAATTCGAATCCCGGATCCGGCATGACGGGCGGTGCGGCGCGATCGGTAAACTCGTACTGATAGACCGGCACATGCCGCGACGCGAGCTGCGCGGTATGCAGGAACAGGCAGTTGCTCAGCGGGCCGCCGGGCATGTAGTCGGACTTCACCGTACCTAACGCGGAGGGAGCCGATGGAAATTCCGTCAACGGATATCGAGCCTGCACGGCGGCTGCGTTGTCGCCGTACGATGCCTTGAGCATATCGAGGTAATTGTCCGGCGTGACGTGCACGCCAGCCACGGCGTCATAACCGACGTAAAGGCGCATTTCGTCGCGATTGCCACCATTGATGATCGGTACCCTGACGAAATTGCCGCTGCTGAACGCGTCGGCGGCCTGCTGCGGCACGCTGTCACTGCCGACACTGGGCGCAAAGGCGCGGTTCATGCGCGCGGCAAGCGCGGTTTGCGCCGCAAGCAATTGTGGTATCGGTTTGCCGCGCAGGCACTCGAGCGCCGTTACGGCATCCGCGCAGCCCACGGCCTGCGCAAGCGCGAGGCCTGCCTGATAGCCTTCAGTGACGCTGCGGTGGCGAAACGTGCAGGCGACGCTCTGGATGATCGCCTTGTGAAAGAGACCCGCGGATTGTTTTGGTGATGTCAGGTGAATGCAGACGCTCGAGGCGCCGGCCGACTCGCCGGCAATCGTAACGTTGCCCGGGTCACCACCGAAGGCGGCGATATTCTGCTGGACCCAGCGCATTGCGCGGCGCTGGTCTTCGAACGCCAGACCGCCGTTGTGCGCGGCCTCGAACGCCGGATGCGGCATCAAGCCAAACACGCCCAGTCGATAATTGATCGACACCACCACGATGTTCGCCATACGCGCCAGGTAGTCGATCGGGTAGAGGTTGGCCGCGCCGCCGACATAGGCGCCGCCATGGATCCAGATCAGCACGGCGCGTTTGTTAGCACCGCGCAGCGGCGCAACCGGCACCGCGACGTTCAGATAAAGGCAGTCTTCATCCTCGCTCGCCTCGGTGAGCGCAAAGCGCACCACCTGCGGACAGGCGCTGCTGAATCGCGACGCATCGCGGACGCCGCTCCACGGTGCGGGCGGCGCGGGCATGGCCCAGCGCCGCGCGCCGGTGGGCGGCGCTCCATACGGGATGCCTTTCCACTCGCGTACGCCATTGCCCAGGGTCCCGCGCACCTGACCATCGCTGGTGGTCACGACCAGCGCGTCGCTGGCATGGGCGCTGGCAAGCAAAGAGATCACAAGGACGGAAAACCATGTCGCCTGGCGCATTGATAACCCCTGTTGCGGTCAGCTCTTTCCCGCGCGATCATCTCACATCATCTACTAAGGTACAGGTACCCGCATGACTGCCAGCCAAATGATCAGGGCATCGCTGCCTCACGTCATGCGGCGCGGACGCATCGAGTACCGTACGCAGCAACCCGGTTTTCCCGGCGGGCTCTGGGGTTTCGAGGACTGGCGCCTAACGCGGCACTGCGATGGCACGCGGGTGCTGCGCGCGTACTGCGAGCTGCAGGACGATCCGCTCCTGATCCGTGACGTGATCCAGACGGTAGACCGCGACTTCCACCCGGTTGAAGTGTTTGCGCGCCTGACGACTGACGACCGCTTCCAGGGCAGCGGCTGGTACCGCTTCACGGATACCGAGGTGCGCCTGCACGGCTTGAGCGCGGCCCGGGGCCAGATCGACGAAACGCGGCCGATCAGCAGGGCGATGCGCGGCTTTGGCACGCACTCGCTGGTAGCCGATGCCTGGCTGTGCGCGCGTTTTGATTTCTCGAAGGGACCCGGCGTCCAGACGTTCAAGAACAACCTGATGACATCGACCGATCATCGCGGCGCGACCGGCCCCGATTTCACGACGACTGCAACGTCGAGCCTGCGGTACTTTGGCCGCGAATCCGTAACGGTTCGCGCCGGAACACTGGAGTGTCACCACTTCGCCTTCGTCAACACCAGCCACAACCACCCGCCCTACGACCTGTGGATTTCCGCCGACGGCGACTTCCTGTTCGTCAGGGGCGTGGTTCTGGAACCCTATCTCTGGGAATTCGAACTCGTTGAGCTCGCCTGACGCGATGCGGGGCCCGCTATTGGCCGTAATTATCGCGATCGCGGTAAATGCCGGCATGGACGCGGCAGGCCTGTCGGATGTTAGTTTTGCATCCCTGTTGCCGCTGATGCTGGTTTTCTGGGCGATACAACGACTGCCACGAAAAAGCATGGGCATCGCTTTTGGCCGGCTTCCGCACTATGGTTTGGCGATTCTGCATCCGGTCGTGATAATCGGCGCTATTGCGCTTGTTTGCCTGGCGGCAGGTGTCATCGATATTGGCCGGATCGATTGGCCGAAGGCGCGGAATGAATTTCTGACGGCAGTCGCTATCAGTATTCCGCTCGGCTTTCTGACAGAAGAAGCATTTTTTCGCGGCTGGTTGTTTGGCGCCCTCGAGCGTGCCGGCATGAGTGAGCTGAAGATCTTGATCTGGACCGGCGTC
>Ga0209797_10000720_pt1 | contig 16614 bp, 16 predicted proteins | sample DOMMetBare3Fresh_2_FD_187472 | JGI IMG/M metagenome (GOLD analysis project Ga0209797, IMG submission 187472) | Wetland sediment microbial communities from St. Louis River estuary, USA, under dissolved organic matter induced mercury methylation -... | ecosystem: Environmental > Aquatic >... | reverse complement strand
TACTCGATCTGCCTGTCGCGCCACAGCAGCGCCAGCGCCTCGCCGTGGCCGGCGAACATCTGCTCGGCCAGCAGGCCGACGCTGTAGACATCGAACAGCGTGCCGTAGGCGTCGAACAGCACCGCCTCGGGCGGCGCAGGGGGGTGTTTCTCCATGGCAGTGGGACTTTATTACGAACTCGCATCACCAATAACCGCGTCCGGCGCGATTGATTGATGACCAAACGGCGTGTAATCTGTCCGATGTGGATCGCCTGAAGCAGATCGAGTCCTTCGTCGCCGTGGCCACCAAGGGCAGCATGACGGCGGCCGCGAGCCTCCAGGGCGTGGCCGCGGCGGTGATCGGCCGGCGCATCGACGCGCTCGAAGAGCGCCTCGGCGTGCGGCTGCTGCTGCGTACCACGCGACGCATCAGCCTGACCCACGAAGGCAGCGCCTTCCTCGAGGATTGCCAGCGCATCCTGGCCGAGATCGCCAATGCGGAGTCAAGCGTCAGTGCGGGTGGAGTGAAAGCCAGTGGTCACTTGCGCGTCACGGCACCGGCCGGGTTCGGCCGCCGCCATGTCGCGCCGCTGGTGCCGGCCTTCCTGGCGCAGCATCCGGAGGTGAGGCTTTCGCTGAACCTGTCGGACCGGGTGGTCGACATCGTCAACGAGGGTTTCGACTGCGCGGTGCGGGTCGGCGACCTGCCCGATTCGAGCCTGGTCAGCGTGCGGCTGGCCGACAACCGACGGCTGTGCGTGGCGGCGCCGACCTACCTGGCGCGCGCGGGAACACCGGCCACGCCGGCGGAGCTGTCACGGCACGAGTGCCTGGCGCTGTCGTCCGACGCCAGCCAGTCGCGCGGCTGGGCCTTCACCGTCGACGGCGAGATGGTTTACCTGCGCCCGGGAGGCCGGGCCGACTGCAACGACGGCCAGGTGCTGCATGCCTGGTGCCTGCAGGGCCTGGGCATCGCGTGGCGCAGCACCTGGGAGGTCGAGCAGGAGATCGCGTCGGGTCGGCTGGTGACCGTGCTCGACGACTACGCGGCACCACCGAACGGGATCCATGCGGTGGTGCCGCACGCGCGGCACCTGCCGCTGCGGGTGCGCTTGTGGATCGACTTCCTCAAGCACAGCTACGGCGACGCCGCATACTGGCGAGGGGGAGCGGCGGCCCAGGAATGAACGACGGCCGCCTGGGGCGGCCGTCGGCCGACAGGGTCGGTGTCCGAGGCTGCCCGCAAGCATGCGGGCAGGCCGTTCGTGGGGCTCCGAGGCTGCCCGCAAGCATGCGGGCAGGCCGTTCGCCAGGCACAGCCCGGCACGCAGGTGCCGGGCTGTGTCCGGGCTCACCCCTTCAGGCAGGAACTCATGAACTCCTTGCGCTTGTCACCGGCGAGCTTCTTCTCGCCGGCGTCCTTGTTGCAGGCCTTCATCTTGTCCTGCTGCGACATCTTCTTGGCCGACAGGCAGGTCTTCATGAAGGCCTTGCGCTCGTCGCCCTTCTTGTCGCCGGCTTCCTTGTTGCACTCACCCATCTTGCTTTGCTGGGCAGTAGGCTTCTTTTCGTCGGCGGCCTGGGCAAGGCCGACACACAGCACGAGCGACGCGACAGCGATGGAAACTTGCTTGAACATGTGGGGGTTCCTCTTCCTCGGTTGATGATGTGCACGGCCCGGTACGGCCGTCGCCGATTGGAGCAGAGCCGCCGCCAATCGGCCTTTGACGCAACGCATGCGATCGCTTCGTCGTGTACCGGTTGGGCACGATACCCACTTCGGAGGGTGAGCGGCCCCGACTTTGGGAGGGGGCGGGCTCGTGAGTCAACCAAGGGCCGCTCGCGAGTTGACTCACTCCCGTGGGATGCGGACGACGGATGTCGTCGGCCTGGGGGCGCTCTCAAGCGCCGCGAGGGGCCGCCGTCACATGATGCGCCGTGGGTGGGCCAGCGACTCGTGGGCGGCGTGCAGGCGGCGCACCAGCACCTTGATGAAGGCGCCATCGAACAGGTGGCGGGTGCCCGGGCTCAGGCACTCCAGCGCATGGGGCGTGAACGATACCGTCGTCGCGGCGTCGCTGACGATCACGTCGGCGGCGTGGATGCGCATCTCCTCGCTCGGCGCGAGGTAGGCCATCTCGCCCACCGAGGTGCCGGCGCCGAGCTGCGCGACGCGATCGCCGTCGCGGTAGATGTCGACGCGCCCCTGCGCAATGATGTGGAAGGTGTTGCCCGCCTCGCCCTTGCGGTACAGCGCGGCGCCATAACCGTGGCGCTGCCAGTGCGCGCGGTGCACCACCTCCCACAGCTCCACATCGCCGAAGCCGGCGAAGAACTCCAGGCTGCGCAGCAGGTTGAAGCGCTCGGAGTCGAGTACCTCCTGCAGCGGCCCGCGCGGTACCTCCTGGTTGGCCACCAGCGAGGACCATTCGAGCGCGAACTCGTCCCAGCTCGCGTAGCGGTCGGCGGGCGACTTGGACATCGCGCGCTGGAGGATCTCGTCCATGCGCGCCGGTACGCCATCGCGCAGCGGCACCAGCGACGGCGGCGCCAGGTTGCAGATCTGGTGCATCAGCGCGGCCTGGTGCGAGGCGTCGAATGGCGGGCGCCCCGCCACCAGGTGGTAGAGCACCGCGGCCAGCGCGAACATGTCGGCCCGTGCATCGAGCACGCTGCCGTCGAGCTGCTCGGGCGACATGTAGGCCAGCGAGCCGACCCGGAAGACCTGGGTGCGCTCGGACAAGGTGTCGAGCACGCTGCCGAAATCGCTCAGCTTGACGTTGGCCACCACGTCCTTGTTCATCGTCGCCAGGATGTTGGCTGGCTTGACATCGCGATGGATCAGGCCCTGGCGGAACACATAGCCCAGCGCCATCGCGCACTTGAAGCCGATCTCGACGATCTGGCTCAGCGGCAGCAGGCTGTCGGCGCGGCAAAAGCGCCTCAGGGTCACCCCGGGCACGTATTCCATCACCAGGTACGGGGCCGCCGCATCCTCGACGGCATCGTAGATCTGCACCACGTTGGGGTGCTGCAACTTGCCAGCCAGCGCCGCCTCGGCGGCGAAGAAGTGCGCCCGATAGCGGCTCTCCAGGCCATCGCCGAGCGAGGCCTCGCGCACGCGCTTGATCGCCACCTGCCGGTCGTTGAAGTCGTCGTGGGCGAGGAAGACTTCGCTGGTGGCGCCTTCGCCCAGGCGCGACAGCACCCGGTACTTGCCGATGCGCGAAGGCAGGGCAGGGTCGACGACGGGGTGGGAACTGGACGTGGTGACGGGCATGGGCAAGCACGAGCAGGCCGGACCTGCCGAGCCCTGATTGTCGGCACGCTCGGGTCCGGCCACAACCGGAACAGGCGTGCCATCGACCGCCAGTTTGCGGCCCCGGCAGGACCTCGGCTGCCGGCTCCAGTCCCGGGGCCGGGCAACCCCCGACCGTAGAATCCTTCGCCATGATCCAGGCCAAAGCGGAACTGCTCGAGGCGTTGGGGCGCGCAGTTTCGCAGCTTGCCCCCGGAACGGGCCAGGCCGTCGGCCTCGAATCGCCCAGGCAGGCCGGCCATGGCGATTTCGCGATCACCGTCGCGATGCAGCTGGCCCGCGCCTTGAAGCGCAACCCGCGCGAACTGGCCGAGGCGCTGACCGAGGCGCTGAGGGCCCAGCCGGCGGTGCCGCGCTGGGTCGAGTCGCTGGAGGTGGCGGGCCCCGGTTTCATCAACCTGCGCCTCAAGCCCGCGGCCCGGCAGGCCGTGGTGCGCGAGGTGCTGGCCGCCGGTGATCGCTTCGGACTGCGGCCGCCCAATGGTCGCAAGCTGATGGTCGAGTTCGTGTCGGCCAACCCGACCGGCCCGCTGCATGTCGGCCATGGCCGCCAGGGTGCGCTGGGTGACTCGATCTGTCGATTGTTCGAAAGCCAGGGCTGGCAGGTGGTGCGCGAGTTCTATTACAACGATGCCGGCGCACAGATCGAGACCCTGGCGCGTTCGACGCAGTGCCGCATCCGCGGCCTGCGCCCGGGCGATGCGCAGTGGCCCGAGGAGGCCTACAACGGCGAGTACATCGCCGACATCGCGGCCGATTTCCTGGCCCGCAAGACGGTGCACGCCGACGACCGTGCCTTCACCGCCAGCGGCGACCCCGACGATCTCGAATCGATCCGCCAGTTCGCGGTGGCCTACCTGCGGCACGAGCAGGACCTCGACCTGCAGGCCTTCGGGGTGCGCTTCCAGAACTACTTCCTCGAGTCGAGCCTGTACCGCGACGGCAAGGTCGCCGACGCGGTGGCGCGCATCAATGCCGCGGGCAAGACCTACGAGAAGGACGGCGCGTTGTGGCTGCGCTCGACCGACGACGGCGACGACAAGGACCGCGTCATGCGCAAGGGCGACGGCAGCTACACCTACTTCGTGCCCGACGTGGCCTACCACATCGACAAGTGGCGCCGCGGCTTCGACAAGGTGATCAACGTCCAGGGCACCGATCACCACGGCACCGTCACCCGCGTGCGCGCCGGCCTGCAGGCCGCCGGTGTGGGCATTCCCCCCGGCTGGCCCGACTACGTGTTGCACAAGATGGTCACCGTGATGAGAGGCGGCGCCGAGGTCAAGATCTCCAAGCGCGCCGGCGGCTACGTGACGCTGCGCGATCTCATCGACTGGACCAGCCGCGACGCGGTGCGCTTCTTCCTGATCAGCCGCAAGGCCGACACCGAATTCGTCTTCGACGTCGACCTGGCGCTCAAGGCCAGCGACGACAACCCGGTGTTCTACGTGCAGTACGCGCATGCGCGCATCTGCTCGGTGCTGGGGCAGTACGGTCAAGCCGTCGCCGCGGACGCCGACCTGTCGCTGTTGACAGCCCCCGCCGAGGTCGCGCTGATGCGCGAACTTGCAGCCTACCCCGACATGCTGACTGCGGCGGCGGCCGACCTGGCGCCGCACGACGTGGCGTTCTACCTGCGCGGGTTGGCCGCGTCATTTCACAGTTATTACGCGGCCGAGCGCTTCCTGGTCGACGATCCGGCGCTGGCCGCGGCGCGCATGGCGCTGCTGGCGGCCACCCGGCAGGTGCTGCGCAACGCGCTCGACATGCTGGGCGTGGGCGCGCCGGCGGCGATGACCCGAGACACTCCGGCCCCAGAGGCCTCGATGCCATGAAATCCCAACGCGGCGGCTTTGCCCTCGGTCTGATCGTCGGTCTGCTGGCCGGCCTCGCACTGTCGCTGGCGGTGGCGCTGTACATCACCAGGGTGCCGGTGCCCTTCGTCAACAAGGTCCCACACCGCAGTGCCGAGCAGGATGCTGCCGAGGCAGCGCGCAACAAGGACTGGGACCCCAACACCGCGCTGGCCGGCAAGGGCGGCGCGCGCCCGGCGTCGGCGGCGGCCACCGGCAAGGTCGACGCCGGCGCACCGGCCGCGGCCGTGGTGCCACCGGCCCCGGCCGCAGCGGCCAGCGCCCCGGCCAAGGCGGACCCGGCGACCGCGCGTGCGGCCGGTGCCGCCGCCTCGTCGGCGCGCGCACGAGATCCGGTGCCGGCCGCGAGCGCGGTGCCGCCCTCGGTGTCGACCCGGTCCACCGGTGGGGCGGCCGATGCGTTTGTGTACTTCGTGCAGGCCGGCGCCTACGCGCGCATGGAGGACGCCGATCAGCAGCGCGCGCGGCTGGCGATGCTGGGGCTGGACGCCCGCGTCACCGAGCGCGAACAAGCCGGCCGCACGGTGTTTCGCGTGCGTCTGGGTCCGTTCGACCGCCGCGACGACGCCGAGGCCGCCCAGGCTCGGCTGTCCGAGGCCAAGGTCGAGAGCAATCTGGTGCGCGTCGAGCGCTGAATCCGGGCCCCGCATGGGGGGCCACCTCAAACCCGAACCAAAGGACACTTTCGATGAACCGTCGTCAATTCACCCTCCGCATTGGCGCTGGTGGTGCTGCGGCCTGGCTGGCCGGGTCGGCGCTGGCCCAGGGCGAACCGGTCGAGGGCCGTGACTATCTCCGCCTGAAGGACGCGGTGGCAGTGGCCGGGGGCGGCAAGGTCGAGGTGATCGAGTTCTTCGGCTACTGGTGCCCGCACTGTGCGGCGTTCGAGCCCTTGCTCGAAGGCTGGGTGCGCAAGCTGCCGGCCGACGTCAACTTCCGGCGCATCCCGGTGGCCTTCTCGGCGCCTCAGGAGTGGCACCAGAAGCTTTACTTCGCGATCGAGTCGCTGGGTCAGGTGCCGACGCTGCATGGCAAGGTGTTCACCGCCATGCATGCCAACCGCCAGCGGCTGGACAAGGAAGCCGAAGTCGCCGCGCTGGCCAGCGCCAACGGCGCCGACGGTGCCAAGCTGGTGGAGGCGATGAAGAGCTTCTCGGTGGCCACCAAGATCAGCCAGGCGCGCCAGCTGGCGCAGGCCTACCGCATCGACAGCGTGCCCACGCTGGCGGTGCACGGCCGTTACATCACCTCGGCCAGCCACGCCGGCACCCCCGAGCGCGCACTGCGGGTCGTCGAGGCGCTGATCCAGAGCTCGCGCAAAGGGTGATGTCCTGACCGCGCGCCCGAGGCCTCGCGGCCGACGGCGCGACGAATTCCCGCTCTTTGCCGGCCCGTTCGGCACAGGCTTGCGTCTAGAATGATCTGCAAGTTCTGTGCCGCCAGATGCCCCACCTGTCCTGCCCCCGTTCCACGCTTGCCCTGCTGATGGTGTCGGCCGCATTGGCGGCCGCGGCCGAGAAGGCCGACCGCCTGCGGCCGATGACGCTCGATTCGGCCAAGGGCTGCGTGGTCGACCTGGCACGGCAGACCCGGCAATGCAGTGGCGACGTGGTGATCGCGCAGGGCACCTTGCTGATCCGCGCCGACCGCGTGGAATTGCGCGAGACCGCCGATGGCTTCCAGCAGGCCTCGGCGATCGGCACCCCCGACAAGCCGGCGCATTACCGGCAAAAGCGCGACGGCGTCGACGAGCATGTCGAGGGCTCGGCGCAGCGCATCCTCTACGACGGCCGCGTCGGCACCCTCAGGTTCGAAGGCCAGGCCATCGTTCGTCGCTTGCGGGGCACGGCGATGGCCGACGAGATCCAGGGCGAGAGCGTGACCTGGGACAGCACGGCCGAGCAATTCAGCGTCCATGGCGGCGCGGTCACGCCAGGCAATCCGGGTGGACGGGTGCGCGCGGTGTTGACGCCGCGCGAAGCCGCCTCCGCCCCCGCAGGCGCCGCCTCGGGGGCCGGCCTGCGCAACACACCCTCGCTCGGGGACCGGCGATGATGTCGGCCGCCGCGACGAGCGGCAGCCGGCTCGAAGTCACCGGGCTGCAAAAGAGCTACGGCTCGCGCAAGGTGGTCAAGGAAGTCCACCTGGCGGTCGGCGCCGGCGAGGTGGTCGGACTGCTCGGCCCCAACGGTGCCGGCAAGACCACCACCTTCTACATGGTGGTGGGCCTGCTGCGGGCCGATGCCGGCGAGATCCGCATCGACGGCGTCGCGATCCACGGCAAGCCGATCCACCAGCGCTCGCGCATGGGCCTGTCCTATCTGCCGCAGGAAGCGTCCATCTTCCGCAAGCTCAACGTGGCGGAGAACATCCGCGCAGTGCTCGAGCTGCAGACCGGCGCCGATGGCCGGCCCCTGCCCGAGGCCGACATCCAGCGCCAGCTCGACCAGCTGATGCACGACCTGTCGATCGACAAACTCGCCGATTCGCCGGCGCTGGCGCTGTCGGGCGGCGAGCGGCGGCGGGTCGAGATCGCCCGCGCGCTGGCCACGCAGCCGCGCTTCATCCTGCTCGACGAGCCCTTTGCCGGCATCGATCCGATCGCGGTGCTGGAGATCCAGCGCATCATCGCCTTCCTCAAGTCGCGTGGCATCGGCGTGCTGATCACCGATCACAACGTGCGCGAGATGCTCGGCATCTGCGACCGCGCCTACATCATCAGCGACGGTCGCGTACTGGCCGAAGGCACACCGGACGAGATCATCCGCAACGCCGACGTGCGCCGGGTCTACCTCGGCGAGCACTTCCGGATGTGAGGCCGACGCGGTGTCGATGATGAAGCCATCCCTGCAGCTTCGACTGTCGCAGCACCTGGCGCTGACGCCACAGCTGCAGCAATCGATCCGGCTGCTGCAGCTGTCGACGCTGGAGCTGAACCAGGAAGTCGAGCAGATGCTCGAGCAGAACCCCTTCCTCGACATCGAGGACGATCGCTCGCCGCTCGAGCTCGGTCTCGAGCGCGTGGCGCCGGCGGCCGAACCGGCGCGCGAACGCGAGGCTGAGCGCCAGGCCGAGCGCGACGACTCGGGCAGCGAGGAGCCCGCGGCGATGGATGCCGCCGAGTTCGGCACCACCGCGCGCGACGACTGGGAAAACGGCACCGAACGCGACGATTTCGATGGCATCCGCGAGCTGCCGTCGTCGAGCCCGGGCGGCAGCGGCGACGAGGACTTCGAACCGATCGAATCGGCCGATTTCGGCCCCAGCCTGCAGGAGCATCTGCGCCGCCAGCTGCTGGGCATGCGCCTGGCGGCCGAGGATGCGGCGGCGGTGATGGTGTTGATCGACTCGCTCAACGACGACGGCTACCTGGCCGACACGCTGGAGGAGATCGCCGATCAGCTGGCGGGCACCGACGACGCGCAGGCGCGCGAGGAGCTGGTGGACCGGCTGCGCTGCGCGCTGAAGTGGCTGCAGAGCATGGAGCCCACGGGCGTCGGCGCCGCCAGCCTGTCCGAATGCCTGCTGCTGCAGCTGCGCACCCGGCCCGCCGGCGCGGCGCGGGCGCTGGCGATGCGGGTGGCCGAGAGCCACCTCGAGACGCTGGGCCGGCGCGACATGCGCAAGCTCACCGCGCTCACCGGCGCCACCGAGGACGAGCTGCGCGAGGCGCAGGCGCTGATCATGGCCTGCGAGCCCAAGCCGGGGCGGCAATTCACCCGCGCCGAGGCCCACATCATCGTGCCCGACGTCATCGTGCAGAAGGTCGGCCGGAGCTGGAAGGCGGCGCTCAACCCGGAGGTCTGCCCCAAGCTGCGCATCAACGACCTCTATGCACGCGCCATCCGCGGCCAGCGCGGCAACGGCTCGGGCATGTCGGCCCGGCTGCAGGAGGCACGCTGGTTCATGAAGAACATCCTGCAGCGCTTCGACACCATCCTGCGGGTCTCGCAGGCGATCGTCGAACGCCAGAAGGGCTTCTTCAGCCATGGCGCGATCGCGATGAAGCCGCTGGTGCTGCGCGAAATCGCCGAAGAGCTGGGTCTGCACGAATCGACGATCTCGCGCGTCACCACCGCCAAGTACATGGCCACGCCGATCGGCACCTTCGAGCTGAAGTACTTCTTCGGCTCGTCACTCAACACCGACGCCGGCGGCAACGCCTCGAGCACCGCGGTGCGGGCGCTGATCAAGCAGCTGGTGGCGGCTGAGGACCCGGCCAAGCCGCTGTCGGACAGCCAGCTCTCGGCGATGCTTGCCGAACAGGGCATCCAGGTCGCCCGGCGCACGGTGGCCAAGTACCGCGAGGCCCTGAAGATCGCGCCGACCAATCTGCGAAAGACGATGTGAGCGCCGGATTGCCTCGCGTGGCCTTGTTCCTGCCCTGCGCCGCCGGCGTCGAACCCCTGCTCGCCGAGGAATGTACCCACCTGCTGGGCGCGCAGGCCGAGGTGCAGCTGGCGCGCGGTGGCGTGATGGTCGGCGGTGATGCGCCGTCGGCGATGCGGCTGAACCTGCACAGCCGGCTTGCCCAGCGCGTGCTGTGGCCGGTGGCCAAGGGACCGTACACCCACGAGAACGAGCTTTACACCCTGGCACGCACCGTCGCCTGGGGCGACTGGATCACGCCCCGGCAAACGCTGCGCATCGACACCACTGCCCAGCGCTCGCCGCTGCAGAGCCTGAACTACGCCACCTTGCGCGTGAAGGACGCGGTCTGCGACGTGGTGCGCGAGGCCACCGGCGAACGGCCCAGCATCGACACCCATTGGCCCGACCTGGCGCTGGTGCTGCACCTGTCGCCAACCGAGGCCACGCTGTATGCCGACACCTCGGGCGAGGCGCTGTTCAAGCGCGGCTGGCGCGACGCCCAGGCCGGCAAGGGCGAAGCGCCGCTGAAGGAGACCCTCGCCGCGGCGATGCTGGCCGCGGCCGGCTGGCAAGGACGCGCCGGGGACGGGCCGCTGTTCGACCCCTGTTGTGGCGCCGGAACCATCGCCATCGAGGCCGCTCAGATCGCCTGCGGCATCGCGCCCGGCCAGCAGCGCCGGTTCGCGTTCGAGAAGTTGCTGCCTTTTCGCGGCCACCTGACGCGCTGGCAGCAACTCAAGGCCGAGGCGCTGGCGCAACAGCGCCCGGCCGCGGTGCCGATCTTCGCGGGCGACGTGTCCTTCCGCATGACCGACTTCGCCACCCGCAACGCCGTTCGGGCCGGGGTGCAGGGTGCGATCGAGTTCAAGACCGCCGACGTTCTGCAGCGACCGCCACCCTGCGAGCGCGGCGTGCTGATGGTCAACCCACCGTACGGCGAACGCATCGCGCCCAAGGGCGCCCGCGGCAGCACGCCGCCCGAGACCGGGCACCGCGAAAGCCGCGAGGGATTCGATGGCGGTGGCGGATCGGCCGAGTTCTTCAGCCGTCTGGCCGCGCACTGGAAGCGTCATTACGCCGGTTGGACGGCGTGGGTACTGAGCCCCGACATGAAGCTGCCCCAGGCCTTGCGGCTGAAGGAAAGCCGCCGCGTGCCCTTGTGGAACGGGGCCATCGAGTGCCGGCTGTTCAGGTTCGACCTGGTGGCCGGGTCGGCGCGCCAGCGGCCCGCAACCGACGGACAGTCGGCGCGGCCACCGGCCGACGCTTGACTCAGCGCCGCTTGAGCAGCTGCCCCAGCAGGTCGGACACGTTGCCCAGGCCGCCCTGAGGCATCTGGCCCTGCGGCGTGAGCTCGTCCACCACCTGCGGCAGGATCTGCGACAGCTGGCCGGCCAGGTCACCGGGGTTCAGGCCGAGCTGCCTGGCCAGCGAGCCCAGGGTGTCGTTGCCCAGTGCATCCTGCACCTGGCCGGGCGACACCGGCATGTTCTGGCCACGCGAGATCCAGGACTGGATCACGTCACCCAGCCCGCTGCGGGTGAAGGCCTGGACCAGCCCGCCCAGGCCGCCTTGCGCGCTGTCGTTGCCCAGCATGCCGACCACTGCGCGCACCAGGTCCGCATTCATGCCGCCGGCGCCACCGGCGGCTGCGCCGCCCTGCGGGCCCTGCATCCCACCCAATACGCCACCCAATACCGAATCCAGCAAGCCCATGGCCATCTCCTTGACAGGCACCCGAGAAGCCGCCGATTGTCACTGACCGCGATCGCGGTGCCACCGACTTTGGGCGGGGTGTCGTCTGTGGCGCAGGGCCGCCAGCCAGGCCAGCGCGGCGGCCAGCAGCGCCAGCGGCGCGAGGGTGCCCAGGTTCATCGCCGTCCAGCCGCCGGTGGTCACCAGCGCACCCGAACTGAACGAGGTCAGCGTCATCGTCAGGTAGACCAGGAAGTCGATCGCCGCCTGTCCGCGCGTCTTTTCCTCGGGCTGCCAGGTCTCGGTGGCCAGGGTGGTGCCGCCGATGAAGAGGAAGTTCCAGCCCACGCCCAGGGCGAGCAAGGCAACGAAGAAGTGCATGACGTCGTTGCCCATCAGCGCGAAGACCACGCAGCCGATGTTGAGCAACAGGCCGACGGTCATGACCGGCAGCACGCCGAACTGCCTGATCAGGCGGCCGGTGAAGAAGCTGGGCACGAACATGCCCAGCACATGCCACTCGAGCACCCAGGCGGTGGCCGAGAACGGGTGCTGGCACTGCGCCATCGCGATCGGGGTGGCGGCCATCAGCAGGTTCATCACCCCGTAGCCGATGGCGCAGGCCGCGCTTGCAATGATGAACACCGGCTGGCGCACGATCTCGCCGAGTGCGCGGCCCGACGGCGCGCTGCCGCCCTGGCCGGGCAGTGGCGGGAAGGCGATGAAGGACATCAGCACCGCGCTCAGTGCGGCCACCGCCATCAGCGCGACATAGGCCCCGGCAAAGGGCTGCGGCAGCACGTCGCGGCTCCAGTTGGCCAGGTTGGGCCCGACCACCGCCCCGAGGATGCCGCCTGCCAGCACCCAGGAGATCGCGCGCTCCTTGAACGCCGGCTCGACCAACTCGGTGGCCGCGAAGCGGTACAGCGACCCGTTGGCGTTGTAGTAGCCGGCGAGCATCGTTGCCGCCACCAGCAGCCAGAAGTTCTGGGTCAGCGCCGCCCAGGCGCACACGCCGGCGCTGACGATCGCCACCGCCAGGCCGAACTGGAACGCACGCCGGCGACCGTAGCGGCGCTGGTGGCGCGCCACCAGGCCGGTGGCCACCGCGCCGCCGGCGACGTAGCCGGTGATCGGCAGCGTGGCCATCCAGCCCGCCGGCGCCAGCGCCAAGCCGACCAGGCCGTTGATGGCGATGAAGCTGACGTTGTTGACCATCAGCAGCCCCTGGCACAGGGTCAGCAGCAGCAGCCGGGGGTTCATGGCCTGCCTTCCAGCGCGGCCAGGTAGGCCAGCGCGGCCAGCGGAGCGGTGTCGGCGCGCAGCACCCGCGGGCCGAGCGAAGCGGGCGTGAACCCGTGCCGGGCGGCCAACGCCTGCTCGCCGGCGCCGAGGCCGCCCTCGGGGCCGCTGAGCACGGTCACCTGCGCGGCCGCCGTCAGATCAGGATAACATGCCAACGCGGTGGCCAACGGATCCACACTGAGCATCAGCCGCACCGCGGGATCGCTCGCCGGCAGGGCGGCGATCCACTCGGGCAGCGCCATCGGCGCGCCGATCGTCGGCAGACGGTTGCGCCCGCACTGCTCGCAGGCGGCCGCAGACACCGCCTGCCAATGCGCGGCCTTGCGCTCGGCGCGCTCGCCCGCCACGCGCAGAACCGAGCGTTCGCTGACCAGGGGCTGGATCGCCACCGCGCCGAGCTCGGTGGCCTTTTCGACCAGGGTGTCCATGCGCTCGTTGGCCGGCATCCCCAGCGCCAGCGTGACCCGGCAGCGCAACTCGCGCTCGACCGCCCGGTGCGCCAGCACCCGCGCGACGACCTCGTGCCGACCCATCCTCAGCACCTGCGCCGACCACTCACCACCGCTGCCATCGAACAGCGTCAGCGCTGCGCCGGGCTGCAGCCGCAGCACCTGCGCGTGGCGGGTGGCGTTGGGCGGCAGGGTCAACTGGCTGCCGGCGCCCAGGCGCTGGTAGACGTGGATGCGAGGCACCGGCATGGGCAGCGAGTGTGCCCGAGCCGGGGCCGCGATGGCCGCGAGGTCTACTTGCGGGCGTCCCGCAGTTCGCGGCGCAGGATCTTGCCCACCGTGGTCTTCGGCAGCTCGGTGCGGAACTCCACCACCTTGGGCCGCTTGTAGCCGGTGAGGTTGGCCTCGCAATAGGCACGGACATCGGCCTCGCCGAGCGCGGGATCCTTCCTGACGATGACCAGCTTGACCGCCTCGCCGGCCTTGGCATCGGGCACGCCCACCGCGGCGCACTCGAGCACGCCGGGCATCTGCGACAGCACGTCCTCGATCTCGTTGGGATAGACATTGAAGCCCGAGACCAGGATCATGTCCTTCTTGCGGTCGACGATGCGGAAGTAGCCGCGTTCGTCGACCATGCCGATGTCGCCGGTGCGGAAGTAGCCGTCGGTCGTCATCACCTTGGCCGTCTCGTCGGGGCGCTGCCAATAACCCGCCATCACCTGCGGGCCGCGGATGGCGATCTCGCCGGCCTGGCCGGGCCCGACCTCGCGGCCGTCGTCGTCGAGCAGCTTCAAGTCGGTGCTGGGCATCGGCAGGCCGATGGTGCCGCTGTAGGTCTGGGTGTCGACGGGGTTGCAGGTCGCCGAGGGGCTGGTCTCCGACAGGCCGTAGCCTTCGCAGATCGGGCAGCCGGTCTTCTCCAGCCACTGCCGCGCGGTGCCCGCCGTCACTGCCATGCCGCCGCCGATCGAGATCTTCAGGTGGCTCCAGTCGACCTTGTCGAAGTCGGCGTGGTTGACGATCGCCGTGAACAGGGTGTTGACCGCCGGGAAACTGTGGAACGGCTGCGCAGCCAGGTCCTTGAGCAGCGCCGGGATGTCGCGCGGATTGGCGATCAGCAGGTTGCAGCCGCCCATGCGCAGGCTGAGCATCATGTTGGTGTTGAAGCCGAAGATGTGGTACAGCGGCAGCGCGCAGACCGTGACGATCTGCTGGCCCGCGGGAATCTTTTTGAGCGCCGGCTGGTACCAGGCCTCGGCCTGCAGGATGTTGGCCACCAGGTTGCGGTGCAGCAGCACCGCGCCCTTGCTCACACCGGTGGTGCCGCCGGTGTATTGAAGCACCGCGATGTCGTCGGGCCCTAACTTCGGAGGTGTATAGGTCTTGCCGCGACCGGCGGACAGCGCGTCGTTGAAGCGCGTGGCGCCGGGCAGCGTGAAGGCCGGCACCAGCTTCTTCACCCGCCGCACGACATGGTTGACGATCGCGCCCTTGACCAGGCCCAGCATGTCGCCCATCGACGCCAGCACCACCTTCCGGGTCGACACGGACTCGATCACCTGCTGCAGCACGGAGGCGAAGTTCTCCAGGATCACGATCGCCTTGGCGCCCGAATCCTTGAGCTGGTGCTCGAGTTCGCGCGGCGTGTACAGGGGGTTGACGTTGACCACCACCAGCCCGGCGCGCAGCACCGCGGCCACCGCCACCGGGTACTGCGGCACGTTGGGCATCATCAATGCGACGCGGTCGCCGCGTTCCAGCCCGCTGGCCTGCAGCCAGGCCGCCAGTGCGCGCGAGGCATCGTCGACCTCGCCGAAGCTCAGGCCGCGACCCATGAACTTGTAGGCCGGGAGGTCGCGGTACTTGCGAAAGCTCTCGTCGATCAGCGCCACCAGCGACGGGTAGACATCGGTCTTGACCTCCGCCGGCACGCCCGCGGGGTACTGCTTCAGCCAGGTCTTCTCCATCAGGGGCTCCAGGGGGAGCGGGGATTCTTGCTGATTCCTGACAAGCGCAGGATCAGGGCATTCGATAGCGGCGGAGGCGCCCGGCGGCGGGTCGGAGCGCCGGCGATGCGAAAGGAGGCATCGCGGCTGAGCCAGTCGAGGGTGGGTGTGGTCAGCGTGGCCAGACGATGTCGAAGGCGCGCCGGCCGTGAATGCGATAGATGCCGAAGTCGGCCACATCGAGCGTGGCGATGCGGCGGATGCCGGTGCTTTCGGCCACCCAGACCAGTTCGATATCGGCCCAATCGGGGTCGAGATCAGCGTACTTGTCGAGCAGCCACGCCATGCGTGAGTAGCCGGCCGTGTCGGGGGCATGCAGTTGCACGGCCCCGCTCTGCGCCAGCTTGGCGATCAGCTTACGGTCGCGGGCCGGCAATTGCCAGGCGGTTTCGGCCAGTACCGCGGGCGCCGTGTGGAGACGGCCGCCAAACGCACCCATCCAGCGCCGCGCCGAGGCATGCCGCGGGTCATCGGGGGCGTAGAGTGCAACCAGCAGACCGGTATCGACGAGCACCGGCTCGGCCGACGGTGCCCTCGATGGCGCATTGCGCATCAGGCGCCGCGTCGCGCCCTGCGCGCTGCCATCCGCTCTGTGATGACCTCGCGCACGCGGGCCTTGTCGGCTGGGCGCCCACCGAGATCGGCGCACCCGATCAGCCCGAGCGCCTCGAAGGCGCGGTAGTTGTCGCTGAGTTCGGTGGGCGCAGCGTCGGGCTGCCTCACTTGAGCGCGACGCTTGGCGGGCCGTGCCAGGTACTCGGCGAGCACTTCCTGCACCACCAGGCTCTTGGTCACGCCGCGCTCGGCACAGTGCAATTCAAGCGCCGATTCAAGCGCCGGCTGCAGGCGAACGGTCAGCGTCACGGTCAACCCCCGAAGTAATACACGGTTCGGGAACAGTGTATTACAGATCGAAGCCGCCGTGGCCCGCGAATTGGCGCGGATGGTGCGCCGGCGCCCACGCGCAGCGATGTCCTTGTGCCTTCCCGCTCAGGCTTGCAGCCCGCGCGGCGCGAGGACGCGCCGCCCCTTCGCAGGCACGGTCCGTCCGCACGGACGGACCGTGTCCGGCTCAGGCCTTCAGCGCAACCAGCACCTCGTCGAGCATCTTCTTGGCGTCGCCGAACAGCATGCGGTTGTTGTCCTTGTAGAACAGCGGGTTGTCGACCCCGGCGTAGCCCGAGGCCATGCTGCGCTTCATGACGATCGAGGTCCTGGCCTTCCAGACTTCCAGCACCGGCATGCCGGCGATGGGGCTTCCCGGGTCGTCCTGCGCGGCCGGGTTCACGATGTCGTTGGCGCCAATGACCATCGAGACGTCGGTGCTGGGGAAGTCCTCGTTGAGCTCGTCCATCTCGAGCACGATGTCGTAGGGCACCTTGGCCTCGGCGAGCAGCACGTTCATGTGGCCGGGCATGCGGCCGGCCACCGGGTGGATGCCGAAGCGCACGTTGACGCCCTTCTCGCGCAGGTGCTTGGTGATCTCGTACACCGTATGCTGGGCTTGCGCCACCGCCATGCCGTAGCCGGGCACGATGATGACGTTCTTGGCCTCGCGCAGCAGCTCCGCGGTCTCCACCGCGTTGATCGGTGCCACCTCGCCGGCCGGCT
>Ga0209797_10000719_pt1 | contig 16617 bp, 17 predicted proteins | sample DOMMetBare3Fresh_2_FD_187472 | JGI IMG/M metagenome (GOLD analysis project Ga0209797, IMG submission 187472) | Wetland sediment microbial communities from St. Louis River estuary, USA, under dissolved organic matter induced mercury methylation -... | ecosystem: Environmental > Aquatic >... | reverse complement strand
GATGACAGCGGCCCCGGGCTGTCCGAGCCTGACCGGTGCCGGCTGGGCGAGCGCTTCTTCCGCGTGCTGGGCAGCGGCCAGAGCGGCAGCGGGCTGGGCTGGTCGATCGTGCGCCGCATCGCGGCCGTGCAGTCGGCGCGGGTACGGGTCGGGCGCTCGGCCGATCTCGGCGGCCTGCGCGTCGAGCTCACCTGGCCCGCGCCACCCGCCATCGACGCGCGATCCGCCTCCTAGAATCGATGGCGTGAGCGCGCCCATCCTCCACGTCTCGGCCTATCGCTTCGTTGCGCTCGGCGACCTGGAAGGCTTGCGACAACACCTGTTCGACGCGGCCACCGCGCGCCAGCTCAGGGGCACGGTGGTGCTGGCCGAGGAGGGCATCAACCTCGCGCTGGCCGGCGCGCCCGGGGCACTGCGCGACTGGCTCGTGCTTCTGCGCCGCGACCCCCGGTTCGACGCCCTGCCGACCCGGGACAGCGTCAGCCGCTCGTCGCCCTTCGAGCGACTGAAGGTCAGGATCAGGCGCGAGATCATCCGCATGGGCCTGCCGGCGATCCGCCCCGCCGACGGGCGCGCACCTGCGGTCGCGCCGGCAACGCTCGAGCGCTGGCTCGGACAGGGTCGGGACGACGAGGGCCGGCCGCTCACGATGCTCGATGCGCGCAACGTCTTCGAGGTCGATGCCGGCGCTTTCGAGGGCGCGGTCGACCTGCGGCTGCAGCGCTTCAGCGACTTCCCCGCCGCACTGGCCGCCCGGCGCGAGGCGTTCGCCGGCCGCACCGTGGTCAGCTACTGCACCGGCGGCATCCGCTGCGAGAAGGCCGCGCTGGTGATCCGCCGCCTCGGCGTCGAGCACGGGTGGCAGCTCGACGGCGGGATCCTCGGCTACTTCGCGGCCACCGGCGGCCGTGCCCCCGGCTGGCGCGGCCGCTGCGTGGTCTTCGACGGCCGCGGTGCGCTCGGCCCCGATCTGGCGTCCTGACGATGGCCGCTGTGCTGCTGCGAATCGTCGGCGTGCTGCTGATGCTGACGGCGCTGGCGGTGCCGTTCATGCGCGCCCCCGACCGCGACGTGCAGACCCTGGTCGCGCGCTGGGCACCGCCGCCGTCGGACTTCATCGACCTCGACGGCCAGCTCGTGCACATCCGCGACGAAGGCCCGCGCCACGACCCGGTGCCCCTGGTGCTGCTGCACGGCACCTCGGCCAGCCTGCACACCTGGGACGGCTGGACCCGGGCGCTGCAGGGCCAGCGGCGGGTGATCCGGATCGACCTGCCGGGCTTCGGCCTCACCGGCCCCTATACCGGAAGCTGGGTGGGCAGGCCCTACCGGGCCGAACAGGATGCACGCTTCGTGCTCGCGGTGCTCGACGCGATGAAGGTGCAGCGCTTCGCGGTCGGCGGCAATTCGCTGGGCGGCGAAGTGGCCTGGCGGATCGCCGCCGCGATGCCGGCGCGGGTCGACCGGCTGGTGCTCGTCGATGCCGCCGGCTACCGCAGCGAACTCGGATCGGTGCCGCTGGGCTGGCGGCTGGCGCGCCTGCCGGTGGCAAACCTGCTCTTCGAGCACCTGCTGCCGCGCTCGATGGTGGTGTCGGGGCTGGTCGATGTCTATGGCGACCCCACCCGCATCACCGAGGCACTGGTCGACCGCTATTACGAACTCACGCTGCGCAACGGCAACCGCCGCGCGCTGGCACAGCGCCTGCAGCAGGTCCGTCATGGCGAGGGCGAGGCGCAGATCGCCACCCTCAAGCTGCCGACGTTGATCCTCTGGGGCGGACTCGACGGCTTGATCCGGCCCGACAACGCACGCCGTTTCGAGCGCGACATCGCCGGCAGCACGCTCGTCGTCTTCGACAAGCTCGGCCATGTACCTCATGAGGAAGACCCCGCGGCGACGGTGGTGCCGGTGAAGGCCTTCCTCGGCATGACCCCATGAAACGCGATCGCTCGCGAACCCAGGATCTCCCACCCATGGACACTGCCACCGACGCCACCGCCCTCGCCGGGGCCATCGCCGAAGGCCAGCTCAGTGCCGGGCAGGCGCTGGAGCAGTCGCTGGCCGCGATCGAGCGGCTCGACCCCGCGCTCAATGCGGTGTGCCTGCTGCGCGCCGAGGTCGGTCGCGCGCATGCGCGCGCCGCCGACGCTGCCTGGGCCGCCTGCCGCAGCGCGGCCGAGCGCGCGGCGTTGCGCCGGCAGCGGCCGTTCCTCGGCGTGCCGCTGCTGCTCAAGGACCTCGGGGCGGCCGCCGCCGACCTGCCGATGCGGTTGGGCACCCGCATGGACCTCGGCACCCCCGATGGGCAGCACTCACCCGGCGACTCGAACCTGGTCGCCCGGCTGCGCCAGGCCGGCTTCGTGCCCTTCGGCCGCACGACGACGCCCGAGATGGGCATCAGCCCCAGCACCGAGGCGCTGGCCTACGGCGGGCCGACGCACAACCCCTACGGCCGCGGCCGCTCGGCGGGAGGCTCGAGCGGTGGCTCGGCGGCGGCAGTGGCCTCGGGCATGGTGCGCATCGCGCATGCCAACGACGGCGCCGGCTCGATCCGCATCCCGGCCTCCTGCTGCGGCCTGATCGGGCTCAAGCCCTCGCGCGGGCTGGTGCCCTTCGGGCCCTATGCCGGCGAGGGTTGGGCCGGCCTGGCCACCGACCATGTGCTGAGCCTGAGCGTGCGCGACAGCGCCACGGTGCTCGACGCGATCGCGGGCGCCGACGAAGGCGCGCCCTATGCCGCACCGCCGCAGCGGCTCGGCCCGCGCCGCTTCGCCGATGCGATCGGCCAGGCCGCCCGGGCCCCGCGCCGGCGCATCGCGCTGTGCGACACCACCTTCGACGGCGAGCCCGTGCATGCCGAGGTGGCGCAGGCGGTGCAGCGCCTGGCGCAGGCCTTGCGCGGGCTTGGTCATGACGTTCAGGTGGCGCGGCCACCGTTCGGCACGCTCGAGGTCATCGAGCCGACGGTGCGCGTGGTGGCATGCGGCACCGCCGCGACCCTGCTGACGCTCGCGCAGCAGCGCGGCCGGTCGATCGAGGACGGCGAGCTCGAACCGGTGACCCGCAGCGCGCTGGCCCTCGGGCAGGCGACCTCGGGCGCGCAGTACCTGCAGACCCTCGCCCAGCTGCACGCGATCGGCCGCCGGATGGCGGCCTTCCTGCGCGACTGGGACGCGCTGCTGACGCCGACGCTGGCCGAGCCGCCCGTCGTCCACGGCCGCTACGCGATGGACTGGGCCGACTTCCTCGACTACCGCATCGGCCCCACCGGCCTGTGGCGCTACAGCCCGTACACGCCGCTGGCCAATGCCACCGGCGGCGCGTCGATCTCGCTGCCCGCCGGCCGCAGCGCCGAGGGCCTGCCGATCGGGGCCTGCCTGACAGCGGGACTGGGCGACGACGCGTTGCTGCTGCAGCTGGCCGCCGAGCTGGAAACGGACCTGGCATTTGTCCGTTAGGTCGGGTGGGGCGCCACCCCGCGGTGCACTGCGTCCGTGGCCAGGTCCATGCGACTCGGGCCCGCGCCGCTCGATCGGACGGGCCATGGTCGCGACGCGCAAGGGTGCGTGGCTGTTCAGCGGCGACACCGATCGCTCGACCGGTGGCGGGCGCAGCGGGGCGACGCGGGTCCAGTGGCGGGAGATGGTCGAGGGGTTCGACGCCTCCACCATCGCCTTCCACGGCGCGGGCATCGTCCAGGCCTCGGGCGGAGGCTGGGACATACCGGTCCAGGTCGCGCCGCCACAGCTCGGGAGCGCCGCGATCGGTGTCGCCGTCCACGCGGCGCTCTTCCAAGCCGGGCTCGGGCCCTCTCGGCCCGAGCTCGAAATCACCGCAACCGCGGCCGTCTTCGAGTACGAGGACTGCCTCGCCCGCTTGCGCCGGTGGAAGAACATCTGCGTGAGCCTCCAAGCCTTGCTCTTGCGCCACCCACTGCCCGGCGATGAATGCACCCGGACGCCTGGCGAGCGTCACCGATTGAGCGCGAGCGCGGGCCGATGACCGCGCAGCGCGCGCGGGCGGCCATCCTGGTTCGAAGGTTTCCTGTCTTGCCCGTCGCGCCTGCCTGGGGACACCAATGGCAAGAGGGACATGTCCCGCCGGCACGCAGCTCCTGCTACGCTGGACACATCAGAGGCCGCGCAGGCCGGATCGGGGCGCACCGCCTGCATGGCAGCGAGGGACGAAGGAAGAACGATGGCAGCGACGATCCTCGTGGTCGATGACGAACGCATCAACCGCGAGTTGATCCGGTACGTGCTGGAAAAGCAGGGCCACCGAGTCCACGGAGCCGAGAACGGCGCCGAGGCGGTGCAGTTGGCGAGGCAGGTGCTGCCACAGCTGATCCTGATGGATTGGCAGATGCCGGTGTTGAACGGCCTCGATGCCACGCGAGAGCTGAAGAGCGACCCGCTGACGCGCCACATCGCGGTGGTTGCGGTCACCGCCCATGCGATGCATGGCGACCGCGAGCGTGCGCTGCAAGCCGGTTGCGACGACCACTGCACGAAGCCGATCGAACTCGCCCGGCTGAGCGAATTGGTGGCCATTCACTGCCTTCGCTGAACCGCGCGCCGCCGATGTCCGAGCCACGCGATGCGCTGCCCGCACCGTCGCGTTGCGGGAACGCGACGGTGCATGAACCTGGATCCGAGCAATGAACCTCGAGTTGTCCCGACTGCTGATGGACGAAGCGCCAGGCGTACTGATCGTCGTCGCGCCGGGCGGTGAGATCCTGGGCTGGAGCCAAGGTGCCGAGGCCACCTTTGGCCATGCCGCCGCCGATGCCATCGGTCGTCGGCTCGACGACCTGATCGGTGCGCCGGCAAGCTTCGAGCCCGAGGCCGAGCCGCGTCGCAACGACTATGACGGCAGCCTGCTCAGCCACGAGGTGGTGCGGCGGCGCAAGGATGGCGCGCTGATCTACGTCAACATGGCCTGGCGCGAACTGCCGGACTCGAACGGCGGCGAGCCGCGCGTCGCGATCAGCCTGACCGAGGTCACGCATTTCAAGCTCTCGCGCGACTCCCGGCTGATCGCGGCGCGCTACAGCGAGTTGCTCGAGCCGACGCCCGACGCGATCATCATCGTCAACCACACCGGCCGCATCGTGCTGGTGAACCACCAGACCGAAAGACTGTTCGGCTACGGCCGCGGCGAGCTGCTCGCGGCACAGGTCGAGTTGCTCCTGCCAGCCGCCGCACGGCGAGCGCATGTCGAGCACCGCATGAGCTACCTTGCCCGGCCGCGCATCCGACCGATGACCAACGGGCTCGAACTGTACGGGCTGCACAAGGACGGGCACGAGTTCCCGGTCGAAATCAGTCTGTGCCCGCTGGACAGCGAAGTCGGCCCACTGGTGATGAGCGCGGTGCGCGACATCACCGACCGCCGCCGGGCCGAGGAGAAGTTCCGCAGCCTGCTCGAATCGGCCCCGGACGCGATGGTGATCGTCGACCCCGCCGGCTGCATCGTGCTCGTCAACGGCCAGACCGAACGACTGTTCGGCTACCCCCGCGACGAACTGCTCGGCCAGCCCATCGAGATCCTCGTGCCCGAACGCTTCCGCGACCACCATCCCAGGCATCGGCAGCACTACTTCGACGACCCGAAGGTGCGGCCGATGGGTGCCGGACTCGAGTTGCAGGGGAGGCGCAAGGACGGCAGCGAATTCCCGGTCGAGATCAGCCTGAGCCCGCTGCGCACCGAGGACGGCACGCTGGTCAGCAGTTCGATCCGCGACATCAGCGAGCGGCGCCGGGTCGAGCGCGCATTGCACGACAAGAACATCGAACTCGAACGTGCGAACCAGGCCAAGGATCGCTTCCTGGCGACCATGAGCCATGAGCTGCGGACACCGCTGAACGCGATCATCGGCTTCACCGGCGTGCTGCTGATGAAGCTGCCGGGCCCGCTGACACCCGAGCAGGAAAACCAGCTCGGCATGGTGCAGTCCAGCGGCAAGCACCTGCTGTCACTGATCAATGACCTGCTCGACGTCGCCAAGGTCGAAGCCGGCAAGGTCGAGATGCAGTTCGCGCCGCTGGCGCTGCAGCCGCTGGTCGAGTCGGTCGCATCGACGCTGCGTCTGGCCGCCGAGGCCAAGGGCCTGAAGCTCGAGGTCGAGATGCCGCCGTCGGCCATCGAGATCTGGACCGATCGGCGCGCGCTGCAGCAGGTGTTGATCAACCTGACGAGCAACGCGATCAAGTTCACCGACCACGGCCGGGTCACCCTGATGCTCGAGGCGGCCGGCGGCGGCACCGCCGGCGACGTGCGGTTTTCGGTCGACGACACCGGCACGGGCATCCGCGAAGAAGACCAGGACAAGCTGTTCCAGGCCTTTTCCCAGATTTCGGCGGCGTCCGGGCGGCCACGGGTGGAAGGCACCGGCCTCGGCCTTTACCTGTGCAGCCGGCTGGCCGAATTGATGGGTGGGCGCATCGAGTTCCAGAGCCGCTACGGTCGGGGCAGCCGCTTCACGTTGGTGCTGGGCAGGCGGCCGCCGACATGAGCCGGTCCATGACGGGCAGACGCGGCGCATCGGCATGCTTTCGCGGGCAGGCGACCGCCGAGGCAGCGCAATGAAACCGAAGGTGCTGGTCATCGAGGACAACCCGGCCAATGCCGAGTTGATGGTCTACCTGTTGCAGTCCTTCGGCTACCGCCCCTTGGTCGCCAGCGACGGCGAGGCCGGCGTCGCGCTGGCGCGGCGCGAGCGACCCGACCTGGTGTTGTGCGACATCCAGCTGCCGGGAATCGACGGCTACGAGGTGGCGCAGCGGTTGCGGAGCATCGACGCACTGCAGGGCGTGCCGCTGGTGGCGTTGACCGCCCTGGCGATGATGGGCGACGACGATCGCATCCTGAGGCGAGGCTTCGACGGCTACATTTCCAAGCCGATCGACCCGCAGAGTTGCGTCGCGCAGATACGTCGTTACTTGCCCGAGGACGTTGCGGTCGAGACGGTGGCCACGCCGACGGCGGCCGCGGACGCCACGGCGCCGGCTGCGCGGGGGGCGACGATCCTCGTGCTCGACGACACGCGTCTCAACCTCGAGCTCACACGCGGGTTGCTCGAGCCCCACGGCTACGAGGTGCTGACCGCCGACACGATGTCCGACGCGCTGGCACTGGCCCGCGAACGCCTGCCGGACCTGGTCGTGGCCGACGTCGGCATGGCCTGCGGCGACGGCTTCGAATTCATCGCCGCGCTGAAGTCCGACCCGGCGTTGCGGCACATCCGGGTGATGTTCCTGTCGTCAACGCATTGGGACGCGCAATCGCGCTCGCGCGGGCTGGCGCTGGGCGCCGTGCGCTACCTGCGTCGACCGATGGATTCGCAGCTGCTGTTGGACGAGATCCGCGCCGTGCTGGAGCACCAGGACCGGGGCGTCGATTGAGGCCGTCGCCCGGCAGCGGGGGCCGCCGACCGCTGCCGGTCCGGACGCACCCGCACGGCCTCGCGGCGGGCGAGGCTGGACGCGGGCCAGGTCTGCGCCGGGTCGCAGCACTGCGGCAGCGCCCGCACGCCCGCCGGCAGCCCCACCCAGGGCCAGTGTCAGCAAGGCAGACTCCGGACAACCGCCGGATCAGTCGCGCCCGTCCCGCCAACGGTGGACCACGGTCCCGGTGGCGACGCCGAGCGGCGCGAAGCGATGGCCGGCGATGCGGCGCGGCGGCTCGAACGGCAGCTTGGCGACGGCCCGCTCGCCGTCGAGCGCAGCGTCGGCCAGCACCGGTCCGAGGGCGGTGGCCAGGGCCACGCCGCGGCCGTTGCAGCCGACCCAGGCGAGCACGCCGTCGGCCAGCCGCCAGAAGCGCGGCAGCTTGTCGGGCGTGGCCGCGAAGACGCCGTGCCAGAGGTGGTCGAAGCGGATGTCGCCGAGCGCGTCGAGCTGAGGAAACAGCTTGCGCAGGCGCTGGCCGATGCGCTGTCGCAACCTGAGCTCATAACCCACATCCAGCGCGAGCGCGCCGCCGCTGACGATGCGCCCCTGCGCATCGAGGTGCGCGAAATGCAGGTCGGCCTGGGTGTCGGACATCGCGACATTGGACGGCAGCACGCGCTCGCGCAACTCGGGCGGCAGCGGCTGGGTGGCCATCTGGTACGAACGCACGGGCACCAGCGTGCGCTGCAGTCCGGGCCAGGCCGAAGGCATCACGAAGCCCGAGTAGCTGTGGGTGGCGATCAGCACGCGGCGGGCACGTACGGCGCCGGCGGGCGTGAGCACTCGCCAGTGCGCACCCGCGGCCTCGACGGCAGTGACCGGGCTGCCGGTGTGGACCTGGGCGCCGGCATCGATGGCCGCGCGTGCCAGCCCGCGCGTGAAGGCCAGCGGATTGATGTGGCCGCCGGTCGGATTGATCCAGCCGCCATGCCAGTAGCGCGACCCGGTGAGCGCGGCCACCTGATCGCGGTCGAGCAGCCGCACCGGTGCGCCATGCCGCTGCCACTGCTCGAAGCGCGACCTCGACAGTGCCAACCGGCTCTCGCGGTGCGCGGGCTGCAGCCAGCCGCTTTGCACGGCCTCGCAGTCGATACGGTGCCGGCGCACCAAGTCGAACAGCAGGTTGGCCGAGTCGCGCAGGATCGCCACCAGCGTCGCGCCATGTTCGGCTCCGAAGGCCTGGATCAACACCTCGGGGTCGGCTCGGGTGAGTGCCGGGATCACCAGGCCGTTGTTGCGTCCCGACGCGCCCCAACCGATCTCCCCGGCTTCGAGCACGGTGACGCGGGCGCCACGCTGCGCGGCGTGCAGCGCCGCCGACAGGCCGGTCAGGCCCGCGCCGACCACCACCAGCTCGGCCTGGCGCTCACCGGGCGGCATCGCAAGCGTGGCCGGCGCCGGCGCCGCGGTCGCGGCCCACAGCGACGGCGGCAGGCGTGTCGGGTCGAGGCTGGGGTCGGTCATCACTGGTGGCGCCAGCGGCGGGCGCGGCAGGCGGCGCATTATCGGCGCCGGGCTGCGGTTATATTGCCCCTTCATCCAGCGGCCACGACCCATGCCCACCGACAACGAACTCCGGCTCATCGAACAACTGCGCGGCGCCTTCAAGAGCCGCGCATTGGTCTACGCGGCGATGGTCGAGGAGATCGCTGCCGAGTTCGGTGCCGACAAGGCGCGCGAGATCTGCAAGCGGGCGATCTACAAGCGCGGCGAGGCGATCGCCGCGAGCTTCGCGCGCCACGCGCCGGCCGACCTGGCCGGCTTGAAGAACACCTTCCTGAACTTCATCCCGCAGGGCGAGCACCTGTTCGCGCCCGAGGTGGTGCAGTGCACCGCGGCCGAACTCGAGATCCAGTTCCACCGCTGCCCGCTGAAGGAGGCCTGGCTGGAGGCCGGCTACGACGGCGCCGCGCTCGAGAACCTGTGTGACATCGGCGGCGTGGTCGACTACGGCACCTTCGAGAAGGCGGGCTTCACGATCCGCTCGGACACCTGGAAGCGCGGCCGCGAAGGGTGCTGCCGCCTGCACATCACGCCTGGCCCTGGCTGAAGCCCGTCCGCGCGCGGCGCACCACGCTGCGCGCCCCTGCCTGTCTCACTTCCCCGCCCTGGAGGTTCTTCCATGACATCGTCGATCCGCTCCCTCATCGCTGCCGGCGCCCTGCTGGCCGCCACCGGCGCCGCCCTGGCGCAGGACATCGTCGTCGGCTACCAGATCCCGCTCACGGGCACCCAGTCGCAGTACGGCGAGGTGTTCCGCAACGCCGCGACCATGCAGCTCGAGAAGTTCAACGCCGCCGGCGGCGTCGGCGGGCGCAAGGTGCAGATCGTCTACGAGGACTCGAAGTCCGACCCCAAGGAAGCCGTCAACATCGCGCGCAAGTTCGTCGACGACAAGCGCATCGTTGCGGTGCTCGGCGACTTCGCCAGCGGCCCGTCGATGGCCGCCGGCGAGGTCTACGGCAAGGAAGGCATGCCACAGCTGAGCCAGACCGCCTCGCACCCGGACTTCCTGAAGGTGTCGAACTGGCAGTTCCGCAACATCACGACCCAGGCGCAGGAGGGGCCCTTCAACGCCAAATGGCTGCGCGACGGTGGCATCAAGACCGTCGCCGTGATCGGGTTGCAGAACGACTGGGGCCTGTCGGCCACCGGAGAGTTCGCCAAGGCCTTCGAGGCGCAGGGCGGCAAGGTCACCAGCACCGAACTGTTCAACCCCGGCGCGCGCGACTTCAAGGCGATCCTGACCAAGGTCGTGCAGGCCAAGCCCGAGGCGATCTACTTCGCGATGTTCTACGAGGAAGGCGCGCTGATCCTGCAGCAGGCCAAACAGCTGAACGTGGCGGCCAAGCTGTATTCGGCGTCGCCGTTCTACGCGCCCAAGCTGCTCGAACTCGCCGGCCCGGCCGCCGAAGGCGTGCTGCTGTCGACCACCTTCGTCGCCGACAATCCTGCGCCCCACGTGGTGGCCTTCGTCGGCGACTACAAGAAGCGTTTCGGTGGCGAACCCAACCAGTTCGCCGCCCAGGCCTACGACGCGGTGGGCATCCTGCTCGACGCGATCAAGCGCGTGGGGCCCAACGCCACCCGCGCGCAGATCCGCGATTCGCTGGCTGCCACCGCCAACTACCCCGGCGTGACCGGCGCCACGACCTTCGACAAGGTCACCCGCGAGCCGAACAAGACGCTGGCCAAGCTGCAGATCAAGGACGGCAAGTTCGTCGTCGTCCATTGACCGGGCGGCGCGCCTAGCCGGGGATGGATGCGACCGTCCTGCTGCAACAGGTCGTCAACGGCCTGTCGATCGGCCTGGTCTATGCGCTGATGGCGATCGGCTTCACGCTGATCTTCGGGGTGCTCAACGTCGTCAACTTCGCCCATGGCGAGGTCTACACGCTGGGCGCCTTCGTCGGCCTGATCGTGATCACCGCGCTCAAGCCACCACTGTGGCTGGTGCTGGTGCTGGTGCTCGCCAGCGGGGCCCTGGCCGGCATCGTGCTCGAGCGGCTGGCGTTCCGGCCCTTCCGGCGCTTTCGCGACGAGGCGGCGCTGAAGTCCAAGGCCATGCGCGAGGCGACGCTGCTGTCGTCGCTGGCGGTGTCGATCATCGTGCGCGAGGCGCTGGAGCTGAAGTTCTCGGGCGAGATGCAGACCATCGCCCAGGCCTACCTGCTGCAGCGCCCGATCCAGCTCGGCCCGGTGACCATCACCGACGGCAACCTGATCATCTTCGCGCTGTCGGTGGCGATGCTGGCCGCGCTGCAGTTCGTGCTCTACCGCACCCGCATCGGGCTGGCGATCCGGGCAGTGTCGAACAACGTGCTGGGCGCGCAGTTCGTCGGCATCGACACCACGCGCGCGATCGTCGCCACCTTCGTCGTCGGCTCGATGCTCGGTGCGGTGGCCGGGATCATGGTCGGCCTCTACCAGGGCGCGATCTTCCCCAACATGGGCTTCGAGCCGGGCGTCAAGGCCTTCGTCGCGATGGTCATGGGCGGCCTGTCCAGCATCCCGGGCGCCGTGGTCTGCGCGCTGATCCTGGGGGTGGCCGAGTCGGTCGCGACGCAGTTCTTCTCCGACGGCTGGAAGGCGCTGGTGTCCTACGGCTTCCTGCTCGCCACGCTGTGGTTCTTTCCCGCGGGGCTGTTCGGCTTCAAGCGGGAGAAGATGTGAGCGCGCGGCTGAACCTCGTGCTGGTGCTGGCGCTGGGGGCGCTGCTGGCCGGACTGGTCGCGCTCGGGTCGAGCTACTTCCACCAGATCGCGATCACCACCATGATCTTCGTGATCCTGAGCGCGAGCCTGAACCTGATCACTGGCAGCGCCGGGCTGCTCAGCCTGGGCCACGCGGCGTTCTTCGGCGTCGGCGCCTACGCCGCGGCGCTGCTGTCGACCCGGCTCGGCTGGCCCTTCTGGCTGACGCTGCCTGCCGCCGGCGCGGCAGCGGCGGCGGTGGGTGCGCTGGTCGCGGTGCCGACGATGCGGCTGACCAGCATCTACTTCGCCGTCGCCACGCTGGGCATCGGCGAGATGATCTACGTGACGATGCTCAACTGGGTCGGCTTCACGCGCGGCCCGATGGGCATCCGCAGCATCCCCGGCCTCGAGCTGTGGGGCTTCAAGGGCATCGCCTTCGCCCTCGTCGTCACCGCCGGCGTGATGCTGGCCGTGCTGTGGCTGGTGCACCGGCTGGTGCACTCGTACTACGGCAACGCGATGCGCGCGCTGCGCGAGGACGACGCCTGCGCCGACGCGATGGGCATCGACGTCGGACGGCTCAAGCTGCAGGCCTTCAGCGTCGCCTGCGCGCTGGCCGGGGTCGCCGGGGCACTGTTCGCCCACACCACCGGCTACATCAGCCCGGAGAGCTTCAAGTTCGGCGAATCGATCCTGGTGCTGTCGATGATCGTCGTCGGTGGCCTCGGCAGCGTGTACGGATCGGTGATCGGCGCGGTGATCCTGTCGGTGCTGCCCGAGCTGTTGCGCGAGCTCGGCAGCTGGCGGATGATCGCCGTCGGCGCGGTGCTGTTCCTGTCGATCCTGTTTTTGCCGCGCGGGCTGGTCGGCGAGGTCTCGGCGATCGAGCTGATCCGCCGCCAGCTGCGCCGCCGGGACCGCGGCGACGGCGGCGCCCGACGGGTGGCGTGGTGAGCACGGACGCCGCCCTGCTCGAGCTGCGGCAGCTGACGCGCCGCTTCGGCGGCCTGACCGCGGTCGACAACGTCAGCGCCCAGGTGATGAGCGGTGAACTGGTGGGGCTGATCGGCCCCAACGGCGCGGGCAAGACCACGCTGTTCAACCTGATCTCCGGCGTCACGCCGCCGACGACCGGCGAGATCGCGTTCGAAGGCCGCAGGATCACCGGTGCGCGGCCCTTCGAGGTCGCGCGGATGGGGGTCGGCCGCACCTTCCAGAACCTGCGCATCTTCCCCAACATGACGGTGTTCGACAACGTCTCGGTGGGCGCGATCGGCGACATCGCTCTCGGCGATGCGCTCACCTGGCGCGGCAGGGCGCGCGCGCGCTCGATCAGCGAAGTCTCCACCGAGATGCTCGACAAGGTCGGACTGGCGGCGTTCGCCGGCGAACTGGCGGCCAACCTGTCGTACGGCAAGCGCAAGATGCTCGAGATCGCGCGCGCGCTGGCGGGCCGGCCGAAGCTGTTGATCCTCGACGAGCCGGCGGCGGGGCTGAACGACACCGAGACCGCCGACCTCGCCCGCTTCATCCAGCGGCTGCGCGGCGAGGGCCTGACGATCCTGCTCGTCGAGCACGACATGAGCCTGGTGATGCGGGTGTGCAGCCGGGTGATGGTGCTGGCCTTCGGACGCAAGATCGCCGATGCCTCGCCGGCGGCCGTGCAGAGCGACCCGGCGGTGCTCGACGCCTACCTCGGGACTGGCGACGAATGAACGGTGCCGCCGGGAGCGCCTCCATCCTGAAGGTCGAATCGCTGGCCGTGCGCATGGGCGAGCAGCAGATCCTGCACGGCGTGAGCCTGGCCGTCCCCGAGCGCGGCATCGTCACCGTGCTCGGCGCCAACGGCGTCGGCAAGACCACCCTGATGCGCACCATCTCGGGCATCTACCACGCCAGCTCCGGCAGCGTCACCTTTGCCGGCGAGCCGATCACCAACCTGAGCGCGCACCGCATCGTGGCCAGGGGGCTGGCCCAGGCGCCGGAAGGGCGGCAGGTGTTTTCCAACATGACGGTGCGCGAGAACCTCGTGCTCGGCGGCGGCGCGCTCGCGAGCGCCGAGTTCGAGCGCACGCTCGACGGGGTGCTGGCACGTTTTCCCGTGTTGCGCGAGCGGCTTGGGCAGCTGGCCGGGTCGCTGTCCGGCGGCGAGCAGCAGATGCTGTGCATCGGCCGCGCGCTGATGAGCCGGCCGCGCCTGCTGCTGCTCGACGAGCCTTCGCTCGGCCTGGCGCCGAAGATCGTCAGGCAGATCTTCGAGCTCATCGCCAGCATCCGCGAGGCCGGCACTTCGATCCTGCTCGTCGAGCAGAACGTGCGCGCCGCGCTCAAGGTGGCCGACCATGGCTGCGTGATGGAAGGCGGACGCATCGTGCTCGACGGCGCCGCGGCCCAGCTGCGCGAGGACCCGCGGGTGCGCGACGCCTACCTGGGCGGCTCGGTCCACTGACCGCGCCCGGCCATCACCCCCACAAGGAGAACGCTCATGAGCGACGTCAGCATCCTCGACCAGCGCCGCATCGAAGCGAAGTTCGCCGCCGAACTGCTGCGCACCCTGGCACAGGAGATCGGCGACGAGCGCGCCCGCGCCGTCCTGCGCAAGGCCATTACGGCGATGGCGCATGCCGCCGGCCGCGAGATGGCCGCGCGCACGCCCGGCAACGAGGACGGCCGCCACCCGCCCGACCTGGCCGACTACGCGGCGATCCTGCCGCTGTGGCAGAAGGACGACGGCATCACCATCGAGTGGCTGGAGCGCTCGCCCGAGAGGCTGGCCTTCAACGTCACCCGCTGCCGCTACGCCGAGTCCTATCGCGAGATGGGACTGGGCGACCTGGGCGACACGCTGTCGTGCAACCGCGACGGCGAGTTCTGCCACGGCTACAACCCCGAGATCGCCTTCGAGCGCACGCAGACGATCATGGGCGGCGCGAAGTTCTGCGACTTCCGCTACACGCTGAAGAAACGCGGGTAGCCACGGGCACCCGCGGTCGACGCGTCTACCGTCGCAGGCCCAGCGCCATCACCGCGCCGACGACGATCAGCGCGCCGACGATCTGGCTGCCGGCGATCGATTGCCCGAGCACGCCCCAGGCCAGCACCAGCGCGGCCACCGGTTCGACGTTGAGGATCGGCGAGTTGCCCACCACTCCCAGCTTGGGCAGCAGCGTGAACATGATCGTGAAGGCGGTGCCGTACAGCACCGTCAACGCCGCCAGCCCCCACCAGCCGGCCGGGGCCTGCGGCCAGTTCAGCCCGCCCTGCACGATCGCCGCGGCCAAGGCCAGCACGCCGACCAGCGCCATCGTGATCGCGGTGCGCAACCGGCCGTCGAGATCGGCCGCCTCATGCTGCGTCAGCACCAGCACCAGGCCGAACATCGCCCCCGCGGCGACGGCCAGCGCCACGCCGACGCCGATGCGGCCCCACTGCGCCTGCGCACCCAGACCCGAGGCGGCGCCCGAGACATCGAGTGCCAGCGCCAGCCCGGCCAGGATCACCGGCATCGCGATCAGCACCGGGCGGGTCGGCGCTCGGCGGTAGACGGCCCACGCCCACAGCGCGGTCCAGATCGGGTAGGTGTTGAAGGCCAGCAGCGCCAGCGCCACCGGCAGGCGCGCCACCGCCGAATACAGACACAGGCTCTGCGCGGCCACCAGCACGCCGATCACCGGCAGGACACGGCGGTGTCGCGGCTTCACGGCCAGCGGCACCCGCAGAGCGAGGACCACCAGCGCGACGATCGCCGCGGTGGCCAGGCTGCGCACCGCCACCGCGGTGGCGACGTCGGTGCCGTGGTTCAGCGCCACCCGCGCGGCGACATGGTTGCCACCGAACATGCAGGCCATCAGCAGCAGCGTGATGAACGCCTTGGGATGCAGGGCCTGCGTGCGCATCGGGCATTCTGGCCCAGGCCGGCGACGATTGCCGCAACGCAACGCAATCCGTGCCGGCCTTGGCGATCATGCATCCAGACATGGAGGTGTGCGATGGATCGCAAACGGGTCCTCGTCATCCAGGGCCACCCCGATCCGAAGGGGGGTCACTTCGGCCACGCGCTGGCGTCGGCCTACGCACAAGGCGCCATCGCTGCCGGCCACGAGGTGAGCACGGTCGACGTCGCCCAGCTCGATTTCCCGCTGCTGCGCAGCGCGCAGGACTGGGAGCAAGGCAAGCTGCCACCGGTGCTGCAGCCGGCGCAGGATGGCGTGCGCTGGGCACAGCACCTGGTGCTGTTCTTCCCCCTCTGGCTGGGCGACATGCCGGCGCTGCTGAAAGGCTTCCTCGAGCAGATCGCCCGCCCAGGATTCGCCTTCCACGAGGAGGACGACGACAGCGGCACCTTCGGCAAGAAGGGCCTGGGCGGGCGCTCGGCGCGGCTGGTGGTCACGATGGGCATGCCTGCGCTCGTGTACCGCTATTACTTCCGCGCCCACAGCGTGAAGTCGCTCGAGCGCAACGTGCTCGGATTCGTCGGCATCGCGCCGGTGCACGAGACGCTGATCGGCATGGTCGAGAAGATCGAGCCTGCGGCCCGCCAGGGCTGGCTGGACAAGCTGGCCGTGCTGGGTGCGCAGGCCGGGTGAGCCGGCGCCAGCGCACAATCGCCACCTGCCGACCACGTCCGCCGCGGCGGCTGCGGTGGCGACCTGCGCGATGAATGCTTCGACACCCGAACCCGCCACCCGTCCCCAGCGCAGGTTGCTGATCGCTCTGGTCGGCGGCGCGTTCGCCGTGGTGATCGTGCTGCTGGCGACCCAGATCTGGGCCAGCCGGCGCGAGGCCCTGCAGGAGGTCGCCGCCAAGACGCACGACTACGCCGCGATCATCGAGGCTCGCCTCGACGCCACGCTGCGCCGCACCGACAGCGTGCTGCAGGCGGTGGCCCGCGAACTGCCCGCCGCGGCGATGGCACGCGGGGCCGTGTCGACCCACGCGCGCGAGATCACCGACGACCTCGACCGCGA
>Ga0209797_10000716_pt1 | contig 16655 bp, 18 predicted proteins | sample DOMMetBare3Fresh_2_FD_187472 | JGI IMG/M metagenome (GOLD analysis project Ga0209797, IMG submission 187472) | Wetland sediment microbial communities from St. Louis River estuary, USA, under dissolved organic matter induced mercury methylation -... | ecosystem: Environmental > Aquatic >... | reverse complement strand
CGAGCGGACAGGATTCCAATCTGCGCCCGCATCCGACGCCGCCCTTGGCGACATCGGTCGACAAGCTCCCGCTCGACAAGATCAAGCTGCCGCAGGGTTTCAAGGCCGAGCTCTGGTCGAGCGGCCACCCGGCCGCCCGCACCATGGTGGTGGGCAGCAAAGGCACGATGTTCATGGGCACGCGCACGATCGGCCGCGTCTATGCCATCACGGAGAAGGACGGCAAGCGCGAGCCCAAGGTGCTGCTGCAGGGACTGACCCAGCCGAACGGATTGGCGTTCCGCGACGGCTCGCTCTACGTGTTCGCGATCAACCGGGTGCTTCGCTATGACAATATCGAGGACAAGCTCGACAATCCCGGCGAGCCGGTCGAGCTGACTGAGAAGTTCAATCTGCCGGACACCGTGCACCACAATTGGAAGTACGTCGCGTTCGGTCCAGACGGAAAGCTCTACGTGCAGGTCGGCGCAAACTGCAACGTCTGCGAGGTCAATCCGGGCGTCCACGGCCAGATTCGGCGCTACAACGCGGATGGCTCCGGCATGGAGATCGTGGCGCGCGGCGTGCGCAACACCGTCGGCTTCGACTGGCATCCGGTGACGAAGGAATTGTGGTTCACCGACAACGGCCGCGACTGGGCCGGCAACGATGGCCCGCAGGACGAGCTCAACCGCATCCCGCGCGGCCAGGAGGGCGCCAGCTTCGGCTTTCCGTATTGCCACGCCAACGGCATCGCCGATCCCGACATCAAGCGGCCCAACCCCTGCGCGGGCGTGATCCTGCCGGCGGCGCTCACCGGCCCGCATGCCGCAGGCCTCGGCATCAAGTTCTACACCGGCGCGATGTTCCCCAAGCAATATCAGAACATGGGCTTCATCGCCCGGCATGGCTCGTGGAACCGCGAGAAGAAATTCGGCTATGACGTCGTGCTCGCCAGGGCAAACGGCGCGCGCGCAACCATAGAGCCGTTCCTGACCGGGCTCCTCGACAACGGCAAGAACGAGTTTTACGGCCGGCCGGCCTACGTGCATCAGATGCCCGACGGCGCCATGCTGGTGTCGGACGAGCAGAACGGCGCGGTCTACCGCATCTCGTACAGCCGCTGAGACGGGCGTGTCCGCGATGCTTTCGGCAATGTGGCGGCTGCTGGTTCTGGTCCCTGTGCTTGGGCTTGTGGCCGCCGCCGTCTCGATCGGCTGGGCGCGCGCGCAAAGCGTACCCATAGCCGAACGCATCAAGCAATGCGGCGCCTGCCATGGCGAGGATGGTAATTCGCGCCTGCCGGCCATTCCGTCGCTCGCCGGTCAGCCCGAGTTCTTTGTCGTGAATCAGCTCTTCCTGATGCGTGAAGGCGTGCGCAAGGTCGAGGCCATGGCGGGGCTGATCAAAGGGCTCAAGGACGACGACCTGCTGGCGCTGGCCAAGCACTTCGCCGCGCTGCCCGCGAAGGCGAGCGGCGAGCCGATCGATCCGGCGCTGGCGGCGCGCGGCGCCGAGCTCGCGGCCGGGCGGCGCTGCGGCTCCTGCCATCTGCCTTCTCTCACCGGCGCGGACCAGATCCCGCGCCTTGCCAGGCAGCGTGTCGACTACCTGAGCAAGGCGCTCCAGGAGTTGCGCGACGGCCGGCGCTCCGGCGCCGACACGCTGATGAGCGCGGCGGTCGCCGGCCTCACCGACGCCGATCTCGCGGCGCTCGCGCATTACGCGGCGTCGCGGTGATGCCGTCTCGCAACTTAATGGTTGCTGAGTTCCGATGCTCGCCCTACCGCGCGCCGGTGATGACCGCGTCCTCATACTTGCCGGCGCCCATGCCGGTGTCGGCGAAGATGCCGTGGTCGGCGATCCACTTGAAGGTCTCGTCATAGACCTCCTTGGTGTAGGGCTCGAACACCAGCCGCTCGCCCGGGCCCCAGCGCCGCGTGTCCATCGTGGCGTGGTAGCGCACCGGGAACTCGCGCTTGTAGTAGTGGGTGTAGAGGTCGGGGCGCAGGTCGATGTCGCGTTGCGCGCGCCGCAGCGCGCGGAAGAACTTGCGCAGATCCTCCGGGTCGGGATCACCGGTGACCATGCTGGCGATCATGAAGGTCGTGTCGATGATTTTGCGAAAGCCGAGCTGCTCGGCGAAATAGTAGGGCCCCGAGAACAGCGCGGAGGCCTGCGCCTTGCCGTCGATGAGCTGATCCATGCGGTGGAACAGCATCCCGTCCGCGAAGGTGAGGTTGATCCGGTCGGCCGGCATATATTGTTCGAGCGCCTGGATGGTCGAATAGTGGCTGCCCGACTGGTAGCCGACCGCGATCGGCACGCCCGCGAGATCCTCGGGTTTCTTCACCGGCGAATCCGCCGGCACGAACACGCCGGACGGCGCGACCGAGTAGACGTCGGCGTAGAGGCGGCCCTTGCCCTTGGAGGCGGCGACGCCGACCGTCCAGTGACAGGCGCAGCTCACGTCCGAGGCGCGGCCGCGCTCGAAGCTCTGCATCGCGCCGACCTTGTCGCCCTTGTAATGATGCTTGCCGTCGGTCGACTGGATCAGCTCCTGGAAGATGTAGTCGAGCCCTTCGTCCCTGAAGTAACCCTTCTCTTCCGCCACCCATTCCTGCAGCCGGAAGTGCGGCTCGACGATGAACGTCTCCTTCGCCATGGGCGTCTCCTCTGTGATCACTGGTGTTACGGATGGTTCAGCAGCAGTCCCGTTCGGCCCCGGCGTCGCGATGCTCGGCGACGCGCCGCGCCCTGATCATCTTCACGTGCTCGTCCATCAGCCGCCTGGCGCCGGCGGCGTCGCGCATCTCGATCAGCGCGGCGAGCTCCTGGTGCACGCCGAGAATGCGCCGCGCCACGGCGGGCGTCAGCGTCGGATTCCGCGACGGCCAGGACACGTGCTGAAGCGAAATGAGCTGCACCACCAGGACGCGATTATGCGAGGCCTCCGCGACGGCGAGATGGAACTCGCGTCCGAGCCGCGTATAGGCCGCGACGTCGTCGATCTGCCGTTCGGCCTCGGCGTTGAGGGCGTGAAGCCGCGCATGGTCCGCCGCGGTGCCGTTGATGGCGGCAAGCTCGGCCGTGAGGCTCTCGATCGCGCGCTGCGCATCCATGATCTCGCCGACCGACACGCCCGTGAGGTCGAGCTGCACGGCGAGCGCCTCGGCGAACAGGCGGGCATTGCCTTGTGCGATGCGCGCGCCGCCGCCCGCACCGACCTTGATCTCGACGATGCCGAGCGCCTCGAGCGTGCGCAGCGCGTCGCGCGCCACGATGCGGCTTACCCCGAACCGCTCGGCCAGATCCTTCTCGGTGCCGAGGAAGTCGCCCGGCCGCATGTCTTTGGCAAACAGCGCCTCGCGGACCTGCCCGACGATACGCGCCGACAGCGTCGGGCCGCGAAAGGCGAGGATCTGGCCGCGCGTGATGGCTGGATGGAGCGGCATGTGTCTGAGCCCGATCGAAACATGATAAAGATAATATCTTTTGACCGACCGCGTCAAATCAGATTCTCCGCCCGCGAATCACGCTGGATCTGGAGAGTTGTGGGCTGAAGGATCAGGAGCGGGGGGAAGGCTGTGTCAGGTCAGGAAGAGGCCGCCAAAGAGGCGTGCGCGATCGAGAAACAACAGAGAGAGACCCAAAAAGAAGGAAAGCCCCGGGCCGTGCCCGGGGCTTTCCGCTCCAACCCCCCGATAAAATCGGTAAGTCAACCTAAGCCGGGAGCGTGCTGATTTGCAATTTTCAAATGTGTTGCCGCCGACGAATCCCGGCTGGTGTGACTTTCATGCCACTCCCGGAACTCGGAGCGACGGGCCAGGGACAGAGCACCAGCGTCAAGACCGCCAGCCAGACCATCCGGGCGCCGTAGCGGTCATGCGGGTTCGACAGGGCGCCGCAGACGAAGGCATTGGCCAGAAGCGCAAGCGCCACCGTGATGGCGAGGGGCCGGAGATGCGCGATCCGGTCGTGCCGCGGGGCGAGCGCGATCAGTCCGATCAGGAGCAGCATGGCGAGATAGGCGGCCGGCACATGCAGGCGGTTGATGGTTCCGAAATTGAGATCGCGGTGCTGCTGGTGGGCGGCATTCATGGCTGGCAGCATCTGGGGCGCGAAGGTCTCGATCATGCCGTAGGTGTGCCAGACCTCGGTATTCACGCCATAGCCGGTGGCGACCATCACAAGCTGCCGTGCCGTTGCAATCACGGCCCCCTTGATTTGCAGCCAGGGATAGGCGGCGAAGCTCTCGAGCACGATGGTACGCATTTCCGCGTTCATGCCTTTGAAGCGCCCGAGCCGGTCGAACACGCTCTCGCCCCAGAAGAACACGTCGGCATCGTTGGGCAACTCGCTGATGTGGTCGCAGAGCTTGAAACGCGGGTCCGGGCAGCGCTCGGTGAGAAAACGCTGCGCAATGCCCTCGTTGAGCATGCGCCCGAACATGAGTGCGATGCCGCCGGGCGTCCAGGCAAGCTTACGCGCTACCACATAGTTCGTGGCCACCAGGAGCGCGGCGCCAAGCGCGAGCGCGAGCGCCCCACGCCCTACCCCGGCGAGTGGCACCGTCGCGCGATCGAAGAGGGCGATGACGAGGCCCGCGGCGACGAGCAGCATGAGCACCGCAAGCGTGGCGTTATGGGTCGCGGCCGCAAAGGCGATGAACGCCATGAGCGCCACGCGCTCCCAAGCCATGAGCGTGCCCGCGCGCGCGACAACGAGATAGAGCGCCAGCACCGCGAGGCCCGCAAGGATATCGGTGATGAGCTGGCTGGTCAGCCAGGGCAGCGCGGTCAGGACCGACAGCGCGGCGATGGTGATTGGAAGGATGAGCGCGCGTCCACCGAGTCCGTGCGAGCGCAGCACCAGCGCCACGATCCAGACCGTGACCAGGGTCTGCACCGCCACGACCGGCCAGAAATCGGGCCACGACAGGAGATTCAGGAACAAGCCGTAAACCGTCGAGCGGCTTTCCTCCAGCGTTCCCTCGTGCCAGCGCACGAAATAGCCGCCGGTATCGTACTGCAACAACGGAAAGCCGTTCCACAACGCCGGCGCGAGCAGCATGAGCGCGGCCGCGAGAATGCCGGCAAGGCGGGTGACAGACTGCATGTGGAATCCCCGCCCACTGGCGCATGCCTCATAGGACTCCTTCTCAACACATCCTCGTACGCGGCGAAAGCGCGAAGTCATCCGTCCATCCGTCGTTGACACGCGTGGAACAAAAAGAGAACATCAGCGGGTGGGCCTTGCCAATACTACGGACTCTCCGTATATGCATGCTGTCATCGAAACGTCGGTCTTCCTACGGGATGCGGCGCGAGCCGGTCTGTCGGAATCAGAGCGCTTCGAGATCGTCACGCTGATTGCGCGTGATCCAACGGTCGGCGACGTGATCCCGGGGACGGGAGGCGCCCGCAAGGTCCGCGTGGCCGGGCGTGGCAAGGGCAAGTCAGGAGGCTACCGGATCATCACCTATTTTGCGGCGGAGGATGTGCCAGTGTTGCTGCTGGCGGTGATCGACAAGGGGGAGCGCGCGAACCTGTCGAAGGCCGAGCAAAACGAATTGAGGGCGGAGCTCTCCGCCGCAGCCGACGACTATCGGGAGTCCGTGCGGAGCATGATCGCGAATCGAAGAGGCGGGAGATGAGCAAGCTTGGAAAGAGGCTGATCGAGGCTGCCAAGGAAGCGCGCGCAATCATTCGCGGCGAGGCCGAGCCGGGCACCTATCGCATCCACGTGCCGGTCGAGGTGAACGTCAAGGCGCTGCGCCGCAAGCTGCGCTTGTCGCAGGACGAGTTCGCGCGCCGCTATGGCTTCACGCCCGCGCGCATCCGCGACTGGGAGCAGGGCCGCTCGAAACCGGATGGCGCGGTCCGCGCCTATCTCATCGTGATCGAGCGCGAGCCGGACGCGGTCGCGCGCGCTCTCCGGGTCGCGTAAGCGCATGTTCGTCACCTTTTTCCATGAGCTGAAATCTGCCGGCGTGCCGGTGACGCTGCGCGAATATCTCACGCTGATGGAGGCGATGGAGCGCGACCTCGCGTCGCGTCGGGTCGAGGACTTCTACTATCTCTCGCGCGCCGCGCTGATCAAGGACGAGCGCAATCTCGACAAGTTCGATCGCGTGTTCGGCCATGTGTTCAAGGGCCTGGAGCTGCTCAGCGACGCGATCGCGGTCGACATCCCGGCCGAGTGGCTCAAGAAGCTCGCCGAGAAATATCTGACCGAGGAGGAGAAGAAGCAGATCGAGGCCATGGGCGGCCTCGACAAGCTGCTCGAAACGCTGCGCCAGCGGCTCGCCGAGCAGAAAGGGCGCCACCAGGGCGGCAGCAAGTGGATCGGCACGGCCGGCACCTCGCCGTTCGGCGCCTATGGCTACAACCCGGAAGGCGTGCGCATCGGCCAGGACGAGGGCCGCAACCGGCGCGCGGTCAAGGTCTGGGACCGGCGCGACTTCAAGGACCTCGACGACAAGGTCGAGCTCGGCACCCGCAACATCAAGGTGGCGCTGCGGCGGCTGCGCAAGTTCGCGCGCACCGGCGCGCCCGAGGAGCTCGACCTCGACGGCACCATCAAGGGCACCGCGCGCAAGGGCTATCTCGACATCCTGATGCGGCCGGAGCGCCACAACGCCGTGAAGGTGCTGTTGTTCTTCGACATCGGCGGCTCGATGGACGGGTACATCAAGGCGACCGAAGAGCTGTTCTCGGCGGCGCGCAGCGAGTTCAAGCACATGGAGCATTTCTACTTCCACAACTGCTTGTACGAGCGGGTATGGAAGGAGAACCGCCGCCGCTTCAACGAGACCACGCCGACCTGGGACGTGCTGCACACCTATCCGCACGACTACAAGGCGATCTTCGTGGGCGATGCCGCGATGTCGCCTTACGAGATCGTGGCGCCGGGCGGCTCGGTCGAGCACTACAACGAGGAGGCCGGGCAGCTGTGGATGGAGCGCGTGACGCGCACCTATCCGGCCTGCGTGTGGCTCAATCCGACGCCGGAAGCCGAATGGGAGCACACCCAGTCGATCCGCATGATGCGGCAGATTCTCGGCGGACGGATGTATCCGCTGACGCTCGAGGGATTGGACAAGGCGATGCGGGAGTTGGTGCGTTAGCTTGCGAATTCAATCGAGGTCAGGTGGCAAACATGGTTTCACGCAAGGATCTACTGGCCGGTGCCGCTGCGTCCCCCGGGGTCAGACTGACCGAGCCTGATGCTGAACCCGTTCAAGTACGGGCTGGGCTTGCGTGGCGGCACTAGGTCCGGTTTTGTCACTCCAGTTCCGCTCTCAGTCTCGGCCAGCAGGCCGTCCCTGGCGAGGAATTCGTCGAACGTCTCGCTGCGATCGACACTGCCCCTTCGTTTCTTCGCCGTCTTTTTCATCGCGCGCCTGTGCTAACCTTGGGCCAAAGCGAGGCCAATGGTCGTCGCCGGAAAGAAACACAGGAGGAAGCGCCATGAAAGTGAGTACTGCAATCGCATTGGCTCTGTCAGCTTTCGCCACCCCCGCCGTCGCCCAGACCGCGCCCGGCACCGCCGAGCGCCTGTACGTGATCGAATGCGGGCAGGGGCAGGTGCCCGATCTGTCGCGCTGGTCGCCGGGCGTGAACGTGGGCAAGAAGACCGAGTACGTGACCAACTGCTATCTCATCAAGCACGCGCAGGGCTATATGCTGTGGGAGACCGGGCTGAATGACGAGCTCGTCAATGTCCCGGAGGGCCGCGGTGAGTTCACGCGCTGGCGGCTGGCGCGCACGCTCGCCTCCCAACTCGACGAGATCAAGGTGAAGCCTGCGGACGTCAAGCTCGTCGCGGCTTCGCATACCCACCCGGACCACATCGGCAACGTGGAGCTGTTTCCGCAGGCGATGCTGCTGATGCAGAAGGCCGAATACGAATGGCCGGGCGCCAACAACGCGCCGCGCTTCAAGCCGTCGCATCCGGTCACCAAGCTCGAGGGCGATTATGATGTGTTCGGTGACGGCAGCGTGACGCTGCTGTCGACGCCCGGCCATACGCCCGGCCATCAATCGATCCTGGTCCGGCTGGCGCGCACGGGCCCGATCCTGATCAGCGGCGACGCTGCGCATTTCCGCGAGAACTGGGATTATCGGCGCGTGCCGTCCTTCAACGTCGATGTGCAGAAGACGCTCACCTCGATGGATCGGATCGCCGCGATTCTCGCGCACACCCGGGCGCAGCTCTGGATCCACCACGACAAGGCGCAGGCGGACACTCAGAAGAAATCGCCGGCCTATTACGACTGAGCGCGTCGCTTGGCCGGGCGACCCCGCGGGGCGCCTTGATGCAGCGCAATGATAGGATTGCAAATCGCGGGCTTCTTTGCCGCCGGGGGCGAAGAGGAGAAGCTCAATGAAAACGCTAGGTTTGCTCGCCTGCGGCGCGGCCGTTGCCGCACTGGCCTCGACTGCACATGCCGGTCCGATGGGCGCTACGCTGTTGCAAGGGCTCACAGCCGACATGGGTTTAATCGAGCCGGTACATGGCTGCCATCGGGAGGTGCTGCTCGATCGCCGGGGCTGGCACTACCACCGCCGCAACTGCGGCCGGGTGAATGTGCCGCCGCCCGGTTATGGTCCATACGGCCCCAATAGTCCCGGTGTTTGTTTCTGGGCCGGCCCGGTTTGGGTTTGCCCGTAACCGATTGGAGCGCCGCGCGGGATCAGCCGCGCGGCGCTCAAGCCGAGTGACCGCGACAGCACGCGCGTGCGTAACGGCGGCGCGCCGACTTTCGGCCACCGCACGAGCAATCGCGCATCGTCCGATCGTGCGTCATGCTTTCCTCGGGTCACACATCCCACTCGCTGGCAACTTTCTCGATATGCTATTCATTGCCTCGGCGCGTTTCCTGACCAAGCTTGCGGCCTGACTCATCTGCGAGCGGCGGTTTCGTGCAACGACATCGATTGTTTTGAGGCTCATCGACGTTGTGGAGAGAATGCATGGCTCAACCACCTCAAATCGACATGCCGCGTCTCGGCATGGTCGTACGGTTCACGCCCGCAGCCGCCGACACCGGCGTTCGGCGACTGGAAAGCGGCGGTTTTCGTGTGGCCTCATCGCGGGACTTCCGCAAGGCCGCATCCGTACCGAATGACTTCGGTGGCGCCGACGTTCAGTATTTCGAGCGTTTTGGTATCGCGGTCGTCCGGCGCGACGGGGAGCGGCTGGCTCCCATGGTTGAGCGGGCCATGCAGGAAAGAGTTGTCAGCGCGGTGCGACCTGAGCGCAACTACCGTGCTCTGGGCGAGGTGAATCGGGCTGACGACATGGTGCGTGCGGCTGCGCGCTTCGATGAGACGAGCGTGACCTGGGGGCTCGAGGTGACCAAAGTGGCTCTGAGCGCTCTCACGGGCGCAGGCATCAAGGTCGCGGTGCTCGACACCGGGTTCGACAGCAGCCACCAGGATTTCCGTGGCCGCACGATCGTCAGGAAGCTGTTCGCCAGCCACAACTCTGAAGATGACATGCAAGGCCACGGCACGCATTGCATCGGCACTGCCTGCGGTGCGCTGCGCCCGACCAGCGGGCCACGTTATGGCATTGCCGGCGAAGCGCACATCTATGCCGGCAAGGTGCTGGGCGACGACGGGGCCGGCACCGACCGCTCTGTCATCGCGGGGATGGATTGGGCGCTCGATCAAGGCTGCCAGATCATCTCGATGTCGCTCGGCGCCGCGGCCCGCGTCGGTGACCAGCCCAATGCCGACTATGAGCAGATCGGGCAGGCGTGCCTGGATGGGGGCTCGCTGGTGATCGCCGCCGCTGGCAATGAGAGCTCGCGACCGGATCACATCGCACCTGTTGGCTCGCCAGCCAATGCGTCCACCATCCTGGCGGTAGCCGCGCTCGACAAGGCGCTGGGTCCAGCCCCTTTCTCCTGCGGCGGCATCATTCCGGGGCAGGACGTGGACATCGCGGCACCGGGCGTTGACGTCTTGTCGTGCCTGCCGGGGAACCGTTATGGCCGCCTGAGCGGGACCAGCATGGCGACGCCGCATGTCTCCGGGGTTGCGGCTTTGATTGCCCAGTCCGATATCAAGTATCGCGGCCGGGCCCTGTGGGCGCGCCTGCTTGAGGTCGCAGGCGGGCTGCCGCATCCCGCGCGTGATGTTGGCAAGGGACTGCTGCAGGCGCCCAACCAGGCGGTGGCAAGCGCCCGCAGGTGGTGGCAGGTGTTCCGCGTCGGGGATTCCTAAGTCGTGGCAGCGAGGCAGCAACATGGTGGACAGAACGCCGGACAGGATTGATGTCACCATCCGGATCGACCAGGCCCAGGCCGGTCGGATCGACGAGATCGTGAGTGCCCTCAAGGCTTGCGGTCTCGACCGGGTCGAAAGCCATGCGCGCTTTATGATCGTCAATGGCTGCGTCAATGCCGATGCGCTCGACGCGCTCCGGAAGGTCGATGGCGTCGCGTCGGTGCGGAAGGACGAGACCTATCGGGCGCAGCCGCGCTGAGGAGCTAGCTTCTCGTCGCGAAGTAGGCGGCGAACAGCGCCACCAGCGCCGCTGCACAAAGCGCCGCAATCGACATCGCGGTGTGAACGCCGCCGCCATGCCCGCCAGTCACTGCTGCGATGTGCCCGACCTCGGCGAGCGCAAACACGATCGCGGCGCTTAGCAGCCAGCGCAGCGCACGCAGGCGATGCCAGGGGAGTGGCAGCCGGCTCAGCGCCGCCGCCACGACCGCGCTCACCAGGAACGCAGAGCCGACCATGAGCCAGAACGCGCTGACCGAGCGCGTCTGCAGCGCCTGTCCGGACACGAGACTGTTCCAGGTATCGGCGAGCTCGATGCCGGTGCGGCGAAGCATGACCTGCGCCGTGATGGCGGCCAGGAGCCCGCAGACAATGCTGGTCACATAGATCAGCCCGCGAGACAGTTCGGTGCGCGGTAACTCTCGGATCGGAGCGGTCATTGTAAGGCAGGCCTATTGTGGAGCAGGCCACGGCGAGGGACGCCCTGTGTAGTGTATTTTTTGAAAAAGGGGAATCCACTTTCCAATTTGCGAATAGCATTTTTGCCGACGACAGGATCGGTGGTGCCGCAAGCAGCCGCGCAAACGCGTTCGGCCTCCTACGCAAGCGGAGGAGGCCGAAGCAAGAATAAAGAATAGAGAATAGAGAATAGAGAATAGAGAATAGAGAATAGAGAACCTTGATCGGCTGCCTCAGGCGCCGCGGCGCTCGGCCTCCCAGGTACCGGAGCACTCGCCACCCTTCCAGGAGCCGGTACCCACGGTGCCGGATAGGCGGCCTGAGCCGGTCGCGCTCTTGTTGCCGGCGCTCACCGTGACGGTGACCTGGCCGTTGCTGGCGACTTTGCCGTTGATGGTCGCGGGGCTCGAACCTTCGGCGAGCAGGGCGCCGTTGCGGATGCGGATCGGATAGCGATAGGCGCGGTCGCAGGCGCCCTTGTCGGTCACGATCACGACGCTCCAGGCGCCGTCAAAGCTGGGCGAGGATCCGGCCGGGCTGGTCGCACCGAGCCCGGCTGCAACCCCCAAAACGGCAACGCCCAGAGCGAAATTCCGAAGATTCTTCTGAACCTTAATCATGAGCCTCGTCCTTTTTTAAACCGGCTGGGGCCGGGTGCCTCCCAAGGGCTTGATTCAACGCGGTCCGCCCTTTGTCGCTTTATGGCAGCAATAGGTTCAAAGACCGTTGCCGTGCCATCTTGATTAAAAGAACGTTTCACCCCCCATGGTTCCGACAGCTGGCGAACGATTTTTTTGGACCGGGGGTGCGCCGGCGAAGTGCCGCCGCTCTGGGGCACTAGCGAACAGGAGGGCTCCAACATGCCTGCCGAACGGTTCGACTTCGTCAACGCGCAGGGACAGCGGCTCGCCGCTCTCATCGATAGCCCGTCTGCGCCCCCGCGGGCTTATGCGCTGTTTGCGCATTGCTTCTCCTGCGGCAAGGACGTGCATGCGGCGCGCCGGATCGCGCAAGCGCTGACCGCGCTTGGCATCGGCGTGCTGCGTTTCGACTTCACGGGGCTTGGCGCAAGCGAAGGCGAGTTCGCCAACACCACGTTCTCGTCCAATGTCGCCGACCTGGTGGCGGCGGCGGGCGCCTTGCGTGACACTAGGCGCGCTCCCGCGATTCTGATCGGTCACAGCCTGGGCGGCGCCGCCGTGCTCGCCGCAGCCGCCGATGTCCCGGAGGCGCGCGCCGTGGTGGCGATTGCGGCGCCGAGCGATCCTGCTCATGTGACCGGCCTGTTCCGGGATCGGCTAGAAGACATCGCACACGATGGCGAGATCGAGGTCGCGCTTGCCGGCCGGCCGTTCCGCATCCGCCGTGCCTTCCTGGATGACGTTGCCGAGCAGAGATTGCATGAGAAGATCGCACACCTGCGCAAGGCATTGCTGATCTTCCACTCGCCGACCGACGATGTGGTCGGCATCGAGAATGCCAGTCGCATCTTTGCGGCCGCCAAGCATCCCAAAAGCTTCGTGTCGCTTACCGGCGCCGATCACCTGCTCAGCCGACCGAGCGATGCGGGCTACGTCGCCAAGGTCATTGCGGCCTGGGCCGAACGCTATCTCGATCTGCCCGAGCCGCGCCCGGAGACAGTGGAAACCGACGTGGTCGTGAGCGAGACGCGGCGCGGCCGCTTCCAGCAGGATGTCAGCATCGGCCGGCATCGGCTGTTGGCGGACGAGCCTGTGGGCGTCGGCGGGCTCGACAGCGGGCCAAGCCCCTATGATTTCCTGCTGGCGGGGCTTGGGGCCTGCACCTCGATGACGCTGCGCCTCTACGCGGAGCGCAAGGCATTGCCGCTCGATCGCGTCACCGTGCGGCTGTCGCATTCCAAGGTGCACGCCGCCGACTGCGAAACATGCGAGACCAAGGAGGGCATGATCGACCGGATCGAGCGTGCGATCACGCTCGAGGGCGAACTCGACAATACTCAACGTGAGCGCTTGCTGGAGATCGCCGACAAGTGCCCGGTGCACCGGACCCTGTCGTCGGAGATCCAGATCAGGACTAGTTCCTCTGCACAGTGATTTTGACGGGTTGAAGTCCTTCGGCGGAAGGGTATAGCCACCTGGCACTGCACTGCTTTTCTTCCGGCCTCATGCTGAGGAGCATCGCAGCGCGACGCAGGCACAATCACTTCCGCAGGCTCGGCTGCGCTGCGATGCGTCTCGAAGCATGGGCCGGCCCCGGCCGCCCCCATTCTTCGAGACGCGCGCACGCCTGTGCGGATGCTGACTTGTGCATGTCATGCGCGCTCCTCAGAATGAGGGCGGACGCACCGCATCGCAGGAACTAAAGCAACCCGTCAAAATCACTGTGCAGCAGGACTAGTGCCCCGTTTCCGAAGTTCGTGATACGTCGCAGCACCCTCTGACACGAACTTCGGAAACAAAGGGGCACTAGTGTCCCGATTCCGAAGTTCGCATCATTCTGCGGCACCCTCGTTTGCGAACTTCGGAATCGAAGGATACTAGCAACTTATTGATCTAGTGTGGCTTTGGTTCAGAAGTCCGCATCTCGGACTAAGCGGCCGAGAATGATGCGGACTTCTGAACCGCCACACTAGCAACTTCATGATTCTAGTGCCGCTTTTCGATTTGAAGTTCCTAACCGAGTTTGCTGCAAGTGCTGTCGGAACTTCAAATCGGCGGCACCAGCGAACAGCGTGACGGGTCATGAACGAGCCGCGCTTGCGACCCCACGTCGCGGCTGCGACATCAGGGCGCGGCGGCGGAGCGCGACCGATTGTCTCGCGCTGATTGAGCTTTTCTCCATTCGCCTTAATCCTGGTGCGGTGCCAATGTGGGGAGCTGAGCATGGGCCTTTTGCTTGCTTATCTCGTCTGCTTGATCATCGGGCAGGGGCTTACGATCGCGATCGGCTTGTCGATCGACCGCTACTATTCGTCGGCGGCAAGCCTGCCGATCTCGATCTTTCTATACTTCTTGATGTTCTGGGTCGCCTGGAAGGTTGCGGTGCGACTCACCGAACCGAAGGCGCAATCGCCTACTGCGCCGCAGTCCTAACGGCGGCGCGGCGCGCGTGAGCAGCGCTCGCTAGCGCGCGCTCTCCGAGCGACGCTCGAGCGCGCCGCCTGCTGCGCTCGCAAAGCCGGAGCCCTTCTGGGCCTGCTCGACGCCATATTTGAACAAGGCGTCCATGTAGACGTGGTCGAACAGGCCTCGATTGGGATGATTGAAGGTCTCGGGCACGTAGGCGACGTTCAGATTGAGGCCGAGCCGATGCGCGCTCGCGGTCACCAGCAGGAGCTCCGCCTTGAGCGCCGCCGTCAGCGCGACGCCGATCGTGCGGCTCAAGATCAGGCTGATCCTGCGCTCGGGCGCGTAGAACTCGGATTCGAGCTTCGAGTTGATGATGACGTAGACTTGATTGGTCGGCAGCCGGGCGCCGCCCGCCGATGCCAGCATCGATTCCGGCATGACAAAGAACGGCGCCGTGACGGTGCCGTCGAGGTGCATCTCCTGGAACTTCTTGCCGTTCGCCTCGACCTCGATCATGACCGGCTGGAACAGGCCGGGGATGCTGGACGATGCGAGCAGAACGTCACGGAACAGTTTGAGCGCCTTGTCATCGCCGCGCGCGGCGATCGCGCCCATGTTCCAGAGCACGCGGCGGCCGGCGTCCTGATTGGTGGTCACCACCAGGAAGCGGCGCCCCTTCTTATGCTCGGCCGCGATCGCGGCGAGCATCTCATGCGTGACGCGCTTCTCGATGGTTTGCCTGAGCGGCCAGTTGTCAAACAGGCTCTCGGGCGTCTGCTTGTCCTCGAACACGTCCGCCGCGGTGATCTCGGCGAAGTTCTTGCGCAGATCGTCGTCGAAGCGCGTGCCCAGAAAGGCATAAGGGCCGATCAGCCCGCCGATGCTGGAGCCGGTCACAACCGCAAATTCGGGCCGATTGCCCGACTGCGACCAGCCCATCAGCAGCCCGGCGCCATAGGCGCCATCGGCGCCGCCGCCCGAGAGCGCGAGCCAAGGCCCGCTCACGCTCGGCAGCACACGCTGGAAATCGGCTTCGGAATCGCCCCACACCCGCGCATCCGGAATGCCCGGAATGACGGCGGCGTTCTGCTCTTCGAGCGTGAACGGCGTGCGCGGCTGGTCCTTCGGAACCTGCTTGCCCTTGGGCGGGTTCTTCTTGGTCTGGGCGTAGGCCGCATCGACGCCAAACGGCGGACTTTGCAGGACGGGCCAGGCCAAGGCGCCAACGACCGTGATGCTGGCGACCAGGTTCACGGCAGTGTTCGCGACCGTGCGGAAGTGATGCACCGGGGAAACTCCGATCGATTGAAAGGCACGACGTTCGGAATGCTTACCACATCCGAACGGCAAACCTCGATGGCACACTGCGTTGCCTGTGGATCGCAGGCAACGCCCCCCGGCGGTCGGGCCCCACCTTCGGGTGAAACTGCGCCGCAATTAGGGCTGCGCAGAAGGCTCAAAATCCCGCATGTCCGGCCGGCGGGCCGGCATCCGGCCCTCGCCCAACGGGGCACAGGCTCGCCGGGACATGCGCTTAATTTCGGCTCGCCTGCCAATAGCCTGCGCAGCGGCTCTGACCGGAGGTTCCGTTCCAACCGCCGTTGCCGGTGCTTCGGTTGAGCCGGCCGGTGCCGTTCGCGCGGGCGTTGCCGGAGATCACGGTGACGCGCACGGCGCCCTTTCCGGAGACGCGGCCGTACAAATTGGCAACGCCGCCGTCGTACAGAATGTTGCCGTTGGCGATCGTGATGCCATAGCGATAGGCGCGGTCGCAATCGCCCCTGGTGGTCACGATGAGCACGCTCCAGGCGCCGTCATAGGGGGTACGCGCGGGCGATTCGGTTGCCAGCGCGGCAACGCAGACAAAGGCCAGGGTACTGGCACGGACAAGGTGGCTGATCATGCGGAGCCTCGTGTTACACTTCTGACGCCGTCGCCCAGTGACGTCGACTGGTTGTTATCGATCCGCCTTTTGTCCATCATGCGGCAGAAGGCTCAAGGTCAATTCCGACCCTAAGCCGGCCGTTCCAACGAACTCAAACGAACCGAAGGGCTTAGCGCAGACGAAGCACAGGAAAGGCAAGGCTGCCCGGGCATGTCTGGCTGAGTTGGGCAGGAATTCCGCCCGAGTCTGAACCGCGGTATTGTGCTTGAACTTACCAGCCCTGTCGAATGACATCCCGGTGACGATCAACAGGTTTTGCGGGCAGTTGGAGCAGGTGAAGGCGATCTCGGCGATGGCGCGCGCCAGTTGTAGGAACTTCAACTCGGCGGCACTGGGGAAATCCCAAGCATTCTTAGGAGGAAATGTCATGAAACCGGTCGCAGCCTTGCTGGTCGCCGTCGCCGGGCTCACGCTCGGGGTGGATGACGCCCTGCCACAGGTCGCAAGGTCGGGGGTCGAGCGCCTCTACATCATCGACTGTGGCACCTCGGTCGGCCCCGACAAATCGCGCTGGACCCCTGGCGTCGACGTCGGCAAGCCGCTCGACATGGTGGGCAACTGCTATCTGATCCGCCATGCCCAGGGCTTCATGGTGTGGGACACAGGCGTTTCCGACGATGTCGCCGGCATGCCCAACGGCCGGCCTGGGACCGACGGCTCGCCACATTGGCGCCGCTCCAAGACGCTGGCCGGCGGGATCGAGAA
>Ga0209797_10000715_pt1 | contig 16688 bp, 15 predicted proteins | sample DOMMetBare3Fresh_2_FD_187472 | JGI IMG/M metagenome (GOLD analysis project Ga0209797, IMG submission 187472) | Wetland sediment microbial communities from St. Louis River estuary, USA, under dissolved organic matter induced mercury methylation -... | ecosystem: Environmental > Aquatic >... | reverse complement strand
AACCAAATGAAATTACCTGCATTACTTTACTAACTCAAACAATTATCGGTGTCACTCCAAATGAGTTAAATTGTAAATCGTTTATTATAAATGAAGCTACTGTTAACTATATTCTTATTTTCTCCTGCATGGATCTTAGCGCAGGACATAACCGGTGTCTGGACAGGCTACATTAAAACTCCCGGCAGCCAGCTTGAGTATGAATTGGCAATAAGCAGCGGAGATAAATGGCTTAGCGGTTATTCGCTTATAATCTATCCAAAAGATGGTATTGAGAACATTGGAATAAAAAAGGCAAAGATCAGGCAGGGTAAAAAAGAAATTTATTTTGAAGATGGGGAATTAGTGTATGATAATTTCACCACGCAGCCGAGAAGAGTTAAAATGTTTGGCAATTTGACACTTGTATTGAAAGATACCTTAATGATCTTACAGGGAAATTTCAGTACAAGATCATTGGATTTCAGAGATACAAGAACTTATTCAGGTGAAGTGTATCTGGAAAAAACATTTCGTCCGCTTGCTTCAAAATTGCTGGTCACAATGGACGAAATAAATTTTGTACACAATCTTTCTTTTGTAAAAAAAGAGAAGGTAAAAGCTACTAAAAAACCTGCCGCTAATGATCTTACAAAGAAGAAGACCGAAACTCCTTTAATAACAAGCCTGAAACCTGTTGAAAGAAAAATTCAAAAAGTAAGTGAAATATTTTTCAGCAGCGACAGTTTGCAATTGAGTTTTTTTGATAATGGAACCGTAGATGGAGATACGATCAGTGCGGTGCTAAACGGAAAGATGATCGCAGAAAAAATAAAACTTACCACTATTGCTTTCAGAATAACAATTCCCACAACGATCCATCAAAGTGATTCGCTTTTGCTGGTGATGCATGCAGAAAGCCTGGGCTTGATTCCTCCAAATACCGGTTTATTAATTATTCAGGATGGATTGACTCGCCATGAAATACGGTTTGAAGGTGATCTGCAAAGGAGTGCGGCAATTGTGCTGCGAAAGAAAAGATAGAAGCTTCAATTTTTCAAAACTCCCCCACCCCCGGCTGCCGCAACTTCCAATTCGTTTTTGCTTTCTCATCATCCACCATTTTCTTTACATCTGCCAGCAATTTTTTTGCATCATAAACAATTCCATCTTTAATAGTGTACTTCACTCCGCCAACACGGGTTGCTTTATTTTGCTCATTTAGTTTTATGGCGCCTGTTCCATACAGCACTTGTAAATTCTCTAAAGGATTTACTTCAACAATTACCATATCGGCAAGCTTGCCAATTTCAATTGAGCCAAGGTCTTTATCAGCTCCCAATGCCTGCGCCCCATATAAAGTTGCAGAACGTATCACTTCCAAGGGATGAAAGCCTGCTTCACGCAGCAATTCCAGTTCCCTTATATAACCAAAACCATAGGTTTGATAGATATAACCGTTATCACTTCCAGTTGTCACTCTGCCACCACGGTTCTTATATTCATTTATAAATGTCATCCACAATCTGTAATTCTCTTTCCATGCCATCTCCTGTTCTGTTCCCCAATTGAACCAATACGAACCATGTGAGTTGCGGTTGGGCTCATAAAATTTCCAAAGAGATGGCAATGTATAATCTTCATGCCACTCGGCTCTTCTTGCCCGCATCAGATCACGGCTTGCATCATAAATATTAAATGTGGGATCGAGTGTAAAATCAAGGCTCAGCAGTTCATTCATCACACTGTTCCATTTCTCACTGTATGGTGCAGCAGCTTGTTTCCATAATTTACCGGCTTCTTCAAAACGGTTTTGCTCGTTGCTGTAATTATAATTCAAGGGATAATTCTGCACCGTTTTATCAGTAAACAATGCTTCAGGTAAACCATACCAATGTTCCATTGATGTCATGCCGGCTCTTGCAGAATTCAATACATTCCATTGCGCCACACTCAACTGCGCATGATGGCAGGTTGACCGCAACCCTAATTTTTTATTTTCACGAATAGCAGCATCCATTATTTGCGGAGCAGCGCCAAAAAATTTAATCCCATCAGCTCCTTTCTTTGCATTTTCTCTTACCCATTCTATTGCCAGCTCGGGTGTACTGATAGTTTGTTTTGCTTTTTGGCCAAATGATGTGTAAGCAAAAATTCTTGGGGCTGTAATTTTATTTTCAGCGCTTAATTTTTTTTCATCAAGCACCCAATCAAGTCCATTGCCACAACTCGGGTCACGAATAGTGGTGATGCCATGCGCCATCCAAAGCTTAAAAACATATTCAGCCGGTGTTCCCTGTTCGGTTCCACCAATATGACCATGCATATCAATAAAACCGGGAAGCAGGAACATTCCCTCACAATTCAATTCCTTGCCACCTTCTTTCAGCTTCGGCCTCCTGTCATTATTTATCGGCATACCGGGATTGCCAACATTTGAAATCTGAACGATCCTGTTTTTTTCTACAACAATATCAACCGGGCCGACAGGCGGCGCACCGGTGCTATTGATCAATGTAACTCCGCGAATAATTAATTGGGGCCATGGGCCATCACCATCTTTTGCTTCAGGAGCTTTTTTTATTTGTGCAGATAAATAAATGCAGCAAAGAATTGAAAATAAAGTGCAGGCAGATTTTCGCATAACAAATGATTTGGGGAAAGGAAATTACAAATTAAAAGTTTGCCCCTATCCCCTAAAGGGGAATATTTTCACTTATAATGATTGACCCCCTTTTAGGGGCTGGGGGGTTCATCATCCTCTGGCTTGTACTTCTTGGGGAAATATTTTTTCATCATTGCTTTATAAGCCGGGTATTTGCGAATGCTGTCAAGATCGGATTCAGCAATGATATACTCGTAAAGACTGTAGCCTCTTTGCAAAGCCTGCTCAAGATAACGCATTGCATCTTCAGGTTTATTATTCTTTGCATAGTTCAGCGCTAAATAATAATAAGCAAGGTTATCTCTCGGGTTTATAAGAATTGCTTTTCTTGTATACACAATAGCAGAATCATACTGTTTCATCTCATGATAAGCAACACCAAGATTTAAAGTAGCCGTGAAATAATTCGGATCGATCTCCAATGCTTTTTTATACATCACCACAGCGGAATCATTATGCTGAAGGTTTGCGAAAACAGAACCAAGGTTATAAAAACCAACAGGATTATTTGGATCAAATTGAATGGCCATATTGTACCATCTTGCAGCTTCATCAAATTTTTCCGAAGTAAAATATAAACGGCCAAGATTATTAAACATAAAAGTGCCGGTCACACCTTGCTGTAATGAACGGGTGTAATAATAAATAGCAGAGTCAAATTCATTTGTCTGCTTGAACACAAGCTCCAGGCTTGATAATGCCTGTGAATTATCAGGATGCGCTTCTACCAGGTTCCTGAAATAATATTTTGCGCCATCATAATCGTTCTTTTCATACAGCAATCTGCCGATATTATACTGTGCTGATACAAGATCTTTTTTCAGATCCATTGCTTTTGAATAATAAGTCATGGCTGAGTCAAGCTTTTTCATTTTATGAAAAACAAGCCCGAGGTTATTAGCAGCATAAGGATTGTCAGGACTCACTTGCATGACCTTTTGAAAATAATTTGAAGCTGAATCAAGTTTATCAGTGCTGTAATAAGCAAGACCCATATTATTCAACACAATACTGTTGTCCGGATTTATCTCCAGACCCTTTTTATAATAAAAAAATGCTGAATCAAAATTTTTCATGTCAGTGAATAACAATCCCAACTGGTTAAAGCCCCTGAAGTTTTTGCTGTTAAGATCAAGCGCCTTGCGATAATAAAATTTCGCAGAATCATATTGCTTTGTTTGCGCATATAATCTTCCGAGATTAATGAAAGGCGCATCATAATTAGGGTCAAAAACAGCGGCCTGTACATAATATGCACGGGCAGAATCAACCTGGTTCAGGTCCTGGTAAAACTGGCCGAGATAATTTGAAGTGATCAGTTTATCAGGATAATTTTTCAACGCTTTTTGATAATATGCACGGGCCGAATCAAACATTCGTAAATCAGTGAACACACGACTTATGCCATTGTATGCATTAAAGAATGATGAATCATAACTCAAGCTTCTTCTGAAATAAGTCAGTGCCTGGTTAAACTGTCTTGACTCCCGTAGCAACCATCCCATATTATTATTTGCCGGAGCATTCCTTGGGTCAAGCAGTAAAGCTTTTTCATAATAAACTTTTGCAGAGTCAAGTTTTCTTTGCTGAAAATAAAAGTAACCAAGATCGACATAGGCATCGGCTCTTGAATCATCAACTGCCAATGCCTTTTTGTAATACAGCAATGCAGAATCCTGTTTATTTTTTTTTGTAAAAGCATTGGCAATATTCATATATGGATAACGCCATTGCGGCGCCTGTGCTATTGCCATGCGGCCAAAGTAAATGGCGCTGTCAGGTTTGTTATTATCTAATTGTAATGAAGCAAGTGTATTCAAAATATATGCAGCAGTTGGATCAGACCTGTATGCCTCCATCGCATCTTGTATCGCTAAACGAAGTCCTGTTGTACTTGCACCTTTATCAAAATATCCTTGTGCTTTGAAAAAAAATCTTTTTGCCAGCAATTTTTTTCTGAAATCTTCATCATCCACTTCGGCATACTCAATAGCTCTTTCCAGCATATTACCCACTTCTGAAAAATCCTGGCGGGCAACTTTTTCCATACGATCAAGACTATTCGTTATTTCATCAGATTTATCATCGGCATCAAGCTGTGAACGAATACGCTGAATAGAAGAAACATCACGGCCCTCGAGATAAAGATTGATCTTGCTCTGTGCAAAATTTATATACTCAGTTGCAAGACTAAGTTTCGCATCAATTGTATAGCTACTTGTTGGCGCTATTTGATATAATTGTTTATAGATCCCTTCAGCAGAATTTCCATTTCCGGTTAAATTAAAATCTTTCAATGCCCTGTTGAATGAATTGTAAAGTTCAAGGATCGTCGTGTCATTCACTTCAGCAACACTACCACGAGTCTTAAGCCCACGACCAACTGAAGAACCCGGTATTCCCTGTAATTGCCCGCTTAGTTTTTTTGTAAGTATCCATTTTTTCAAAAATGCAGTGTCAACTTTCGAGATCACTTTCATTTTACTGTCAGTACAGCAGAGAAATGGATTTTGCTTACGCTTATATCTTTCCTGTGCATAGCTGGGTACTGTAGAACTAATATATTTATCCAATTCATCCAACGTAATAAGATTATCATGCGAACCTTCAGTATCTGCCATACCTGTAAGTCCATCAACAAGGTAATAAGTAAATAATCCGTGACCGGTTCCGATACTTGCATCTTCCAAAGATTCTTGCCCGGCGCCTGTGGCTAGCATTATTATTTCACCTGCTTGTTTTTCAGAAATGGCAGCTTGCAATTGCTGCTGACCTTCTCCGCCACCCGGTAATTCATTTGTACGACAGGCATCCATTATAAAGATGACCTCAACGCCTTTGCGGCTTGCCTCTGCAATACGAACTTTTAAATTATAAAGTTGAATTGTACCGGTAATAAGATAATTGTTTTTATCACCGGCGGGATTGCAGTCATAGGTCAGATAAAAATATTCATCCTGGTTAATGGCATCGCCATGACCTGCGAGATAGATATACAAACGATCCCCGGCTTTCAGGCTACGGTTTCGAAGCCAGCTCATTCCTTTTACCAAAAAATTTGCAGCTTTCGCCTCTTCATTTTTTAAAAAGTAAATGTTAGAATCAGGCACCCTGCCTCCGCCCCCTGATTTTAAAAAATCACGAAAGAGTTCAGCATCACTGTCGGCAAAAGAAAGAGGACGAATATATTTGTAAGTGGATATGCCCATGATCATGGCGAATGTGCGGTGACCTGAACTGTCTTGTGATGGTTGCGAAACCTGGCCTGCCGCATCAGTTTGGATAAGGCTGGAAAGGAAGATCGCCGCAATAAATGCTGACAGGGCTTTTGACATAAAATTCGATTGCTAATTTACAGGTTTTCAGCAAGACGCCGGGCTATCATTCATCGTAAAACTCCGTTTGCCAAATCAAGCATTCAAGAAGACAGCTTATTGACGCAATTAGTTTGCCATCAGTGGCAGACAATGGTTTAATTTGCAAAATCATTTACCCGAACTATGCTGCACAAACATATTGCACGACACACAAAAAGGTATGTTAGTCATATAACAAAGTATCTCTATGAAAGAGATACTCTTTTTGCTACGGCAGCGGTATTTGCGCTTTTAATGCTACTGGGCATGATCAAGCTGAATTTGTATGTGCTGAACCCAATGAAAATGGCCTTACAGGATTTTGATTTCAATGATATGAAATTTGCCAGGCTGGTCAATGATGACAAAATAAAATTAGATACCAATATTACGATTGTCAACATTGGAAGCAGTGACCGGGAGGGAATTGCAAATATTATAAAATTGGTTAGCCAATATAAGCCTAAGGTCATGGGACTTGATGCATTGTTTGTCGGAGAAAGAGACAGTGTCAAAGATGCTGCCCTGAAAGATGTTTTTATAAATACAAAAAACCTTGTTGTAGGTTGTTATCTTGAACCCGGAGATACATTTGTTGTCCGAAAGGATTACTTCGATGAGGTTACGCCTGATAAAGGCTTTGTGAATTTTGTTACGGAAAATATAGGAACAAGAAGATTTTACAGCCCATTTTTTGAAATGATCGATCATAAAAAAGTTCCCTCGTTTACGTCGGCTATTGTAGAAAAATCTAATAAAGCGGCTTATGATAAACTTGTTTCGCGGCACAAAGAGGTAGAAACTATTAATTATTCCAGAAGAGACAACAAATATTATGTAATAGAACCCGAAGAATTAGTAGCTGATGGCGTTGACACCAATACTCTTCGGAATAGAATCGTTTTACTTGGATACGTAAATAAAGATCCAAATAATATTGAAGACAAATTATTCACGCCAATGAACGAGAAATTTGCCGGTAAAGCATTGCCTGACATGAACGGGATTGTAGTACATGCTAATATTATTTCAATGGTGCTCGAAAATAATTATATAAATAAAACGCCAAAATGGGTAGCCTGGGTTGTAGCCATCATTATTGGTTGGATCCACATGTCCCTCTTTATAAGATATTATCTTGAAAGCCATATATGGTTTCACCTCGTGGCCAAGCTTGCACAGGTATTCTCTGTGATATTATTTGCTTATCTCGGTATATTTATTTTTGATAAATTTGGAATCAAATTGGAAATGAAGTACACCCTGTATGTGATAGCCCTGGCAGTGGACGTTATTTATTTCTACGAGGCGTTTGTAACATGGCTGCATCGAAAATATAATTATCAGACAATTTTCAGCCATCACCACCACCCAATAGAACATGAAACACCTCATAATCAAGAACAAAATAACAATGAACAACATAAGCATGAAACCACTAAAAACGAACACCACTAAACTTAACCTGATCATGAAAAAAACAATTTTTCTTTTTTCCTTATTATTTACACTGGCCGCCGCCGCACAGGACAATATGTTTGTTGTGTACAGCATCAAAGGAACAGTATCAGTGATAGATAATAAAGTAGAGAGCAAAGCAAAGATCGGTACCATCCTCGATGGAGATGAAACCATAAAAGTCGGCGCCGGTTCATTTGCAACACTTATTTGTAATGAAACAAGAGCTTTCTCACTTAGTAAAGCAGGCAGCTATACCACTTCTTCACTTAAAGATTCGTGCAAAATATCCAGCGGCTCCGTAAGTTCAAACTATATGAAATATGTATGGGCCGAAATGACAAAATCAAAAGGCACACCGGAAAAGAATCGTAAGAATTTTATGGCGAATGTGGGGGCTGTAAGCCGTGGTATTAATAATGTCTGGATCGATCCCCGGCTTGATACAGTAAATTATGTTTCAGGCACCGTTCCTCTCTCATGGAAATCTTATACCGATGCTGAAGATTTTGAATTTAAATTGTATGATGAAACAGGCGCAACTGTTCTTCTTTCTAAGTTTACCAAGAAAAAACATGTTGATATTTCTGATATTTTAAAATCCGTGCAGCCGGGAAAGGCATATCAATGGACCGCAATGATCAAAGGCGAACCGGACAATGATGATAAAAATTATTTTCATTACATAACAAAAGATGAGTATAATAAATTTTATAGTTCAATAAAAAAACATGATGCTGCGGAAACTGAAGCAGAAACAAATTTCCGGTTGGGATTTTTGTTAGAAGAAAATCATTATTTGGCCGAAGCGTTTACTCATTACCAGAAAGCAACACAACTTGACCCTGCTAATTCGCTTTACAGGTTCACATTTATGTCGTTTAAAAAAGATTACGAAATAAAATAAAGTTATTTGTTACTGATTGTTTGCAAAAATCGAAAAGCGTCTTTTTGGACGCTTTTTTATTTAAAGAATATCATCCATACTTTTGAACCTCACCAATCCCCCTTTAGGGGCAGGGGTTTATGAAAATACATTTCTGGAGCATCGGGAAAAATAATGAGTCCTACATCAAAGAAGGTGTGGAAGATTTTACAAAACGCATCTCAAAGTATTATCCTGTAGAATGGACGATTATCCCTTTACCAAAAAATGCCGGCATGATGAGTGAAATGGACCTGAAGAAAAAAGAAGGTGAAATAATTCTGGAATGGCTTGGTAAAGATGATTACCTGATTGCATTGGATGAAAGAGGAAAACAATTTACGTCTGAAGCACTTGCTGATTTTATTATGAAAAGAAGTAATGAAAGCCTGAAAAATCTTGTGTTCCTGATTGGCGGGGCTTTTGGATTAGATGAGGCTATTTTAAAAAGAGCAAACTATAAATGGAGCCTTTCACATCTTACCTTTCCGCACCAGCTGGTAAGATTGATACTTGCCGAACAAGTGTACAGGGCCTGCACCATTTTAAGAAATGAAAAATATCATCACAGATAAATTTCGGATTTCAGATTTACGATTTTAGATTTACCGCATGGAACTTTCTATTACTTTAATAATCATCATTGCGACAAGTATTATTTCTTTCATTGCATTCAGCAATCATAAATTGTTAGATCAATTTATTTTTTATCCGCCGGCAGTTCGGCGTGGTCAATGGTATCGTTTCTTTAGTTGCGGATTGATACATGCAGATTTCGGTCATCTTATTTTCAACATGATCGCTTTGTATATGTTTGGAGAAATAGTGGAAATGAAATTTATTGAGGTTTTTGGGACTATGGGTAAATTAGTTTATCTCGCTATGTATATACTTGCCCTCGCAGCCTCTGTTATTCCAACATATTTTAATAATAAAGACAATTATCATTATCGCAGCCTCGGCGCATCTGGAGCAGTTTCAGCAGTAATATTTGCCGGGATACTTTTTAACCCTCTTGTAGGTATCGGCCTTTTTTTTATCCCTGTTTTCATTGCCGGTTTTATTTTCGGCATCATTTATCTTCTTATATCCAATTGGCTAGACAGACGAGGCGGAGGAAGCATCAATCACTCAGCACATATTTTTGGAGCTTTGTTCGGAGTTGGTTTCACCATTATTGCCTGCCAGGCTTTTTCAGATTACCAGGTGCTGACGATGTTTGTTGAACAAATAAAAGCTATGAGTATGAGTGATATTATTCAATTGCCTGGTGAGTAAAACTTATCTTTAATACAGAATTAGTTTTTTCTGTTACTTTAAATCGTTCATCGATCCTTTTACCCACTACCCAGATAATTTTTTTATTCATTTCGATCACCCACATTTTTTCTTTTTCAGTTTTTGATAATTTTTGATCGATAAAAAAACGGGAAAGCTTTTTCTTTTTTTTCATCCCGAGCGGATAAAAGTAATCGCCGGTTTTCCATTTGCGAAGGATAAGGGGAAAATTTATCATCTTCAAATCGAAGCATCCGATATCTGTGGAATTTGGAATTTGTAATTTGGAATTCGGAACTATTTCAACTTGCAATAAACCTTCTTCAAACCCAACAGACTTATCTCCTTCTTCAATAATTATCATTCCTGATTGAGCAGAACGAGCAGGACTAATGATAAACCAATGACGATGCCTGATGATCCTGTAATTAAATGCTGGCGATTCAATATATTTCCCTGATTCACTTTCAGAAAGTTTAATCACCTCATTAATTTGCTTTTCGTTGAAACCAAAATCAGAAATGATCTCATAGATCAGTGCACGGTTATTATAACCCATGAGTTGTTTAACAGGAATATGCCACTCACTTCCTTTTTCTTTAACTAATTTCTTTTTAATATCTCCAACTGCAAGCTTGTATAGTCTTTCTATCTCTTTAAACCGGCTGATATTATCGGTTAGATTTTCATTTACCTGCGGATAAACTTTACTGATGGCTGGAATGATCTCGTTTCGAAAAAGATTACGGGTGTATTTAGAAGAAAAGTTGGAAGAATCGTCAACAAACTCAAGTTTATTTTCTTTTGCAAACCCTTTCAATTCTTCTTTTGTAAAGGCGAGTAACGGTCTTTTGATATTTCCGTAAGAAACAGGAATACCTGTAAGACCATGTAAGCCCGTACCACGGCAAAAATTCATCAATACGGTTTCTGCATTATCATCAGCGTGATGCGCAGTGAGAAGGAAAGTTCGCGGTCGGGAGTTCTGAGTCGGGAGTTCTGAATCCTGACTCTGAACTCTTAACTCATAACTCTGAACTAACTCATCGAACCACTCATATCTCAACACCCTCGCCGCTTCCTGGATCGACATCTTATTTTCCTCAGCAAATCTCTCTGTATCGAATTTTTTAACCTTTACCTCAACCTTATACTTCCCGCCAAGTGATCTTACAAATTTTTCATCTCTTTCACTTTCCTCCCCTCTTAATTGAAAATTACAATGAGCAATGTCAAAATCATAGTTTGCCTGTTTACATAATTCACAAAGCACAACGGAATCAACACCACCGCTTACAGCAAGCAGCAGCTTATCTTTTGGTGAAAAAAGATTTTTACTGGCAATAAAATTTTCAAACCTTTTGAGAAGATCCATTCATTAACTAATTAAATATTGATACGCAAACCAAAGACCGACACCGATACTGGCCACTCCTGCTATCAAAAGCAGATAGCCTAAAATATCTGACCAGTCATAAGATATTCTATAAGTAAATTCTTTAGGATCATTTGAATTATATACAACAGTTACTTCGGCGCCTGGCTTTAATGATGTTGAAGTCCAGTTGCCTTTTTCAGTTATCCATAAACCTTCCTTTGTTACAAAACGTATCAATGGATAGTTTGTCTCATTATTTATCGAAATATCATCAATTTCATAAATGATCCCTTTTACCTCGATCCCGTTATCAAGTATTTTTTTCCTTTTCTCACGAAATTTAAAAAAACTAAAAATGGCGATTGCACCTCCAACTAGAAAGTAAATAATATCAACTGGATCCTTCATATTATAAAGAAATTAAAAAGTAAGTTCTTCAAAAGCACTTCGCAATTCACTCAACGAATGAATATCCCCTGCCCTCTTAGCTTCCCCCATTCCTTTTTCATACACTTTAATAGCATTATCAGTTTCACCAATTCTTTCCAGCAATTTGGCAAGATGATAATAGCTGCCGATATAACCGGGTTCATTTTCCAGTATCAACTCAAATAATTTTCTTGCCTCATTATCATTTCCCAATTTTATATACTCCAATGCCAAAGCATGATGAAGGAAACTATCATTTGCATTTTCCCTGAGCATTTCTATTATTTTTTCGACTCTATCCATCTGGAAAAATTATTAATTATTAATTGTTAATTATTAATTACTCAGCCTTATCTTTGCTTTGGTTGCATAAACAACTATCGTTATCACAAGAAAATTAAGTAAATGAAAATCCTTGTTTGTATCAGTAAAACACCTGATACCACGGCAAAAATAGCCTTCACAGATAACAACACGAAATTCGATACCAATGGCGTACAATGGATCATTAATCCATACGATGAATGGTATTCACTTGTTCGTGCCATTGAATTAAAAGAAGCCGATGCTTCTACCGTTATCCATTTAATAACTGTTGCCGCTGCTGATGCGGATCCTATCATTCGCAAAGCATTGGCGCTTGGCGGCGATGAAGCCATTCGTGTGAATGCAGATAGTCATGATAGTTTTTATATCGCTTCTCAAATTGCTGAAGTGGCAAAGCAAGGCGGATATGATATCATCTTCACTGGCAAAGAAACAATAGACTATAATGGTTCTTCGATTGGCGGCATGGTAGCCGAGTTATTGGATATGCCCTATATTTCTCTTGCCACAAAATTTGAATTAAGCGGAAGCAAAGCAACTGTAGCAAGAGAAATTGAAGGCGGCGAAGAAGTCTGTGAGGTAAGTCTTCCGGCAGTTATTAGTTGCCAGAAAGGTGTGGCTGAGCAACGAATTCCTAATATGCGTGGCATCATGGCTGCAAGAACAAAGCCATTAAAAGCAATTGAACCAATTGCTATTGATGCATTAACTGGTATTGCAAGTTTTGAATTACCACCAGCAAAAGCCGGAGTAAAACTTGTTTCACCAGATAATGTAGAGGAGTTGGTGAGATTATTAAAGGAAGAAGCGAAAGTGATTTAAACAACCCCCTGCCCCCCTAAAGGGGAGACTTAGGTCGAAGAAACTGATTAGTTAGATAGCTCTTTAAAATGAAAGTTGATATTTATGTGACCAGCATTAGTACTACTATTAAACTTCTGTTGCATCGCACACTTCAACTGTTATAATTCTACTGAACATAAAACGATAAACTTTTTTATGAGTGTTTTAATATTCATCGATACAAATGAAGGTCATGTCAAAAAAGCTTCTTTTGAAGCAATGACTTACGGAGTTAAAGTCGCCGAATTGCTGGGGACTTCTGCCGAAGGCGTTGTACTTGGCTCATCAAAAGATGATCTTGCAGCTCTTGGTAAATATGGTATTAAGAAAATCCATCATGTAAATAATGCATCGCTTGATCATTTGGATGCACAGGTTTATACTAAAGCGATTGCTGATGTGGCAGGAAAAACCGGCGCCAAAGTAATTGTGTTCTCAAATAATGTAGATGGAAAAGCCATTGCGCCCCGGTTGTCTGCAAGATTAAAAGCAGGTCTTGTTTCGGGAGCGGTTGCATTACCTGATACAAGCAAAGGCTTTATCGTAAAGAAAAATGTTTTCTCGGGAAAAGCTTTTGCAAATATTTCTTTGAACACTGATGTAAAAATCATTGCTCTTAACCCGAATGCTTATCAAACGATAGCAGGTGAAGGAACGGCTGAGGTTGTTGCAACGGATATAGCCGTTGATGCGCCGAAAGTAAAAGTAACGGCAGTAAATAAAGTAAGTGGTGAAGTTCCATTAACAGAAGCTGAAACAGTAGTAAGTGCCGGCCGTGGAATGAAGGGACCCGAGAATTGGGGCATAGTTGAAGATCTTGCTAAAGTATTGCATGCTGCTACTGCCTGTAGCCGCCCTGTAGCTGATGCACATTGGCGTCCGCATAATGAACACGTAGGGCAAACAGGAACCGCTATTGCTCCAACATTATATATTGCCATTGGTATTTCCGGAGCTATTCAACATTTGGCCGGTGTAAACAGAAGCAAAGTGATCGTTGTTATAAATAAAGATCCCGAAGCTCCTTTCTTTAAAGCAGCCGACTATGGCATTGTAGGCGATGCTTTTGAAATTGTACCAAAGATGACTGAAGCAATAAAGAAAATAAAAGGATGAGAATTGAGGTCTGAAGTCGGATGTCCGAAGTAAGTCTGAGCCACAAATGCTATGCGTTTGTGGTTTTTGTTTTAAATTACTGTATGAAGAAGATTGCAGTAATTTTAATATTAAACTTTCCCCTACTCTCCTTTTCCCAAAAAATATTTGAGGGGAAAATCGTTTACTCTTATAGCAATAAACCGGAAGACTTGATGGTCATGTATCTCTCTCCCGGAAAGATAAGGGCTACTATGAATCATGCGCCATTACAAAACATCGCATACAAATCAGCTTACTTTTTGGCTGATCTTGTTAACAAAAATTATTATCTGATAAACGATTCTCTAAAAGTTATGACAAAGTTGATAAATGATTTAGGTCATAGTGGATTCTTGAATGATTTGAAAAAAGATTTACTGCATACAACAAAGAAAATTGCCGGATTTGAATGTTACTGTAAAAGAGGAGTACAGGCTGATACAATAAAAATAATGGACAGTAATTTTATTCTTAATACTAAAATGGATGCTTGGTTTGCAAAAGAACTTTATTTCCCATTTTATATTGATGAACAATTTGGGGTTTCAACAATGTTGAGTGATATGAGCATTTGCCTGATGATGGAATTCCATATTACTTCAATTGATTCTTCCGTAAATGAAAACGTAAGAATTACAGCCATAACAATTGATCAGAATAAACTGCCAGATCACATATTTCAGATACCAACCACATACATGATAAAAAACGAAAAAGCTTCTGATATTTTTGTTACTCAGACAAAGACTGAGGTAAAAATAACTGACATGAAGATTGAAGAACTTGATTCAATACCACCTCCTCCGCCTCAGGCTCCTAAGCCTATAAAAACGCCTGCAAAGAAAACAAAGCAAACAAAACCTGTTAAGGGCTAAACTCTGTGTTTATTTATTCAAAATCTCTTAGTTTCGTGGCATATTTATGAAGAAGATAGAATTGGAAATAGTCGCCCTTTCGCATAGCATTACACAGACACATTCTTATGCAGTTGTATTGGGCGAAGTAAACGGTCTTCGTCGTTTGCCAATCGTTATCGGAGGCTTTGAAGCCCAGGCTATTGCCGTCGCTTTGGAAAAGATGCAGCCCAGCCGCCCCCTTACTCATGACCTGATGAAAAATTTCATGACTGCGTTTAATATCGACCTGCATGAGATCATTATTTGCGATCTGCAGGAAGGTATCTTTTATTCCAAATTGGTTTGCTCTTCAGAAAATGATACTGTTGAAATTGATTCCCGCACTTCTGATGCGCTGGCACTGGCTGTTCGTTTTGGCTGCCCTATTTATACTTATGAAAATATTCTTGACAGCGCCGGAATATTGATGGAAGAAACAACTGGCAAAAAGAAAAAAACAAAAGAGGCAAAAGAAGTGACTGTAGAAGAACCGAGCGGCAGCACCGGTAATGAAGACCTGAAAACAATGACACTGGAAGAACTAAATACCCTGCTAAATGATGTTCTTGAAAGCGAGGATTATATTCGTGCCATTGCCATCAGGGATGAGATAAATAACAGGAAGAAGAAATAGTCTTATAACAGCTGCTGTCTACCTCAATTAATAATTAAAAATTAATAATTATTAATTTTTAATTCAATCATGGTACTTTTCCCCAACTGCAAAATAAATCTCGGCCTTAACATCGTAAGGAAACGAAGTGATGGTTATCACGATATTGAAACTGTCTTCTACCCTACCCTCTTAAAAGAGGCGATTGAAATAATAGAAAATGTTCAACAATCAATGCTCAATGTTCAATTTTCAATGAGTGGTCTTCCTATTGAAGGTGATATTGAAAATAATCTTTGTGTTAAGGCATATCAATTAATCAAAAAAGATTTTCCTCAATTACCAAATGTTCAAATGCATTTGCATAAAGCTATACCAATGGGCGCCGGGCTTGGCGGCGGCAGCGCCGATGGAGCATTTACATTGAAATTGCTGAATAAAAAATTTGGTTTATTGCTTTCAGAAAAACAATTAATGAATTATGCACTTCAACTCGGCAGCGATTGTCCATTTTTTATTTTAAACAAACCATGTTTTGCAAAGGGACGCGGTGAAATACTTGATCAAATTGATCTTGATCTGTCCGCATTTAAAATTTTTATCATTCATCCAAATATCCAAATCAGTACGGCCTCGGCTTTTTCAAATATCAAACCTGCTATTCCCAATAAATCAGTAAAAGAGATTATCAGGCAGCCAATCGAAACATGGAGAGAAGAATTAAAAAATGATTTTGAGGAAGCTGTCTTTATTCAACATCCCGAAATAAAAAATATTAAGACTGAACTATATAATTCAGGTGCTGTTTATGCATCAATGAGTGGCAGCGGTTCTGCTTTTTATGGAATATTTGGGAAAGACAAAACAGTATCTCTTGCTTTCCCTAAAAACTATTTCATTAAAGAAGTCAATGACTGAGCATCTGGCTATGTGTGTAGATGGCCCTCCCCGTCGGGGAAGGTCGGGATGGGGCTTGCTAATCTCAACAGATCATTCAGATCAAGAGCTTCAGTAATCATCACCAAATTCCCTTGTTCATCTTTCGGCCATTGCTCTTTTGGCTTGTCCCAATATAATTCAACGCCATTTCTATCAGGGTCATTTAAATAAATAGCTTCTGAAACACCATGATCAGATGCGCCTGTTAATGGATAACCTGCTTCTACTAGTCTTTTCAATGCAATGGCAAGATCTTTTCTTGTCGGGTATAAAATTGCAGTATGATAAAGTCCGGCTGTGTTAATTGGCGCAGGTCCTGCGTTCTTGCTATGCCAGGTATTTAACCCGATATGATGATGATAACCGCCTGCTGAAATAAAGACAGCGCTGTCTCCATAATACTGCTGCACTTCAAAACCCAACAGATCACGATAAAATTTCAAAGCCCTTTCAATATCAGCAACT
>Ga0209797_10000714_pt1 | contig 16689 bp, 30 predicted proteins | sample DOMMetBare3Fresh_2_FD_187472 | JGI IMG/M metagenome (GOLD analysis project Ga0209797, IMG submission 187472) | Wetland sediment microbial communities from St. Louis River estuary, USA, under dissolved organic matter induced mercury methylation -... | ecosystem: Environmental > Aquatic >... | reverse complement strand
AGGGCCGAGAACCGCGCGTCGAACCCGGCCGGTGCGGGGGCCGCCCGCAGCACGCGCACGTCGGGTGGCAGGGCCGAGCGCAGTCGCCGACCCACCACGACCTCGGCTCGCTGCCACACCTCCGCTGCCAGGTCAACGTGCGCTACTTGCCCCCGGGCGTGCACGCCGGAGTCGGTGCGGCCGGCCACCGTCAGCGTGGGAGGCTCGGGCAGCCGCAGCACATGACCGAGCGCTTCCTCGACCACTGCCTGGACGGTGCGCCGCCCCGGCTGCCGGGCCCAGCCGGAGAAGTCCGTGCCGTCGTAGCCCAGGTCGAGGCGGATGCGGACGAGCCCGCCGTCCCCGAAGGACGGGGAGGCGGGCTCGGCGCCGTACTGGAGGTCAGCGGTCAGGGCTTGTCCTCACCCGGCTCGGTTGCCTCGGCAGCCCCCGCCTCGGCAGCCTCCGCCTCGGGAACCTCCGCCTCGGGAACCTCCGCCTCGGGAACCTCCGCCTCGGCAGCCTCGACGTCCGGCGCCGGGGCCGGGGCAGCCACCTTCGCCGTCCGTACCTTGGCCGAGCGCCTGGTCGCCGCCTCCGCCTCGGTCACGGTCTCGCGCTTGGCCGTCAGGGCCTCGACCAGCTCGATGACCGCCATGGGGGCGTTGTCGCCCTTGCGCGGCCCGATCTTGATGATTCGGGTGTAGCCACCGTCACGGTTGCCGTAGCGCGGACCGATCTCCTCGAACAGCGTGTGCACGACCCCCTTGTCGCGGATGACCCGAAGGACCTGGCGACGGGCGTGCAGGTCGCCTCGCTTGGCCTTGGTGACCAACCGCTCGGCCAGCGGCCGCAGCCGACGGGCCTTGGCCTCCGTCGTGGTGATCCGACCGTGCTCGAAGAGCGCTGTCGCGAGGTTGGCGAGCATGAGCCGCTCGTGGGCCGGACCGCCGCCGAGCCGGGGGCCCTTGGTGGGCGTGGGCATGGGTGAGCTCTCCTGAGTCGAGGGTGGCTGTCGTTAGGCCGGACGGCTCGTCAGAGCTGCTCGTCCTCGACGAACGCCTGGTCGTCGTCGTCGTAGCTGCCGTAGCTGTCCACGGCCAGTCGAGGGTCGAACCCGGGCGGGCTGTCCTTCAGGGCCATCCCCATGCCGACCAGCTTCGCCTTGACCTCGTCGATGGACTTGGCCCCGAAGTTGCGGATGTCGAGCAGGTCCGCCTCGCTGCGCGAGACCAGCTCCCCGACGGTGTGGATGCCCTCGCGCTTGAGGCAGTTGTAGGACCGGACCGTCAGGTCGAGGTCCTCGATCGGCAGCGCCAGGTCGGCCGCGAGGGCCGCGTCGGTGGGCGATGGCCCCATGTCGATGCCCTCAGCCTCGACGTTGAGCTCCCGGAACAGCCCGAACAGCTCGACGAGGGTCTTCCCGGCGCTGGCCACTGCGTCGCGGGGGCGCATCGAGGGCTTGCTCTCGACGTCGACGATCAACCGGTCGAAGTCGGTCCGCTGCTCGACTCGGGTCGCCTCGACCTTGTAGGTGACACGCAGCACCGGCGAGTAGATGGAGTCGATGGGCACCCGGCCGATCTCCTGGCCGGGCTGCTTGTTCTGCACCGCCGACACGTAGCCGCGGCCACGCTCGACCGTGAGCTCGATCTCCAGCTTGCCCTTGCCGTTCAGGGTCGCCAGGTGCAGCTCCGGGTTGTGCACCTCGACCCCGGCCGGTGGGGCGATGTCCGCTGCGGTCACGACGCCGGGGCCCTGCTTGCGCAGGTACATGACGACCGGCTCGTCGTGCTCGGAGCTGACGACCAGCTCCTTGATGTTCAGGATCAGGTCGGTCACGTCCTCCTTGACGCCCGGCACGGTGGTGAACTCGTGCAGGACGCCGTCGATCCGGATGGACGTGACGGCGGCCCCGGGGATCGACGAGAGGAGGGTTCGCCGCAGGGAGTTGCCAAGGGTGTAGCCGAAGCCCGGCTCCAGCGGCTCGACGACGAACCGGGACCGGACGTCGTTGACGACCTCTTCGGCCAGGGTGGGGCGCTGCGCGATGAGCACAGTGGGTTCCTTCCAGGGTCGGGCGCCCGCTATTTGACGCCGACGGACAAGGGAGGTGGCGGGGCGCCCGCGCGTGCCGACGCCCGCACCGCCTCGTTACTTCGAGTAGAGCTCGACGATCAGCTGCTCCTGCACGGGGGTGTCGATCACCTGACGGGCCGGCAGCGAGTGGACCAGGATGCGCATCTTGCCCGGGATGACCTCGAGCCAGGCGGGCACGGTGCGCTCGCCGGCCTCGGCACGCGCGACCACGAACGGGGTCAGCTCCACCGAGCTCCGGCGCACCTCGACGATGTCGTTCGGGCTGACCCGGTACGACGGGATGTCGACCTTCACGCCGTTGACCGTGATGTGGCCGTGTCGCACCAGCTGGCGGGCCATGTCGCGGGACTTGGCGAACCCCGCCCGGTAGACGACGTTGTCGACGCGGCTCTCCAAGATGCGCAGCAGGTTCTCGCCGGTCTTGCCGGACTTGCGCTGCGCCTCCTCGTAGTAGCCACGGAACTGCTTCTCGAGCACGCCGTAGATGCGGGCCGCCTTCTGCTTCTCCCGCATCTGCAGCAGGTACTCGCTGTCCTTGGTCCGCCCACGGCCGTGCTCACCCGGGGGGTACGGCCGGATCTCGATCGGGCACTTCGGGGACTCGCACTTGGCCCCCTTGAGGAAGAGCTTGATCTTCTCTCGGCGGCATCGCTTGCAGTCCGCACCGGTGTATCGCGCCATGTGTCGTCAGTCTCCCTCTGGGCTCAGACGCGCCGGCGCTTGGGCGGGCGGCAACCGTTGTGCGGGCTCGGCGTGACGTCCTGGATGGACCCCACCTCCAGGCCGGTGGCCTGCAGCGAGCGGATCGCCGTCTCGCGCCCCGAGCCGGGACCCTTGACGAACACATCGACCTTGCGCATGCCGTGCTCCATCGCCCGGCGGGCGGCGGCCTCGGCCGTCATCTGCGCGGCGTACGGGGTCGACTTGCGCGACCCCTTGAAGCCGACCTGGCCGGCCGACGCCCACGAGATCACGGCGCCCATCGGGTCGGTGATCGAGACGATCGTGTTGTTGAACGTGCTCTTGATGTGAGCGTGGCCGTGGGCCACGTTCTTCTTCTCTTTGCGGCGCACCTTCTTGGCACCGGGTGCGGTACGGCTCTTGGGTGGCATCTGCGAGTGGCTCCTGGAGGTCGTCGGTCCGTCGGTCGCTGGACCGTGCGGACTGCTACTTCTTGCCCGGCTTCTTCTTGCCGGCGATGGCGCGGCGCGGACCCTTGCGGGTTCGGGCGTTCGTGTGCGTGCGCTGGCCGTGCACCGGCAGGCCGCGGCGGTGCCGCAGACCCTGGTAGCAGCCGATCTCGACCTTGCGGCGGATGTCGGCCTGCACCTCGCGGCGCAGGTCGCCCTCGACCTTGTAGTTGGACTCGATCCAGTCCCGGAGCTTGACCAGGTCGGCGTCCTCGAGGTCCTTGACGCGCAGGTCGGGGCTGACCCCGGTCTTCGCGAGGGTCTCCTGGGCCCGGCTGCGGCCGATTCCGAAGACGTAGGTGAGCGCGACCTCGAGCCGCTTGTCGCGGGGGAGGTCGACGCCGATGAGGCGGGCCATGCGGGCTTCCTTCTCGTTCGCGGAGGTCGTGCGCGGCGCGTCCCGCCCGCCCGTCGGGTGGGCCCCGGCCTCCGGACCGGGGGTGGTGACTCGCCGGGCCGGTGGCCCGACGGGTCGTGCGCTACGCCTTGCTGGGTCGGTGCTGGTTCGTGCGGTTTCGAGCGGTTCGTGCGGTTTCGCGTGTGTCGTGCACGTCGGACGAGGCGGTCAGCCCTGCCGCTGCTTGTGGCGAAGGTTCTCGCAGATGACCATCACCCGGCCGTGCCGGCGGATCACCTTGCACTTCTCACACATCGGCTTGACGCTCGGCTTGACCTTCATCGATCTCTCCGGGACATGGTCGGCGGACGCCGGTCGACGTCCCTGCGGGCCTTACTTGTAGCGGTAGACGATCCGACCTCGGCTGAGGTCGTACGGGGAGAGCTCCACCACGACCCGGTCCTCGGGGAGGATCCGGATGTAGTGCTGACGCATCTTCCCGCTGATATGCGCGAGGACCTTGTGGCCGTTCTCGAGCTCCACCCGAAACATCGCGTTGGGCAGCGATTCGACGACCGTGCCCTCGAGCTCGATGACGCCATCCTTCTTCGGCATGTCCTCCGCTGCTTCTCTTCGTTGACAATCGAGGGTCGCACCACGCGGTGCCACCCTCGGCACGACCGTGGTCGAACGCGGCGCCGGGAGTGATCCCAGCCGCAGGGCGCGCGCGGGTGAAGCCGACGGTCAGCCGACCTCCCCATCGTAGAGCAGCCTGACCCCAGGGGGAAATCCGCTCAGCCGGCGCTGGCCGGGGTGCGTACCCCCAGGGCACCCAGCCGGGCGGCGCCGCCGTCGGCCTCGGTGAGCACCCAGGGTCCGGCGGCCGTCACGGCCACGGTGTGCTCGACGTGTGCCGCCCACGAGCCGTCGGCGGTCACCACGGTCCATCCGTCGTCCAGCACCCTGGTGTGCCGCGATCCCAAGGTGACCATCGGCTCGATGGCGAGCGTGGCCCCCTCGACCAGTCGCGGGCCGCGGCCGGGCCGGCCCACGTTGGGCACCTGCGGATCCATGTGCATCTCGCGCCCGATGCCGTGCCCCACGTACTCCTCGACGATCCCGTAGGAGCCACGGCTGCGGACGACGGTCTCGACCGCGTGCCCGATGTCGGTCAGCCGGCCGTCCAGCCGCATGGCGGCGATCCCCGACCACAGCGCCTGCTCGGCGACCTCGACCAGCTCCGCGTGCGCGGCGTCGACCTCACCCACGGGTGCGGTGAACGCCGCGTCACCATGCCAGCCGTCGACGATGGCCCCGCAGTCGATCGACACCAGGTCGCCGTCGCCGAGCACCCGGCTGCCCGGGATCCCGTGCACGACCTCGTCGTTGACCGACACGCAGATCGTGGCCGGATACCCCAGGTAGCCGGTGAACGACGGCGTGGCGCCGCTGTCCCTGATGAACGTGTCTGCGAGCCGGTCCAGCTGATCGGTCCGCACGCCGGGGGTGACCGCCGCGCGCAGCAGCGCAAGCGCACCCGCGACGACCAGGCCAGCCGCTCGCATGGCCTCCACCTGGTCGGTCGACTTGGCCTCGATCCGCTCCCGCGCGTGGAACACGTCAGTCCACGGCGAGTGCATCGAGGAGCCGGTCGGTGACCTCCTCGACCGCGCCGATCCCGTCGACGGGACGCAGCAGCCCGCGCGCGGCGTAGACGTCGGCCAGCGGCGCGGTTTGCTCGGCGTACACGGCCAGCCGACGGCGGATGACGTCCTCGGTGTCGTCGACGCGGCCCTCGACCACCGCCCGTCCGAGCAGTCGCTCGACGACGACGTCGGGGTCGGCGACGATCTCCACCACGGCGTCGAGCCGCTCGCCGCGCTCCTCGAGCATCGCGTCCAGGGTGTCGACCTGGGCGACGGTGCGCGGGTAGCCGTCCAGGAGGAACCCCTCGGCACAGTCCTCCTCGGCCAGCCGGTCGCGCACCATCGCGTTGGTCAGCTGGTCGGGCACGTACTCGCCGGCGTCCATGTAGCGCGACGCCTCCACCCCGAGCGGTGTGCCGGTGCTCACGTTGCGTCGGAAGATGTCGCCGGTGGAGATCGCCGGGACGCCGAGGCGCCGGCTGAGCTCCCGCGCCTGGGTGCCCTTCCCTGCCCCCGGGGGGCCCAGCAGGATGAGCCTCATCAGCGGAGGAAGCCCTCGTAGTTGCGCTGCTGCAGCTGGCCCTCGATCTGCTTCACGGTGTCCAGACCGACCCCGACCATGATCAGGATGCTGGTGCCGCCGAACGGGAACTGGCTGCTCGCCCCGACGACGCCGAGCGCGATGATCGGCAGGACCGAGATGAACGCGAGGTACCAGGCGCCGGGGAACGTCAGCCTGGTCAGCACGTAGTCGAGGTACTCGGCGGTGGGGCGGCCGGCACGGATCCCGGGGATGAAGCCGCCGTACTTCTTCATGTTGTCCGAGACCTCGACCGGGTTGAACGTGATCGACACGTAGAAGTACGTGAAGAAGACGATCATCAGCACGTAGGTACTGACGTACACCCAGCCGGTGCCGCTGGTGAAGTTGCGCTGCAGCCACGCCGAGAAGCCGCTGGGGTTGTTCGGGTCGCCGAAGAGCTGGGTCGCGAGGGTCGGGATGTACAGCAGCGAGGACGCGAAGATCACCGGGATGACGCCGGCCATGTTGACCTTCAGCGGGATGTAGGTCGACGAGCCACCGTACATGCGCCGCCCGACCATCCGCTTGGCGTACTGCACGGGGATCCGCCGCTGTGCCTGCTCGATGAACACGACCAGGCCGACGAGTGAGAACCCGACGACGAGCACGACCAGGAACACGAAGGTGCCGCGGCTGCGGTAGATCGACCAGACCTGGGAGGGGAAGCTCGCGATGATCGAGGTGAAGATCAGCAGCGACATGCCGTTGCCGATGCCGCGGTCGGTGATCAGCTCGCCCAGCCACATGATCATCGCGGTTCCGGCCGTCATCGTGATCACCATGGTCACGATGAGCCAGAGCGGCTCGTTGGGGACGATGTCCTCAGCGCACCCCTGGAACAGCCTGCCCGGGTCCCGCGAGATCGAGATGAGGGTGGTCGACTGCAGGATGGCCAGCCCGACGGTCAGGTAGCGGGTGTACTGAGTGAGCTTGGCTGTGCCGGACTGACCCTCCTGCTTCAGGCTCTCAAAGCGCGGGATCACCACGGTCAACAGCTGGACGATGATGCTCGCGGTGATGTACGGCATGATCCCCAGCGCGAACACCGACAGCTGCAGCAGGGCCCCTCCGCTGAACAGGTTGATCAGACCGTAGATCGAGTTGTCCTGGACCTGGTCGATGCAGGTCTGGATCGCCTGGTAGGAAACGCCTGGCGTCGGGACGACCGACCCCAGGCGGAAGAGGGTGATGATCCCGAGCGTGAAGAGCAGCTTCCGACGCAGGTCAGGCGTCCGGAACGCCTGGGCGAACGCGCTGAGCACTCGGGCCTCCTGCACAACCCCCGGTCAGGGACTGGATCGGGTGGGACGGTCTGCCGGCAGCCCGCGGGCCGCCCTCAGACGATAACAGCGGCTAGAGCTCGGTGGCGGTGCCCCCGGCCGCGGCGATCTTCTCCTTGGCGGTGGCCGAGAACCCGTGCACGCTGACCTGCAGCGCGACGGCGAGGTCGCCGTTGCCGAGCACCTTGACCGGCAGCCCCTTGCGGACGGCCCCCTTGGCCACCAGGTCGTCGACCGTGACCGCGCCGCCGGACGGGTACAGCGTGGCGAGCTTGGCCAGGTTGACGACCTGGTACTCCACCCGGAAGGGGTTGGTGAACCCCTTGAGCTTGGGCAGCCGCATGTGCAGCGGCATCTGCCCGCCCTCGAACCGGTCGGGCACCTGGTAGCGCGCCTTGGTGCCCTTGGTGCCGCGACCGGCCGTCTTGCCCTTCGACGCCTCGCCGCGACCCACCCGGGTCTTGGCGGTACGCGCTCCGGGCGCCGGCCGCAGGTGATGGACCTTCAACGTCATGACTAGTCGACCTCCTCGACGGTGACCAGGTGCGAGACGGCGGCGACCATGCCGCGGATCTCGGGGCGGTCCTCCTTGAGGACGGTGTCGTGCAGCCGCTTGAGCCCCAGCGAGCGGAGGGTGTCGCGCTGCCGGCTGGTCCCGCCGATGCGGGAGCCGATCTGGGTGACCTTCAACCGACCCATCACCCGCTCACCCCCGCCCGGGCGCGCAGCAGCGCGGCCGGCGCGACGTCCTCGATCGGCAGGCCGCGTCGAGCGGCCACCGCCTCTGGGAGTTCCAGCATCCGCAAGGCCGCCACCGTGGCGTGCACGATGTTGATCGCGTTGCTCGATCCCAGCGACTTGCTCAGCACGTCGTGGACGCCGGCACACTCGAGAACGGCGCGCACCGGCCCACCGGCGATGACTCCGGTACCCGGCGCTGCCGGGCGCAGCAGGACGACGCCGGCCGCCTTCTCGCCCTGAACCGGATGCGGGATAGTTCCCTGGATCCGCGGCACCTTGAAGAAGTGCTTCTTGGCCTCCTCGACGCCCTTGGCGATCGCCGCCGGCACCTCCTTGGCCTTGCCGTAGCCGACGCCGACGTTGCCGTCGCCGTCGCCCACGACCACGAGTGCGGTGAAGCTGAACCGTCGGCCACCCTTGACGACCTTGGCCACCCGGTTGATCGCCACCACGCGCTCGAGGTAGGCGGTCTTCTCCACCGCACCGGCGTCGCGGCGGCCGTCGCGACGGCCGTCCCGGCGCTCGGTGCCTCCGGCGCCGCCACCGCGGCGCTGGGGTCCAGCCATCAGAGGTCCCTCTTCCCAGTTGAGATCGTCACAGGATCAGTCCGCCCTCGCGGGCGCCGTCGGCAATCGCCGCGACCCGGCCGTGGTAGCGGTGCCCGCCGCGGTCGAACACCACGGCGTCGATGCCGGCGGCCTTGGTCCGCTCGGCGACGAGCTCGCCGACCCGGCGAGCCTTGGCGGTCTTGTCGCCGGACAGGCTGCGCAGGTCCGCCTCCATCGTCGAGGCCGAGGCCAAGGTACGACCGTCGAGGTCGTCGACGACCTGGACGAAGACGTGCCGGGCCGACCGGGTCACCACCAGCCGCGGACGCTGGGCGGTGCCCGAGACCCGCTTGCGGACACGGACGTGGCGCCGCCGCCGGCCCAGCGTCTTGGCGCTGGTCCGGGTGCCGCTCAGCTTCACACCCACTGGCATGGCTACTTCCCAGCCTTTCCGACCTTGCGGCGCACGACTTCACCCGTGTAGCGGATGCCCTTGCCCTTGTACGGCTCGGGCTTGCGCAGCTTGCGGATGTTGGCGGCGACCTCGCCGACCTTCTGCTTGTCGATGCCGCTCACCGTGAACTTGGTGGCGCCCTCGACCGTGAACGCGATGCCCTCGGGCGCCGGGACGTGCACCGGGTGGCTGAAGCCCAGGGCGAGCTCGATGTCGCTCCCCTTGGGCTGCACGCGGTAGCCGACTCCGACCAGCTCGAGGCTCTTGGTGTAGCCGTCGGTGACGCCGATGATCATGTTGGCCACGAGCGTCCGGGTCAGGCCGTGCAGGGACCTGCTCTCGCGACCGTCGTCCGGCCGCGTGACGAGCAGCGTGCCCTCGTCGACCCGCTCGACCACGATCGGGGGCACCACGGTGTGCGACAGGGTCCCCTTGGGTCCCTTCACGGTCACCGACCGGCCGTCGATCTCGACCTGGACGCCTGACGGGACTGGGACGGGTAGTCGTCCGATGCGCGACATGCTCCTGCTCCCTTCCCGCTACCAGACGTAGGCGAGGACTTCCCCACCCACGCCCTTCTTGGACGCCTGTCGGTCGGTCAGCAGACCGGTGGACGTCGAGATGATCGCCACGCCGAGCCCGCCGAGCACCTTCGGCAGCCCGGTGGACTTGGCGTAGACGCGCAGGCCCGGCTTGGACACCCGCCGGACGCCGGCGATCGAGCGCTCCCGGCTCGGGCCGTACTTCAGCTCGATGGTCAGGGTGCGCCCGACGGCGTCCTCGTTCTCCTGCACGGACCAGCCGGCGATGTAGCCCTCCTGCTGGAGGATCTCGGCGATCCGGGTCTTGAGCGTGCTCGACGGCATGCTCACGCTCTCGTGGTACGCCATGTTGGCGTTACGGATGCGCGTGAGCATGTCCGCGATCGGGTCGGTCATCGTCATGGTCGGCCGAAGGCCTCTCTCGTCGTGGTTTCCGCGGCGCTCTCGCCACGGACCTGCGTCGTAGTGGGGATTACCAGCTGCTCTTCGTGATGCCCGGCAGCTCGCCGCGGTGGGCCATCTCGCGCAGGCACACCCGACACAGGCCGAACTTGCGGTAGACCGAGTGCGGGCGTCCGCACCGGTTGCACCGGGTGTAGCCGCGCACCTTGAACTTCGGGGTGCGGGCCGCCTTGTTGACGAGCGCTTTCTTGGCCACGGTCAGGACTCCTTGAACGGGAAGCCGAGGCGGCGCAGGAGGGCGAGACCCTCGGCGTCGTTCCTCGCGGTGGTGACGAGCGTGATGTCCATGCCGCGGACCCGGTCGATCTTGTCCTGGTCGATCTCGTGGAACATGCTCTGCTCGGTCAGGCCGAACGTGTAGTTGCCCTGGCCGTCGAACTGACCCGGGTTGAGTCCTCGGAAGTCGCGGATGCGCGGGAGCGCCACCGTCAGCAGGCGGTCGAGGAACTCCCACATCCGATGCCCGCGCAGCGTCACATGGGCGCCGATGGGCATGCCCTCACGCAGCTTGAACTGGGCGATCGACTTGCGGGCCTTGGTCACCGACGGCTTCTGGCCGGTGATCGCAGCGAGGTCCTTGACCGCACCCTCGATGAGCTTGGAGTCCCGGGCGGCCTCGCCCACCCCCATGTTGACCACGATCTTGGTCAGGCCGGGGACCTGCATGACGTTGCCGAAACCGAACTCCTCGCGCAGCGACGGGACGATCTCGTCGCGGTAGCGCTGCTTCAGGCGCGGCACGGCCGCCGCCTCTGTCGTCGTGCTCATCAGAGGTCCTCACCGGTCCGTCGGGCCACGCGGACCTTCTGTCCACCGTCGTCGACCCGGTGGCCGACTCGGGTCCCGACCTTGTGTCCGCCCGACTCGACGACCGGCATGACGTTGGAGACGTGGATCGAGGCCTCCTGGGTCACGATCCCGCCGCTCTTGGCCCCGCGGGCCGTCGACGTCACCTTGGTGTGCTTGCGGATGCGGTTGACCCCTTCCACGAGGACCCGCTCCTGCTTGGGATAGGCGGCGATGACACGACCGGTCACGCCCTTGTCCTTCCCGCTGATCACCAGCACCAAGTCACCCTTCTTGACGTGCATCTCAGAGCACCTCCGGAGCCAGTGAGATGATCTTCATGAAGCGCTTGTCCCGCAGCTCCCGGCCGACCGGCCCGAAGATGCGCGTCCCTCGGGGGTCGCCGTCGGGCTTGAGGATGACGGCTGCGTTCTCGTCGAACTTGATGTAGGAGCCGTCGGGACGCCGTCGTTCCTTCACCGTGCGGACGACGACCGCCTTCACGACGTCGCCCTTCTTGACGTTGCCGCCCGGGATGGCGTCCTTGACGGTCGCCACGATGACGTCGCCGATTCCGGCGTAGCGCCGACCCGAGCCCCCGAGCACGCGGATGCAGAGGATCTCCTTGGCACCCGTGTTGTCGGCGACTCGCAGTCGCGACTCCTGCTGGATCACGTCAGTCTCCTGGTTGTCTGCCGGTTCTCGACCCGGGAAGGCTCGAGCCTGGCGGAACGGATGATTACTTGGCCCGCTCGAGGATCTCGACGACGCGCCAGCGCTTGGTGGCGCTCAGCGGTCGCGTCTCCATGAGCAGGACGCGGTCGCCGACACCGCACTGGTTGGCCTCGTCGTGCGCCTTCAGCTTGTTGGTCCGGCGGATGACCTTGCCGTACAGCGGGTGCTTCACGCGGTCCTCGACAGCGACGACCACGGTCTTGTCCATCTTGTCGCTGACCACCAGGCCCTCACGGGTCTTGCGGAAGCCTCGGGCGTTGTCGCTCATCTCACTTCTCTCGGTCATGCCGTCTCGCCGGCCTCGTGGATCGTGATGCCCAGCTCGCGCTCACGCATCACCGTGTAGATCCGCGCGATGTCGGTGCGGACGGCCCGCAGGCGCCCGTGGCTCTCGAGCTGTCCGGTGGCGGCCTGGAAGCGCAGGTTGAACAGCTCCTCCTTGGCCTCCTTGAGCTTGCCGACCAGCTCATCGTCGGCAAGAGCGCGCAGCTCCGTGGTCTTGGTCCCGATGGCCATCAGACCTCACCTGCCTCGCGCCGGACGATCCGGCACTTGATGGGAAGCTTGTGGGCCGCCCGGCGCAGGGCTTCGCGGGCCACCTTCTCGTTCGGGAAGGACAGCTCGAACATCACCCGACCCGGCTTGACGTTGGCCACCCACCACTCGGGAGAGCCCTTGCCCGAGCCCATGCGGGTCTCGGCCGGCTTCTTGGTGAGGGGTCGGTCCGGGTAGACGGTGATCCACACCTTCCCGCCACGACGGATGTGTCGCGTGATCGCGATACGGGCGGCCTCGATCTGCCGGTTCGTGACGTATGCAGGCTCAAGCGCCTGCAGGCCGTACTCACCGAACGTCACGCGCGTGCCGCCCTTGGCGACACCGTGGCGGTCGGGCCGGTGCTGCTTGCGGTGCTTGACCCGCCTGGGGATCAGCATCGGGTCAGGCCTCCGTTCCGCTGGTCTCGGCGACGGGCTCGGCCACCGCGACGGCGGCGACCGCGGACGGCGCTTCCTCGGTGCGACCGGCGTCCTCGGGGCGGCGCGGGCGGACCGGACGGCCCGGGCGCACGGCACCACGGCCGGGCAGCTGGATGTCGCGCTCGGCCTTGCCGCCGATCACGTCGCCCTTGTAGACCCAGACCTTGACGCCGATCCGGCCGAACGTGGTCTTCGCCTCGTAGAAGCCGTAGTCGATGTTGGCCCGCAGGGTGTGCAGCGGCACCCGACCCTCGCGGTAGAACTCCGACCGGCTCATCTCGGCCCCACCGAGCCGCCCGGACACCTGGATCCGGATGCCCTTGGCGCCGGCCTTCATCGCCGACTGCATGGCCTTGCGCATGGCGCGCCGGAACGACACTCGGCTGGCCAGCTGCTCGGCCACGCCCTGGGCGACCAGCTGGGCGTCGATCTCGGGGTTCTTCACCTCGAGGATGTTCAGCTGCACCTGCTTGCCGGTGAGCTTCTCCAGGTCGCCGCGGATCCGGTCGGCCTCCGCCCCGCGCCGACCGATGACGATGCCAGGGCGGGCGGTGTGGATGTCGACCCGCACCCGATCCCTGGTGCGCTCGATCTCCACGCGGGAGATGCCGGCGCGCTCCATGCCCTTGGACATCATGCGTCGGATGGCCACGTCTTCCTTGACGTAGTCCTTGTACAGCTTGTCGGCGTACCACCGGCTCTTGAAGTCGGTGGTGATGCCCAAGCGGAACCCGTGCGGGTTGACCTTCTGTCCCACTAGCGGGTCCTCCCCTTCTTCTGGGACGCCGACTTGGCATCCCTGGCGACCTCGGTCACCACGACGGTGATGTGGCTCGTGCGCTTGCGGATGCGGAACGCCCGACCCTGGGCCCGAGGCCGAAACCGCTTCAGCGTCGGCCCCTCGTCGACGTAGGCCTCACTGACGACGAGCGCCGCAGGGTCCATGTCGTGGTTGTTCTGGGCGTTGGCGATCGCGCTGTCCAGCACCTTCCCCACCGGCTCGCTGGCCGACTGAGGGGCGAACTGGAGCAACGCCTGAGCGTCGGCGGCCGGGAGCCCACGGATCTGGTCGACCACGCGGCGCGCCTTCATCGGCGTCACGCGGACGTACCGCGCGCTCGCCCGGGCGGTGGCGCTGGCTTCCATCGCTGTCCCCTTGCTGGTCTGGTTGCTCATGTCGTCAGTCGTCCTCTGCCATCAGCGCCGGCGCGCCTTGCGGTCGTCCTTCTCGTGCCCGCGGAACGTGCGCGTGGGCGCGAACTCGCCGAGCTTGTGGCCGACCATCGCGTCCGAGACGAAGACGGGCACGTGCTTGCGGCCGTCGTGGACGGCGATGGTGTGCCCGATCATCGCCGGGACCACCATCGAGCGCCGCGACCACGTCTTGATGACGTTGCGGGTGCCCTTGTCGTTCTGGGCGTCCACCTTCTTCATCAGGTGGTCGTCGACGAACGGACCCTTCTTCAAGCTGCGCGGCATCGCGACGTCAACTCCTAGCGCTTCTTGTTGGTCTTGCGGCGGCGGACGATGAGCTTGTCGCTGGCCTTGTTGGCCTGGCGGGTGCGGCCCTCCGGCTTGCCCTTGGGGTTGACCGGGTGCCGCCCGCCCGAGGTCTTGCCCTCGCCGCCACCGTGCGGGTGATCGACGGGGTTCATCGCGACGCCGCGCACGGTGGGTCGCTTGCCCTTCCAGCGCATCCGGCCGGCCTTGCCCCAGTTGATGTTGGACTGCTCGGCGTTGCCAACCTCACCGACCGTGGCTCGGCAGCGCGCATCGACGTTGCGGATCTCGCCTGAGGGCATGCGCAGCTGGGCGAAGGCCCCCTCCTTGGCCACGAGCTGCACGCTGGCACCCGCCGAGCGGGCGATCTTCGCGCCGCCCCCCGGGCGCAGCTCGATGGCGTGCACCACGGTGCCGACCGGGATGTTCCGCAGCGGCAGGCTGTTGCCCGGCTTGATGTCGGCTGAGGGACCGTTCTCGATCCGGTCGCCCTGCTGCAGCTTGTTCGGCGCGAGGATGTAGCGCTTCTCGCCGTCGGCGTAGTGCAGCAAGGCGATTCGAGCGGTGCGGTTCGGGTCGTACTCGATGTGCGCGACCTTGGCCGGCACGCCGTCCTTGTCGTGACGACGGAAGTCGATCAGCCGGTAGGCGCGCTTGTGGCCGCCTCCCTGGTGCCGGGTCGTCACCCGGCCGTGGTTGTTGCGGCCACCCTTGGAGATCAGCGGGCGGACCAACGACTTCTCGGGCTCCGAGCGGGTGACCTCGACGAAGTCGGCCACGCTGGAGCCACGGCGACCGGGGGTCGTCGGCTTGTACTTGCGGATGCCCATGGTTGGCTACGTCCTCGTCTGCGTCGTCGGCCGCGTCATGAGACCGGCCCGCCGAAGATGTCGATGCGCTGGCCCTCGGCCACGCTCACCACCGCACGCTTGGTGTTCGGCCGCTGGCCGAAACCGAACCGGGTGCGGCGGCGCTTGCCCTGCCGGTTGATCGTGTTGACTCCGGTCACCGTGACTCCGAAGACCTGCTCGACCGCGATCTTGATCTGGGTCTTGTTGGCATCGGTGCGGACCAGGAACGTGTACTTGTTCTCGTCCAGGAGCCCGTAGCTCTTCTCCGAGACCACGGGCGCGAGCAGGATGTCGCGCGGGTCGGCGATCTTCACCGCTCACTCCCCTCGGTCGAAGCCGCCTCGCTCTCGGTGGCGACGGCCTTGGCGCCGCGACCACGGGTCGGGCCGGCCAGGAACACCTCGAGCGCACCCTGGGTGAACACCACGTCGTCGGAGACCAGCACGTCGTAGGTGTTCAGCTGGTCGGGCGCCAGCACGTGAGCCCGCGAGACGTTGCGCAGGCTCTTCAGGGCGACGTCGTCGCCACGCTCGACGACCACCAGCAGCTGGCGTCGGTCGGACAGCGCTGCGAGGGCGGTGACCGCCGCCTTCGTGGACGGCGTCTCACCCTCGACGATCGACGTCACCACGTGCACCCGGCCGTTGCGGGCCCGGTCGGAGAGCGCGCCCCGCAGTGCGGCAGCCTTCATCTTCTTCGGGGTCCGCTGGTCGTAGCTGCGCGGGACAGGCCCGTGCACGACGCCGCCTCCGGCGAACTGCGGGGCCCGGATCGACCCCTGGCGAGCCCGGCCGGTGCCCTTCTGTCGGTACGGCTTGCGGCCACCGCCGGACACCTCGCCGCGGGTCTTGGTCGAGTGGGTGCCCTGGCGTGCGGCGGCCAGCTGCGCGACCACCACCTGGTGGATGAGCGGGATGTTCACCTGCACGTCGAAGATCTCAGCCGGGAGCTCGACGGAGCCGGCCGCCTCGCCCGCGGGGGTCCGCACGTCGATGGTGGTGCTCACGTCGCTCACTTCCCCTTCACCGAGGTCCGGACGAAGACCAAGCCGCCCTTGGGGCCGGGGACGGCGCCCTTGATGAGCAACAGACCCTGGTCGGCGTCGACGGCGTGGACGGTCAGGTTCTGCGTGGACTGGCGCACGGCTCCGCTGTTACCCGCCATGCGCATGCCCTTGAACACCCGGCCCGGGGTCGCGCACCCGCCGATGGAGCCCGGCTTGCGATGGTTGCGGTGCGCCCCGTGCGACGCTCCGACGCCGGAGAAGCCGTGCCGCTTCATGACCCCGGTGAAGCCCTTGCCCTTCGTGGTGCCGACGACGTCGACCCGCTCGCCGGGCTCGAAGAGCTCCGCCGTGAGCTCCTGGCCGAGGGTGTACTCGCTGGCGTCGGACGTGCGCAGCTCGACGGCGTGCCGTCGCGGCGTCACCCCGGCCTTCGCGAAGTGGCCGGCCTCCGGCTTGGTGACCTTGCGGGGGTCGATCTGGCCGTAGGCGAGCTGGACGGCGTCGTATCCGTCGGTCTGCGGCGTGCGGACCTGGGTGACCACGCAGGGGCCGGCCTTGACCACGGTGACCGGGACGAGGCGGTTGCTCTCGTCCCAGACCTGGGTCATGCCGAGCTTCTCGCCCAGGAGGCCGCGCAGGGCGCGTTGGGTAGCAGAACTCATGGCTGGCCGATCCCTCAGAGCTTGATCTCGATGTCGACGCCGGCAGGCAGGTCGAGCCGCATGAGCGAGTCGACCGTCTTCGGTGTCGGGTCCAAGATGTCGATGAGCCGCTTGTGGGTGCGCATCTCGAAGTGCTCGCGGCTGTCCTTGTACTTGTGCGGAGACCGGATCACGCAGTAGATGTTCTTCTCGGTCGGCAGCGGCACCGGGCCGGCCACCTGCGCGCCGGTCCGGATCACCGTCTCGACGATCTTGCGCGCCGAGCTGTCGATGACCTCATGGTCGTAGGCCTTGAGCCGGATGCGGATCT